>Ga0172382_10010161_pt1 | contig 12691 bp, 14 predicted proteins | sample Leawel138RmetaG_FD_122245 | JGI IMG/M metagenome (GOLD analysis project Ga0172382, IMG submission 122245) | Leachate microbial communities from a municipal landfill in Southern Ontario, Canada - Leachate well 138R metaG | ecosystem: Engineered > Solid waste > Landfill > Unclassified | place...
CTGACCGCCATGCGCGATCTAGGCGCGACCATCGCCATCGATGACTTCGGGACCGGCTATTCCTCGATGGCCTATCTGCGGCAATTGCCCATCAATACGCTGAAAATCGACCAGTCCTTCGTGCGCACGGTGAACGAGAGCGCCGATCAGCAAGCCATCGTCCGCGCCATCGTGGCGCTGGCCGACAGCCTGGGCCTCGCGGTGGTCGCCGAAGGGGTCGAAACCGCCGACCACGCGGCGTTCCTCAAGAGTCTGGGCTGTCTCTACGCCCAAGGCTACCACTTCGCCCGCCCAATGGGGGCAGGCGCGTTCCGGGACTGGCTGGGGGCGCGGTAGAGGGGCTCCGCCTTACCCCGACAAGGATTGATAGATACGCGGCAGGGCGCGCGACAAGCGGGACAAGTCGCCGACGATGGCAAAGCCGCCGCGTCCGAACAGGGCAGGGAAGTAGTCCTGCGCCGTGCGGTCGATGGTCACGCCGAACACGGTGATGCCCTTGCGGCGGGCTTCCATAATGGCCCGGCGAGTGTCTTCGATGCCGAACCGGCCCTCGTAATGGTCGATGTCGTTGGGCTTGCCGTCGGTCAGCAGCAATAGCAGGCGGTGCTTGTGCGGGCGCTTTTCGAGTTGCCCCGCCGTGTGGCGGACGGCTGCGCCGATGCGGGTGTAGTACCCTGGCCGCAGGGCGGCGATGCGGCGCAGGACGCGCGGCCCGAACGTCTCGTCAAATCCCTTGACCGTCTGCACCCGCACCCAGTCGCGGCGGCGCGACGTGAAGGTGAACACGGCGTTTTCATCGCCGCAGGCGGCCAAGCCAGACAGGAACACCGACAAGGCCTCTTTCTCGACATCCAAAACGCGGCGGTCGTTGATCCATGCGTCGGTGGACAGTGACACATCGGCCAGCACGGCGACCGACAGATCGCGGGCGATGGCGCGGGTCTTTTGGTAGACGAGGTCGCTGGTTTCGCCGGTCGCGGCCTTGTCGCACCGGGCGCGGACCAGGGCTTCGAGGTCCAGGTCGTCGCCATCGGCCTGCCGGCGGAACGTCACCTGGCGCGGGCGCATGGCCTCGAATTGGCGGCGGACGCGGTGGATGAGGCGGCGCGCGGCGTCGTCGGGTTCCCAGTCGGCGCCTTCCTCGGACGCGACCTCGGTGACGACCCGGCAATGGTTGGGCATCAGGATCTGGCGGCGGTAATCCCATTCGGGATAGGTCGAGGCGCCCCCCAACGCTCCCCCGGCGTTGGCCTCGGGCGGCAGGTCGAGGTCCAGGCGCAGGCGCGTGGCGGCCTTGCGCTTGTGCTGGGTGATGGCGATTTCGTCGAGGTCGTCGGCGGCCTTGCGGGCGTCCTCCTCGTCCTCGTCCTCGACGCTGCGGTTGACGTTGACCATCTCGGCCAGCGACAGGATCTTTTCGAAACGGTTGAGGATGAGCGGGTCGTCGCGCTCGGACTGATCGAAGCTCTTGCGGCTGGCCTTGCGCTTGCGCTCGTCCTCCTTGCCTTGGGAGGACGCTGGCTCGGCGTCGTCGTCGGCCGGGCGGATGCCGGTGGTCGCGGCCTCGATCATGCCCCACAGGGGGACCGGCAGGAACGGGCGATAGCCGCGCGGCGCGGTGCGCGGCAAATCCAGGGCCGGATTTTCTCCAGCCAAAACCGCCCGCAAAGCGGCCTCGACGGCCATTTCGACGGGCGGGCGGCGGTGGGTCGGGCGCTGGGCAAGCAGGCCATCGGCCAGGGCACGATACCGCGCGGCGAGGCCGGGAAAGCCCTCCAGCGTGCGCCGTGTCGCCACTTGCGCCATGGCGATGGTGCGCAGATCGGCGCGCAAGGGGTCGTCGTCGGGATCGGGCGCTTCTGCCACGGCCAGGAACGCGGCCAGCCACAGGTAAAGGTCGCGGTTCAGGGCGGCGTCGGGATAGAGCGCGATGCGGTCGGGCAGCTTCAGCGCCGTTTCGGACAGCGCGGCGGGCACCAGCCGCTCGGTCGCCATGCCGAGACGTTGCCGCCAGCTCAGGCGGTGGGTGCTCTCGGCCCCGGACTGGGCGGCCACCTCCACATGGCGCGGCCCGCCGAGCGCATGAAAGAACACCCCGAGCATGGGCCGCACCTCGGACAGCGTCACCGCCGCGTCGGGATGATCGGCATAGCTCGCCCGGTCGCCGACCATACGATGCCAGATCATGCCGACCTGTTCTTCAAGCTCCAGCAGGTGCAGAAGGCCCATGATCGCTTATCCCAGCACGGCGGCGACGGTTTCCATCAGGCCAGCCTTGACGTCGGGTTCATCGGTCAACGGCTCGATGATGGCGGCGCGCAGGGCATCGTTGAACGGCATCCCGGCGGCCAACAGCGTGGCGCAGTAAACCAGCAGGCGGGTCGAAACGGCTTCTTCCAGGTCGCAGCCCTTCAGGGCGCGGATGCGGGTCGCCAGCCCAACCAGCTTGGCGGCCATTTCCGGGGCCACGCCGCTTTCGACGGCGACCACGCGGGCCTCCAGATCGGGTTCGGGATAGCCGAAGTCCACGGCCAGGAACCGCTGCCGGGTGGATGGCTTGAGGGACTTCAGAACGTTCTGGTAGCCGGGGTTGTAGGACACCACCAGCATGAAATCGTCAGGCGCTTCCAGCAACTCGCCGGTGCGCTCCAGGGGCAGCAGGCGGCGGTCGTCGGTCAGCGGGTGCAGGACGACGGTGACGTCCTTGCGGGCCTCGACCACTTCGTCGAGGTAACAAATGCCGCCCTGGCGCACCGCGCGGGTCAGCGGGCCGTCCACCCACACCGTTTCGCCGCCCTTGAGCAGGAATCGCCCGGTCAGGTCGGCCGCCGTCAGGTCGTCGTGGCAGGACACGGTATGCAGGGCAACGCCCAGGCGGGCCGCCATGTGTGACACGAAACGGGTCTTGCCGCACCCGGTCGGACCCTTGAGCAGCAGCGGCAGGCGATGACGCCAAGCGTGCTCGAACAAGGCTTCCTCGGTTCCGGTAGGTAGGTAAAACGGTACGTCCACGGTCATGGAAGGAACTCCAAGGGGAGCGGGGCCGGTGGAGGGGGGAAACCTCCGCCGGCCCCGTTTGGTGATTACTCCGCCGGAACCTGAAGCGGAGTGGAGGGAACGCTCCGCGCGGCCCGGCCCGGCACGGCCAAGGCCCACACGATCATCAGCACGCCGATGAGCACGGCCACGCCAGATCCCAGGCGCATCCAGAAGAACATGCTCAGTTCTTCCTGAACGCTCATGAAGTCCAGACCCATGACGCGCTGCAGGTGAGTCTGCACGACACCGGCAAAGGTCAGGGCAAAGGTCATGAACAGCATGCCGCCCGACGCCAGCCAGAAGCCCCACATGTTCAGGGCCTGGTTGTACGGCTCACGCTTGAGCAGGTACGGCATGGCATAGGTGAACACTGCGATGTTCACGGCCACATACGCGCCATAGAACGCGAGGTGCCCGTGGGCGGCCGTAACCTGGGTGCCGTGGGTGTAGTAGTTGATGGGGGCCAGGGTGTGCATGAACCCCCACACGCCCGCGCCGAGGAACGCCAGCACCGTGCAGCCCAACGCCCACAGCAGCGCGGCCTGGTTCGGGTGCTTGCGGCCGCCCTTGTAGACCATGCTGAAGGCGAACACGACCATGGCGAAGAACGGCAGGACTTCGAAGGTGGAGAACACGGAGCCGATCCACTGCCAGTACCCCGGCGTGCCGATCCAGTAGTAGTGGTGGCCGGTGCCGAGAATGCCGGTGAACAGGGCCAGCCCGACGATCACATAAAGCCACTTTTCGACCACTTCGCGGTCCACGCCCGTCATCTTGATGAGCAGGAAGGCGAGGATGGAGGCCATGATCAGTTCCCACACGCCTTCCACCCACAGATGGACGACCCACCACCAATACATCTTGTCGAGGACAAGGTTGGTCGGGTTGTAGAAAGCGAACAGGAAGAACAGGGCCATGAACCACAGGCCGAGCATCAGCACGTTGGCAATGACGGTCTTGCGGCCCTTGAGCAGGGTCATGGTGCCGTTGAACAGGAAGATCAGGGCAACAACGACGATGGCCGCCTTGATCCAGGTCGGCTGCTCCAGGAACTCGCGACCGCCATGGATACCGAACAGGTACCCGACCACGGCGGCCAGGGCGCCGAACAGGAACAGCCAGAACTGCACCAGGGCAAGTTTCGTGCTGTAGATCTCGGTCTCGGTTTCCTCGGGCAACAGGTAATAGGCCGCGCCGAAGAAGCCCATGATCAGCCACACGATCAGGGCGTTGGTGTGTATCATGCGCAGGATGTTGAAGGGGACGAGGTCAGCCAGGAAATTCGGCATGACATAGACCGCGCCCATCAGGACGCCGACCAGCACCTGAACGATGAACAGGGTCAGGGCACCGCCGAAGTAATAGAGCGCTACGCGTTGTGAATCGTATTTCATGATGCCGTCTCCTTAACCCGCTTCGTTCGGCGGCCAGTTTTGGGCGTTGATTTCGCTGGTCCACTTCAGGAAGTCGATCAGGTTGTCCAGTTCGGCATCCGTAAGGTTGAACTGCGGCATCTGACGGCGGCCGGGAATCCCCGTCGGCATGGCTCCCATCCATGCTTTCAGGCCCTCGCGGGCGCCTTCGGCATCGTCGCGCCCGCCATAGCGAACCCACACGTTGCCAAGTTCGGGCGCGAAGTAGGCGCCTTCGCCCAGGATCGAATGGCAGTTGATGCAGGAATGCCGCTCCCAAATCTCCTTGCCGTGCGCAATGGAGGGGGTGAGCGTCTGGTGAGAGGCGCTCCCTACGGCGTACAAGTGGCTGTGTGCGACCAGCGCCACGAACACCGCCAGGAAGAACAGCGTCCCCCCGTAGAAGATGTTGCGCGCGGCCGACTTGGTGAGTTGCTTCGACATGGCTGAATCCCTCGTTGCGTCGGTCGACCCGCACACCGATGGCCATGCCGGGAAACGGCGCGGGTCTGGGCACAAGGTGCCGCAGCCCCACCGGTCACGGATTGATGTTGGTCAATTACCCCGACCAAAAGGCTCGGGTAAAACCACCAAAAAGAACTTTATTTTGCCTTTTGCGTATGAGCTACCGGCTCTGCTGCCATGTCGTTGGGCCGCTTGATGGGTTTGCCCTGCAAGTCGGGCGGTGCCTGAGTGACCGCGCGCCACGCCTGGACAAGCGGGTTGGAGTGGGTCTCCGTCTCTTGAGACTCTGGAGCACGGGTGCCTGTTTCATCAGGCATGGGGCCTTGGCTTTCGACCACTGCAGGGTCGCGGGCGAGGGCATCACCGGCGGTCTTGCTTTGGTCCTGGGCAAAGGTTGCGGTGGTGGCGGTCAGCATGATGACCGTGGCGAGAATGGGCAGCGCGTGCACGGCCAGTCTCCTTTCGGAAGGGTTAGATCAAGATGTTCCGACTCTAAACGGTGTATGGGGCGCAACGTTTGCGCCGCTGCGCCGTTTTCGCAGGAGATGCCGCAAGGAGTGGGCGAATGCAGCCCCCGTTCAGATCCTGTCCCGCCGTCGTTCCGCTGGACGCCGCCCGCGCCGCGTTACCATCGGCGGAACCGGGGTGGGTGTTCTGGGACGCCGGGTCGGAACGCCTGGATTGCGTTATTGCGGTACAGCCCAATCCAATGGCGGGGACCTTGGCTCGGCAGGCTCTCTGCGACGCGCTGGGTGCGCTTGGCCCGCCCTACACAGTGGCGATTGCCGTGGATGACGCGGTGCAACTGAATGGGGCCGTGGTCGGCTCAGTCAGTCTGGAGAACCCACCGGATGCCGCGGTTGACTTGGTTGTCGTCCATGTCGCGGTGGCGGATCCCATGGACGAGGCGCCTGGACTGCATCCTGACCGCACAGTCCTTTATGAGGAAGGCTTTCCGCCGGAGGTCGATGGCAAGACGGTCCTCGACACGTTCTTGCGGCACCTTCTGTCCCACGCCTACCGGGCGGAGGAGGCCTCCATGCGATGAGCGAGTCCCGTCCGGTGTGGGTGGTGGCTGAACGGTGCGACCTTGTGGGCAAGTGGTCGGGCGTGCGCTGGCGCGTCTTGACTGTCGGCAGCGGACGGCCTGAGACGCCGCCATGCACGGTCCTGGAGCAAGGGGAGGGGTGGGCGCGGCTGTTTCTGGGCAGCGTCGATATCAGGCTCTATCCCGGAGAAACCACCAACTATCTGTTGAACCTGCGCAGCGCGCGGCCGGCGCTCTACGTCATTCTGCGGCGCGAGGCGGGAGATGCCATGCGGTTGCTCGGCGCCACGGTCGACCCTGGAGAGGTGGATGTTCATGCCGACTCCGGGAACGATCTGATCGAGGCGGTTGCCCTGCCGCCCGATATCGCGGCCTGGATCGAAGGCTTCATTGCCGCACATCATGTCGAGCAGGCGGCCTATCGCCGTAAACGCGACCGCGCCGATCCCGATGCGCTGGGCCGCAAGCCGAGGAACCCGCCGTGAGTGACGAGGAAGGCTTTCTGCACCGCTGGTCCCGCTTGAAGACGGAACAGCCGCCCCCCGAAGCAGATCCGGAACCCGAACCTGACCCCGAGGATCCGGCACCGGAATTGCCGCCCCTGGACAGCCTGGGGGCCCACAGTGACTACACGCCGTTCTTGCACAAGGCGGTTCCCGCCGCGATGCGCATTGCTGCGCTGCGCACCGCATGGCGCAGCGATCCGGCCATTGCCAATTTCAAGGGGCTTGCCGATTACGATTGGGACTGCAACGCCCCGGGCTACGGCAAGCTCCTGCCGACCGATGACGTCAGCGACCTGTGCGACCGCGTGTTCGGAAGCTGGATCAAGGCGGTCGAAGAAGAAGACCAGAGCGGCGACCAGTGCGGGCAGGAAAAACCGCCCGAAGCGTGATGTCCCGCTGCAACGTCCCGGTCGTGTCAAATGTTTGTCAACGTATGGTCTTTTTTAAGGCTGCCGGGATGTGCCGATGACGGCTCTTTTTGCCCGAACTGGTGTGGACGACGCCGAATATTTGCGGGCGCAGGTATACACTTTGCTTGGGCGCCTGTTGCTGGCCCCCCCTGATGCCGCTCTGCTCAATGCTCTCGGCACGGTTCCGCGCGATGCGTCTCCGCTTGGGAGTGCGCTCGGCGCTCTTGCTGATGTCGCCAGCCAGACGCCTCCCGCCCGCGCAGAGCGGGAATTTCACGACCTGTTTATCGGCGTGACGCAGGGCGAAGTGGTGCCCTATGCGTCCTATTACCGCACTGGATTTCTTAACGACAAGCCGCTGGCAGCTTTGCGCGCCGACATGGCGCCGCTTGGTCTCTGCCGGGCGCCGGGAGTGCCTGAGCCGGAGGATCACTTGGGCGCGCTGTGCGAAATGATGGCCACCCTGATCGCGCGCGGCACCGACCTGCCGACTCAAAAGACCTTTTTCGACCGCCATATCGCCCCGTGGGCAGGGGTGTCCTTTGCCGACATCGAGCGTGCTCCGTCGGCATTGTTGTACCGCCCGGTGGGAACCATCGGCGGTCTGTTGCTCAGCATCGAAGATGATGCCTTCGCGCTTCTGGGAGGATGACGTCATGAAGAACCAGAACAACCGTGACGACGATGTGACCCCGACGCGTCGCGCCCTGCTCAGGACGCTGGCCGTGGGCGCGGGGGCGGCGGCGGTACTGCCGATCACTGTTGCCCCGGCAACGGCTCAAAGCTCCCCGTCGGCGGAAGAAACGCGCGGGCGCTATCAGGAAAACGAATGGATCAGGCGCTACTACGCCCTGAATCGTCTGTGAGGACGGAGGCCCCATGCTGATCAAACGCACCACAGCCGCGCGCCATCCGGGCCTTCCGCCCGTGCACGCCGAAGGAAGTTCCATCGATCGGCGCGGATTCCTCAAGGGAACCTGCGCGGCGGCCGGTGGCCTTGCCGCCCTCAACCTCGCCCCCGGCGCCATCCGCGAGACCCAGGCGGCGGCCATGCAGCCGGGTGTTGAGGTCCAACTGCGCAAGAACATCTGCACCCACTGCTCGGTCGGTTGCACCGTCATCGCCGAGGTCCAGAACGGCGTCTGGGTGGGCCAGGAACCGGGCTGGGACAGCCCGATCAGCCAAGGCACCCACTGCGCCAAAGGGGCCTCCGTGCGCGAGCTTGTGCATGGTGAGCGGCGCGTAAAGTACCCGATGAAACTGGTGAATGGGCAATGGCAGCGGCTGTCATGGGAACAGGCCATCGACGAAATCGGCGACAAGCTCCTGCAAATCCGCAAGGACTATGGCCCGGACTCGGTGTTCTGGCTTGGCTCGGCCAAGTTCTCGAACGAGGGGTCCTACCTCTACCGGAAGTTCGCGGCGTTCTGGGGCACCAACAACGTCGATCATCAGGCCCGCATCTGTCATTCCACCACTGTTGCCGGGGTGGCGAACACCTGGGGCTACGGGGCCATGACCAACAGCTACAACGACATCCAGGTGTCGAAGATGCTGTTCCTCATCGGCGGCAACCCGGCCGAGGCGCACCCCGTCGCCATGCAGCACATGCTGCGCGGCAAGGAGCACAACCGCGCCCCGTTCGTGGTCGTCGACCCGCGCTTTACCCGCACGGCGGCCCACGCCACCGACTATGTCCGCATCCGTCCCGGCACCGACATTCCGTTGGTGTGGGGCATCCTTTGGCACATCTTCGAGAACGGCTGGGAGGACAAGGAATACATCCAGCAGCGGGTCTATGGCATGGACGCCATCCGCGAGGAAGTCGCCAAGTGGACGCCCGAGGAAGTCGAGAAGGTGACCGGCGTGCCCGGCGAACAACTCCGCCATGTCGCGGAACTGCTGTCCAAGAATAAGCCCGCGACCGTGATCTGGTGCATGGGCGTCACCCAAAAGACCACGGGGACCGCCAACGTCCGCGCGCTGTGCGTCCTGCAACTGGCGCTCGGCAACATCGGCGTGGCGGGCGGCGGAGCCAACATCTATCGCGGGCATTGCAACGTCCAGGGCGCCACCGACTTTGGCCTCGATGTGTCCTCGCTGCCGTCCTACTACGGCTTGGCCGAGGGTGCGTGGAAGCACTGGAGCCGGGTGTGGGAGGTCGATTACGAGTGGATGCAGGCCCGCTTCGAGTCCAAGGAACTGATGGAAGCCAAGGGCATCCCGACTACCCGCTGGTTCGACGCCGTAAACGTCAGCGGCGCGGCCCTCGAACAGCCCAATCCGTTGAAGGCATTCCTGTGCTTTGGTCATGGCGGAAATACCGTGACGCGGATGCCCGACATGCTCAAGGCGGTGGGCAATCTGGATCTTCTGGTCGTTGCCGATCCGCACCCGACCACGTTTGCGGCGCTGCCGCAGCGGACCAATAACACGTACCTTCTGCCCGCCTGCACGCAGTTTGAAACGTCGGGGTCGCGTACGTGCTCGAACCGCTCCATGCAGTGGGGCGAGCAGATCGTGAAACCGATCTTCGAGTCCAAAGACGACTACCAGATCATGTATCTGCTGGCCAAAAAGCTGGGGCTGGCGTCCGAAATGTTCAAGAACATCGCGGTTGAAGGCGATCAGCCCCTGGCCGAGGACATCCTGCGCGAGATGAATCGCGGCTGCTTGTCCACCGGCTATACGGGCCAGTCGCCCGAACGCTTGAAACTGCACATGGCGCATCAGGCCGACTTCGACAAAATCACCATGCAGGCCAACCGTGGCCCCCTGAAAGGCGAGTATTATGGCCTGCCGTGGCCGTGCTGGGGCCACCCCGAACTGCGCCACCCCGGTTCGCACATTCTGTATGATACCTCGCGTCACGTCATGGAGGGCGGCGGCACCTTCCGCGCCCGCTTCGGCGTCGAACATGAAGGCGTCAACCTGCTGGCCGAAGGGTCCTACTCCAAAGGCTCCGAGATCGAGGATGGCTATCCCGAGTTCACCTTGGCCGTGCTCAAGAAGCTCGGCTGGGACAGCGACCTTACCCCTGCCGAGCGGGCCGTGATCGAGGCCATCGGCGGCAACGAGATCGACAAGGTCAGTTGGTCCAACGATCTGTCCATGGGCATCATCCGGGTCGCCCTCAAGCACGGCTGCGTGCCCTACGGTAATGCCAAGGCCCGCGCCGTGGCGTGGAACCTGCCCGACCCGGTGCCGGTCCATCGCGAGCCGATCTACACACCGCGCCCGGACTTGGTCAGTGCCTATCCGGCCATCCCCGACCGCCGCGACTTCCGCCTGCCGCAGCTTGCCGAGTCTCTCCAGCGCGGTCTGGTGGACCGGAACGTGTCGGAAGCCTTCCCGATGGTCCTGACGTCCGGTCGTCTGGTCGAGTACGAGGGCGGCGGCGAGGAAACCCGTTCCAACCGCTGGCTGGCCGAGTTGCAGCAAACCATGTTTGCCGAGGTCAATCCAGCCGACGCCGACCGCTTGGGCATCCGCCACGGCCAGAACATTTGGGTCCACGGTCCCGAAAACGACGCCCGCGCCCGTGTCATGGCGCTGGTCACCAACCGCGTCGGGCCGGGCACCGTGTTCATGCCGTTCCACTTCTCCGGCTACTGGCAGGGCGAAAGCCTGCGCAGCAACTATCCGCCGGGGGCGGACCCCATCGTTCTGGGCGAACCGGCAAACGGCATCACGACCTATGGCTACGACCCCGTCACGTTCATGCAGGAAGCGAAAGTGACGTTGTGCCGCATCGAACCTGCGTAGGAAGGATAACCCATGGCCCGCATGACATTCCTCTGCGACAGCGGGCGGTGCATCGAGTGCAACGCCTGTGTCACCGCCTGCAAGAACGAGCACGAGGTTCCGTGGGGCATGAACCGTCGCCGTGTCATCACCCTTAATGACGGGGACATGGGGCACGAACGGTCGATCTCCATGTCGTGCATGCACTGCTCCGACCCGCCTTGCGCGGCGGTGTGCCCGGTGGACTGCTTCATACAGACCGATGACGGCGTGGTCCTGCACGACAAGGACACCTGCATCGGCTGCGGATACTGCTTCTACGCCTGCCCGTTCGGGGCGCCGCAGTTCCCGCAGGCCACCAACTACGGTTCACGCGGCAAGATGGACAAGTGCACCTACTGCGCCGGTGGACCGGAGGGCGCCGATTCCAGCCCGGAAGAATACCGCAAGTACGGAGCCAACCGACTGGCCGAAGGCAAGTTGCCGCTGTGTTCGGAAATGTGCTCCACCCGGTCGCTCATCGCAGGCGATCAGGAAATGGTCGCCGAGATCTACAGCGAACGCATCGTGCGGCGCGGCTATGGCCTGCCTGCGCCGGGGTGGCAGACAGCGTACGGCACCGATGGAGAGGGGGCGCCATTCGTTCCCTATGGTCGGCGCGAGTCGTGAACAAAGGAGATCGTCATGCCCAGGGTCGTTGTCCTTACGCTGCTGTTCGTCCTATGGGCTGCCGTGCCGCCCGCCCATGCGCAGATGCTCAATGCGCCGGGCCAAAACACCGCCACCTCTCAGGGGCAGGTGGAACTCTACGACCCCGGCGAGGCCAAGACGCGCGGCTTCGTCAGCATCCCCGACCAAAAGCTGAGTGTCCTCGTTCAGCCCGAGGGGCGGGAGTGGCGCGAGTGGCGCCAGCAAACCCTGCCGTGGGTTATCGGCGTGCTGTTCTTGGGAATGCTGATTGCCGTTTTCGCCTTCTATTTCATTCGCGGGCGCATTGAAATACGGGGTGGACCATCGGGTCGCAAGGTCCTGCGGTTCAATGGCCTGGACCGCTTCGCCCACTGGCTGACGGCGGTGAGTTTCCTGTTGTTGGCGTTGACCGGCATGACGCTGACCTTTGGGCGCACGCTGTTCATTCCAGTCATCGGCCATAACGCCTATTCGGGGTTGGCCGAGACTTCGGTGATGATCCACAATTTCCTGAGTGTGCCATTCGTGATCGGCCTCGTGTTCATCATCGCCCTATGGATCAAGGACAATATCCCCAACCGCGGTGACTGGCAGTGGATCAAGACCATGGGCGGCCTGATGTCCCGTGAGGGCAAGCACGTCGAGGCTCAACGGTTCAACGCCGGTCAGAAGGCCATGTTCTGGACCATCGTCCTGGTGGGGGCCGCCCTGGCCGTGACCGGCGTCATGATGATGACCCCGTTTGCCGCCACCGGAGTCGGCGGGATGCAGGTCGTCCACGTCATACACGGAATTCTCGCCGGGATCCTGATCGCCGGCATTGTTGCCCACATCTATATCGGCTCGCTGGGGATGGAAGGCGCGTTCGACGCCATGGGCAATGGCGAGGTGGACGAGAACTGGGCGCGCGAACATCATGCCGCTTGGTACCAGGAACAGGTCCGCAAGGGCCATGCTGACAGTTCCGCCACCACGCCCACCGGGCGCCATACGGTGCCCGGCGAATAGCTTATGGCCTCACCCAGTCCCGCGCGGCGGGGGTGGCTTCGGCGCCCACCCGCGCGCTGGGGCTGGAAAATGCCTCGTCGGCGGAACGGGATGCGTAGGATTGCAAAATCACGCCTGCCAGAACGGCCAAGAGAGCGCTGACGATGGCGCCTGTCGCGAAGGCCTTCATGGAAAGTCCTCCTTCTTCGGTTCCTATGATGCTAACGCCGTCGTGGGCTGGCGGTTGCGCTTCGCGGCTTTCCGGCATGTCGGAAGCAAATGAAACTGACCGACGCAGGTAGCACATCAATTGACCGCCAGTTTGTTGCCGCAGGGAGGGGCATGCCCCTCCCTGCGGCGGCGCGCGTCTGGCGGGGTCACGCGGCTGCC
>Ga0172382_10010162_pt1 | contig 12691 bp, 9 predicted proteins | sample Leawel138RmetaG_FD_122245 | JGI IMG/M metagenome (GOLD analysis project Ga0172382, IMG submission 122245) | Leachate microbial communities from a municipal landfill in Southern Ontario, Canada - Leachate well 138R metaG | ecosystem: Engineered > Solid waste > Landfill > Unclassified | place...
CCATCACTTTTTTTGAAAGTAATCGTGTAGGAGATTTAACCAGTCGGGTCACTTCAGATGTATCGTATCTGGATCATGTTTTGTCGTTTACCTTAGCCGAGTTTTTTCGGCAAACGGCAACCCTCATTATCGGAACCGCCTTTTTGTTTTATACCTCTTGGAAGCTAACTCTTTTCATGTTGGCGACCTTCCCTTTTTTGGTGATTGCAGCCGTGTTTTTTGGGCGATATATTCGTCGTTTATCGAAAAATGCGCAAACGGAACTTGCCAAAGCAAATGTTGTGGTGGAAGAAACTTTTCAGAACGTCAACACGGTGAAGGCCTTCACGAACGAACCCTTGGAGATAAATCGTTACAGGAGCTCTTTAGACCGTGTGGTAGCGCTCATGTTAGAAGCCGCTACCTATCGCGGACTTTTTGTGTCTTTTTTAATCCTGGTAATGTTCGGAGGCATTGTGTGTATTGTGTGGTACGGTGCTAGTCTCATTCAGACCGGCGAACTAAGCATTTCTGCCTTGTTTACGTTTGTAATCTACACTGCCTATATAGGGGGTGCTTTGAATAGTCTGGGAGATATGTATGCACAAATCAATCGAACCATCGGCGCGTCTGAAAGGGTATTGGAAATAATGGAGGAAGAAGCTGAGGTAGATTTGTCAAACAATAAAAATGATAATCCCTCCCCGGTTTTAGGCGCCGTCACTTACGAGAAGGTCTATTTCTCCTATCCTTCCCGAAAAGATATTACCGTTCTCAAGGGGATCGATTTGTCCATTGCGCCGGGTGAAAAAATTGCATTGGTTGGATACAGTGGGGCAGGAAAATCCACTATCATCCAACTTCTGATGCGTTTTTATCATGCTGACCAGGGAGTGATCCGAATTGACGGCAAACCCATCGATTCATTTGAACTGCATGAACTCCGTAGAAATATTGCCGTTGTACCACAAGAGGTTATTCTTTTCGGTGGGACCATCGAAGAGAATATCGCCTACGGCCGGCCTGGTGCTAGCTATGAGGAAATTTACGAAGCGGCCAAAAAAGCAAACGCACTCGACTTTATTTTGTCGTTCCCGGATCAATTCAAGACCTTGGTAGGCGAAAGAGGTATCAAGTTATCAGGGGGTCAACGCCAAAGAATTGCCATTGCAAGAGCCATTTTAAAGGATCCTAAAATTTTGATTTTGGACGAAGCTACCAGCTCACTGGACGCAGAATCGGAGCAGCTCGTACAAAATGCGTTGAACGAACTAATGAAGAACCGAACCACCATTGTCATCGCACATCGATTGGCTACCATTCATAAGGTCGATAAAATCTATGTGATCAACGAAGGCACCATTGCCGAAAGTGGTACACATGCCCAACTTGCTGCCCTCGAAAATGGACTCTATGCGAATCTTATCAAATTACAGTTTGATTCGGTAAAACAAGGAATGGAAGACCATCATTCATTAAGTTAGACGAACCCCTTGAAAGACTTTTTTAGACAGCAACGAGAACTTGCGAAAGAACAAGAAGATTTAGCGAAGAAAAAGGTAAACCATTTTACTGTTGCGAGACTTCTTATTTTTATCCTATTTGTAGCTTCCTTCATAGTAAGGTTCAATTCGGATAATCCGGTTTGGAACGGTATAATTTTGGGGTTATTGGTGCTATTTTTGATCGCAATGCGTCTCCACCAAAAAGCCCAACGACAACTCCGTTTCTTTCAAAATCTGATCAAGCTCAATGACGATGAGGAAAAAAGGCTGGATTTTGAATTTACTAGAGAAGATACCGGTCAGATTTACGGGGATGTAAACCATCCCTATGCTTCTGACTTAGATTTATTTGGGAAGCACTCCCTCTATCGCCTACTCAACCGTACACAAACGTCCCAAGGAGCTGCTCGATTAGCCGATTGGCTTGCCCGTCCTGCTCCGTTGGAAGTGCTATTGGAAAGACAAAAGGCGCTCCAGGAAAGCAAGGGTAATCATGCTTGGCGACAACAATGGCAGGCTACCGCCCTTCTGAATCAACATGCCACCCAAAATGTAGAGGCATTAAAATCTTGGTTGCAAAACCCACTGGATGAATCCTTAAGAAAAGGGCTAGCCTGGAAATGGTGGTCGCTCATCACGCTGGCCTTGTTGGGTGCATGGGCAATAAATTTGATTCCCTTGTGGCCTGTCGGCTTTAGTTTGGCTTATCATTTTTTAATCCTTAGAAAATACGGTCCCGTCGTTCGGGGGCTGATGGAACAAACGACGCATATCGGCCAAACACTGGATGCTTATGCCGACTTGGCGAGTCTTGGACGCAGGACAGACTTAAAAAGCAATTGGTGGAAACTACAATTAGCCCCTTTGGAAGAAGCTGAAAAAGGCTTTAAAGAATTGGGGAATTGGTTCAGCCGCCTGGATTTTCGAGCCAATGCCTATTTTTCACTTTTCGTCGGAATCCCTATACTCTGGGACCTGATTTGCCTGGATGCACTGGAGAAATGGAAAGACAAATATGGCACCCAACTGAATGATTGGCTGGATGCGCTGGCAAATATTGAAGCGATGAATAGTATAACCGGACATGCTTTTGCACACCCCGATCATGTCCTTCCCGAAATCCACTGGGGGAATGAAATGGAAATTTCTTGTGATCAAATAGGTCACCCCCTAATACCTGAAAATAAAAGAGTTTGTAATGATTTTGAATTAAAGGGCACCGGACTAACCATTTTAATTACAGGCTCCAACATGTCTGGTAAGAGTACCTTTCTTCGAACCCTAGGCGTAAACCTAGTATTAGCCCAAATGGGATGTGTCGTCACCGCACGTCGAATGGTATGCACGCCTATGTTGGTTTTCACCAGTATGCGAACTCAGGACTCCCTCGAAGAAAATACTTCGTCTTTTTATGCTGAATTAAAGCGGTTGAGACAATTGATCGAATTGGCGACCAATTCGAAAAAAGGGTTACCTGTATTTTACTTGCTTGACGAAATTCTTAAAGGCACTAACTCTGCCGATCGAAACCGAGGGGCAGTAGCCTTAGTGAAACAATTGCATCCCCTACAGGCATCAGGCCTCGTTTCAACCCACGATTTAGAACTCGGTGTATGGGGAGAACAACAACCTTTTGTAAAAAACTATCACTTCCGATCTGACTTGAAAGACGGACAAATAACGTTCGATTATCGACTTAGCCCCGGAACCTGTTCAAGTTTTAATGCATCGGAATTGATGCGTATGATGGGGATAAAAGTTGCGCCCGATGGGGAGAAATAACCCATTATCGTCTTTTCTAAGCTAGAAAATTAACGACCTAAACAAATAAAAAAAACCGGAGTGACCCGCTTATTTTTGTAATATTGGATACTTTACTTGATCTTTTTCTATAAGCTCAGTTTTTTTAAATAATACCATGTCGAAATATATTGCTGCCATTGATCAGGGTACTACCAGTACTCGATGCATTTTATTTGATCACAAGGGAAATATCGTTGCAACCAGCCAAAAGGAGCATGAACAAATCTATCCCCGTCCGGGTTGGGTTGAACATGATCCTGAAGAAATCAGGGAAAATACGTTGGAAGTTATTGCAGTCGCTCGGATTAAAGTCTCTGCTGCAGTGAGTGACATCGCAGCGATTGGCATCACCAATCAACGTGAAACCACTGTCGTATGGAATAAAAAAACTGGGAAACCCTATTACAATGCCATCGTATGGCAGGATACCCGGACTGAGGACGATGTAACGGCTTTAGAAAAAAATGGCAGCCCAGATCAATTTCGTGAAATAACCGGTCTTCCTGTTGCCACTTATTTCAGTGGTCTCAAATTAAAATGGTTACTCGAAAATGTCAAAGGCCTACGTGAAGATGCCGAGAAAGGTGAGGCACTATTCGGCACAATAGATACTTTTTTAATTTGGCATCTAACAGGTGGCCCCAATGGAGGTATCCACGTGACCGACGTGACCAATGCCAGTCGTACGCAGCTTATGAACCTGCGTACACTCCAATGGGAAGAACAAATGTTGGATCGTTTTGGAATTCCTGCTGCTATACTACCCTCCATCCGAAGCAGCAGCGAAATTTATGGGCATATGCAATCGGAAGTTTTACCCGGTGTTCCCATCGCCGGTAACTTGGGTGATCAGCATGCGGCGCTGGTTGGACAGGTTTGCTTTCAACCCGGGATGGCTAAAAACACTTATGGAACGGGATGTTTTCTGGTGATGAATACGGGAAATGAACTCAAACTTTCGAAAAATGGACTCATAACCACCATAGCCTATCAATTTGGCAATCAACCTGTTCATTATGCCCTGGAAGGCAGTATAGCCATTGGTGGTGCTCTGGTACAATGGCTAAGAGATAACCTCGGTTTGATCAAAGAAAGTAAAGACATTGAGGAACTTGCCGGTACAGTAAACGACAATGGAGGAGCTTATTTCGTGCCTGCATTTTCAGGTTTGTACGCTCCGTACTGGCGAAGTGATGCACGCGGTATTATTGCCGGGCTCACCCGTTATGTGAATAAGGGTCATATTGCAAGGGCGGTTTTAGAAGCTACTGCCTATCAAACCTTGGATGTAGTAAGAGCCATGGAACAAGATGCTCAGCTACCGCTGACTAACCTACGTGTCGATGGAGGTATGGTTGCGAATAAATTACTCATGCAGTTCCAGGCCGATATGCTTGATGTCCAGGTCATCGCTCCTAAAGTGACTGAAACGACAGCCTTAGGAGCAGCCTATGCAGCTGGTTTGGCAGTAGGATTTTGGGATAGTACAGAAAGCCTTGTAGCGAACTGGGAAGCTGGTGCTACCTATGACGCGGATATGGATAATGCTACGCGTGTCAAACTATATAAGGGTTGGAAAAAGGCCGTTAGTAAGTCCTTCGATTGGGTATAAGTACTACTTGATCACATATAAACCTCCCCAAAAGGCGACTAACCCTAACGCTACACTAATAGCTATATATAGTATTGCGGTGAAGGGATGACCCGATTCAAACAGTTGAAAGTTTTCGGAAGCAAACGTCGAAAAGGTCGTAAAACCACCACAAAACCCGACGATCAACAAATGTCTCAACGAAGAATAAAGGACCCCCTGTTTTTCTGCGAAACCTAAAAGAACCCCTATTAATAAACACCCCATAATATTGACAAAAAGTGTTCCCCAGGGGAAAACTCCGGGGAACACTCTCTGCATGAAATGCGATATTAAAAACCGTAAAATACTCCCTACTCCACCACCAATCCCCACATAGAAAATTGCTTTTAACATGGCAATTGGTAGGTTTATCGAGCCCTTTTGGCCTCAAGTCGTAAGGCCGATAAGTAAAACAAGCCCTTTGGGTTCGTATTGCCCGAGCCAGCCGTGACCGTAAAGGTGATACTTCCATCTTTGGCGGGTTTAAGCGCATAGACTGACCCTACCTCCGACGTGTTATTTGTAGCATCGATCGTTACTTCTTGTCGAACCTCACCTTCACAAACAATTAACGTTTCTTGAACACCCAATGTGTCGGAAATTCGTGAAGCAAATAATGCTATATCATAGTTCCCCTTCTTGTCTAGACCTGTTAACTTGAACTTAGCCTGTTTGTTTCCAGTTTGGTCATTTTTGGCCGTTCCAAAATAAGACGAACTCGTCACGGAAGCAGGAAAATGATAGGGCGTTTCAGGTTGACGTGTTCCATCCGAATTCTTACCCTCAAATGGCTCCAACATCTCGAGTACGATCCGACTATGATTTAATAAACTGTCTTTCAATGGATGCTGTTTTCCAGCCAAGGGCGAAATGATCGGATTCCAAGAACCTTCGTGCGAAACTCCCCCAAAATCGATCAGTATGGCTGCAGCGGGGTTTTTCAACCCTTTAGGTCCTTTACGGAATTTCTTCAACCGTGTGACCTCATAGGGGCGTTGAACGGCATAATGTGCCGCATATTGGGCGACTTCCTTTTCTAATTCGGTAACATCGGCCGGCTTATATTTCAACCCGACAACAGACTCACCAAATATCTTTTCAAACCAGGTACAAGCGGCTACATAGCGACCTAAGGAAAACCGAAGATGATACCCATCCCGGTCAAAATTATCGCCAATATAAGAGGTGCGCGCATTTTGAATTGCCGTTCCTGCTGGAATAATGAAGTCAATCGGTGCCACTGACGGAACTCGCTTAGATACATCCACGATAGCCCTATACATCGTTTGTTGATCACGGTTATAATTGGCAAAACCGGGATGGACAGCGTGCTCAGAATAAGCCCAAGTCTGATGATACATCAACTTTACATTGGGATTTTTTGCTTTCCCTTTTACATAAGTAACCAATTCGGGCAACGATTCGGCAACTGTCTGAAATTGTCCGGAAAACGGACTTGCTTGCTGAAGACTAATGTAATCCCAATCTTCTTCCATCAATGCCTTTTCAAGGCTTACATTCGAGACCGTAGTCCGCTCTCCATTTACATCCGTCTTTCGATAAGAATAAGACGCTTTGTTTTCTCTGGCATTATTGACATGAAGCACTAAGGGAGCGCCACCAATGTATAAATTGGCTACTATGGTCTTAATCCCTTTTTCTTTTGCTAAATCATACAAGTTGTTTTCGATAGCATCGGCCGAAAAACTATTCCCAATAGCCAAGATTTTTACGACTCCATCCTCCGCTTTCTGCATTCCTGCAAAAGCGGCATGCAATGTAAGGAGATAGCATATCAGGGAATATAGAAATGGGCGAGATAATTGAGGGATCATTCGGATTCGTTAAAAAGTTTGTACTAATTTTCTACAATGATATAATGCTTCAGAAACAAATCGTAGTTTATATCTTTTTTTATAGACCATTTTCTTTAATAAACTCCAGATGATACGAAGATATCCGTATCATTTTTTGTGCAATTCGACGGTGTATTAGGGACGATTAGCCAAGCGTCTTGCGGCTTTTCTTTCGAGAATCTCTCCCTTTAATACTTCATTCACGTCTAACTGGGCATCTATAAAACCAAAAATACCGGCACCATGCTCCCGTGCATAGGCATGGCCTAATGAGTCGGATAAAACTACTTTAAAGTGAGGGGATAATTTCGTCCACTCGGCTATTTTGTCCTTACGTTCTACAACTCTGATTACATTCTTGTATGGAATCGAAAGATCAATCCAATCGATGTAATCGGCATGCAGCGAAACAGCTTTCACTTCTTCCTCTGAGTAATAATTAATAGCCCCTGCTTGTCCGTAATTGTCACATAGCACCAATGTCGATCCAGAATGTGCTATTTGGCGATACATCCCATCTACCTTCGATGCCAATTCCTTCCAACCTAACATATCAGCAAAGTCTTGTGGCAAGTGATATTCTTTCCCATCTTCCCACCGTAACATCCCGAATTTTCGATACTTCTCCCCATTATTCACGATGTATTCAGGGCTTCTGTTGGGAAAGACAACCTGATACATTATTCCAAAAAACAATAGAGGAAGGATCAAAAGTACCCATTTAAACACCCGTTTCCACCCCTCTTTGCATGTGTTCGAAATAAACACCGATCCCAAAGCGATATAGAGGGGATATAACCCGATTGCGTAATAGTCTTTAGCTTTGAAAAAAACAAAAATTAAAAGGGTGAAAAAAAACGAACCCAAAAAAAGTCTGTATTTTCGAAACGGTGGGTAAAATACTAAAGCTGCAAGACCCGCGACCCAAACCGGCAAGGATCCAATAAAAAAATAAAGCTGATTGACGAGAAAATCCCAGCGATTCACATGGACTAAATGCCTTGCTGCCAGTTCTTTCAGATGAACATAAAAGGGAAAATCGTTGCGAATCTGCCATCCTAGATGAGGCGATACAAGGACTAAAGCCAGCAATCCGGCGGCATAGACTTCCTTTCGCTTCCATATCTCTCTTTGTGGAGTTAGTAGGGTAGCCGGAATCAATCCCAAAACGAGGAAAATGATATTGTACTTATTCAAAAAGCCTAGGGCGAAAACTACGGCTAACCCAAAAATCCAACGAGGTTGCTGCTGGTCGAGGTATTTAATAAAAAGATAGTAAACCGTAACCCAACAAAGTATGTCGAGTGAATTAGGTTGGTAGAGAATATTGATCCGAAGTAACACTGAAAATAATAAACCTGTGCAGGCAAGAATGCAGGCAAAAAGATCGCCGTAAAGTGTTTCCACAATTTTCCAGACCACGATCAACGTTAATGCCCCAAACATCGCCGGGAAAAATCGCACCCAAAATTCAGAATTCCCTAACCAACGTATGATTTCGGATACCCATGAAGTAACGGGTGGAACCGATTGAAATCCCCATGCCAAATGACGACCTTGATCTAGGTGAAGGAACTCATCCCTATGAAGTTCATATTTAGGATGAACCAGGTGATATTGCAAGAGAAACTTGGCCAGAACAAACGAACATAAAAGGATAGTTGCCCTTACTCGATTCCGTGAAATTTCGGTATTTTTTTCAGTTAACTCCACTTCGCTAATACCTTCAAATGTAGTACTTAAAAGCAGCGAATTTCTAATATTTACCTCGATGCAATGATTGAATTAACTAACCGCTAGCTTTCAATCTGTAGCTCACTGCTAAGCGGACCTCCAACCCTCTAGAGCCTTGATTGAGTAAATCACTAAAATACCCTGATCACGGATATATAGCTTCGGGTTCCGCTATAAAACACGTTTAATAAGGAGTTTCTAAGTGTAAGGTGGCTGCCTTATTCAAAAAAAGGTGAAAGAAACTGAACCTAAAATTAACGCAATAAAAGTATCCAATACGTTGATTTTCATATCTTTCGACAAGAAAACCTATCAAGGGAATTGTGTAACGATGTGCGATTTCATGACCTATCACGGAGCCTTTCATTAAAAAAGATTTTACATCATATCCACCTGAGGTATTTTAAATTTTCGAACAAATGGCGTATAAAATTGATCGATTGCAAGCCGGGGATAGTACTCTATTTAAAAAGGTAATTCTTTTGTTTGGTGAAGTTTTTGAAATGAGCGACTTCCAACCCCCTACAGAGGAATATCTTGAAAGCTTATTAATGAAACCCGACTTTTTTGCATTTGCCGCCTTCGAAGATGACCTCATTATTGGCGGGTTAACGGGGTATTTATTACCACAATATTACGTTACAAAACCCTTAGCCTATATTTATGATATGGCTGTGAAAACGGCTTTTCAACGGAAGGGCATCGGGAGCCAATTAATTGAAGCCACCTTAAACTATTGTAAATCGCTAGGTGTGGGGGAACTCTTTGTTCAAGCAGACGACACTGACGACTATGCATTGGAATTCTACCATTCAACGGGTGGTCGACGAGGAAAAGCAATCAATTTTTACTACCATATCGACCTGAATAACGAAACTTATCCAGATTAAAAGGAGAGTAGTTATCATAACGGCAACGATTGACCTCCACGATCCTGGTCATTTTTCGATCCGCTAGTCGACGTTTTTGAGTTTGTCAAAAAGTTGGGTAAAACACTTTACCTGTCCTTTTAAATTGTCATTGGCTTGATCGGGATTATTATAGGCGTCCATAAAAGCACCGGCTCCTGACCAAATGGTTTGCATCATACCTCGGTAACGCCGCGACAATTGGGGATTGCTATGTTGTTTAAAGCTAAGCATCTGATCGAGTTGGGCGAGGGCAACCTCTGATTTATTCCAAGGACAAGTAACCACAGGGAATCCTTTCAATGCAAAATAGGCAGCTGTAGGTTCCGCACGGTCGTAATGCCAATCACAAATGACAACCTCCTTGGGTATCATATCGACAGCACGGTGGGTATTGTTCATACTAGCTTCCCACATTCCTAACCCCGTCTGTTTACCGTCGATAAGCCGGTCCCCCCAAAGCCATAGCGTCCTTCCATTTTGCTGTAAATGATTGCTTATTTTAGTGACTTCGCCAGCGAAAAGTTCAGCTTTATCCCTTCCACTACATCGTGGACACTTATCATCCCCAATATAAAACACCTCATCTAGCCCCGCATGAAAGTCTTTGGCTTCAAATACTTCCATAAGTTCGTCAACCAAAGCGAACACGACTTTATGAACCTCCGGATGTAAGGGGCAGTAGCTTTTGCAATAAAGTCCGTCGGCGTTAGGCCATTCATATTTTTCGGGCATTTTTACATGAGGGGTCTCGTCAAATTCAGGATAGACCTGAAGCAATTTACCTAACTGACCAGCCCATGACTGGTGCCCTAAAAGGTTTATTTGAGGTATCAAATTTATTTGATTTGCTTTGCAAAGCGTTACAATTTGTTTCACCTCCGCTTCGGTCAATGCTTGTGAACCAATTAATTCCGGATGTGATTTATACTGATAATTATAGTCCACTCTAAGAATGAGGGTATTCACCTTCCGAGGAACCAGTTCTTCGCGGATGAACTTCAAAAACCTTGGCAATTCATTGGGGGACGGGGCAGCAATACAAAAACCTCGTACTAAGGTCGTGTCCTGAGAAATTGCGGGAATAAAAGCACCGATCAGACAAAGTACGAATAGCATAAATATCTTCCTCATTTTCTTACAGATCTATAGTTAAAGGTTACTTTCCATGCGTAATTTCCAGATCTAAGCATGCCCATGATCCTCAGCAGGCGTTTTTCCTAATGCAAAATACCAATTTTAAACTAACAATGAAGTAGTCTAGGAGTAACCTAATAAGAAACAGGCCGGTAAGTGATATTATAACGGAAGCATTTGACCAATTAATTTTGCAGGACTTGTGCATTTTCCCAGCCAATGATGGCGGTCTTACGGGTCGTTCCCCATCGATATCCTCCTAGTACTCCCGATAATTGAATTACGCGATGACAGGGAATTAAAAAGGCAATCGGATTACTCCCAATGGCTGTTCCTACAGCCCGAGAGGCGGAGGGTTGTCCTATGCGCTCAGCTATAGCTCCGTACGTAGTTAATTTACCAACCGGTACTTTCAAAAGGGTTTCCCAAACCTTGAGTTGGAAAGGTGTGCCTTTGAGATGCAGTTTTATTTCGGACAAATTCGACCAGTCATGTTGAAAAAATCGCAATGCATTTTGTTGATGCGAGTCGGCTTCCTGTCTTAATGTTGCATTAGGGTATTGACGTCGCAGTTTTTCCACCGATTTCTCTTCTTCAAAAGCAAGATAGCAAAGTCCTTTCTCCGTTGAGGCGGCAATTACAGTACCGAAAGGCGTATCGGCAAAATCGTAGCGAATGGACAATCCCAACCCTCCTTTTTTATACTCGGCAGGTGTTAATCCTTCGATGGTAATAAAAAGATCGTGAAGTCGACTGGTACTCGACAAGCCCGTATCATGCGCTGCATCCCAAAGCGTCGCCTGTCGCCCCTCCTTTAGAATCTGCTTTGCATGTTGTATACTGATGTATTGTAAAAATTTTTTCGGACTTGTGCCCGCCCATTCTGTAAACATTCGTTGAAAATGCGAAGGGCTTACATGGACATGACGAGCTACCGAATCCAAATCAGGTTGAGATTTGAAATTTTGAGTAATAAACTCGATCGCTGCGGCTATCCTTTCGTAATTATAGGCTGCTTGACTTTTCATCTTTACCATGTTTTGTTATGTAAAGATGACCCGAAATAGGAACTAATAAAATCCGATTTTTGCGGATTCTTTAGGTAAGCTTAAATTTTTGAAATTCGCTTAACCGTTTTCATACCGTCAGGCCCTTCTACAATGGCAATGTAAATGGAAGCAGGTAAATGAGAAAGGTCTATTTCATTGGTATTGTTTACTGCCATCACTTGAATACCTGCCAAATCGACTACTTTTATCTTTTTAGCAGTGGTGTGATTAGGCATAGCAAAAGTAAACACGCCATAGGAAGGGTTCGGATAGAAGGTGGGTATGGTTGCCCCATTTACCGCTACGGAAACCACGCTTGACAAATCAATTGTACCATCCAGATCCACCTGTTTTAAACGGAGGTAAATATTACCGATAAAAGGTCCGCTTAACACAAATTCATAGCGGTTCGTGGCTTCAGAATTTCCTATACCCTTAACCGTCCCTCCGGTGTAAAATTCAGTTCCATCAAAACTATATTGTACTTCAAAGTGACTGTTATTGAGCTCCTCCGATGTCACCCATTCGACCTGAATCGCCCCACCGTCGGTAGCGTTGGCGACAAACTCGATCAGTTTAACCGGTAGGGACCCATCATGTTCGTGGGGAATATTGGGAAACAAGGGGGTGGAATTGGCTAAAAAGTCGGAATTAGTGACGGCTTCACTCCATAGCTCGGCAGCTTTATCTTGACCTTCTTGATTAAAATGAAGTCCGTCGGTGCGGCCGCTATTACCAATGCTATTTAAATTGGGCCCACGGAACACATTAGGAAGTTGGATCAGACGTTCTTGTGCACGATGCAACTGCTCCTTTATTCCATCATTATAACAGGAATTTGCCACCATCCAGGTTAGACTAGCCGAATTTTCATAAGAACGTGAAAAGTCGATCACTCCTTTATGATTGGTATAGAACTCTTCTTCTGTACTACCGTTATCATTAATACCGTGTGCGGAGAGAATAGCTCGTATTCCCGTTTTGGGGACCAGATATAGTATTGTATTTTCGATATTAATATAGGGCATTCGAATCGCTGCTCGGATAAACCCATGATCAAAGTATTCCCCTTTGGCAGACATGAAAG
>Ga0172382_10010163_pt1 | contig 12691 bp, 12 predicted proteins | sample Leawel138RmetaG_FD_122245 | JGI IMG/M metagenome (GOLD analysis project Ga0172382, IMG submission 122245) | Leachate microbial communities from a municipal landfill in Southern Ontario, Canada - Leachate well 138R metaG | ecosystem: Engineered > Solid waste > Landfill > Unclassified | place...
AGCGCCGATGGTCTCGCCGATCCCCTCACCGATAGCGCCGGTCACACCTTCCGGCACGATTTCGGCGACAGCCTCGTGCAATGCACCAGCAACGCACCGGCCAGCAGCGTCATACTGCCGCACCACCTGCCCTGCGACCCCCGCCATATCCCCGCCGCGATGGGCTTTGCCTTCGCCCAGCAATGGGCACGCTTCGGCCTTGCCTGCATCCATGGCGCGCTGCTGGAAGTGGCCGGCACGGGTGTTCTCGTGCTGGGCCAGCGTGGCGCAGGGAAGTCCGTACTTGCCACCAGCGCATTGGTCGCCGGAGGTGGCATCGTCAGCGACGATTACCTGCTGGCCGGTGAGCTTGACGGCACTCTCATGGGCGAGCGCATCCGCAGCTTCCTGTCGCTGCGTGCCTCATGGGCAGCCAGAACCCTGTTCGACAATGCACCGGGCGCCTGGCGATCAGGACGCACGGGCAGCCGCAGCTTTCTCGGAATCGAGGACGACGATCCGCGCTTCCCCGAACACTGCCGCATCAACCGTGTCTGGATTCTCAGCCGCCCACGCGCCGGCCGCCGTGAAGATTCAATCCTGGAACCAGCCTCGCAAGCCGAGCTCTACACCGCCCTGGTCAGTGCGACCCAGCCGCTGCTTCTCGGTCCCGACTTTCCGCATGAGAGAAACCGTTTGACCCAACTCCTCAGTCGCCTGGCCGGGCTCGCACCGGCACGCCTGGAGACCGGTCAGGACATCGTGCTCGACCCACAGGCCACCTGGCAGCGCCTGCTTGCGTTGGCGAACTCACCACACTTCTGAGCCTCCGGCAAGAAGCCGGTCCCCGGCCTGATCAGTCCAGAAGGTCATGCACTACCACAGCTCACGGCTTAAGCCCTCTTCCCCCGGAGTGAGCAGGCTTTCGAGCAGCAAAGCCGCGAGCCTGCAAACACCCGCGCGCATGCAAGTGCGTGGCAAGGGTGTGGGTACGGAGGAAGCATTGCAATCCAAAACCTGCTGGAAAGTTTTGCTGTTGTGCTCGGCTCGTACCCTCATCCGGCGCTTCGCGCCACCTTCTCCCGGCGGGAGAAGGGAAGAGCTGGCATTGCCGTAAACCTTTGAATGTCCAAACCCTTGGTGCTGCAACCCGGATAGTCACATGCCAACTGCGTCCGCCAGTTGCGCAATGAATGCCGGAACATCCTGCCCCGCCGTCAAGTCATCCACCTCGAAGCGTTCGATCAACGCAGCCACGACCTGACTTTCATCCATGCGCTCCCGCAGACATGACAGGATGAAAGCGCCTGTTGCATTGAAGCTGATCAATGCCTCCTGGTTCAGATCCAGCAGCACACCAGTACCATCAGGGAGCAACGTGACCCCGTAGTGGCCTTCTTCGATGCGTCGCGCGAATTCCGGAATATCCATGTGCTTCAAACCTGCCCAAATCAGTCCAACCCGGTACACCCGGGAACATAGCAGCCCTTGCCTGCCCTGATGAGACAACAGGGAATCTGCGCTACCCTGTGCCGCCACCACTTCGCGGACTTTCGACCTTGAAGCTGTTGCGCCGCTGGCGCGCCATCCCCCCCCAGGAACGCCGCGCATTATGGCCATGCGCCTGGCGTCTCGTGCTCGTACGCAGCCTTCTGGCCGGCATCGGAACCGTCAGAACCCGGGCCCTGCTGGCCCGCCAAAGGGCCGGTGAAGCCCACATCACTTCACCCGAGCTCTGGCAACACCGCAGCCATGCCCTGCAACGCCTTTCCGGCCGCCTGCCCGACACCCGTTGTCTGGCTCGCAGCTTCACCCTGTGGTGGTGGATGCGCAGATCCGGTCTGGCACCGAATATGAAGGTCGGCATCCGCCAAGCACACCCCAAGACCGAAGGTCACGCCTGGGTAGAGTGCGACGGCCACGTTTTCGGTGAGACACAGGAAGGCACCGCAAACTACAGCCTGCTGCACTGGCAACACATGGATTGACCTGAATTAGCACCCGCTACGCACAAGTTGCCGTGCAAACGTGTGATGACACAACACCGGCAGTTAGCGAGTTCCCACCTCGGAAAGCACCGTCAGCATACGCTCGGCCAACGTGTCACGGGAGAATGCGGCAGCAGAGCTCCATGCCTGTTGCCGCAGCCCTTCTACGGATTGCGGCTGCGCAGCCAGACGCGCAATCTCTGCCGCCATTGCTGCCGGGTCTTCCGGCGGCACACACACACCGCTCCCGGTTGCCCGGACGATCCCGGTTGCCTCCCCCTCGGGAAGACTCATCAGGATCGGCACGCCCATCCCCATGGACTCGAAAATCTTGGAGGGAATGACGGTTGCGAACACCGGGTTGTCTCGTAATGGAACGATAGACACGTCGCACAGGCTCCACAGCGCCGGCATCGCCTCCTTGGGCTGGCGAGCAATCAAACGGACGTTGTGCAAGCCTCGCTCGGTCACGATCTGCTCCACACGACCGCGCTCGGCACCCGAACCGGCGAAGAAGAATGCGATGTCTTCACGGTGCAACAGTTGTTCCGCAGCTTCCAGCACTTTCGGCAGCGCGTGCGCCATGCCATGGGTGCCCATGTAACCCGCCACGAATTTCCCGGCCAGCCCGAACTCACGTTCCAGCTCAGCATCCCGTGAACGTGGCTCGTAGCGATCAAGATCCACACCATTGATCACCACATGGATCTTCTCACGCGGCACCCCACGGGACACGAGGTCTTCACGGAAACTCTCGGTCACCGAAACAATGGCATTGGCGCGCCGGTACAGGAACAGCTCGATCTTTTCGAGCAGACGGATTGCCAGACTCTTCTTCATCGCGCCCACGGCCATGATCGAGGCCGGCCACAGATCCCGCAGCTCGAACACGAAAGGTCGCCACTTGGCCACCGACAGCGCCCAGCCACCAATCGCGCAGAAAAACTGCGGCGAAGTCGCCACCACCACATCGGGCCGGCGCTCGAACAGACCCATCACGAAACCCATCAGCATGAAGCTCATGTAGTCGAGCGTGCGCTTGAGAAAGCCCTCGTTGGCGGTGATATAGGTCTTGACCCGCACCACGCGAATGCCATCAATCTGTTCAACTCGGCGCCAATGGTTGCGGTAGCCGGAGAACAGCTTGCCCTCGGGGAAATTCGGAGCACAGGTGACCACGGTCACCTCATGTCCGGCGCGTACCCAGCGGGTGGCATGCTCGTAAAGGCGGGTTGCCGGGGCATTGCCTTCGGGCGGAAAGTTGTCCGACAGGAAAAGAATCTTCATTGCGGCATCAGGTCCAGCTGAACTCCGTAGTCGTGTGGCCAGCGGCCATCGTGCACTCCAGCACCCGACATGGATGCTCTTCTCCAAAGCGGGGATACCAGGCATCCGGCACCCACACCGTATCTGCGCCACTGACCTGCCAGGCCACGTGAACGTCGCCACCTGCCACCCGGTTGCCGGCGCTGGAAGTGGTATCGAATCCCGGTGCGAACCGGAACCGGCCCACGGCCGTCCGGGGCTTTCCCGACAGCACATCCACCACCGCCAATCCATCGGCGCTCAACTCCCAGCGACGCGAGTGCACCACCTTGCCGGGCAGCCGCGCGTAGCCGTGGTGCGCCCCCTCCAGCACCAGCGTGCCACCGTCCTCGAAGCAGCGGACATTCATCGGCAACGCGCGACGTGCCACGCGGAAACTTCCCCAGACTTCAGATGAATCCTGACCGTCGACTTCAACGGTATTGTGCATGGCGGTCCCGCGCTGGCGCAGCCGCAGCGGCCCGGTCTCATAGGTTGAAGTGCCGCCGTTCACCAGCACGCGACGCCCATGCAGAGACAGCTCGAACGAGAGCGTGTCCGCGTGCGCATGCCCCGGCAGGTAGTCCGGCCCCACCCGTCCCACATCGGCGATCAATACCGCAGGCCCCTTTGACATGCGCACGTAGCCGGAAGCCTCCAGAACTTCCAGCGATGCCAGCGGCGTGCAGTCCGGCGATATGCCCAGCCCATCCGCGTAGGCTTCCAACGAAACCAGGGAAGGGGCGATTCCAAATGCCGCATCGTTGAACAGCGCGATATCTCCATCCGGGTGCGTCATCACACGCAGCCAGCGCAGCATCGAGCCTGCACCCGTGTGCAACGCCGCTACCAAGGCCGAAGACAGCACGCCCGGGTACACCCGATTCAGCTGCAACAAGTCCAACACGTCTTCCAGCAGGATCGAGTGGTACATCGGGCTGCGTTCAAAGTGACCGCCGTCTGGCAGAAACTGTTCCACCAGTTCGCGTTCCAGCAAGGCGGTGCCCTTGCGCAGCCAGGCCTCTGCCTCATCACCCTCGAAGAACGCTCCGGCAAACACCAACGCCTTGGCATTGGCCCAGAGGTGATTGCCCAGCAGGTGGATTTCCAGCCGCTGCCGCAGGTAGCGCGCCTGCACTGCCAGGCTGTGCACCGCCGTGGGCTCCAGCTTGTTGCCGCCCAGCACCCATTTGACCCAGTTCACGATCCGCAGCGACGACGGATACGGCTCCCAGCCATTACCCCGCCCCGGCGCGTTTTCGGCCACCCAGCGCCTGATCAGATCGCGGTGCCACCGGGTCCGCACGGGTGCCTCATCCGCTACCAGGTCGTCGAAGTAGTGCGCGTTGTACAGCCAGAGCTTGGGCCAGTCCGCTCGGTTCCAGTCGCCGGCGACCAGCAACTCCCGCTCGACACCCAGAAACCGCATCGCATTCGGCCCGGTCATCGATGCGGCGCGCGCGCAACGCACCCATGCAGCCGATGCGGTACGCCGCAACGGCGCCGGAGACACATCCGGACGCGGGCGTGACAACCGGAACCACACACGCCCATAGAACTGCACGGGCTTCAGCCAGCGCAGGGTATGCCAGAGCCGGAAGAGCTTCGAAGTCATCATGCGAGCGCTGGCTCAGTTCGCCGCGTCCGCCTCATCCAACTGTTCGATTCGCAATGCATTGGCCTTGAACTCCTCGCCCCCTGCTTCGACATGCACGCGAATGCGACCTGGCTCTTCCAAGCGAATGGGCGAAAAGATGAAATGGAAGCCAGCAAGCAGTTGGCGCCCGTCATTTGACGGGTTGTCGTCACCACAATTTCGGGTTGCCGCAAACGCCGCATGCAAGTCTGGCGCGGTCATGCCGCCTTCGGCAATGACAACTTCGTTGTGTGTGATCCGGATTTTCAGATCACCGAATGATCCTTCGACGGGCGTCACCACGTTCAGCGCCAGACATAACTTCGGCAAAGTCACAGGGAACGAGCGCACCAGCAGCGAGCCGGTATATGTCCCGACCAGGGTCACTTTGCCGCTGATCTCCTGGCGTATGTCATCGCAATAGATCGCATACGCATACGGCTTCATCGGGTTGACGCCTTCAAGCTTTCCTGCTGTTTCAGCGCAGCGTCCAGTGCGTTCATATCGATATCCAGCGCCTGCGCAAGCCGACGGCAGGTGTCGATGCTCAGGTTGTCGGCACCGCCCTCGATCCGGGCGATGTGAGGCTGGCTGGTCCCGATCAAGTCCGCCAACTTTTTCTGCGACATGCCCTTGTTCATGCGCAAGGTGCGCAAAGTAACGCCCTCGTCGGTGTGAAAAACTCCAGCCACCCACTGGCGCGCACGCGCGATGGCCGCTCGCCTGTCACCACTGGCTTCCCAGCGGGCGACCAGATCACCCACGGCACGGTGGCGCACAGGTACTTGCACCGGAGCGGCCAAAAACTCACCGATCCGATAGACCTTGCATTGCTCGCCTTGAGAGCGGGTCTCCAAGACAACACCTTCCCCCGCGTGCTCAAAGCTCCTGATAGGTGTTGATGATGCGCCGGTAGAGCGGATGGCTTGGGTCATAGTTGAAATCTCGTGGTGCGATCGCAAGCACATGGTAGTGCCGTGACTGCGGAATAAAGGCATAGATGATGCGGTAGCGGAGATCTTTGTCTTCCAGATCCCAGACCTTGAGTCGCCAAAGGTTGTCCCCCTTGTGCCAACGCTCCTGCCAGCGACTGACATTGAACTCGTCGACTCCGCGAGCACCGAACTCGTGTTGCGTCAATCGATCCAACAGGCCCTGGTTGCCCTCGCACTCCTCTAGCATCACCAGGATCCGGGCCGCAGCATCCGGCTCGCTGTCCCAAATTTGCTCAAGATCCTCTTCAGCATCCTGATGGATGAAAAGTCTATACACTATACCGCTCAAGGTATAAAAGTGACAAGAGAAGCCTGCCGCCCCAAAACTGAAAAATAATGTTCACGATCAATCGGTTGCATAACAAAAGCAAGCTCTACCTTCAGCTATCGAAGGCACTCAGAACAGCAGCCGCTCCAATTCGGCCACAATCCTCACCGCCGTTTTCCCATCCCACTTCTCGGGAATGCCACCCTTCTTCCACCCGCCGTCAAACAGTCTCTCCAATGCCGGTGCCAGCGACGCCGGATCGGTGCCAAGCAGCTCATTGGTACCGATGCTGATCGTTTCCGGCCGCTCTGTCGTAGTGCGCAGGGTCATGCAGGGTACGCCCATCACGGTGGTCTCTTCCGTGATGCCGCCAGAGTCGGTGATCACCGCCTTCGCGTGTTTCACCAGCCAGTTGAACTCCAGGTAGGGCTGCGGATCCACCAGCTTGATGTTCTCGGGGAAACCCGGCAACTCACGCAGCGTCTTGGCGGTGCGCGGATGCACCGGGAACACCACCGGCAGCCCGCGCGTACCCTCGCCTATCGCTGTCAGCAGCGCGGCAAACGGTCCGGTGGCGTCCACGTTCGAGGGCCGGTGCAGGGTCAGCACGAAGTAGCCGCCCGCCTCCAGGCCCAGTTCCTCCACGAACGCCGGCGGGCGCAGGCGGTCCATGTTGCCCAGCAGGGTGTCGATCATGGTGTTGCCGACGAAGAAGATGCGCTCCTCGCCTACACCAGCCGCGCGCAGGTTGGCGTTGGCGATCTCGCTGGTGGTGAAAAACCAGTTGGTGATCGCGTCGGTCACCATGCGGTTGATCTCTTCCGGCATGCCCCAGTCGCCGGAGCGGATGCCGGCCTCCACGTGCGCCACCGGCACGTGCAGCTTCTGCGCCGCGATCGCGCAGGCCATGGTCGAAGTCACATCACCCACCACCAGGCACAGCGCGCTACGCTCACCGAGCAGCAGCTTCTCGTAACCGATCATGATCCCCGCCGCCTGCTCGGCCTGTGTGCCGGAGCCGACCTCCAGATTCACATCGGGCTCGGGAATGCCCAGCTGCTCGAAGAAATCCCCCGACATGCGCGGGTCGTAGTGTTGGCCGGTGTGGACCAGTCGGTAGCGCAGCGGCCCGCTCTCGGCCTTGCGCGCCTCCAGCGCTTTGATGATCGGCGCGATCTTCATGAAGTTCGGACGTGCGCCCGCGATGATATCGATCAGCATGTAGTTCACTTCCCCTACGGATTCAAAGTGTGTCGATATGGCGTCGGACATTGCCGGCAACGGCGACCATCACCCGCTCCATGCGCTCCGGATCGCCGCCCTGCTCCACCACCCCGGCGCCGACGTCCGCCAGACGCTCCAGAATCATGGCGGCCAGTGAGCGCACCCGGCCGAGCACATAAGGTTTGCGATAGCCCGCCGCCGTGGCGAAGGCCGTCCAGTCATCCGCGCTTACCTGGTCGATGCCAGCAGCATCGCCGATGCGCATGGCAGGCGTGCGGTCCACCAGCGACTCGGGCAGATAGATGGTGGGCACCAGGTCGTACAGCGGTGCCAGCCTGCGTTGCCCGTCGCGGTCGCACAGCAGGGACAGGTTCTTGGCGTGCGCATCGGCATTGCCAATCAGCGCGTTGAACACCACCCAATCCAGCAAGCCCTGCACCGCAGCGGGGCCCAGAGCCAGCCTACGCACCAGGGCCGAACAGGCGGCCAGACCCGGCCCGCCACCTGCTTCGTACTTGAGCCCGTCCGGGTAGCCCAGCGCCTGGCAGAAATCCTCCTGATGCAGCCGCTGCAGCGTGCCGTCGGAGACACGAACGCGGTCATAGCGCTCGATCAGCAGCGCGGGCCGGTCCAGCACTTCAACCAATCGCGAGGACGCAGCATCCAAGCCAAGATCCCGTGCCAGCGCCAGGCCCAGTGCCTCGGCATCACGCAACCCGCGGAAACGACGGCTGTCCGGCTTCAGGATGTGGGTGCTGGGCTCGCCCCGGTGTGGCAGGCGCAGACGGCCATCATCCTCGGCCACCACCGCCAGCTTGTCCTGTGCGCCGGCCAGAGACAGCCGCATCGGCGTACCCGCCAGCGCCCAACTGCCTTCGCCGCCCTCGTCACCCTGCAGGAACAGGACCGCTTCCAGATCGGTCTCGTCCGCGTCGGCCGCCTCAGCCGGCGCCCCCGGCACGCGCAGGCTGACCGCACCCGCACACTCACCTCCAATGGCGGCCAGCAGGCTGAAGTCGTCGTGGGGAATACGCAACCGCTGCACGATGGCCTGGCGCACCGCGCCTTCGGGCAACAGATTGCAGAACCAGTTGCGTGCCACCGCGCCGACCCAGGGCGCTTCACGTACCAGCATCGTCACCGAAAGCGCGGGCGCTCCGGAGCCGACGTAAGCTTCGTGATAGGTGAAGGCCCAGTCCTCCGGGCTGCGCAGGGGCCCGGAAATCTCCAGCGTTCCCGCAGGCTGCCCGAACAGCTCCACTTCCAGCCGTTCGATCATGCGTCCCCCCCCGCCAGCAGCAGGCGCAAGCCCAGCACGGCAAGCACATCCATCACCTTGCCCAACTCGGTGCTGTCCTTACCGCGCTCCAGCTCGCTGATGAAGCGGGGGCCGGTGCCGGCCAGACCGGCCAGATCCGCCTGGGTCAGGCCGTGGACCTTGCGCGCTTGGCGCACGGCGGCGCCCAGAGTGCTGACATCGGTCAGTACCGTTAGTGAACCCGTACGGGAAAATTTGGAGAGCATCAGACAGATAGAGGTCAGTCATTCCCGCTCGGGATCATTTATCCAGACATGTACTTGTGTCAAGATATTTATCCCGACCGGGAATAAATGATACCCACCCACCACCGTACCAGGCCCTCATTTCAGCCCAAATCCCGCTGCACCTCAACACTCACCCGACTCACCTCGATCACTTCGTCCAGCGGGATCGGCGATGGCGAACCCGCTTTCACTGCCTCCACAAACGCCCTGGCGCACGCCGCCTGCCCCTTGTCCTGGCGCCAAAGGTTCATCTTCTTGAAGTCCTTCCATCCCCATCCCCTCAGCTTCCGAAAGTTGTCGAGCTGGAGCACGCGGCCGGCGCAGAACACTTCAAGGCGCTCCTTGGGAAAGCCCTTGTCGCCGTTGGCCAGATAATGCACGGTGCCGAACGATCCATCGGCGAACTGCAAAGTAATCGTGGCCTTGTCGTCGGCAATTTCCACCGCCGGATGCGCACCCATCGCCACCGCGTGATGCCCCACGATCGGCGCCCCGGCCAGATGCCGCAGCAGGTCGATGAAGTGGCAGCCCTCGCCCACGATGCGCCCGCCGCCCACGGCCTTGTCCTGGGTCCAATGGTCGGCTGGAATCGCACCGGCGTTGACGGTCATGACGAAGCTCTTGGGCTCGGCCACGGTGGCCAGCAGCTGTTTGATCTTCACCACCTGCGGGGCGAAGCGGCGGTTGAAGCCCACCATCAGCAGCGGTCTTTCGCTCCCTCTCCCGCCTGCGGGGGAGGGTTGGGGTGGGGGTCCGCTTTTTGCTGCGACCTCAATCTCCACCAGTTCCTCAAGTGTCAAACACAACGGCTTCTCGCAGAACACATGCTTGCCCGCGCGCAGCGCCGCCAATACCTGGCGCGCATGCGCATCGTGCCGGGTGGCCACCACTACGGTGTCGATGGCAGGATCTTCCAGCACCGCCGCCGCATCGGTCGAAGCCTGGGCAAAGCCATGCTTCTTCCCGTAGTGCACCGCACTCACACCGCCGCTGCTCACCACGGTGCGCAATGACGCACCGGCCGCCTTGAACGCCGGAATCAGCACCCGCCCTGCATAGTTGCCCGCGCCCAAAAACGCCACGGATGCAGAGCCCCTCTCCCCCCGGGAGAGGGGTTGGGGTGAGGATTCGCCACCCAACTGAACCGTCCTGCGCCCCAACCCCGCCGCATCATCTCGTGGGTACTGCAACACAATCCCGAGCGAAGGCTCGCCGCTGGACAGCAGCTCGTACGCTTCCACCGCCTGCTCCAGCCTGAAGCGATGCGAGACCAGCGGCGCCACGTCCAGTTGGCCCGAGGCCATCAGATCCAGCACGGCCTCGAAGTTGCGCTGCTCGGTCCAGCGCACGAAGCCCACCGGATAGTCGTTGCCGCCCTCCTCGTAGGAAGGGTCGTAGCGGCCCGGGCCGTAGCTGCAGCTGACCTGAAACGTCAGTTCTTTCTCGTAGAAATCGGCACGCGACAGCTCCAGCCCCACCACGCCCACCAGCACTATGCGGCCACGCTTGCGGCACATCTGCGCGGCCTGGCTGACCGGCTCGTTGCTCTTGGTGGAGGCGGTGATGATCACCGCGTCCACGCCGCGGCCGCGGGAGAAAGCCTGGGCTGCGGCCAGCACGTCTTCGCCCGCGCCGGGATTGACCACCTCGGCACCGAACTGGCGTGCCAGCGCCAGCCGCGCCGGATCGAAGTCGATGCCCAGCACCCGGCAGCCCTGCGCGCGCAGCATCTGCACGGTGACCAGGCCGATCAGGCCCAGACCCGTGACCACCACGCACTCGCCCATGGTCGGATTTACCAGTCGGATGCCCTGCAGGCCGATGGCCGCGAGCACGGTGAACGAGGCGGCCTCGTCCGACACGCCGTCCGGGATCTTGGCGCACAGGTTCTTCGGCACGCACACCACCTCGGCGTGCTTGCCGTTGCTGACCACGCGCTCGCCCACGGCGAAGCCTTCAACACCCCGGCCCAGCTCTGCCACCACGCCGACATTGCAGTAGCCCAGCGCCAGCGGCTGATCGAGCTTGCTCTGCACCGCTTCGATCGTGGTAGCCAGCCCATCGGTGCGTACCTTGTCCAGCACCATGCGCACCTTGTCCGGTTGCTGGCGCACCTTGTTCAACAGATTGGCCTTGCCGAAATCCACCAGCATGCGCTCGGTGCCGGCGGAGACCAGCGTGGTCGAGGTATGGATGAGCAGGCTGCCGGTAGATACCTGCGGAGTGGGGACATCAGCCAGCTGGGTGGTGCCGTCCTTGAGGCTTTGGAGGATCTGTTTCATCAAATGCTCAATCGAATTGTGCGACGCGGCTATCAGCAGCCCCAGTTCCGCTGGCAACTTTGGTGTAGGAACTCTGGCCAAGGCGATCCATCTCTACTGCCTTGAAGTGGCGCATCATGTAGACGTGCGACCGCAATCGAGACCATGCGTATCCAGTCCACCCTGCTCGCCAAAGGCCACGGAACAGGTAGTAGTACACAAAAACACCGAAGAACCTGAAGGGAACGCGGTCAAACCACTTCTTCACCCACATACGACGCTGCAGCGGGGTTCCCAATAGCGCGGGCGTTTGTGCAAATCCGGACTTCGCCACAATCCGAGCAGCCTCTGCCGACGAGTACTGATTCTGCTTGTGGTACCAGTGATGAAGGTTCGGGCTGTCGTGATGCTCCATTACTCCCGAAACCTTCAAGACCCGCCCCTCAACAATCGGATGCTCATTGACAGCAACATCGGTAAACCTGCACTGCCCGGTTTTCCACACTCGCAGAATGTTCTGCCGCACAGGCAACGCCTTGCCCATGAACCACAGCCTTCGATCCAGCGAGAAGCCATCCGCGCGCCCTTCTGCGACCGCTTCTTCAATTGAACTCTTCAGTTCCGCAGTCAACCGCTCATCTGGATCCAGCTTCATCGTCCATGGTGCAGTAATCGGCAGGCTCTTCAGTGCAAAGTTCCACTGGTCACCGAACCCACGGAATTTCCTCTGAACCACATGCACACCATTAGCCAAAGCGATATCCACCGTGTCGTCGGCGCTGTAACTGTCTACCAGGAACACCTCCTGTGCCCAACCTTTAAGGTTATCCAAAACCGCTGCCATATTATGGGCCTCATTCAGTGAGATCATAATTACAGCAATCGGAACAGGCCATTTTTCTTCTCGGACTGCCATTGCCACTACTTTCCTTCTTTCTTCAGAACAAAGTAGAGACATGATTGACGTCCGGTCAAGCGACCCACCCACTTAAATGGAAGTGAAAATACGGCCAGAGCTATCCGAAGCGTCGAACTCAGCGTCGATTGCTTTGTAGATGAGGCATGTCCAGTAGATTCCACATTCGCAACTTCCGGACGAAGGAAAGTACGAATTGCGGAGATCAAGTGTGCGGCAAACTCTCCACTCCATTCATTCGTACGGATCAATTCAAGGCTCGTTCCGTTTGGAACAAGGTATTCAACAGCCGAGCTCCCAATCATCGTGACATGATCGATCGGCTTGTACATTGACCAGTATCTTCCGCATAGCTTTGCAGTCAGTGCCTGAGCATTTGGCGTTATCACAAGAAGCCTTCCACCAGGGGCAAGTGCGTCCACAACACATTCAAGAAACTCACCAGGCTGATAGATATGCTCGATTACATGCGACAAAATTACAATGTCAAACTTTTCCTCAAACATCCCCTTTTTATAGTATCCGGAGACCACGTCCAAATCGAACAACTCAGTTGCCGCTTTGCTATGAGAGG
>Ga0172382_10010167_pt1 | contig 12689 bp, 13 predicted proteins | sample Leawel138RmetaG_FD_122245 | JGI IMG/M metagenome (GOLD analysis project Ga0172382, IMG submission 122245) | Leachate microbial communities from a municipal landfill in Southern Ontario, Canada - Leachate well 138R metaG | ecosystem: Engineered > Solid waste > Landfill > Unclassified | place...
CGCTCCCCATCACCGCAAGCCCGTTCACCCGGCCGACCTGAGCGCCCTCGATGACGGTGATCTCGTAGTCGCGGCTCCGCCGGATGTACTCGTCGGATATCTGGTCCTCGATCGACCGGGCGGCCGTTTTCGCGGCGAGGACATGCCGCGCCGTGGTGATATCGGCTCCTTCCTGTCGGGCAAGATCGCCCGCCACACGAATGAGCCCGCCCATGTCACGGAGTTTCAGGGTCAGGTGGCCCTTCCGGTTCGAACGGCGCCGGGCCTCGCGGAGCACCTCGAGCATGGCGCTCCGATCGAAATGGGGGATCTTCCCGTCATTCTTGACCTCCTGTGCGATGAACCGGAGGAACTTCTTCCTGTTCTCCGGGGTATCCTCCATCGTATCCCGCATGTAGACCTCGTAGCCGTAGCCCCGGATACGTGACCGGAGCGCCGGGTGCATCCCCTGGATGGCATCGAGGTTTCCAGCCGCGATCATGACGAACTGGCAGGGAACCGGCTCCGTCCTGACCATCGCACCGCTTGAGCGCTCGCTCTGGCCGGTGATCGGGAAGGTGCCCTCCTGAAGCGCAGTCAGCAGGTTCTGCTGGGAGTGGGGGGTGAGGGTGTTGATCTCATCGATGAAGAGCACCCCGCCGTGCGCCCGGTGGATGGCACCGCCCTCGACGCGGTCGTGGGACGGCGTCTCAAGCCCGCCGCTCTGGAAGGGGTCGTGCCGTACGTCGCCGAGCAGGGCGCCTGCGTGCGACCCGGTGGCGTCGACAAAGGGCGCGGGGGTGTTCGGGTCGTGGGAGATGAGGAGCTTTGGAACCATCGCCTCCTCGCGGGGCGTCGAGTACTTCAGCGCCATGAATATGAACGCGGCGGCTATGATGCCCATGAGCCACTGGTAGGTTATGATGGCATATCCGATGATGCCGAAGATGAGAAGCATGATGAGGGTGCTTCGCATCTGGATTTTCTTTCGCGCCTCTACCTTGTGGGCGTTGACGATCTGTTTGCCGCGGCCTGCGGGAACCGTCCTGATGACGGGGTTGTTGTTGTCCTCCGAGTTCGGGTAGACAAGGATGTCCTGCAACTCCTCCTTCGGGAGAAGCTCCGCCATCGCCTTCGCTAACATCGACTTGCCGGTTCCGGGTGTCCCGATCATCATCACATGTCTGCGCTGGACCGCGGCTTTCCGGATCACCTCGACGGCGTGCTCCTGGCCGATAACCTGATCGATGAGATTCGGGGGTACATCGATATCTGACGATGCGCTCAGCTCAAGACCGGCGAAGACATCCGTCTCCTCCAGTTCGTCATTTGTGAGCTCGATATTGGGAATTTCTGTTGTGGGCGTCAAATCCATCGTCGAGTTTACCTCTCTGCTGCACTGGTACTTATATAATTTATTCATCCTCGTTCAAATACTTTCTATCAAAGGTGTTCCATGAGAATAATCAGTACTGAGCGGTCCCAGATTCTTGCAGCCCGCGTTGCCGGAAAACTGGGAGCCTCACTGGTCGAGGCAAAATTCAACCGGTTTCCCGACGGAGAACTGTATTTTAAGTGCGGAGAACTTGACGACGAGACCCTGATCGTCAGCAGTATCGTGAACAACGATATGTTCGTGCAGACCCTTCTTGCGATCGATGCCGCAGATCAATCAAGGATCACGCTGGTAGTTCCTTATCTCGGCTATTCCCGGCAAGACAGACGTTTCTCCCCGGGTGAACCGATCAGCGCCCGGGCGGTCGCGCGGGCCCTCTCGACCGGCATCGAGCGGATCTACGTCGTCAACATCCACGATCCCGGCGTCCTGGACTACTTCAGGGTTCCGGCCGAGAACATCAGCATCGCACCGGCCATCGGGGGATATATCGGCGATCTCCGCCTGAAGAACCCGCTGATTCTTGCTCCCGACGAAGGAGCGGCCGCATTTGCGGCCGACGTTGCAGCCATCGGCGGGTGGGACTGCGACCACCTCGAAAAGACCCGGCTCTCGGGAGAAGAGGTCAGGATCGCTCCGAAGACCATCGATGCAGCCGGCCGGGAAGTTGTGATCGTGGACGATATCATATCCACCGGCGGAACCCTTGCAACCGCCGCCTGCATGCTCCAGGAACAGGGGGCCGCGTCCATCCATGCAGCATGTGTCCATGGCGTGCTCACGAGCGGCGCCTATACCCGCCTGCGGGCGGCGGGGGTCTCCTCGATAGTCTCAAGCGACACCTACGAGAGCGCCTCAAGCTTCATATCGGCCGCAAGCGCAATCACCACCGCGATCAGGGAAGATGCTCACCGTTGACGGATCACACCTCGAAGGAGGCGGGCAGATCCTCCGCCTGGCGGTCGCGCTCTCGGCACTCGATCGGATCCCGGTCATGGTGACACGGATCCGGCAGAACCGGCCAAAACCCGGTCTTGCTCCCCAGCACATCGCCGCAATACAGGCGGTCGCCGGGACCTGCAATGCAGAGTGTACCGGCCTCTCGCCGGGAAGCCGGGAGATCACGTTTGTTCCCGACCGCCCCCGGCGGATAGACCTCGTTATCGACCCCGGGACCGCCGGGAGCATACCCCTCATCATCCAGGCGTGGCTCCCGGTCGCCCTCGCCGTCGGCGGGAGCATCACGGTCTCGGGCGGGACCGAGGTCTTGTGGAGCCCGACCATAGACTACGTGGAGCACGTCTTCGCGCCGGTGCTCCGTCGTGCCGGTGCCTCGATCGATATCACGGTGCTTGAGAGGGGATACTACCCTCGCGGGGGAGGACGGGTGCGCGTCAGAGTGGAGCCGTCCCGGCCGAGCCCGATCACTATCCCGGATGAGAGGAACTGCGGGATCGTCTCCTGCTCGACAGGCCTTCCCGCACACGTCGTGGAGCGCCAGGCGGCGGCCGCGCACGACCTCCTGGAGCGGGATGCCGATCTAACCTGCACCGTCGCCCTCGATCACCGTGAGGGCGGGGTGGGTGCCGGGAGCTCGGTCACGGTATGGTGTGGTGCGAAGGGTGCCGTCTCTCTTGGGGAACGAGGACTTCCTGCCGAGAAAGTGGGCAGAGCAGCAGCGCAAGCTCTTGCCGAGGAGTGCCGGAGGCACGGCACGGTCGACGCCCACCTCGCCGATCAGCTCCTCATCTACCTTGCCCGCTACGGGGGCGAGTACAGCACCCACTCCCTCTCGATGCATGCGGCGACCGCCTGCTCCCTCCTCACGGAGTTCGGGCACGATATCCGGTGCCGGGAGGGTGAACCCGTGAGGTTCTCCGCATGACGCTCATCCTCGACGCATCGGTCTTTTTCTCGGAGATTCCGGTCGAAGAACCGGCCTATACAACCCCATCGGTGGTGATGGAACTCAGCGATATCCACGCACGATGCCGGTTCGAGGCGCTTGTGGCCGCAGGGCTCTCTGTCCGGGAGCCACGCAAAGAGGACATCTCGCGGGTGGATGCAGCTGCGCTCAGAACCGGGGATACGGAGGTGCTCTCCGGAACCGATCGGGATATACTTGCACTTGCACTGGAACTCCAGGCCACCCTCGTCACCGACGACTTCGCCGTCCAGAACGTCGCTCACCGTCTCGGCATCGAGACCCGGAGCATCAGGCAACGGCCGGCCCGACCGATCCGGTGGCGCTACCGATGCACCGGGTGCGGGCGATACTGGAAGGAGCCTGGAGACTGCCCGATCTGCGGCGCATCAATCAAAAGAAAGCTTAAGTAATCACCCGGATATCTTTTCTTCATGTCCGCGCTCGAAGAACTTATCGCGAAGGCAAAGACGCTCCAGGCAGGAGGGCACACCCCGGGCCAGATATCCGATGAGCTGGGTCTCTCGATGGAGACGGTCACCTGGCTGCTCACCCAGCAGAAGGGCATGGAGGCTCCAAAAGACGTCCATATCGACTGGGCGGCGGTGGGAAGCCATGGGGTGCTCCTCTCCGATATGGCGATGATGATGCTCAAACGCTACCTTTACCTGGCGGAAGAGAGCATCCTGCGCGCCGCCGATGATCTTCCCGACACCGTCGTCGGCATCGCGCCTTCGGGCGCCCCGCTTGCCACCCTTATCGCTGCAGAAGAGGGGCTGAAACTCGCCATCTACCTCCCGGCAAAGCATAGCCGAAGCGAGTCACCCACCGGATCGCTCTCCGGCAGTTTCTCCGCGATCACCGGGCAGCGGTGCATCATCGTCGACGATGTCGTCACGACCGGGACGACGCTTTCTGAGACGATCACATTCCTCCGGCAGCACGGGGCCACGCCGATGGCGGTCTGGTCGCTCTTCAACAAACGGGGCATACGGGAGGTCGAAGGTGTCCCGGTCCACTCGCTCTTCGTGATATCGAGACTCGGGTGAGCGGCACGGATGGAGAGGGGGCAAAATTCAACCGGTATGGAGGAACAGGGCGCGTAACAGCGGTTGACGGGCAATAGTTCAGCGTCATCCGATCGGGGTACCGGAGGAACACCTGCCCCCTCATCGACGGGTTTATATAGAACCTCTGAACAAAACTATCGAGCAAAGGAGGATTATACAATGCTTGCTGGACAGCCCATCATTATTTTACGGGACAATGTTGACCGCACACGTGGATTCGAGGCGCAACGATCGAACATCATGGCTGCAAAAGCGATTGCGGCCGCAATTCGGACGACGCTCGGCCCCCGGGGAATGGATAAGATGCTGGTCAGCTCCAGCGGTGACGTGGTGATCACAAACGACGGGGTAACCATCCTGCACGAGATGACCGTGCAGCACCCCGGCGGCAAGCTGGTCGTCGAGGTCGCGGAGACCCAGGACGATGAGGTCGGCGACGGCACCACAACCGCAACCGTGCTCGTCGGATCTCTTATGGAAGAGGCCGAAGCGCTTCTCGCCCAGAAAGTGCATCCCACCATCATTGCAAACGGCTACCAGCTCGGCATGGAGAAGGCTCTCCAGGTTCTCGATGAACTGGCCATCACAGTCGGGTTCAACGACCGTGATGTGCTCCTGAAGATCGCCGGTACCGCCATGACCGGCAAGTCCATCGAGGCGATCAAGGATAAGGTTGCCGGCATCGTGGTGGATGCGGTGCAGCAGGTCGCTGCCGAGAAAGAAGACGGCACCTATACCGTAGACGAGGACGACATCAAGATCAAGAAGCAGGTCGGCGACTCGATGAACGACGCGAGACTGATCCGTGGCATCGTCATCGACAAAAAGCGTGTGTTCGAGCAGATGCCCAACAAGATCACGGATGCCAGAGTTGCCCTGCTCGCCCAGCCGCTCGAGATCACGAAGACCCAGGTGAAGTCGAAGATCAAGATCACCTCCTCTGACCAGATGAAGGCGTTCTCCGAGCAGGAGCGCGAGTCCCTCCGGAAACTGGCCGAACAGATCGTTGCAGCCGGCGCGAACGTCGTCCTCTGTCAGAAGGGGATCGCGGATGCGGTGCAGTACTACCTTGCCCGGAACGGCATCTACGCCGTCGAAGACGTCAAGGAGGAAGATATGAAGTTCGCCGCGAAGGCGCTCTGCGGCTCGATCGTCAACAAACCCGAGGAACTCACCAGGGAGACACTCGGACACGCTGAAACAACCGAGGAGGTTCCCGATGCCGATATGACGATCATCTCCGGGTGCGACAACCCGAAGGCCGTCACGATCCTCCTGCGGGGCACATCCCAGCTCCTGCTGGACGAGCTCGAGCGGGCGGTCTACGATGCAGCCCGGGTCATCCAGGACGCCATCGAGGACGGGAAGTTTGTCGTCGGCGGCGGATCGGTCGAGACTGAACTCCAGCTCCGCATCCGCGACTACGCCGCAACCGTCGGCGGCCGGGCACAGCTTGCCATCGAAGGGTTTGCAAACGCATTCGAGGTCATTCCGAGGACACTCGCAGAGAACTCCGGGTTCGACACGATCGACAAAGTCGTTGCCCTCCGGAAGGCTCATGCCAACGGCGCGAAGCACTCCGGGCTCAACGTCTACACCGGCGAGGTCGTCGATATGCTCGATGCGGGGGTCATCGAACCACAGCGCGTGAAGACCCAGGCGATCAAGAGCGCGGCCGAGACGGCAATGCTCCTCGTCCGCGTCGACGACATGATGATCACTCAGACTGGAAATCCGGCAGCATAATACATTATCCGCGCGAGGAGGCGAGGAAGATCTCCACCGCCTCAACCTCAATTTCTTCATCCTGCGGAATACTTCGCCCCTGATGAAAGATCAGTGCCGTATCCGGGTTGAACCCGAAGGAGAGAAGGGCGCCCTCATAGGTATCGCCCGGTTGCCCGCGATAGATCAGCACAGTGCCATCCGGGATGAACGTGAACCGACAGAGCATAACTCGATACTATTATAGGCGGAGAACCTAAATACTGTAGGCTGATTCTTTGCCGAGGTAGTCTAGTCCGGGAAGGCGGTGGCCTCGAAAGCCACTGGTGTTCGGCACCTCGGGAGTTCAAATCTCCCCCTCGGCGTTTTGCTATGAGATTTCTGAACATACCGGATGCATAATCCTCACACCATCCGAAAAAGATCAAAAGAAGCGTTTTAGTGATCTCGCACGATACCTGTTATCTGCCGGCGCATGCCCACTGGGATCCCCGATCACCGCCGGCCGGTGGTCAGCAGTGTACCGTTGCCTTGACGAACTTGACGATGCCATCATCATTCTGAACAGAGATAACACCGTTGCCCGACTGAACCGATCATCTCAGGAGATGTTCGGGATCGGTGACGATACCGCACGCGGTATGGAGATAGGCGACTTCATCACCCGCTGCTTTACGCCCCTCTGTAGAGAGGGCGGTATTGCAGACCGGGTGCTTGAGGCGATCCGGTGCCGCCGGGAGGCGGCGCGCACCGTCTGTCGGGTGCAGAGCCCGGGCGGTGAGGCACGCTGGCTCTCGTTCTCGTGCCGGGTGATGACCGGCGAGCCGTTTGCCGGGATGATGCTCGTCCGGTTCCGGGATGTCACGTCCGAATATGATGAGGCTGTTCGGATCGTTCTGGGGGCGGGGATGTCCGCAGGACCGGGGTCTGTCTATGCCAGCATCGGCGAGACAGTTCCCTACGGCATCTGGGTATGCGATCCGGACGGCGCCGTGATCTACATCTCCGCCTCATTCCTCAAACTCGCGGGGACGACGCTTGAGGAATGCCGGTGCTCCGGGTGGATAGGCTGTCTTCCGCTTGAGGATGCATCAGATGTGCTTGCCGACTGGAACCACTGCCTCGATACCGGGTGCCGGTGGGACCGCGAGCTCAGTGTCCCGTTCCCGGGAGATGAATATCGCACAATCCTCTCCCGGGGGGAGCCTATCCGGGACGAATCCGGCAGGATCGTCCTCTGGACCGGGATCAACCTCGACGTCACCGCACGAAGACGTGCCGAGCACCTCACCGCCATCCGGGCAGCACAACAGGCGGCCATCGCGGATCTCGGCCGGATCGCCCTTGCAGGGGCGAAACCATCCGAACTGATGGATGTGGCGGTCAGGATAGTAGCAGAACACCTCGGGGTCGAGTACGCCAAGGTGCTCCGGTACATCCCTGATGAAGATGCGTTCCTGCTCGAAGCAGCGGTGGGGTTCGATGAGACACGGATCGGCACGGAGACGGTGGAGGGAGGGACCGACTCCCAGGCGGGCTACACACTGCTCTCCAGCGAACCGGTGATCGTCGAGGATCTTACAACCGAGACACGGTTCTCCGGCCCGGCTCTTCTCCGGAACGAAGACATCGCGAGCGGGATCAGCGTCATCATCCGGGGGGACGGGGCGCCCTACGGTGTGTTTGGCGCGCACACCCGGGTCTCCCGCAGATTCAGCCGTGACGACATCAACTTTGTCCGGGCGGCGGCAAATATTCTCGCGCAGGGAATCAGGCGGAACGCGGCCGAAGAGGCGCTCGTGGTAAGCGAAAGGAAGTTCCGTGCGATTGCGCACCGGAGCTTCGATATGATCTACACCTGCTATTACGATCGGGGGATAGCCTACATATCACCGGCCGTGACCCGTATCCTCGGCTACACCCCCGCCGAGCTCACCGGCAGGAAATGTCGCGATTACGTCAGTCCTCTCTCGCTTGTCGCGTGGGAGGAGGCGCAGAAGAATCTGGCCCGGGGCGAGGCGGTCGAAGGACTCGAGGTCGCGTTCCGGAGAAAGAATGGATCGACGGCGTTCGTTGAACTGAACAAGTCGCCGATCATCGAGCATGGCAGGGTGATCGGGGTTCAGGCGGTGGGAAGGGATATCACCGAACGGAAACAGGACGAAAGGCTCCGGCAACAGGCCTTCAGCCAGATCGAGCGCAACATCGAACAATTCGCCGTCCTCGGCGACCATATCCGCCAGCCTCTTCAGGTGACCCTGGGGTGGACGGAACTGCTGGACGACAGGGAGACGGCGACGATCATCCGAAACCAGGTCGAGCGGATCAATGACTACATTCGGCAACTGGACCAGGGATGGGTGGAATCGCGGGAAGTTCGCGCGTTCCTCCGGCGGCACGAACTGCAGTGAATCCGGGTAGAGAAGGGAGCGCAGGTGATCACCTGTAGCGCCGGGTGAGGGATTTTTCTGTAACCGAACCCATCCCAATGCTGTAATCCAGTATCGCACCATGTTCGGCAAAAACCGAGCGAATCTCTTCAAGGATCCGTTCGGTCAGCACCCGCGCGTCACACTCCTGATCGGTGTCCATCTCGATGAACCCGGTCAGATCTATACGAAATTTTTTCATGATAGTTGCTCTTTTCCTCGTGAATTCTGCTCCCGTTACTCGATCATCACCGGCAGGAAATGCGAACCCGATGCGAGAGATGTCACGGGCGCCGGTTCTCCTCACGGATGCCGGGGAATGTATAGGAACCTACATAGGGTGCAGCCTACATCCTCGTTAACGGCGTTAACTAAAAAGGATATTGATATGTGCATCCCCCGGGCCCCCGTGGCCGCATATCGGGGCATCCCTCTTCCGGGGGAAAAACGGGAGCTGACCGGAGATCTCGTCTTGCCTGAAACTCCATGTTAAAGTGAGGGTATTTACACAGGGTAGATCGAGGGATGTACAATGGCATTTGATCTATCGAAATGCGACTTCTCCCGGTGCGGGGGAGAATGTCTCGTTCGCTGTCCATACGTATCGTATGAAGAAGAGGGTGCGAAGGCCGCCATGAGATCCCTGATCAGAGGGAAGCGCCACCCGATCCTGAAGGAGTGCATCACCTGCGCTGCTTGCAACGATTTCTGCCCCACAGGCGCAAATCCCTGGGATCTCATCGCACAACGGCAGGAGGAGACAGGCGCTCTCGGCATCCCCTCCGACGCAAAACCATCAAGCGACTGGCTGACGAAACCGGCGGTGGTCATCCGGAAGGGGAAGCCGGGCGGCCCGCTCATCTCCACCGGCGGGATCTACGAGGTGGTGCCCCAGGCGGAGTTCCTCACAGGACAGGTGTTTGAAGATGCAACCATCATCGGCGGAGGGCCATATGCGTGCGGGTTCACCGAGACCCACCTCGGCCGGGCGTCCCGGCCGGTGAAGCACCTCCCGCAGTTCATCGAGAATCTCGCGAAAGCCGCCAGAGAGTTCGGGGTCGACGAGATCGTCTTCACCCACGACGCCTGCTACAACGTGGCGACAACCCTTGCCATGCAGCAGGGGATCGAGGTGCCGTTCCGACCGGCCCACATCCTCGAGTACATCCGGAACTGGCTGCGCGATCATCCCGACCGGATCACAAACCCGCTCGGCATCGATATCGCAATGCAGGGCGGCTGCACAACCCGGTACGCGCCGAAAGGCGGGGATCATGAGATCTGGTCGGACTGGCTTGCAGACATATTCGATATGATCGGCGCTACATCCGTCGAGGAGAAGCGGACGTATACCGGAGACGAACGACTCTGTTGCGGGTGCGGGATCTTTCACACCGAGCACGATCGGGCGATCGAGATCCAGCGTAAAAATATCGGCGATGCCGCCGAAGCCGGTGCCAAAGAACTCGTCTTCATCTGCCCGGCCTGCATCTCCGTGATGCGCGCGACCTGCCGGAAGATGGGACTCGAGCCGATCTATATCACCCAGCTCGTGAAACGTGCACTGGGCGAGGAACTCGGTCCTGCCGGAACCGCTGCATTCGGGTATCCGGTGAAGTAACTCAAGAACAGGTGAGAAGCATGGTGAAGTTTACAAAGGAGATGAAAGAGGCTCTGCGGGTTCCCGGCAAGGGAGGGAGCCTGATCTACCTCTGCACATCAAGCAGGGACGGCAACCCCAACATCGCCGCGATGCGGTTCGTTGCCACGCACATGGACGACAAGATCCTTATCGCCGATATGTTCCTTTTGAAGACGAAGGCGAACATCAAGGAAAATCCAAACGTCGCGGTCACGATCTGCCACCCACTCGATGAGGGACGGTGGTGGGTCTTCCGGGGCAAGGCCGTGGATATAGAGTACGGATTCCCACGCGACTTCGACTGGTACGGCGCAAACGCGACGGATATCCTGAACGAGTGGGGGAACTGGAACAAGGCCGAACCGCCGGATGAGGTGCCGCCGGACATCGTCTTCCCGAAAGCCGTCCAGCGCGGGGTCGTGGTCGTGCATGTCGAGGAGGCCTACTCCATCGAGCCGGGGCACACGGGAGAGAGGGTGTTATAGAGGTGATCGGGATGATAGTAAACCTTACAGAGAGAATGAAAGCCTGGATCGAGGCGATGGGCTGCCACCTCTGCGCCGCAACGCCTGAAGGCGTGCCATACGTGGTGCTGGGCCGCTACGCTGCGGTGCAGGGTGACGGCGAAGTGGCGTTTGCGCTTGCAGAGGATGAAGTAAAGGTGATCGAGCCCGTGCTTGCGAAAAACCCCCGGGTCGCGTTCGGCGTCTCGCGGCAGGGCGGTATCCGTGCTGCATACCAGTTCAAGGGAACCGGAGAGTTCCTCCGCTCAGGGCTGGTCTTTGAGGTGGTCTCTGCGCGGGCAAAGGAGGAAAAGGGGATAGATACGGCAGCGGTGCTTCTTGTCCGCCTGACCGAACTCTACTGCACGAAACCCGGGTACGAAGCGGGGCAGAGGCTCGACGGCATGGTGCCTGAGGAACTCAATGCATGGGAGCGGCAGCGGTGGAAGGATGTGCCGCGGAAAAGGGATTGAGGTCTGATGAGCGGCGACGGGAAGAAGTTACCCAACCGGTTCCCCTGGATCATCCCCTTCTCATGCGAGGGGTGCGGCGACTGCATCGTGGTCTGCCCGACGGGCTCGATCGAGCTCGTGGATCTGGGACGGAAGATCGACAAAGCCTGGATCACGAACCCGGAGACCTGCATCGGGTGCGGCAAGTGCGCCGATGCCTGTGTCGTCGGCGCCGTGCAGATGACCATCTACGTCGAGAAAGCGCTCGAGCGCTACCGCGAGAAGACCACGCCTGAGTGATCCCGAAACCTCTTTTTTGCTCTACGAGACCCCGAACGACTCAAGCAGCACGTCGCCGTTCGGGCTGCCGAAGTGGTGGACCCGGCCGCTGTTTGAATCGTTGATCATGACCTCGGCCGGCGAAAACGCGAGCAGTGAGTCCATCTTGAGGAAGTCGTAGCCGGCATCTTTGAGCACCCGGCCGAACGGCCGCCCGTAGTCGGGGGATGTCTGCGATGGAAGGGACTCAAAGACCGGATCGTAGCCCTCCACGACGAGAGAGACCGAGCCGTAGTATACATTGCAGTCGTTGGTCACCCCCATAGCCTCGATGCCGGTCCGCTTCACGGGCGCTATCGGCGACCGGCCTGCCGCGTGGCTGATCCGGCGGACGTCGTATCCCTTCTCCTCGAGTTTGTGGAGGGTTGCCGTGATGACCCGACCGGAGATCTGGACCGAACCGACCAGGCTCGCGGTCGGGGCGACGAGGACGGTGAGATCCTCAGGATCGATGCCGCACTTCTCAGCGATGAAACCCGTGACCTCCACACCCGGGAGGGTGTCCGCCTCAAGTGCGAGGATGCCGGTCGTCGACGTGTCAAGATAGTCGATCCGCCAGTAAGTCTCCTTCGGCTTCATCGCAAGTGCCCGTGCCGGGCCCGAGGCCATCGCAGAGTAATCCCCCGCCCTGAGCACCCAGCCCGCCTTCTGCGAACCAAGGCATGCGAGGGCGGGACGGCTCACGGTGAGATGCAGGAACGGGACCGGCACATCCCCCACCCGCTCCATGGTTATCGCCGTCGTCGCAAGCCCCGCAAGACAGGTCTCCACAAAGAGCGCACCCGCCCGGTAGCTCCCGGGAACGTGCACACCGCAGTCGATGCATGTTGTGCCGTTCTCCTGCACCATAACAGTTATCCCGAGTTCATTCCGTCGGTCGATCATCTCCTGCACGGCGGGCATCGCCGTCTTATTGATACTCAGCGCCATCCTTGCCTCTCCAGATTGAGGGGTGGGGTGCAGATCGCTTTAGTAATTCCCATCCCGGCATGCAATTCGACCCGAAAAGCAACCGACTTTATGCAACCGACGCAGAGATATACAGGATCATGCCGGGCAATACGACAGAAGGCTCATCGACGCGCCTCATGGACGGTGCGATCCCCGCCGGCCTCCTCTCCGCCGTGCGGTCGGAGCGGCCGCTCATCCACCACATCACGAACAGCGTCACGATCAACGACTGTGCGAACATAACGATCGCCGCGGGAGCCGCCCCGGTGATGGCAGAAG
>Ga0172382_10010169_pt1 | contig 12687 bp, 10 predicted proteins | sample Leawel138RmetaG_FD_122245 | JGI IMG/M metagenome (GOLD analysis project Ga0172382, IMG submission 122245) | Leachate microbial communities from a municipal landfill in Southern Ontario, Canada - Leachate well 138R metaG | ecosystem: Engineered > Solid waste > Landfill > Unclassified | place...
ACCCCGAATCCCGAATCCCGAATCCCGAATCCCGAATCCCGAATCCCGAATCCCGAATCCCAAATCCCGAATCCCGAATCCCGAATCCCGAATCCCGAATCCCGGCCCCCGAATCCCGAATCCCAACCTAGTACCTAGAACCTAGCACCTAGAACCTGACTTTATGGTACGTAGCAAAAGCAGCAGCCGCTGGTTGCGGGAACATTTCGACGATGAGTACGTCCAACGTGCACAGCGTGAGGGCTGGCGTTCGCGTGCTGTCTACAAGCTGGAGGAGTTGGATCGGAAGTACCGGCTGCTCAAGCCCGGTATGACGGTCGTCGATCTGGGGGCGGCCCCGGGCAGCTGGTCGCAATACGCCACCCGGGTGCTGGGTGTAGCGGCCGGCCAGGCCGGCCGGACCGTGCAAGCCCGCGTCATCGCCCTCGACATCCTGCCCATGGACCCCCTTCCGGGAGTGGTATTCATTGAAGGTGATTTCCGTGACGAGGCGGTGCTGGCGCGGCTCGAGGACGCGCTGGGCGGGCGCGCGGTCGACCTTGTAATGTCGGACATGGCCCCCAATATCTCGGGGGTAGGTGTAGTGGATCAGCCACGCGCGATGTATCTGGTGGAATTGGCAGTGGATTTTGTCCGCCAACATCTCAAACCGGGCGGTACCTTCGTCACCAAGGTCTTTCAGGGCGAGGGTTTCGACGCCCTGGTACGGGATCTGCGGCGGGATTTCGAGCGGGTGGTGGTGCGCAAACCCAAGGCCTCGCGGCCGCGCTCGCGTGAGGTCTATCTGGTGGCTAGTGGTCGGAAACTGTAGTAAGGTCGATCCTGGAACCGGTCAGCCGCGGCTGCACCCAATCTTCACAGAATTAACAGGCAGTTAGTAAGCCTTAGACAGGCGAGGTAGGTAAGCTTGAACGACATGGCCAAGAATCTGATTCTGTGGGTGGTCATCGCCGTGGTGCTGATGTCCGTGTTCAATAGTTTCGGACCGCCCACGCCGCGTGCCAACACGCTCGGCTACTCCGACTTCATTGCCCAGGTCAAAAACGGCAACGTCGCGCGCGTGACCATCACGGATAATACCGTCCTCGGCGAGATGGCGACCGGCGAGCGCTTCCAGACCTACACGCCCAACGATCCGAAGATGATCGACGACCTGCTGGCCAACGGCGTGGCCGTGGTGGCCAAGCCACGTGAGGAGCAGGGCCTGCTCACCCAGATCTTCATCTCCTGGTTCCCCATGCTGCTGTTGATCGGCGTGTGGATCTTCTTCATGCGCCAGATGCAGGGCGGTGCGGGCGGTCGCGGGGCCATGTCCTTTGGCAAGAGCCGCGCACGCATGCTGGGCGAGGATCAGGTGAAGGTGACCTTCGCCGACGTCGCCGGCGTCGAGGAGGCCAAGGACGAGGTCAGCGAGCTGGTCGAATTCCTGCGCGATCCTGGCAAATTCCAGAAGCTCGGCGGCAAGATCCCGCGCGGCGTCCTCATGGTCGGCTCGCCCGGTACCGGTAAGACACTGCTCGCCAGGGCCATTGCCGGTGAGGCCAAGGTGCCGTTCTTCACCATCTCCGGTTCCGATTTCGTCGAGATGTTCGTCGGCGTCGGTGCCTCGCGCGTGCGCGACATGTTCGAGCAGGCCAAGAAGCATGCCCCCTGCATCATCTTCATCGACGAGATCGACGCCGTCGGCCGCCACCGTGGCGCCGGCCTGGGCGGCGGTCACGACGAGCGGGAGCAGACACTCAACCAGCTGCTGGTCGAGATGGACGGCTTCGAGGGCAACGAGGGCGTGATCGTCATCGCCGCCACCAACCGTCCGGATGTGCTCGACCCGGCGCTGCTGCGTCCGGGCCGCTTCGACCGCCAGGTGGTGGTGCCGCTGCCCGATGTGCGTGGTCGCGAGCAGATCCTGCGGGTACACATGCGCAAGGTGCCGGTATCCGACAACGTCAAGCCGCAGTTGATCGCCCGCGGTACCCCCGGCTTCTCCGGGGCCGACCTGGCCAACCTGGTGAACGAGGCCGCCCTGTTCGCCGCGCGCACCAACAAGCGCACGGTCGAGATGGAGGACTTCGAAAAGGCCAAGGACAAGATCATGATGGGCGCCGAGCGCCGTTCCATGGTCATGAGCGAAGACGAGAAGAAGCTCACCGCCTATCACGAGTCGGGCCACGCCATCGTCGGCCTGCTGGTGCCGGACCACGACCCGGTCTACAAGGTCAGCATCATCCCGCGCGGCCGCGCCCTGGGCGTGACCATGTACCTGCCGGAAGAGGACCGCTACAGCCACAGCAAGCAGGGCCTGGAGAGCCGCATCTCCAGCCTGTTCGGCGGACGCGTCGCCGAGGAGCTGGTATTCGGCTTCGACAAGGTGACCACCGGTGCATCCAACGACATCCAGCGCTCGACCGAGTTGGCGCGCAACATGGTCACCAAGTGGGGCCTGTCCGAGCGGCTCGGCCCGCTGACCTACAGCGAAGATGAGGGCGAGGTGTTCCTCGGCCATTCCGTCACGCAGCACAAGAGTGTCTCCGACGGCACGGCGCTCGTCATCGACGAGGAGATCCGGGCCATCATCGATCGCAACTACCAGCGGGCGACGCAGCTTCTCAAGGATAATATGGACAAGCTGCACATCATGGCCGAGGCGCTGATGAAGTACGAGACCATCGACGCACAGCAGATCGACGACATCATGAACGGCAGGCCACCGCGAGCCCCCAAGGACTGGGAGGACGACAAGCCGGCCTCCGGCGGTGGCACCGCGGTCACCGGCGAGGCCCCGGCGTCGCCCAAGCCCGGCCCCATCGGCGGTCCGGCCAGCCAGCACTGAGTGCCCTCCAGCAACAACGTTTTACGCCCCGCTTCGGCGGGGCTTTGTTTTTGGGCTTCTGTCATAAAAGGCGCACCGGCGGTGCGGGTGGCGGATCGGGGTCGTGTACAATGCAGCTCTTCCAAGGGACGTAATGAACATGAGTGACGGATGTCCGTAGCGGGCATCGAGGTAAGCGAGAGTGACGGTGAGCAAAAAATATTTCGGGACAGACGGCATCCGTGGACGGGTCGGCGAGACGCCGATCACGGCGGAGTTCATGCTCAAGCTGGGTTGGGCGGTCGGGCGGGTGCTCGGTAACAGCGACTGCGACAAAGTGCTCATCGGCAAGGACACGCGCATCTCCGGCTATATGTTCGAATCGGCCCTGGAGGCGGGGTTGTCCGCCGCCGGCATGGACATCCGGCTGCTCGGCCCGATGCCGACCCCGGCCATTGCCTATCTCACCCGCACCCTGCACGCCTGCGCCGGCATCGTCATTTCCGCCTCGCACAATCCGTTCGCCGATAACGGTATCAAGTTTTTCTCCGCCCGCGGTACCAAGCTCCCCGATGAGGTCGAGCTGGAGATCGAGCGGATGCTCGACGAGCCCATGCAGACCGTCGCTTCCGACCGGCTCGGCAAGGCCGAGCGTATGATCGACGCCGAAGGCCGCTACATCGAGTTCTGCAAGAGCACCGTGCCGATGAGCCTCAATCTGCGCGGTTTCAAGATCGTCGTCGATTGCGCCAACGGTGCCACCTACAAGGTCGCACCCGCGGTGTTCGACGAGCTGGGTGCGGAGGTCATCACCCTCGGTGACGAGCCCGACGGCCTCAACATCAATCAGGATTGTGGCTCCACCCATCCGGCCGCGCTGCAGGCCAAGGTGCTGGAGACGGGTGCCGACATCGGCATCGCGCTGGATGGCGACGGCGACCGGGTGATCCTGGTCGATCACGAGGGCCAGTTGCTCGACGGTGACGAGATCCTCTACATCATCGCGTGCGCGCGCCAGCAGGCGGGACGGTTGGGCGGTGGCGTGGTCGGTACGGTCATGTCGAACCTCGGCCTGGAGCATGCCCTGCAGCGCGATGGCATCGAACTGGTGCGCACAGCGGTGGGCGACCGCTATGTGCTGGAGATGCTGGTCGAGCGCGGCTGGCAGCTCGGCGGCGAGTCCTCCGGCCACATCATCTGCCTGGACCGGACCAGTACCGGCGACGGCATCGTCTCGGCCCTGCAGGTGCTGACCGAGATGGCCAGGCGCGACCTGTCGCTCGCCGAACTGCGTGGCGGCATGAGCAAGTATCCACAGCATATGATCAACGTGCCGGTCAGCAACCGCGTGGATCTCGCCCAGCACCTCCCCATCGGGGCCGCGGTGCGCGCCAGCGAGGCACGCCTGGCCGGGCGCGGCCGGGTGCTGCTGCGCCCCTCCGGCACCGAGCCCGTGGTGCGGGTCATGGTCGAGGGCGAGGACGCAGTCGAGGTCCAGCGGGAGGCCACCGAACTGGCCGAGCGGGTGGCTCAGTTGCTGGAGATCAGGGACTAGGAACTAGGAGCTAGGAACTAGGGGAGTGTGGGTATCGCAGTTTCGATATCCCGAATCCCGAATCCCGAATCCCGAATCCCGAATCCCGAATCCCGAATCCCGAATCCCGCCCCCCAAATTGCATTTTCCCCCTCCCGCAGCTAAGCTAGCGCGCTTCGATTCGGGACGTGGGAGAGGGCGCAGCATGCGACAACCGCTGGTGGCAGGCAACTGGAAGATGAACGGCTCGGCAGCGAGCATCGATGCGCTCATGGCCGGCATCAAACAGGGTCTGGCGGACGTCAAGACCGCAGCCGTCGCAGTCTGTCCCCCCTTCGTCTATATCCCCCGCGTCGTCGGGCTGGTCGCGGGCACCCGGATCGGTGTCGGCTCGCAGGACATCAGCGATCAGGAATCGGGTGCGTTCACCGGTGAGGTCGCCGGTCCCATGCTGAAGGATGTCGGCTGCGCTTATGCCCTGGTCGGGCACTCCGAGCGCCGTTCCATCTATGGCGAAGACGATACCTTCACCGCGCGCAAGTTCGCCGCGGCACGCAAGTTCGGACTGATTCCGATCCTGTGCGTGGGCGAATTGCTCGAAGAACGTGAACAGGGCATCACTGAACAGGTCGTCGGCCGCCAGCTCGATGCAGTCATCGAACTGGAAGGCATCGCTGCGCTGGGCCAGGCCGTGATCGCCTACGAGCCGGTCTGGGCGATCGGCACCGGCAAGACCGCCAGCCCGCAGCAGGCGCAGGATGTGCATGCCTTCATCCGCACCAAGCTGGCCACACTGGACAAGGGTGTCGCCGACCAGGTGCAGATTCTCTACGGCGGCAGCGTGAAGGGTTCGAATGCCGCGGAATTGTTCGGCATGCCGGACATCGACGGTGGCCTGATCGGCGGTGCGTCGCTGACGGCCGAGGAATTCCTGGCGATCTGCCGGGCACCGGACCAGGGCTGAGGCCGAAGCCGGAACACGGTACCGGGGCGTGACGCCGCGGCGATGAGGTAAGAGTTCAACGTATGTATACACTGTTGTTGGTGGTTCAGATCCTGTTGGCGGTCGGCGTGATCGTGCTGGTGCTGCTGCAGCACGGCAAGGGTGCCGATGCCGGCGCGGCGTTCGGCAGCGGCGCCTCGGGGACTGTGTTCGGCTCGCGCGGTGCCGGCTCGTTCCTGACGCGCGCCACGGCGGTGCTCGCGACACTGTTCTTTGCCAACAGCCTGCTACTGTCCACGCCACTGGTGATCGGCGGCGGCGAAGGTCCGGCGAGTGTGACCGAGCAGATACGGACAGCGCCGACGACTACCGGGATGCCCACCGACGAAGTCCCGGCCGCGCCGGCCGACCTGCCGAACGTCCCGATCGCGCCCGCGGCCCCGGCGGGCGACAGCGACCTGCCCTGACGCAGGTAGTAGGTATCCAGAACATCCTGAATTGCCGACGTGGTGGAATTGGTAGACACGCTATCTTGAGGGGGTAGTGACGCGAGTCGTGAGAGTTCGAGTCTCTCCGTCGGCACCAAATCCAGATCCGGAGTCTCCGGACGATGACAGAAACCTGCAGCGCAACGGCCTGCGGGTTTTTTTTTGCCCGCCACCTCCGCCGTCGTGCGTGCCGCTCGGTCTGCGTTTCGATGCGTGCGCGAACCCGTAATCGGAAATTCGTTTGATTCGATACATTACGTACCTGTCGCGCCTTGCGTTCCGCACCGGCGACAATTGGTTCAGCGCAAATGTCGGTTCGTCGCATTGCAGCGTTCCGGAAGCCTGCTATATTGAATCGGGTAGTCGACGAAAACAGTACGCACGTACCGGCGAACAAACGGCAGAGGGGGTCGGACTTGGTTCCGGCAGGCCGTACCCGACGAAGGTGCCCGGCATGCGTGCGAGGGAGGGGGCATGGAAAGGAATGTCGTGTGCCTTACGTCGAGTGGAGCGGCAGACTTTCTCAAAGACCGCATTCAGACAACCGGCTGGCGAATCGAATTCGCCCACACCATCGAAACAGCGCAGGCACTCATCGGCAGACTGCAGCCCAGTCTCGGACTCGTCGAATTCTCCAGAGACCATCTCAATGGCCGGGCCGGCAGGATCACGCAGTTGCTGCGGTCGACGCCCGGTACCGGCTGGATCGGTCTGGCCGACGCTGAGCTGGTGCCCGCGCTGCTGCAGCTGAAGTTCATTCCCGGCTTTCTCTACGACTACCACACCCTGCCACTGGATCCGCTACGGCTGCTCCACAGCATGGGCCATGCCTACGGGATGGTTCAGGCGAACCGCAGCGGCCGCGATACCGCCGTCCAGCCGGCCGGCGCGCACGGGCTGATCGGCAGCAGCTCCGCCATCGCGCAGGTCATGCGGGCCATACGCAAGATCGCGCAGGTCGATGCACCCGTCATGCTGAGTGGCGAGAGCGGCACCGGGAAGGAACTGGCCGCGCAGGCGATCCACCGGGAGTCCCGGCGGCGCGACGGCCCCTTCCTGGCGGTCAATTGCGGCGCCATTCCGCCCGATCTGATTCAGTCTGTGCTGTTCGGGCATGAGAAGGGCGCCTTCACCGGCGCGCACAGACGGCATGTCGGGTGCATCGAAGCGGCCGACGGTGGCACCGTATTCCTGGACGAGATCGGCGATCTGCCACTCGAATTACAGGTGAACCTCCTGCGTTTTCTCCAGGAACACACCATCGAGCGACTGGGCAGCACCGAGACCCTGACGGTGGACGTCCGCGTCATCGCCGCCAGCCACATCGAGCTGCAGGAGGCCGTGCACCGGGGGCGCTTCCGGGAAGACCTCTATTACCGACTCAACGTGCTGCAGCTCGACATGCCACCGCTGCGTGAGCACCTGAGCGACGTCGACGAGCTGGCCCACCACTTCTTCATGACGTTCGCCGAAGAGCGCAACGGGAATATCCGGGGGTTCTCGCCGGATGCACTGGAGGCGATGCGCGCCTACGCGTGGCCGGGCAATGTGCGCGAGCTGATGAACCGCGTGCGCCGCGCCTGCATCATGTGCGAGCGCAGCCTCATCACCGCGGCGGAGCTGGATTTCGAGGCGCCGCCCGCGGCGGCGCGGGTGCGCACGTTGGAGGCCGCGCGCGGCGAGGCGGAGCGGCGCGCGATCGAGAGCTCATTGCGCTGCTGCGGCAACAACATCTCCGAGGCGGCCCGCCAGCTGGGGGTGGCGCGCATCACACTCTACCGCCTGCTGCGCAAATACAGGCTGGTCCAGAATGGCGGTGCGTCCGCGTCTGCCGTGCGTGCCGGTGCCTGCTCAGGGGGGTGAATCGTAGGGTGCCGGCCTACCGTGCCGGTACGGCCGGAGGCTTACAAGGGAGGAGTGACATGAACCGAAAGATTCTGGTGTTGCTCGTTTATCTCGCCGTGATGAATACCGGTCTGGCGGAGACAGTCGATGGTCCGGCGGTCGCCGTGCGGCTCGATCGTCTGGCGCACGATCTGGCCGCCGAACAGCAGGCGACGTTGGAGCATCGGCGGGAACTCGCGGAACAGAAGCGCGTGCTGGAACAGCAGGCTGCGCTGATCGCCCGGCAGGCGGAGCTGCTCAGGCAGCAGCGCGAGGCCCTGGAGCGGCTGCAGGGACTGCCGCTGGCGGGTACCGCACTGGGCAATCTGCGCGGCGGCAGTGCGGCGGCAGGTGCCGCCGGCGGCGCGCCGGTGCCGGCCATGCCGGGTCTGCCGCCTGTGCAGGTGAGCCAGGCCGACGCACCTGCGGCTACGCAGCCGGTGGGCAAGTCGCCGCCGCGGGTGAAGCGCACCCGGCCTGATGTGCAGGCCATTCCCGAACTGGGCGGGGTACTGACGCCGAAGGGCCGCTTGGTACTCGAACCCTCTCTGCAGTACTCCAATTCGCAGGTCAACCGGCTCACGTTCCTGGGTGTGGAGATCCTCGAAAGCTTCCTCATCGGCATTCTGGAGGCGCAGGACGCGGACCGTGACCTGCTCTCGCCCGCGATCACGGCGCGCTACGGCCTCACCAACCGCCTCGAGATCGAAGGCAAGATCCCCTACATCTGGCGTGACGACACCTTGCGCGCCACCATCCCCGACGTCACTGCGGGTGCGGAGGTGACCCGCGACCTGGAGGGTAACGGTCTGGGCGACATCGAACTCTCCATGCATTACCAGATCAACCGCGGTGAAGGGGGATGGCCGTTCTTCGTCGGCAACCTGCGCTACAAATCGGACACCGGAGATGGGCCGTTCGACGTCGCCCGCGATGCCGACGGTGTCGAGACGGAACTCGCCACAGGCTCGGGCTTCCAGGCGATCGAACCCAGCGTCACGGTGCTGTTCCCGACCGATCCCGCCGTACTCTTCGGTAACCTCGGCTACCTGTTCGCGCTGGAGGAGGACGTCGATAAGACGATTGCAGTCTCAGGTGGTGATCCGCAGAGGGTGGGTACGTTCGATCCGGGCGACGCCGTCCGCATGAGCTTTGGCATGGCGTACGCGATCAACTCAGCCGCGTCTTTCACCCTCGGCTACAAGCACGATTTCATCCAGCGCACGGAGACCGAGATCAACGGCGTCAAGCTGGTTTCGTCCAGCCTCGACGTGGGCGCGCTGCTGCTGGGTTTCAGCTACCGGCTGAACGAACGCTCGAGTCTCAACACCAATCTGGAACTGGGGGTGACGGCGGATGCGCCGGACGTGAACATAACCGTGCGCTGGCCCTACGCGTTCTAGGTGGAATAGCACTTAATCTAAACCCTTTTTGGCCACGGAACCCACGGAACAACACGGAAAAAGGCTCATTGTAAAACCCCGATCGCGGAAGGATGATCCCGGGTTTACGCCATGAATGCTTTCCGTGGGTTCCGTGGCTGAAATCAGTATTTCCTGGGCCGGTTGCAGGCGGTGGTGAATGGACGCGGGTGTCGATCGGGGGCACCTAGCGCGGCACGGCGGTCAGGCGGCCGTTCAGGATGCTGCTGCGCAGCGAATCCCGGAACTGCTGATAGTTTCCCACCGTTACGCTGATGTCCAGTTGCTGTCGGATGTCGCGGCCGTCCGCCCGGTTCACCACCGTGCTGGTGATGCGCTCACGGGTCGCTTCATGCAAGGCGAGGATCGCGCCCTTGCGGTCGTTGATCAGAATGCCGGTGGCGTCCTTCAGTCCGGCCAGGTCGATGCCGGGCAGGTTCAGCTGTGCGGGCGTCTGGTCCTGCTCCGGCCCCAGCAACTGTACGGACTCCGCGACGCCGGGCGTGGTGACGGATGCTGTGGGAGGAGGCGTCCCAGGCTGTCCGGCGCCGGCCGGAGGCGTCGCAGCGGCGGGTTGCGTGGCGGTGCCCGGCGCCAGCGCGGGCTGTTGCTGTGACACCATGCCGCTGTCCGTGTAGGTGATGAGCGTCTCCAGCGCCAGGCGGCCGTCCACGAAGGTGCGGAGCTGGGCGGCGAAGTCGAACTTCAGGCCCGCGAATTCGAAGCCGCCGCGCAGTGCCTGCAGCTCGTCGGCGGCAAGCGTCGGCAATTCGTGGAAGACATCGTCCGCCGGCACGGCCGGCAGCACCGCACCGGCCGTGGCCGACAGTGCGGCAAGTACCACTGCCAGGGTGGGGCGACCGCGGCAGCACACGTGGCAGGGTGCGGTGCGGGCATCGGTTCTCATGGCTTACCTCCCCAGTTCGTTGCGTCCCGGCAGACTGAGCGTGAACATGCCCAGGCCGTTGCGGTCCATGGCCTGTGTGATCGGGGCGTCGGGCCAGGCCTGCCAGTCGCGGCTGTCGTTGAAGTGGCGTCGCGCCGTCTCCACGTCGCTCCGCGCGGCGAGCAGCACGCCGTTCCAGATCCGTTCGAAGTCGGCGCGGTCGACGGCGACGGAGCCGGCCGCGGGATCGGCCAACAGGACCTTGCCGCGCTGCATACCCCGCACGACGATGAAGTGGCGGTAGCCGTGGGTATCGACCAGGGCGATGCCGGGTACGCCGATTTCGGCGAGGCGGTCCAGGCTCAGGCGGAAGCCGTCCGACTGCAGGCCGCGTTCGTCAAGGAAGCGCTTCATGTCGAGCATGGAAAAGCCTTCCTGCCGGATCCTCTCCTGGTCGCCCGTGCGGTACATGAATTCGAACGCCTCTGCCTCGCTCACCGGTCGGTCGTAGTGGTAGGTGAGCAGCGTGGCGACCGCGGCCGAGCCGCAGCTGAAATCGTATTGCTGCCGGATGACGGTTTGCAGGCGCGCTTCCTTGAGGCTTGTGACCGGCAGCGAGAAGGCGCCGCCCGCGCCCTGGATACGCAATGTGCCGGCTGTAGCGTCCGGCAGATGTGCCGGCACGCAGGCCAGGAGGCAGAGTAGCCAGATGCGCTTCGAAACGGAGCGTCCCGTCCGCGGCGCCGCAACGTGTGTGTTCATGCGCACCCCCGCGACGGGAAGCTCATTGCAGGTTGAAGGTGATGCCGATACCGGCATTCACCGCATTGTTGTTGCCGGTGACGATATTGAACAGACCGACGCCGCTGAAGTTGTCCAGTGCGTGCTCGCCGATACTCACGGCGCCGCTGTTGAGCGTGCCCACATTGAAGGTGCTGCCGGTCACGGATGCGCTCAGATCCTGAGTGCTCTGCACGGTGATGCGGGTGTCACCGTCCTGGCCGCGCAGCGCATCCATCTCCAGCGGCCGACTCACCGGCAGTCCGGCGAACGCATCCGGATCTATCACGCCGCCCTCGGCTCGGAGGCCACCCGTCGACAGGCAGAGCCCGGCGAAGAGCGTGGCCGTACCGATCAATGATCGTGTCTGCAGGCGTGTCTGGCAGTCCCTGGTTGAACGTTTCATGGCGGTGCTCCTCCCGATCGGATTGCGGGCGGTGCGTGTGCCGGCGGGCCACGACCCGGCCCGCCGGCGAACCGCACGCATGCCTGCACATCAATTGCCGATGCTGATCCCCGAATGGGCCGCGATGGAGACGCCGCCCAGCGTGGAGTTGTACAGCCCGGAAGAGATGTTGAGGTTGTTGATGCCGCCGAAGGTGCCGGCACCGACATTGACGCTGACGTTGCCCGTGGCCAGCGTGCCGCCCCAGCCGTCGCCGCCGTCCCCGCCGTTGCCGCCGTCCGCGGAACCGCCAGCGCCGCCCATCGCGCCGACGCCACCGGTCGCGACGTTGTTGCCCGTATCGGCATGGCCACCGTTGCCGCCGTCGCCAGTGTCGCCGCCGGAGGCGGTGTTGCTGCCGTTGGCGGTGGAGCCACCGTCGCCGCTGTCACCACTTGCGGCTGCGTTGGCGCCGTTGCTCGTCGAGCCGCCATCACCGCCGTTGCCGCCGTTACCGGCCATGGCTGTGTTGGCGCCGTTGGTGGTATCGCCGCCCGCGCCGCCCGCGCCGCCGTCGCCGCCGTTGGCAGTGTTCGCACCATTGTCGGCGGAGCCGCCCGCACCGCCGGTGGCATCGCCGCCATTGGCCTGGTTATAGTCATTGCCGTCGCCGCCGTCCTTGCCGCCATCCTCAGACACGCGGGGGAAGGCGCCATCGGTGCAGCAACCGCTGTTGCCGGCATTGCCGCCGTCGCCGGACGAGGCATATCCGCCGTCGGCATCACCGTCGCCGTAGGCGTCGGCGTAGCCGCCGTCACCGCTGTTGTCGCTGTTGCCGCCGTCGCCATCGCCGTAGGCATCGGCATAGCCGCCGTCACCGCTGTTGTTGCTGTCACCGCCGTCACCGTCCCCATAAGCGTCGGCATAGCCTGAGTTGCCGCCGTAGCCGGCGTCGCCATCGCCACGGGCGTCGGCATTCCCGCCCGTGCCGTCGTAATCGCCGTCGCCGCCGCTGCCGCTGGTGGTGATGTCCGCGTCGCCGCCGTAGCCGCCGTTGCCGCCGTCGGCATAACCGCCGTAACCGCCGTAACCGCCACTGCCCGCCGAGCCGCCGCCGATGCTGATCGGCGCACCGGTGACGTTTGATTCCATCAGTTGATAGGAGACGACCTCGATCGAGCTGTTGAACGATTCGGCATAGGCCTCCGCCGTACCGCCGTCGCCGCCATAGGACGTTCCGCCCACGCCGCCGGTGGAGTCGCCGGTCGCGCCGCCGGCACCGCCGGCACCGCCGTCACCGCCATAGCCAGCCGTACCTGCCGTGTCCTTGTCGTCACGGACGCCGCTCCCGTCGGCGCTGCCGCCATCACCGCCATAGCCACCGTCTCCGGCATACGGATCGCCGCCGTCACCGCCATAGGCGGAGCCGCCGTCGCCCCCGTCCGCGCTCGCCGAGGCGCTGGCGTTCACCTCGACCGAATTGTCATCGGAGAATTTGAGGTTCGGATTTGCCTGGGCACCGCTCGCGGCCGCGATGGCCAGCGCGAGTGTGGACAA
>Ga0172382_10010170_pt1 | contig 12687 bp, 10 predicted proteins | sample Leawel138RmetaG_FD_122245 | JGI IMG/M metagenome (GOLD analysis project Ga0172382, IMG submission 122245) | Leachate microbial communities from a municipal landfill in Southern Ontario, Canada - Leachate well 138R metaG | ecosystem: Engineered > Solid waste > Landfill > Unclassified | place...
ATCGCCGCGAGCCGCTCGAAATCCAGCCGCGGCTCGCCGTGCAGGCGGCCGTGCACCGTGCCGATCGACACGGCGAGAAAATCCACGCCGGTGCGCCGCACGTAGTCGGCGGCCTCCGCGGGCACGGTGTAGACGATCTCGCCGGGATGCTTCCCGGCGTCCTCGCCCTCGACGCCGGCGACGTAGCCCAGCTCGCCCTCCACCGGAACCCCGCAGCCGCGCGCCATCTCGACCACCGCGCGCGTGGTGGCGATGTTGTCTTCCAGCGGCAGGGTGGCGGCGTCGACCATGACACCGGTGCAGCCGAGATTGATGGCGCGCACAGCCGATTCCAGGCTCGTGCCGTGATCGAAATGGATCGCCACCGGCATGCGCGTGCGGCGCGCCGCGGCGACCGTCGCGGCCATGACAAGCTCGAAATCGTAATGCTCGAAATGGGATTCGGCGAGACTCAGGACCACCGGCGCCCGCCGGCGCTCCGCGGCGGCGATGATCGCCTCCAGAAAATCCAGACTTACCAGATCGAAGGCCCCAACGGCGTATTTGTTCCGGTATGCGTGCAACAGCAGGTCGCGCATATCGACCAGCGCCATGACTCACCTCGCATCCATCGTGCTCTGACCGCTTATGGCGAGCCGGCCCCGGTGAGGCGTTCCCTGAGGATGTGCTCCAGGTCATCCAGCACCGTGCCCATCACCAGTCCGGCGTGAATATGATACAGATCGAGTCGGCAGACAACCGGCTCGTGCAACGCGCTGCGCCCGTGCGTATCGAAGCCGTGCCAGGCCAGTACCGGCAGGTCATTGCGTCCCGTATCCACACACAGCCAGCGGTCGTCGTCGAGGACCAGCTCCAGGCCGCGATGTCGCGGCCGCTGCAGCGCGACGCGCAACGGCCGCGGCAAGCGGAGCAACGCAATACGCACCTGATTGTAGCAGGCCGCGTCGACCCGCTTCTCCAGGCGGCGCAGGGGCTGTATGTCGGACTGTATCCACATGGGATCCACCTCCGGCCGCGACCCCGGCGGCCCGTCGTCGCTCATACCGCGTCGGCGCCATCTTCGCCCGTGTCGAATACGCGGCTGGCGCGTATGTCTTCCGCCTCGATCGTGATCAGGTCGATCTTCCGCAGGCCCTTCGCGCCGCTCGCGAACAGGCGGTTGGCCTGGCGCAGGCGGGCACGGTCGAGGGCGTTGCGGATCGAGCGCGCATTGGAGAAATGGCTCTGCTGCATACGCAGCGCGATGTATTCGGCGCAGGCCTGCTCCCCCGCCTCGCTGAAGCGGTAGTTGAGATTGGCCAGCATCAGCTTGGCGATGACCAGCAACTCCGCGGCCGAATAATCAGGGAAATCCAGATGATGGGCAATGCGCGAGCGCATGCCCGGGTTGCTCTCGAAGAACCGCTCCATCTTGTCCTTATAGCCGGCCAGGATCACCACCAGATCATCACGGTTGTTCTCCATGACCTGCAGCAGGATCTCGATGGACTCCTGCCCGTAGTCACGCTCGTTCTCCGGCTTGTACAGATAATAGGCCTCGTCGATGAACAGTACCCCGCCCATGGCCTTCTTGATGACCTCTTTGGTCTTGGGCGCGGTATGGCCGATATACTGACCGACCAGATCGTCACGTGTGACCGTCACCAGATGGCCCTCGCGCACGTAACCGAGACGTTTGAGGATCTCGCCCATCCGCAGCGCCACCGTGGTCTTGCCGGTACCGGGGTTGCCGGTGAAGCACATGTGCAGCGTGGGCGTCTCGGCGGATAGCTCGAAGCGCCGGCGCAACCGGTCGATCAGTAGCAGGGCGGCGATCTCACGGATGCGCGTCTTCACCGGCTTGAGCCCGACCAGCTCACGGTCCAGCTTGTCCAGCACCTCCTGGATGTTCGATGCCTTGAACTCAGCCTCCAGATCCACGCGGGTGTCATCGTTCAGCAACTGTTGTTCGATGTCTTGCAGCACCGCTTCCACTCCCATCGGCCACCTCCCGGCTCAATCAAAGGTGGCGGGGCCCATCCCTGAGCCACCGCCGCAGACCTGCCTGTCGTCAGTACCGTTCACCCTCTGCCCGGTCAGTGGCGTAGCTGTGGATGGTATAGCGGACACTTCTGCCCCCAACCTCCTGCCGCACCAGGCCGAACCCCGGCTCGTTCTTCGGCCGGTTGACGATGAACGACATGCGCGGTGTCTCCCAGCCGCGCGTCGAATCGAACGCCGTCACGCGCACGTAGTGGCCGGAGAACGTCTTGCGACAGTTGTTGATCTCCATGAGAATGCCGGCCGGGTCCTTGAGATCGAACATGGGCATGCCGTACATCTCCCAATAGGTGTTGCGCGGGTGTGGATCATCGGTGTACTCGACGTTGACTGCCCAATTGTTCTTCAGGGCGTACTTGATCTGCGCAGTGATCTGTTCGTCGGTCAGGTCCGGCAGGAACGAGAACTGCCCCTGGGTTACGCGATTGCCGTGATTGGTCATCATGTTGGTATCTCCTGGTGAGCGTGATCAGACGCTGGCGGTCGCGGTCGGCAGGAAATCTGCCGTATCGGTCGACTCGTAATTGAAGGTGACATCCTTCCACGTATCCAGCGCGGCACGCAACGGTGTGCACCACTTGGCGGCGGCCTCCAGGATCTGCGGGCCTTCCTTGAGATAGTCGCGGCCCTCGTTGCGTGCCATGACCATCGCCTCCAGCGCCACGCGGTTCGCGATCGCGCCGGCCTGAATGCCCATCGGATGACCGATGGTGCCGCCACCGAACTGCAAGATGACATCTTCACCCAGGTAATGAATCAGCTGATGCATCTGCCCGGCATGGATACCACCCGAGGCCACTGGCATGACCTTGTTGAGCGACCCCCAGTCCTGCTCGAAGAACAGGCCGTTCTCGAGACTCATCGGCGTATGCGTGTCGCGCAAAGTGTCGTAGAAGCCCTTGATCATCAGCGGATCGCCCTCGAGCTTGCCGACCACGGTGCCGGCATGGATATGATCGACACCCGCCATGCGCATCCACTTGCAGATCACGCGGAAATTCATACCGTGATTCTTCTGCCGCGAATACGTCGAGTTGCCGGCACGGTGCAGGTGCAGGATCATGTCGTTCTTGCGCGCCCATTTGGCCATACTCTGGATCGCGGTGTAGCCGATCACCAGGTCGATCATGACGATCACCGAACCGAGCTCCTTGGCAAACTCGGCCCGCTCGATCATTTCTTCCATGGTACCGGCGGTGACGTTGAGGTAATGACCCTTCACCTCACCGGTCGCCGCGGACGCCTTGTTCACCGCCTCCATGCAGTACAGAAAGCGGTCGCGCCAGTGCATGAAGGGTTGTGAGTTGATGTTCTCGTCGTCCTTCACGAAGTCGAGACCACCCTTGAGCGCCTCGTACACCACACGACCGTAGTTGCGGCCCGACAGGCCGAGCTTCGGCTTGGTAGTGGCACCCAGCAGCGGGCGGCCGAATTTGTCGAGACGCTCACGCTCTACGACGATGCCGGTGGCCGGGCCCTGGAAGGTCTTCAGATAGGCGACCGGAACGCGCATGTCTTCCAGGCGCAATGCCTTGACCGCCTTGAAGCCGAACACGTTGCCGATGATCGAGGCGGTGAGGTTGGCAATCGAGCCGGGCTCGAACAGATCCAGGTCATAGGCGATGTAGGCAAAATACTGCGCCTCCGTCGCCGTGCCCGCCCCGGTGTTCGGCACCGGATCGACCCGATAGGCCTTGGCCCGATAGAGTTCACTGGCGGTAAGCCGGTCGGTCCAGACCACCGTCCAGGTGGCCGTCGAGGACTCACCGGCCACCGCGGCGGCGGCCTCCTCCGGATCGACGCCGGGCTGCGGCGTGATGCGGAACAAGGCGATGATGTCGGTATCCTTCGGTTGATACTCCGGCTCCCAATAGCCCATCTTCTTATAGGGGATAACACCGGACTTGTAGCGCTCCTTGGCGCTGGTGATCGTTTCGCTTTTACCCATGTCAGCCTCCGCTGTTGTCGTCGACTCAGAAAAGACAGAAAACCCCACAACCTCTACCCTCAATGCCCTGTCGTGCGGTGGATACGGTGGTGGTGAATCGATGTTGCCGAAGCGGGGCTATCAATAACAGTTGATATTTTCGATACTCTGCATAGACGAAACCCTATACAACGGTTCTGCGAGCGATACACCACTACGCCCTCTGCAGTGACGACACGGACTGGAGCTCAAGTCACCGACCACGGATCGCGTCGTCTGCCGGTAACGATGGATGCCGTGAACCGCTTACGAATTTTCCCGGAGGACACGTATGCGCCACAGCACACTGCGACAACTCGAAGTATTCGAGGCCATCGCGCGGCTCGGCAGTTTCACGCGCGCGGCCGAGGAACTGTTCCTGACGCAGCCGACGGTGTCGATGCAGATCAAAAAGCTCACCGACGCGGTGGGCCTGCCATTGTTCGAACAGGTCGGTAAGAAGATTTTTTTGACCGAGGCCGGCCGCGAACTGCATAAGACTTGCCGCGAGGTCTTCAAGGAGCTGGCGTATTTCGACATGGTGGCAGCGGACATGAAGGGATTGAAGTGCGGATCACTACGGCTTGCCGTGGTGACGACGGCAAAGTATTTTGCCCCGCGCCTGCTCGGCCCGTTCTGTCAGCGCTATCCGGGTATCGAGGTGTCGCTCGAGGTGTTGAATCGCGAGCGCATACTGGATCGCCTGCATGACAACGTGGACGACCTGTATATCCTCGGTCAGCCGCCCGAGGATATCGACGCCGTGGCCGATCCGTTTCTGGAAAATCCACTGGTCGTGCTGGCGCCCCCCGACCATCCGCTGGCCGGAAAGAAGAAGATCCCACTCGCGCGTCTCGCCGCTGAACCCTTTCTGCTCCGCGAGCCCGGATCGGGCACACGCGCGGCCTGCGAGCGGTTGTTCGCGGATCACGGCCTGTCGTTGAATGTGCGTATGGTGCTCGGTAGCAACGAGGCCATCAAGCAGGCGATCATCGGCGGCCTCGGCGTGTCGGTACTGTCCGGGCACACCCTGACGCTGGACGCACCGCTCGGACAGTTGGTGATTCTGGATGTCGAGGGATTCCCGATCCCACGCCACTGGTACGTGGTCTATCCGCGCGGAAAACTGCTCTCGGTCGTCGCGCGCACCTTCCTCGACTATTTGAAATCGGCGCCGAAAACGCCGCCGACGCAGCCTCGGCGCCGCCCCAGGGCGGACACGTCCGCTGCCTCACCGAGGCAGTCGGCACGACGCAAGAAGGCGCGATAAATGCGCTGATCCGGGGAGGGTCTATTTGGTAATGGATGCAAACAATACCGGTAGTTTCTCCGGCAGCCGGTCGACGTTGTCGACGATGGTGTAGTTGTTTCTGCCGAAGATGCGCTTGACGTAGTTGTCGGCATTCGGGTCCAGCGTCAGACAGTAGGTCGTTACACCTTTGCCGTAGAGTTCCTCAACCGCCTTCTTGGTATCGTAGCGCAGGTGCTGCGGATCGCGCTCATCGATGTCCGCCGGCGCGCCGTCAGTCACCACCAGCAGCAGCTTGCGCCGCTCCGACTGCTTGAGCAAATGCTGCCCCGCATGACGCAGCGCCGCGCCCATCCGCGTGGACAGCCCGCCGGTCATGCCGGCCAGGCGCGCCTTGACGTCGTCCGTGAACCTCTCCTTGAAGTCCTTGAAGCGGTAATAGTGCACGTCATGACGACCATCGGAATTGAAGCCGTGAATGGCGAACGGGTCGCCGATCCCACTGATGGCGGTGGCGACGAGCGCGCAGGCCTCGCGGGTGAGCTCGATGACGGTCTTCTCCGCACCCAGCATCTTCTCGTTGGTCGACTCGGACAGGTCGAGCAGAATGACCACGGCCAGGTCGCGGCTCTTGATGACGTTGCGCATGGTAATGCGCGGATTGGGTTGCCGGCCCATACGGATCGACACCATGGCATCGATGGCGGCGTTGATGTCGATCTCGTCGCCGTCTTCCATGTTGCGCTGGCGGATCACCCCCTCGGGCTGCAGCATGTCGATGATCTGCCGGATGCGGTGTGCGATCGGACGGTGTTCGATCAGGATACGGTCGACGATCTCCGGATCATTCTTGGGCTGGCGTCGTTCGTACAGCGTCACCCAGTCAGGCCGGTGCAACTGCACCTGATAATCCCATTCCTGATAGTGGAAGGGATCGGAGACCGGCTCCTTGCCTTCCAGTTCATTGATGGTGCAGCCTTCCTGGTCCAGGTAGAAGGGCGTGGTCAGACGCCAGATTTCCTGGGCATCATCGCCGGCCAGCTCGCAGTCCAGTTCGTTGACCATCTCCATGACGCTGACGGTCTTGCGCACCTGCTGCTGGTGCCCGGGCATGAGCTCCGCCTCGCGATCCCAATCGAACTCGGCGAATTCCCACACATAGCGATTATCGTCGCGGTAGGGAACACGCAGAGTTTCGAGGATGCGCAGGCTGGGTACGTCCTTGCGGGCCGCGTAGAGGTTGAACAGTTCCAGGCCCAGGTGCCAGGAGAATTGGCCATCGGTCTTGTTGGCCTCGACGTTGGCATGGAACTTCTCGACGATGGCCGCCACCTCGGCGTCCGCTGCCTTCACGGTGGGATCCAGCAGCGCCAGCGCGATCTGCTCCAGCGCCTCGACGGTGGGGTGCTCCAGTCCGCCTTCACGTGGCACCTGCATGATGGAACGCCACAGCCTGCGCAGCCCGGGGAAGTCCTGCGCGGCACAATATTCGACACGCGCATCCTCTATGAAGCCGATGAACCACATCTGCGCGGGACTCAACTCCTGGGCCGAGATGGATGCGTGCGTGTAGATCAGGTGCGCAGCCAGATGGCCGGCGCTGGCGCGATAGAGCTCCAGCCCCTGGACCTCACCGTAGTTATCCAGCGCATCGGCCAGGTACAGCACCCGCTTGTCGATGTAGGGCTTGAATCCGGATAGATCCGCCTGGGTGGGGCGCAACCAGAAGTCCCGGCCCCAGAGCGCGCGCAGGTAGAAATTGATCTTGCGCTGGACGTCGATGAACAACGTGCCGCGACGCTCCTTCTGCAGTACCGCCTTGGAGTCCTGCGTCTCCAGATTGAAGTAGGCGACCAGGTTATTGAGATCGCGGCGATAGGCCTCGGCACCGAAGTTGGCCCAGCGGCGCAGACCACCGAGTGTGAGCTTGGACAACAGTACATCCATGTGGTTGAACATCGGCCGCAGGCCACGCGGGGCCTTGGCCGATACTGAATGGATGACCTGCAGGTAGCTGCGCACCATCTCTGCATCGCCGAGGCGGCGGGCGGCAGTAGGCAGGCTGGCGAACAACAGCTCGATGACCTCCCCCGAGGTCATCGACGACAGCTTCAGCGCGGCGTGCACCACATCCTGAATGATTTCTTCGCCGACCTCCCTGGCAACCAGTGGCATCTCTTCGAGGTAGGTGACCACCAGCTTGCCGCCACGCCCCAGATCGCACAGGCCCCGCGCGCCCTGCAGGTAGTCGCTCAGGCCGGCCGGCGAAATGACGCGCGCGGCCTCATGAAAGATGTCGTCGAGCCGGTCCTTCAGCTCAGGCGCGGCCTTGACCAGGGTTTCGCGATAGTCGTCGAGATTGATGCTCATGGTTGGTTGTCAGTGAGGCGTGAGGCGTGAGGGGTGAAATCTTCGATGGCCACGGAAACACACGGAAGGACACGGAAAGATAATGATGCAAAAGCCCAGATATCAAGCTGCACGATCACCGACCGGGGTTTTTTCAGATTGAAATCTTCCGTGTTTTTCCGTGTGCTTCCGTGGCAAAAAATGGTTTTGCTTTTCACGCCTCACTCCTCACGCCTCACGCTTCATGCCTCACCCAAAGAACGTATTCACCACCGCATCGAGCGTATCGCGCATGTCCGGGTCGTCGGTCAGCGGACGTACCAGGGTCATGCTGCAGGCGGCGACGGGCTCGACGCCCTTGACGATCAGCTGTGCTGCGTAGACCAGCAGACGCGTGGAGATGCCTTCATCCAGGCCGTGGCCCTTCAGGTTGCGGGCACGGTGTGCGACCTGTACCAGCTTGTCGGCAGTGGCCTTGTCGACGCCGGTCTCGGTGGACACGATCTCGGCCTCGATCTCGGCCTCGGGATAGTCGAAATCGAGCGCGGCAAAGCGCTGCTTGGTCGACTGCTTCAGATCCTTCATCAGGCTCTGATAGCCCGGGTTGTAGGAGATCACCAGCTGGAAATCCTTGTGTGCGGGGAGCAACTCACCCTTCTTGTCGAGCGGCAGCACACGGCGATGGTCGGTCAGCGGATGGATCACCACGATGGTGTCCTGGCGCGCCTCGACCACTTCGTCGAGATAACAGATGGCGCCGATACGTGCGGCCGTGGTCAACGGGCCGTCCTGCCACTTGGTACCGTCTTTGTCGAGCAGGAAGCGGCCGACCAAGTCGGAGGCGGTCATATCCTCGTTGCAGGCCACAGTGATCAGCGGGCGCCCGAGCTTCCACGCCATGTATTCCACGAAACGGGACTTGCCGCAGCCGGTCGGTCCCTTGAGCATCATCGGCATGCGTGCCCCATAGGCACTGGCATACAGGTCGGCCTCGTTGCCGACCGGACGGTAATAGGGTTCTGTCTCGATCTGGTACTGCTTGGCAGCATCGGTCATGGTCATGTCCTAGTCTGTTGGGTAAGGAGTTAGGAGTGAGGAGTGAGGAGTGAGGAGTAAAACCTTTAATGGCCACGGAAGCACACGGAAGCACACGGAAAAATAATAATGTACGAGCCCAGGCATCAAGCTGCACGATCACCGACTGGGGTTTTCGCAGATTGAATTCTTCCGTGTTTTTCCGTGTGCTTCCGTGGCTAAAATGGTTTTGCTTTTCACTCCTCACTCCTCACTCCTGACACCTCACCCACAAAAAAACCCCTGACCGGCAACGGCCGACCAGGGGTTTGATCTTCACACCCTGGTGGTGATCAGGCCGTCATGGGACCGCGATAGATCACCATCGACGCGCCCTGGGACTGCTTCAGGTTGTCGTAGCCGACCAGACGCACGTGGTGCTTCGGGTGCGCCTTGTGGCAGGCCTCCGCCTCGGCCAGGATCTTCTTGACGTCGGTCTCGCCGAACATCGGCAGCTTCCACATGTACCAGTAGTGATCGAACGCATTCTCCGTCTCGGTGTGCTCGATGGCCGGATTCCAGCCCTTGCTGACGATGTAGGCGACCTGTTTCTCCATATCGCTGTCCTTCATGGCCGGCAGATAAGAGAAGGTCTCGAACTTGCGACTGGCCGGATCGGACAAGCGGCTGTCGTAGTCTTGCATTTCGCTCATTGTTTGCACCTCATATACTTTTGGTATTCCAGTGACCGTGAAGGCCACTGGCATCAAACTAACTATGGCGATGAGATACAAGGTGCAAGATACAAGGGGAAACCGTGATTTGATTTTCTGAACTTGTATCTTGCCTCTTGCCTCTTGTATCTGGCGAAGCCTTACTTATGCGCCACATCCAGCTTGTCCACCGTATCGAACTCGAACTTGATCTCCTTCCACGTCTCCATGGCGATCTTGAGTTCGGGGCTGTGCTTGGCGGCGGCGATAAGGACGGCCTTGCCTTCCTTCTCGATGGGCACACCCTGATTACGGGCCTCTACACAGGCCTCCAGCGCGACGCGGTTGGCGGCTGCACCGGCGGCATTGCCCCACGGGTGACCCAGGGTACCGCCACCGAACTGCAGCACGGAGTCATCGCCGAAGATGGTGACCAGTGCCGGCATGTGCCACACGTGAATACCGCCCGAGGCCACGGCGAAGGCTCCCGGCATGCTGCCCCAATCCTGATCGAAGAAGATACCGCGACTGCGGTCTTCCTTGATGTAGGACTCGCGGAGCAGATCGATCCAGCCCAGGGTCGCTTCACGATCGCCTTCCAGCTTGCCGACGACGGTGCCGGTGTGGAGGTGGTCGCCGCCGGACAGACGCAGGATCTTGGTCAGCACACGGAAGTGAATGCCGTGGTGCGGGTTGCGGTCGAGCACGGCGTGCATGGCACGGTGGATGTGCAGCAGCATGCCATTGTCACGGCACCAGTTGGCCAGGCCCGTGTTGGCGGTGAAACCACCGGTGATGTAGTCGTGCATGATGATCGGCGCACCGATCTCCTTGGCGTGCTCGGCACGCTTGTACATCTCTTCCGGCGTCGGAGCGGTGACGTTCAGGTAGTGCCCCTTGCGCTCGCCCGTCTCTTTTTCGGCCTTGTTGATGGCCTCCATGACGAAGTCGAAGCGGGTGCGCCAGCGCATGAACGGCTGACTGTTGACGTTCTCGTCGTCCTTGGTGAAATCCAGACCACCGCGCAGGCATTCATACACGGCGCGGCCATAGTTCTTGGCGGACAGACCGAGCTTGGGCTTGATGGTGCAGCCGAGCAGCGGGCGGCCGTACTTGTTCATGATATCGCGCTCGACCTGAATGCCCTGGGGCGGGCCGCCGCAGGTCTTCACATAGGCGATCGGGAAGCGCACGTCTTCCAGGCGCAGCGCACGCACCGCCTTGAAGCCGAACACGTTGCCGACCAGCGAGGTGAACACGTTCACCACCGAGCCCTCTTCGAACAGATCGATCGGGTAGGCGATGAAGGCATAGAAGCAGGTGTCGTCGCCCGGCACGTCTTCGATGGCGTAGGCGCGGCCCTTGTAATAGTCCAGATCGGTCAGCAGGTCGGTCCACACCGTGGTCCAGGTGCCGGTCGAGCTTTCTGCTGCCACGGCGGCGGCGGCCTCTTCACGCGGCACACCGGTCTGCGGCGTGATCTTGAAGCAGGCGAGGATGTCGGTGTCCTTCGGGGTGTAGTCGGGCATCCAGTAGGTTTCGCGGTAATCCTTCACACCCGCGCTGTAGGTTTTCACTGCCATGGGTCTACTCCTCAACAGTCATGCAAAAATTCGGTAGGCGTCAGAGCGTGCGTGGCACGCTGGTCGCCGATCGGTGCCGGGACGAGCCGGTTAATGACACCGCTCCTTCCAGTGAGAGAAGTCTACAAGGTAACTTTCATAAATGATATTCAGAGTTAATGATGAATTACATAAATACTATTTATGCAATATCGGGCAGCCAGCGGACCGGTCTGGCGTGTCGACGGTCTATACGGATCGGCACCGGTGGAGCAGCGGTCCTGGGACCACCGTCACACTATAGATAGAACACACGCATCCGCGGCGCCACCCGCTACGACATGACTAAAGTCAAGACGCGGTCGGCCGACGGGGAGTGGTGTGGCCGCCGGTGGCCCGTACACGCAATCGTTTTCCGGGAGGTAGGCCATGCCGCTCGTCCGCAGCGCATTCGTACTCTGTCTGTCGTTCTCCATCATCACCACAGCACCCACACACGCAAACACGGATGATACCCCATCCGTCACGCTCACCTGGGTGGGGTGCGGCATCAGCAAGAAGGCCTATATGGACGAGGCCGCCGCACTCTACGCGCAGAAGACCGGGGTGAAGATCGCCATCGATGGTGGTGGCGCCACCAAGGGTATCCGCCAAGTCAGTGGTGGGGAGGCGGACATCGGGGGCACCTGCCGCTTCACCCTTCCCAACAATGCCGAGGAAAAGGACACCACGCTCGTACCCGTGGCCTGGGACGCACTGGTCGTGATCGCCCACCCCGACAATCCGGTGAGCAATCTGACACTGGACCAGGTGCGAGCCGTCTACGAGGGCAACATCACCAACTGGCGTGAACTCGGCGGCAAGGATGCGCCCATCCATCTGCTCGCGCGCGCCGGCAAGGTCTCGGGCGTGGGGCGCACCGTCCGCCAGTTGGTGTTCGCCGACTACGATAAGGAATTTCCCACCGCGGAACTGCTGGCTTCCACCGGACCACTGGAAAAAGCCGTCGAGACGGATCCCAACGCCATCGGCATCACCGGCATCAGCAGCGCGCGCAAACGCAATGTCAGGATACTCACGCTGGAAGGCAAGGATCCCAGTTACGACAACATTCTCAGCGGTGATTATCTGCTCTACCGCCCGCTGTATCTCGGTTACAAACGCGATGGCCGGCACGTGGCGCAGGTGACGCATTTCATCCAGTTCATCCACGGCGCCGAGGGCCAGGCGGTGCTGCGCGCCAACGGCACCGTACCCTACCTCGAAGGCATCCATCTGGTACGCAAGAAGCTGGATCAGGCCAGGCTGGCGCGCGAGCGGGGGCTGTAGGGCGGTCGCTATCCTGCATCTCGTTACTGATGCAAACAACCAACGAATTTCAACCACAAAGGACACGAAGGCACGCGAAGGAAACCTAAACCTCGATGGCCACGAAATCCACGAACCGGGGTCGAATGCGCTTTGGCGTCATTCAGCTTTCGCGGATTTCGAGGCTTTCGCAGTGACTAAAGGTTTCCTTCCGCGCGCCTTCGCGTCTTTTGCGGTTAGAGTACAAATCCGCTAGCCGGGTATCCTGCCCTGCCTGCACCGGGAGGCGAAGCACTCCGCGACAGGCTGGGAACTCACTACCGACTGCTCACCGATTGAGAGGTTTTAGTCCCGAATTTTCCCCTCAAACGGCCGAGTGACCCTTGAGTTCCACCTTTACATTCTGCTCAGCGGTCAGGCCGGCATAATATTTCTGCAGCACCTTGGCGACTTCGGGACGGCTGAAGGTCGGTGGCAGATCCTGAC
>Ga0172382_10010173_pt1 | contig 12686 bp, 11 predicted proteins | sample Leawel138RmetaG_FD_122245 | JGI IMG/M metagenome (GOLD analysis project Ga0172382, IMG submission 122245) | Leachate microbial communities from a municipal landfill in Southern Ontario, Canada - Leachate well 138R metaG | ecosystem: Engineered > Solid waste > Landfill > Unclassified | place...
GCCGCCGGAAAACACCGCGACATGGCCGCGCGAATATTTGTGCTGATCGCGCCGCGGGCGCGGCAACGCCGACGACCACAGCGCCGGCAGGTTGCGAAAGGTTTCGGGCGCGATCCCGGCGAGGACGGATTCGGGGATGCCGATGTCGGCAAGCACGACCTCGCCGCACAGCGCCCTGCCCGGTTCCAGCACATGGCCGGGTTTCAGGCGGAAGAAGGTGACGGTCAGCTCCGCCGCGAAGGCCTCTCCCGCAGCACGCCCGCTGTCGCCGGAAATGCCGGACGGCAAATCGACCGCGATCACGGCCGCTCCTGCCTCACGGCAGCGCCGGGCGGCGTCGGCGGCGACGCGATCGAGCGCGCGGACGAGCCCGGCGCCATAGAGCGCGTCGATCACCACCCGTCCGGCCCGCGGCCGGAAGTCGTCGAGCGGCCGTGGCGCGACCGGGCACCGGCTTGCCGCGCGCTGCGCGTCGCTGCCCGGGCGCGGCGGGCCTTGCGTCCACACCGACACGGAATTGCCGGCCTCGGCCAGCAGCCGCGCCACCTCGTAGCCGTCGCCGCCATTGTTGCCCGGCCCGCACAGAACGTCGAAGCCGGATGCCGCCGGATAGCGCGCCAGCACGGCCCGCAGGATCGCCGCACCGGCGTTTCGCATCAGGCCGTAGCCGTCATGCGGGCCGGCTTGCGCCGCCAGCCGGTCGGCTTGCGCCATCTCGGCCGGCGTCAGAAGTTCGAGGCAGGTGCCTGTTTGTTGTGCAGATTGCATCATTCCTGACCTGCCTCTACCCTGCCATCCGCGCCCGGCCGTTCCAAAGCGGGCGGCAAACGGGTTCTTTCCTTCGACGGCGCCGTGCCGGGCAATTGGCACGGTTCCTGCATCCAACATGACGAGGCGGGTTCCTCCCGCATGTCTCACCCAATCGGAGGCCATCGGTCCATGAAGAAAATCGAGGCGATCATCAAGCCTTTCAAGCTCGACGAGGTCAAGGAGGCCCTTCAGGACGTCGGGCTCCAGGGCATCACCGTCACCGAGGCCAAGGGCTTCGGCCGCCAGAAGGGCCACACCGAGCTTTACCGCGGCGCCGAATATGTCGTCGACTTCCTGCCCAAGGTGAAGATCGAGGTCGTGCTGCCCGACGAGGCGGTGGAGCCGGCGATCGAGGCGATCCGCAAGGCGGCGCAGACCGGGCGCATCGGCGACGGCAAGATCTTCGTCACCAATGTCGAGGAAGTCGTGCGCATCCGCACCGGCGAGACCGGAAACGACGCCATCTGACCCCTTTCGCCGGCTGTTACGGCCGGTCCCCCTCTCCATGTTGAAGGAAAGCGAAAATGACCACAGCAGACGACATCCTGAAGCAGATCCGGGACAACGACGTGAAGTTCGTCGACCTGCGCTTCACCGATCCCAAGGGCAAGCTGCACCATGTGACCATGGATGTCGGGCTGGTCGACGAGGACATGTTCACCGACGGCGTGATGTTCGACGCCTCGTCCATCGCCGGCTGGAAGGCGATCAACGAGTCCGACATGGTGCTGATGCCGGACACCGAGACCGCGCATATGGACCCGTTCTTCGCGCAGTCGACGATGGTGCTGCTCTGCGACATCCTCGACCCGGTCTCGGGCGAGGCCTATGGCCGCGACCCGCGCGGCACCGCGCGCAAGGCTGAGGCCTATCTGCGGGCCGAGGGCTTCGGCGACACGGTCTATGTCGGGCCGGAAGCCGAGTTCTTCATCTTCGACGACGTGCGCTTCAAGGCCGACCCCTACAACACCGGCTTCAAGCTCGATTCGAACGAACTGCCGTCGAACGACGACACCGACTACGAGACCGGCAACCTCGCCCACCGCCCGCGCGTCAAGGGCGGCTATTTCCCGGTGCCGCCGCTCGATTCGCTCCAGGACATGCGCTCCGAGATGCTGACGGTGCTGACGGAGATGGGCGTCGTCGTCGAGAAGCACCACCACGAGGTGGCCGCCGCCCAGCACGAGCTCGGCGTCAAGTTCGACACGCTGCTGCGCAACGCCGACAAGATGCAGCTCTACAAATACGTCGTCCACCAGGTCGCCAACGCCTATGGCAAGACGGCGACCTTCATGCCCAAGCCGATCTTCGGCGACAACGGCTCCGGCATGCATGTCCACCTGTCGATCTGGAAGGACGGCAAGCCGAGCTTCGCCGGCAACGAATATGCCGGCCTGTCGGAAAGCTGCCTCTACTTCATCGGCGGCGTCATCAAGCACGCCAAGGCGATCAACGCCTTCACCAACCCGCTGACCAACTCCTACAAGCGGCTGGTTCCGGGCTATGAGGCGCCGGTGCTTCTGGCCTATTCGGCGCGCAACCGCTCGGCCTCGTGCCGCATCCCCTTCGGCTCGTCGCCGAAGTCGAAGCGCGTCGAGGTGCGCTTCCCCGATCCGGGCGCCAACCCCTATCTCGCCTTCGCCGCGCTCCTGATGGCGGGGCTCGACGGCATCCGCAACAAGATCCATCCCGGCCAGCCCATGGACAAGGACCTTTACGACCTGCCGCCGAAGGAGCTGAAGCAGATCCCGACCGTCTGCGGCAGCTTGCGCGAGGCCCTGGTCAGCCTCGACAACGACCGCGCCTTCCTCAAGGCCGGCGGCGTCTTCGACGACGACCAGATCGACTCCTTCATCGAGCTGAAGATGGTCGAGGTGATGCGCTTCGAGATGACGCCGCACCCGGTCGAGTTCGACATGTACTATTCGGTCTGATCCTCCGGTCGGACACGCTGGAGAGGCCGGGGCGCGCAAACGCCCCGGCCTTTTCCATGGCGGCCTTCCGCGCCCCCTTTCCACGCCCCTTTCCATGACTGGGGATACGGGATGTTAACCGCCCGCCGCTACCCTTCACCGGCCTTCGCATGAAGCGGGGGGATACTGGCGTTCAGGGCAGGCGATCGAGGATGGCTTTAGCCGCGGTCAAGGTGGCGCCGTCGCAGGCGGAAAAGCGGAACTTCCAGCGCGTGCGCGTGAAGGTCTATGGCCGCTACATGCTCGAGGACCGCTCGGAGCATCCCTGCCAGATTCTCGACATGTCGCCGGGCGACGCGGCGCTGCGCGCCAACCAGCCGGGCCAGCTCGGCGAGAAGGTGATCGTCTATCTCGATCATATCGGCCGCGTCGAGGGCGTGGTGACGCGCCTCTTCCGCGACGGCTTCGCCATGACCATCCTCGCCTCGGAACGCAAGCGCGAGAAGCTGGCGGCCCAGCTGACCTGGCTCGCCAACCGCCATGAGCTCGACCTGCCGGAAGATCGCCGCCACGAGCGCATCGCGCCGCGCAACCCGCTCAGCACGCTCCGGCTCGACGGCGGGCAGGAATATCGCTGCCGCATCATCGACCTGTCCCTGTCCGGGGCGGCGGTCGAGGTCGGGATCAAGCCGGAACTCGGAACCGCCGTCACGCTCGGCACCATGCGCGGGCGCGTCGTGCGCCATTTCGACGACGGCGTGGCCATCGAGTTCGCCATGCTCCAGCGCGAGGAAACGCTGGCGGCCGCCTTCAGCGGCTCCTGACGCCCCTTACTCCTTCGCCAGTCCATCCATGACCATCAAGGCCGGCCTCGCCGGCCTTTTTCGTATGCGGTGCGGGCGCGAATGCGCTCGCTTTGCGTTACCGGAACGTCTCGAATTGTATACAAATGATATTCGAGTTTTATTATTGTTTATCTCATGTTTTAATACTGTTCTATTCTTGTTTCATCTTATTTTTGCTAGATTTATACTTCGCATTTTTGCGTGGAATAAATCCGCTTCTGTCATTGTCGCCTCGTCAAAGGGGAGACGACAACGATGGGGACCACAAGAAAGGCACTGTCTGCGGCCTTCGCCGCCGCCGTGATCGGCGCGCTGACGGGCGCCGCGCAGGCGCAAGCCTTCATGCCGACGGGCGGGCTGTCGACGCAGCCGGTCGGCCACTACGAATTCTGCCAGCGTCACCCCGGCGAGTGCGCCAAGACGGTGGCGCATCGGCCGGTGGAACTGACGCGAAAGCTGTGGGCGGCGATGGTGGACGTCAACAACGTCGTCAACACCATGGTCACGCCGCGCACCGACATGGAGATGTGGGGCGTCGAGGAACGCTGGAGCTATCCGGCCGATGGCTACGGCGATTGCGAGGATTACGTGCTGGAGAAGCGCCGGCGGCTGATGAAGCTCGGCGTGCCCGCCTCGAACCTTCTCGTCACCGTGGTGCGCCAGCCCAATGGCGACGGCCACGCGGTGCTGACCGTCAACACCAGCATGGGCGACTTCGTGCTCGACAATCTCGAGCCGCGCGTGCTCACCTGGACCGAGACGGAATACACCTATCTCAAGCGCCAATCGGCCAAGCATGCCGGCATGTGGGTCGGCGTCGATGACGGCCGCAGCGTTCTGGTCGGCTCGGTCTCCGGCCGGCGCTGAGCGAACCGCAAGGAAGATGGCCGTCTCATCGCTTTCCTGAGACGGCCCGAGGGACAACCCGGTCGAGTCCCCACCCTCCCCGTCCCCGAACGACCGGGTTCAGGAGCCGGCCTTTCCCCAAAGGCCGGCTCCGCTCTTTATGGGAGCGGGGTTACATGTGAAGATTCGCACCCCTCCGTCATCCCGGCCAAGGGAGTGAAGCGACCGCAGAGCCGGGATCCATTGGCCGCAAGATCGTCAGGCACGGCCCGGTCCCTGGTCCCGGCGCGCTTCAATGCCGGTGCTGCGCACCTTGAGACCGGCCGTGCCGCTCAATGGGTCCCGGCTCTCCCTCGCTCCGCTCGGTCGGCCGGGATGACGCTGGGAAGACATCCGATCTCGTGCGCTTGCCCCGGCGCTTCGCCGGAGCGCGTCGTTCCGCTCAGAAATCGACGATCCGGCCCTCGGCCAGTGTCACGCGGCGGTCCATGCGGCCGGCAAGCTCATGGTTGTGGGTGGCGATCAGCGCCGCGAGCCCGGACTGGCGCACCAGCGCCTCCAGCGCGTCGAAGACGTAGGAAGCGGTGGCGGGGTCGAGATTGCCAGTCGGCTCGTCGGCGAGCAGGATCAGCGGCGCGTTGGCGACGGCGCGGGCGATCGCCACGCGCTGCTGCTCGCCGCCGGACAGCTCGGCCGGCCGGTGCTCGGCGCGCGCGCCGATCTTCATGTAGTCGAGGAGCTGCATGGCGCGCGCGCGCGCCTCGCCGTCGCCCAGGCCCCGCACCAGCTGCGGCATCATCACGTTCTCCAGCGCCGAGAACTCGGGCAGGAGATGATGGAACTGGTAGACGAAGCCGATCTCGTTGCGGCGCACGGCCGTGCGCGCGTCGTCGGACAGGCCCGAGCAGGAGCGGCCGGCGACGGCCACGTCGCCGCCGTCGGGATGTTCGAGCAGGCCGGCGATGTGCAGCAGCGTCGACTTGCCGGCACCGGACGGCGCGACCAGCGCCACCATCTCGCCGCGCCGAAGCGTGAAATCGGCGCCGTCGAGGATGACGAGCCGGCTGTCGCCGTCGCCATAGCCGCGCTCGACGGCCTTCAGTTCGAGGACGGGAGGTTGCGTCATCATTCGTACCGCAGCGCCTCGACCGGATCGAGCCTCGCCGCCCGCCATGCCGGGAACAGCGTGGCGAGGAACGACAATATCAGCGCCATGAGGACGACCGAGATCGTCTCGCCCGCATCCATCCGCGCCGGAAGCTGGCTCAGGAAGTAAAGCTCGGGATTGAACAGCGTCGTTCCCGACAGCCAGGAGAAGAACTGGCGGATCGACTCGACGTTCAGGCACACGACGACGCCGAGGACGACGCCGGCAAGGGTGCCGGTGACGCCGATCGCCGCGCCCGTCATCATGAAGATGCGCATCACCGCGCCGCTGGTCGCGCCCATCGTGCGCAGGATGGCGATGTCGCGGCCCTTGTCCTTCACCAGCATGATCAGGCCGGAAATGATGTTGAGCGCGGCGACGAGGACGATCAGCGTCAGGATCATGAACATGACGTTGCGCTCGACCTGAAGCGCGGAAAAGAAGGTCTTGTTGCTCTGGCGCCAGTCGGTCAGGTAGACCTGCCGCTCCGCCGCCGCCTCGACGGGCGCGCGCAAGGAATCGACCGCGTCGGGGTTGTCGACGAACACCTCGATCTTCTGCACGACGCCTTCCGAATTGAAGAAGAGCTGCGCCTCCTCCAGCGGCATATAGATGATCGCGCCGTCGATCTCCGACATGCCGATCTCGAAGACGGCGGTGACGGGGTAGATCTTCTGCCGCGGCGTGACGCCGAAGGGCGTGACGTCGCCTTCGGGCGCGACGAGCTGGATGCCGTCGCCGATGCCGAGATTGAGCGCGTCGGCCATGCGCTTGCCGATGGCAACGCCCTCGCCGGTGGCGAAGCCGACCAGCGAGCCCTGGCGGATGTTGCCCGCCACGAAATCGAGCTTGGCGATGTCCTCCTCGCGGATGCCGCGAACCAGCGCGCCGGTGCCGCTGGGCGCGCGGCCGGTAGCCAGAACCTGGCCGTCGACCAGCGGGATGGCGTAGCGCACGCCGTCGAGCCCGTTGATGCGGGCGGCGACCTCGGCATAGTCGTCGAAGGAGCGGTCGATGGGCTGGACGATCAGATGGCCGTTGACGCCGAGGATGCGCGACAGCAGTTCGGCGCGGAAGCCGTTCATCACCGCCATGACGATGATGAGCGTGGCCACGCCGAGCATGATGCCGGTGAACGAGATCAGTGAGATGACCGAGATCACCGTGTCCTTGCGCCGCGAGCGCAGATAGCGCCACGCCACCATGCGCTCGAAGGCAGAGAACGGCCCCGCGCCCCGCACGCGCGCGGCAGCTGTCCCACCCTCGGCGACCGCCTCGCTCATGCCGCCTGCCCGCGGCTCGCCGCAAGCCGCGCGACCGCCTCGCCGAGCGGGACAGTGACGCGCTCGCCGGTCTTGCGGTTCTTCAGCTCGATCTCGCCCGCCTCGACGCCGCGCGGGCCGACGATCGCCTGCCACGGCAGGCCGATCAGGTCGGCGGTGGCGAACTTGGCGCCGGGGCGCTGGTCGGTGTCGTCGTAGAGCACGTCGAGGCCGGCAGCGCCGAGCGCCTCGTAAAGCCCGTCGCAGGCCGCGTCGCAGGCGCCGTCGCCGGCCTTCATGTTGATCAGCGCGACGTCGAACGGCGCGACGGCAGCCGGCCAGACGATGCCCGCCTCGTCATGGCTCGCCTCGATGATCGCCGCGATCAGCCGCGACGGGCCGATGCCGTAGGAGCCCATGGAAACGAAATGCTCCTTGCCGTCCGGCCCCGTCACCTTCGCGCCCATCGGCTTCGAATATTTCTCGCCGAAATGGAAGATGTGGCCGACCTCGATGCCGCGCGCGGCGACGCGCTCGCCTTCCGGCACCTTCGCCCACGCCTCCTCGTCATGCATCTCGTCGGTTGCCGCATAGGGCGCGGTCCAGTCGCGGACGATGCCGGCGATGGCCTCGTCGCTGGAATAGTCGACATCCGCGCCCGGAACCGTCAGACCGAGGAAGTCGCGGTGGCAGAACACCGCGCTTTCGCCGGTGTCGGCGAGGATGATGAATTCGTGGGAAAGATCGCCGCCGATCGGGCCGGTATCGGCGCGCATCGGGATCGACTTCATGCCGACCCGCTCGAACGTGCGCAGGTAGGACACGAACATGCGGTTATAGGCCGCCCTCGCCCCCTCGAAGTCGATGTCGAAGGAATAGGCGTCCTTCATCAGGAATTCCCTGCTGCGCATGACGCCGAAGCGCGGCCGCACCTCGTCGCGATACTTCCACTGGATATGGTAGAGGTTGAGCGGCAGGTCCTTGTAGGAGCGGATGTAGGAGCGGAAGATATCCGTCACCATCTCCTCGTTGGTCGGGCCGTAGAGCATGTCGCGCTCGTGGCGGTCCTTGATGCGCAGCATCTCCTTGCCATAGTCGTCGTAGCGGCCGCTTTCGCGCCACAGCTCGGCCGACTGGATCGTCGGCATCAGAATCTCCTGCGCGCCGGCGCGGTCCTGCTCCTCGCGGATGATGCGGCAGACCTTGTCGAGCACGCGCTTGCCCAGCGGCAGCCAGGAGAACGACCCTTGAGCCTGCTGGCGGATCATGCCGGCGCGCAGCATCAGCCGGTGCGAGACGATCTCGGCCTCGCGCGGGTTCTCCTTGAGGATGGGCAGAAAGTAACGCGACAGACGCATGGGAAAATCCGTTGGAAGCGGGCGGAATCACGCGCCCGGCGCTCAATAACAGGCGCTTCATAGCGATTTCATGGCGGCTTGGAAAGCCGAGCGGCAGGCCGCCTTCGGGCCGGTCGCCGGCGGGCTGTCGAGTAGGCAGAAGTGCCTGCTTATTGTGCAACGCAGCACATCTCGCCAGTCCGACAAGCGAAATTTTTCGTGACAATTCCGTTATGGCTGGTCTAATGTGCCCACCATAACCGAGAAGGCGGACAGATGTTCCGCTTTCCTACGCGGTCAAAAGTCTTGGGAGGATGCGATCTAGGCGCGATTATCCGCAGCCGCCGTAACAACGGAAACAGATCGGACGCGTTTAACTGCAAGGCTTCGGCCTTGCATTTTTTTTGTGCATGCTTTGGCTATTCATCCATCCCGTCCGCTGATGGGCGGCGTTCGCCTCAGCGCGCCGAAGGGCCGATGCGCGGAATGTCGTCGAAGGTGAAGCCGTAATGGACGCGGGCGACGTAGAAGGCCGCGAAAATGACGGTGGCGACGATCGTGGTGCGAATGACGGCGCGCAGCATGTGCGGCCCGTGCGGGGCGCTCGACACGGTGCCCAGCGTCACGTCGCCCTCGTCGTCCTGCGTCCTGACGCCGAAGGGCAGCATGGCAAACAGCACCACCCACCACAAGATGAAATAGATCGCGGCGATCGAAATCCAGCTCATGGCCGATTACGCCTGCTCGAGCTCGACCAGCGTGCCGAAGAAGTCCTTCGGGTGCAGGAACAGCACCGGCTTGCCATGGGCGCCGATCTTCGGCTCGCCGTCGCCGAGCACGCGCGCGCCCTCGGCCTTCAGCCGGTCGCGCGCGGCGAGGATGTCGTCGACCTCGTAGCAGACATGGTGCATGCCACCCGACGGGTTCTTGTCGAGGAAGGGGCGGATGGTCGAGTTTTCGCCCAGCGGCTCCAGCAGCTCGATCTTGGTGTTTCCGACATTGATGAAGACCACGGTGACGCCATGCTCGGGCAGCGCCTGCGGCTCGGAGACCTCAGCGCCCAGCGTGTTGCGGTAGAGCGCACTGGCGGCGGCAATGTCCGGCACGGCAAGCGCGACATGGTTGAGACGTCCGAGCATGTGCAGTTCCTTTTCAGGAGTGAATAGTGAGTAGGGAATAGTGAGTAGTGGCCGGCACCTGCCGCGACGGTTGGCGCCATACCTCTCCATCGCTGTGCGTTTTCACTATTCACTACTCACTATTCCCTACTCACTCCATCTACCTCGTCACGAACACGGTGACGAGCGGCTTCTTGCCCCAGGCCTCGTTGGCGGCGGCGCGCACCGAGCGGCGCACGGATTCGGCGACGAGGTCGAGATCCTTGCGGCGCACGCGCGGGATGCTCTCGACCGCGCCGATCGTGGCATCCAGCATCACGTCTTCCAGCAGCGCGCCGCGCGCGTTTGCCCTTGCCGTGCCGATGGCGACCAGGTCGGGATCGCCGGCCAGCTCATGGCGCTCGTCGAGCACGACATTGACGGCGACATGGCCGACATAGGAGAGCTTGCGCCGCTCGCGCACGCCCATTTCCTCGTCGGTGCCGATCAGCTTGCCATCCTTGTAGATGCGCCCGAACGGCACCTCGCCGACGATCTCCGGCTCGCCCGGCGCCAGCCGCAGCATGTCGCCGTTGCGGACATGGCCGATGCGCGGGATGCCCTCGGCCTCGCCGAGCAGCCCCTGCCCGACCAGATGCGCGGCCTCGCCATGAACCGGCACGAGGATGCGCGGGCGCACCCATTTGTACATCTGGCGCAGCTCGTTGCGGCGCGGATGGCCGGAAACGTGGACCAGCGCATCGCCGTCCTCGATGATCCTGATGCCTTGCTCGATCAGCAGGTTCTTGGTTTCCAGGATCGCCTTCTCGTTGCCGGGGATGACGCGCGACGAATAGACGACCGTGTCGCCGGGCGCGAGCGAGACGTTCTTCATCTCGCCGCGGGCGAGCTTGGCGAGTGCGGCGCGCGGCTCGCCCTGGCTGCCGGTGCACAGGATGACGAGGTTCTCACGAGGGATGAAGGCGTAGCCGTCTTCCGACAGGAATTCGGGCAGGCCGTCGAGATAGCCGAGCTCGCTCGCCACGTCGATGACACGCTTCATCGACGAGCCCAGCACCAGCACCTGCCGTCCGGCGTCGCGCGCGGCCTCGGCGATCGAACGGATGCGGCCGACATTGGACGAGAAGGTGGTGACGGCGACGCGGCCCCGTGCTTCCTCGATCACGCCGCGCAGGCCGGCGGCGACTTCCTTCTCCGACGGTGAATCGCCCTCGCGCAACGCGTTGGTGGAGTCGCAGACCAGCGCCAGCACGCCCTCGTCGCCGAGCGCGCGGAACTTCGCCTCGTCGGTCAACGGGCCGACCGTCGGCTGGGGATCGATCTTCCAGTCGCCGGTGTGGACGACGAGGCCGAGCGGCGTGCGGATGGCGAGCGAGACCGGCTCGGGAATGGAATGGGTGACGGCCACCGTCTCAATGTCGAACGGGCCGACCGTGAAGCGCTCGCCGGGGCGATAGATCTCGACCGGGATTTCCACGCCGCCGTCGAAGCCGCGCTTGGCTTCGAGAAGGCCGGCGGTGAAGGGCGTCATCCACACCGGCTTCCTGAGGCGCGGCCACAAATCGAGCAGCGCGCCGTAATGGTCTTCATGGGCGTGGGTGATGACGATGCCGACGACATCGTCGACCACGCTCTCGACGAAGCGCGTGTCGGGCAGGACGAGATCGACACCGGGCAGATTGGCGTCCGGGAAGGAGACGCCGACATCGACGACCAGCCATTTGCGCGCCGTCGCCGGGCCGAAGCCGTAGAGGGCGAAGTTCATGCCGATCTCGCCGACCCCGCCCAGCGGGCAGAAGACAAGCTCCTGCGCGTCCGTCCTTGCCATGTTTTCTTCCTTTCTCAGGCGGAGGCCACCGCGCCGAAATGCACGTCGCCGGCCGCCACCGTCACGCAGGCGCCGTCTTGCTTGCGGATGACGAAACGGCATTCCTCGTCGATGGTTTCGAAGATGCCGCGCACGACCTCGCCGTCGATGCGCACCGCGACTTCGCTGCCCAGCCCCGCCGCCTTCTCCAGCCAGCGCGCGCGGATCGCCGACAGGCCGCGTCCGTTCGCCCACAATCGTTCATTCTCGACCCACGCATCGGACAGCGCAAGGAACAGCCGCGCCGCGTCGCAGGTCGAGCCGAGCGCCGCGAGCGAGGTGGCGGGATAGGGCGTGTCGTCGGGATGGGCGACGACGTTGACGCCGATGCCGACGGCGAGTGCGAAGCGGTCGTCGTCGAGCAAGGCGGATTCCAGCAGGATGCCGGAGAGCTTGGCGCCGCCGGCCAGCACGTCGTTCGGCCATTTCAACGCGAAGCGGCCGCGGCCGGCGGCAAGGTCGCCGCCGTCGACACCGATGCCGAGCCTGACATCCGGCGCGGCCGCCGCGAGCGCGTCGGCGAGGGCGAGGCCGGCAACGAAGCCGAGCGTGGCGGCATGCCTCAATTCGCAGTCCGGCACCAGCAGCAGCGTCGCGGCGAGGTTGCCCTCGGGCGTCGCCCAGACGCGACCGCGCCGCCCCCTGCCCGTCTCCTGCCGCTTCGCCGCCAGCCACAGCCGGCCGGGGTCGCCTGCCTGCGCCCGCTCGAGCGCGAGCGCGTTGGTGGAGCCGACCGTGTCGAAGGCTTCGAGGCGGTATCCGGCCGCGATCGCGGTCGGCGCGAGCGAAAAGCCCATGCGCGTCTAGAAGAAGGTCTTGGCGGCGGTTTCGGCCATGCGCCCGACCACGCCGCCGACCAGCGGGTAGAGGAAGACGAAGGCGGTCGTCGCGCCCAGCACCAGCTTCAGCTCGTTCGCCATCGGCTCGAAGCCGCCGGCGGATTCGTCGAACCACATGATCTTGATGATGCGGATATAGTAGTAGGCGCCGACGACCGAGGCGAGCACGCCGATGACGGCGAGCGCGTAGAGGTTGGCGTCGATGGCCGCGAGGAAGACGTACCACTTCCCGAAGAAGCCGGCGAGCCAGGGGATGCCGGCAAGCGAGAACATCTGCACGGTCAGCATCGCCGCCATGACCGGGTTGGTCGCGGACAGGCCGGCCAGATCGTCGATGCGCTCGACATTGCCTTCCTTGCGGCGCATGGCGAGGATGAAGGCGAAGGTGCCGAGCGTCATCGCCAGATAGATCAGCATGTAGATGACGACGCCGCGCACGCCGGCTTCCGAATTGGCGGCGAGGCCGACCAGCGCGTAGCCCATATGGCCGATCGAGGAATAGGCCATCAGCCGCTTGATGTTGCGCTGGCCGATCGCCGCGAAGGCGCCCAGCACCATCGAGGCGATGGCGACGAAGACCACGATCTGCTGCCAGTCGGCGGCCACCGGCTCGAACGCGCCCATGGTGACGCGCACGATCAGCGCCATCGCCGCCATCTTGGGCGCGGCGGCGAAGAAGGCGGTCACCGGCGTCGGCGCGCC
>Ga0172382_10010174_pt1 | contig 12686 bp, 10 predicted proteins | sample Leawel138RmetaG_FD_122245 | JGI IMG/M metagenome (GOLD analysis project Ga0172382, IMG submission 122245) | Leachate microbial communities from a municipal landfill in Southern Ontario, Canada - Leachate well 138R metaG | ecosystem: Engineered > Solid waste > Landfill > Unclassified | place...
ACACTTCTTTAGTTTCGTTACTGTTTAATTTTCAAAGACCATTTCTGCCGCACAAGCGACTTTTATATTCTATCACACAGGTCGAGCTTTGTCAATACCTTTTGAAAACTTTTTTCAAAAAAATCTACCGCTTTCTCTCCCCTGCGATACTCACCTCATAAGGTGGATTTTAAGTATACCACACCTTTCTTACTTTGTCAAGTCTTTTATGCCCTTTTTTCATCATTTTATTCTCTTTTTTAAAAATTTTTACTTTCTATTGAAAAACTCCCCCTATATATTATATAATGTATATGAAATGAGGTGACTACTTTGCAACCACTTGCTGACAGAATTCGTCCCACCTCCATTGACGAGGTTGTGGGACAGGAACATCTATTGGGAAAAGGAAAGGTTCTTCGCACACTTATTGAAAGCGGAAGACTTCCGAATATGATTTTTTACGGTCCCTCCGGGACGGGAAAAACTACACTTGCACGAATTGTCGCAGAACGGTCGGGCAAAACTCTTTATTATATAAATGCCACCAACGGCTCGGTAAGCGACATCAAAAATATTGTTAAAGAACAAAATTCCATGACCAGCCCCAACGGAATTCTTCTCTATCTTGATGAGATTCAAAACTTTAATAAAAAACAACAGCAATCGCTGCTTGAATATATTGAAAACGGGTTTATCACTTTAATTGCTGCTACAACAGAAAACCCTTTTTTCTATGTCTACAACGCGATTTTAAGTCGGTGTAATGTTTTTGAATTTCAGAAGGTCAGCCCCGAGGAAATCGAAAAGGTACTGTGCAGGGGTATTGATATTTTAAATGAGGAATATTCTTCGGGAATTAAATTTGATAAAGATGCTATATCGGCAATTTCCGAAATTGCGTACGGCGATGTTCGAAAAGCGCTCAATTTGCTTGAGCTTTGTATGACCACTGCACTTCAAAGCAAAAAGGATACGGTTACTGCCGACGGGGTTTTTGAGTGCGCTTCCCTTCCTGCCTCACGATATGACCGTGACGGTGACAGCCACTATGACCTGCTCAGCGCATTTCAGAAATCCATTCGTGGCAGTGATGAAAATGCGGCTATTCATTACCTTGCCCGACTTTTGACGGGCGGCGACCTTATTTCCGTCTGCAGAAGGCTTATGGTTATTGCGGCGGAGGACATCGGACTTGCTTACCCAACCGCAATTTCAGTTGTAAAATCCTGCGTTGACTGCGCTCTCCAGCTTGGTCTGCCTGAGGCAAGAATTCCTCTTGCAGAGGCTGTTATACTTCTTGCAACCGCACCAAAATCCAATTCCGCAATCTGTGCAATCGATGAGGCAATGTCAGACATTGCAAAAGCTGATACGGGCGATATTCCGCCATCTTTAAAGGACGGGCATTATGCCGGTGCAAAAAAACTGGGCAAATCAATCGGATATAAATACCCTCACAGCTATCCGAATCATTATGTTAAACAGCAATACCTGCCTGACAAGATAAAAAATAAGGTTTATTACAAACCGGGTGAAAACAAATTTGAGCAGGCAGCATTTGAATATATGAAAAAAATTAAGGAACAGAATTAAGATTTCTGTTCCTTTTTTCTGTACGCAGTCGGCGAGCATCCGTGTTTTTTCAGAAAAAGCCTGTTCATATATGTAACATTACCAAACCCACAGCCGAGCGCAATATCAATGATTGGTTTATCGGTTTTTGATATAAGCTTTTCGCACCTGTCAAGCCTGACTTTATTAAGATATTCATGGAAGCTCATGCCCATTTGATTTTGAAACAGCCTGCCGAGATATTTACTATTTATAAAGTATACTTTTGACAAACTCTCCAGTGTGATATGTTCTTCATAGTGGCAATTAACGTATTCTCTTAGTGCGTCAACTGCCCAGTGCATCTTTTTTTGTTTTGTGGGAAAGCGCTCAGCCAGAAGCGAAATATAGCTTGCAACTGAGTGAGCAATTAACTCGTATGTTTTCATAGATGTTGCTTTTTGGGTGTCCGGCAAGCAATTTATAAGAAGCTTTGGATTTACTCCCGTAATTCTGCAGGATTTTTCTATTTTTTCTCTTGTTTTTTCTTCATCAATTACAATATTCCCCACAAAAACAATGCATTTCGTTTCGCCGCCGACACGCACCGGCCAGACAAATTCATTAAGTCCGTACGGGCATACCCCATAAAACGGAATCCCCTCGACCATTGCTTTCCGATTAGTTTTTCTTTTGCAGGCAAGACACCTTGCCAGACCCTTTTCAGTAGTTTTTGCAGCTGTACAAAAACTTTTTGTGTGAGAAAACCTCTCAGAAGTAATTTCAAATACCTCGCCTGAAAGTATCCCCGATATATCAAGCAGGCAAATATGCGCTTTTGTGTCTGCTGAAATCGCATCTATAAACTCATTTAATTTTTGAAATTGCATGTTTTCGCCCCCTATTATCTATTTTACCACAAATTGTCCATTTTTTCAATAAAAAAGTTTCCTTTAGATAAGAAATAATTCTTTTTCGGTGATATTATTACAATAAAGGAGTGAATAATATGTATGACGTAATAGTTGCCGGCGGAGGATTTGCCGGATTTTCAGCGGCAGTAGCTGCCGCCCGTCAGGGACAAAAAGTGTTGCTTTTTGACAAGGGAAATTCTCTTGGCGGAGCTGCTTCAAACGGGCTTGTTATGCCTTTTATGCACCACGAAACAAATGTCGACGGTAAGCCGTTTTATTTAAACAGGGGTATTTTTGCTGAAGTTAAAACCGCGCTTGAGGCCGAAAGTGATATTATCAAAAGATGGAGCTTTCATTTCCATGACGAGGCTCTGAAGTATATTATGAATAAAATTGCGATTGACGCAGGTGTCAGACTGCTTTACGGAGTATATCTGACGGGTGTTGATATGGACGGTGACGCCATAAAAAGCGTTACTCTTGCAGGAGTGTCAGGTCCTCTTACTTTACAGGCGAAATATTTCATCGACGCGACAGGTGACGGTCTTTTATCCGTTCTCGCAGGATGCGATTACCAGCTTGGCAGGGAGTCCGATTCTTTGTGCCAGCCTATGACGCTTTGCTTTAGAGTGGCAAACGTGGATTCTGCGCTTTATAACGAGCAAAAGGGCGAGATAAACTCACTTTATAAAAAGCTTCACGCTGAAGGAAAATTCAAAAACCCGCGCGAAGATGTTCTTGCTTTTCTTATGCCGTTTGAAGGTATAATTCATTTTAACACCACAAGGGTTGTCCGCAAAAACCCGACCGATCCTTTTGAAAAGACTGATGCCGAAATTATGGCGCGTGAGCAGGTCTTTGAAATGTTTGCTTTTTTAAAAGAGAATTTTTCAGCTTTTAAAAACAGTCAGATTATATCAACTGCTGCGGAAATCGGTGTGCGTGAAAGCAGAATGATTGAATGCGACTACCGTCTTACTGTAGATGATTTGAAAAACTGCGCGAAATTCCCAGACGCCATCGCAGCGGCAAATTATGATATTGACATTCACAACCCCGAGGGTGCGGGAACAAGCCATTATTTCTTTGAGGACGGCACATGGTATACCATTCCATACCGCTCTATCCATCCGAAGGAGAAGAAAAATCTGCTTGTTGCAGGTAGATGTATTTGTTCCGACCACGAGTCGCAGGCGTCATACCGAATTATGCCGATCGTCAGCAGTATCGGCGAGGCGGCAGGTATAGCTGTAAGTGTTGCCGCGCAGGATAACCTTCCTGTTGCTGACGCAAATATAGAAAAAATCCAGAAAATCATAACCGAAACAGGTGGATTTACAGGATTAGTATAAGCTTTAAGACCGCTCATTTATATATGAGCGGCCTTATCTTTTCTGTATGCTCCGGGAGACAGTCCCACTGCTTTTTTAAATACATTGATAAAATAATTTCCGTCCTCAAATCCGACGCAAAAGGCAGTGTCATTAATCGACATATCGGTATTTTCAAGTATTTGCTTAGCTTTCTTTATTCTGTGCTCCGTCAAAAATGCCCCTATCGACTGCCCTGATTTTTGCTTGAAAATATGTGCGACGTGGGAGTTCGATACATGGCATTCTGCCGCAATATCATCTATTCTTATCTTCTGGTGATAGTTTGAGTAAATATATGCAACGGCTTTTCCGTAAATATATTCGGCATTTGTGTGAAATTCTCCTTTAGGATATTCTCTGTAACTAAGAACAAGCATGGCCGCAAGGGGTGTAAGCAGAGTTTCGATTTTTTCTTTATCGGGAATCTCCTTCAGCAGGTGCTTGTCTGCCATTTCACAAAGAATTTGTGACGGTACCCCTGTTTTTTGTGAAAAAGCATCTATTTTTTCATTCCCGCCCCAATATCCGCTTACACTTATAAACCCCAAAAAGTCCTTTCCGTCATTTACAGGCACAACAAACTCCGCCACACCCGCATGACAGCAACCGAAGAATACTTCTCCGCCGCACTTTTTGCCAACCTTTTCCTGCCACATCCAACAGGTTTCTTTAACTCCCTTAAAAGATTTTGCATACAGACAGTATGGGTTAAAATGAATATTATAGGGAATCAAAAATCCGACAAAACTGCCGAACATCGGATTTATTCCGTGAATTGAAATATCAAGATTTTCCTCATTTTTTAAAAACTCAATATATCTTATAATATTTTTCAGCATAACACATTTCACCTTTTTTGCAGGATTTTATAGTTTTCTAACCTATTTTTTAAGGAAATCATCTTCATTATACTATAAAATTAAGTAAATGTAAATATTTCGGGAGGGATTTTTATGAACAAGGCTTTGACACATGTGCAGCACGACACAGATTTCTGCGTGGTAGGCGGAGGTCTTGCCGGAATGTGTGCCGCTATTTCTGCGGCAAGACACGGACTTAAGGTGGTTATTATGCAGGATCGTCCTGTTTTCGGCGGCAATGCATCAAGTGAAATTCGTATGTGGGTGTGCGGAGCTCGCGGCAAAAACAACCGCGAAACAGGGATTATGGAAGAAATTGCTCTTGAAGCACTTTATCGAAACCCCTATCGAATTTATCCCGTTTGGGATACCGTTTTATATGAAAAAGTAAAGCAGGAGAAAAATATTACAGCTCTTTTAAACTGTTCATGCACAGACGCCCAAATGGACGGAAATAAAATTATAAGCGTCACCGGCTGGCAAACCACAACTCAAAAATGGCACACTGTTTCGGCTAAATATTTTGCCGACTGCTCAGGCGACAGTATTCTAGCACCGCTTACCGGCGCTGAATTTCGAATGGGTCGTGAATCAAAAGATGAGTTCGGTGAAAGCTATGCTCCCGACAAGGCAGATAAAAAAACCATGGGAATGTCCTGTCTTATACAGGCAAGGAAAATGGACTCTCCCCGTCCGTTTATCGCTCCCGATTGGGCATATAAATATACAAAAGAAGACCTTGAACCCTACCATCTGCCCAACATTGACAATGGAAAGGAGAATTTCTGGTATATGGAGCTGGGCGGCGAATATGACTCCATCGGCGACACCGAGGAGCTTCGCGACAGACTTATAAAAGTCGCTCTGGGAATTTGGGACTTTGTAAAGAACAGCGGTAATTCAAGTGCTGAAAACTGGGAGCTTGAGTTTTTGGGATTTTTGCCGGGAAAAAGAGAGAGCCGCCGTTATGTCGGCGACCATATATTAATTCAGAGCGACGTGGAATCCGAAGGAAAATTTGACGATATTATTGCCTATGGCGGCTGGTCTATGGACGACCACCATCCTGCGGGAATTGATACAAAAGAACTGCCGACAATTTTCCATCCCGCGCCTTCCCCGTTCGGTATCCCATACCGCTGCATATACTCAAAAAATATTGAGAACCTGTTTTTTGCAGGCAGAAATATAAGTGTCAGCCACATGGCACTAAGCTCAACAAGAGTTATGGCAACCTGCGGTGTTTTGGGTCAGGCAGCAGGAATTGCGGCGGCAATCGCCTGCAAATATAATTTGTCTCCCCGCCAGGTTTATCAGCAGAAAATAAATGAGCTTAAGCAAACGCTTATGCTGGATGATTGCTATCTCCCGTTTAATAAAATGGAAATGTCGGAAATAACAAAAAATGCGCAAATAAAGGCTGACTGTGAATTCCCCGACAGACTCAGAAGCGGCGTTGACCGCTCCCGCGAGGATGACTGTGTCATAATTGAGCTTGGAAAAGAAATTATTTATGACTTCGGCAAACCGACAGAAATTAAGGGCATAAGATTTATTTTCGACAGTGACCTTAACCGTGAAACGGTATCGGAAGATAATTTCCTGAATGACAAAACCACAATCTGCAACATTCCGCTGAATTTAAAGCCCGTGTGTGTCCCTAAAACACTTGTAAAGCAACTTTCTGTCTACTCGTTTGACGACGAAAAAAATGAGTGGACTCCCCTTTCGGCTATTGAAAACAACCATCAAAGGCTTGTGAATCTATCCGTTTCGGCTAAATGTTCAGCGTTAAAGTTTGTCCCCGAACAAACTCAAGGTTCAGAAAAGGCTCATATTTTCTCAATTAACGTAGATTAATCACAAAAAATCCCTCCCGTTCGGCGGTGCCAAATGGGAGGATTACTTTTTAACCAAAAAGGTGAACGGTCAAAAACCGTTCACCCCACTATGTCTTTATACAAATATAACGAACCTATTGCAATTAGCGGCCGACCTTCCCTTTTCGAGAGGTCGAGCGCTTTTTTCAAAGCTTCTTTGACCGAACCGCAGGCTGTTGCATCAACGCCGTTTTCCCTGAAAACCTCAGCATATTTCACCGAATCAAGCGCCCTCGGATTATCGGGGGTAACAGTAAACACTGCTGATGCGAGTGATGACAGCACGTCCGCCATTTTTTTATAATCCTTGTCAGCCAAGACTCCTGTTAAAATATTAACCTTTTCTTCGCCGAAATATTTTTTTATGCTGAGTGCCGCATATAAAATGCCCTGCAGATTATGTCCGCCGTCAAAAATAAACAGCGGGTCCTCACTCAGAATCTCAAATCTGCCCTTCCATTTAACCTTTGACAGTCCAATAGTAATATCTTCATCAGAAATATTAAATCCCTGTCCTGCCAGAATATCTGCTGCGTCAATGGTAGTTGCCGCATTATTCGGCTGGTACTCACCTGCAAGCGAAAGCTTCAGTTTAAGTCCCCGGTATTCAATCTCACTACCGTAAATACCCGAGGAAATAACATTCGGATTTTTCGTCCTGAAAAGCTCCGAGTTCTTCGCACTCGCGGTCTTTTCTATAACCTTAAGCGCAGTTTCATCGTCTCCGCCGAAAAGTACGGGAACATTTTCCTTGATTATCCCCGCTTTATGTTCGGCAATTTCGGAAATGGTTTTTCCCAGATAATTTGTATGGTCCAGCGCGACATTCGTTATGACGGAAAGTATGGGATTTTCAATGAAATTGGTGGCGTCACCCTTGCCTCCCATTCCTGCTTCAATTATTACAATATCGCAATTTTTCCGTTTAAACCAGCAGAACGCCGCCACAGTTAAGGTTTCAAATTCGGTCGGTCTGTCTGCCATTTCGTCGCAGTGTTTTTTTACAGAGCCGATAACATCGGCAAAATCATCTTCAGAAATCATATCACCGCAATAGGTAATCTGCTCGGTAATTTTTTCTATCCACGGAGAAGAAAACCTGCCCGTTTTGTAGCCTGCCTCAAGCAAAATCTGCTCAAGCATAGCGCAGGTTGAGCCTTTTCCGTTGGTGCCCGTTACATGGACTATTTTCAAATCCTTATGCGGATTTCCAAGTCTATCTGCAAGCTCGGCCACCCTCTCAAGTCCCGGCTTGCTGCCAAGATATTTAAGACTGTCAAAATAATCAAGGGCTGCTTTATAATTCATGATTATCTCCAATCTCCGCCGATTACCTTAAATGCTCTGAGTATCGCCTTTTCCGATACAATAAGCACCACCGCCCTGATAACCGCCATAACGGCGCACATGGGAAGTCTTGCTGCAACTGCCGCAAAGAGTGGCGAAGGTGCAAAACCTATCCTTATAAGCAAAAAGCTTTTTACAAACAGGTCAACAATAAGTATTATTGCCGAACATGAGATGGCTTTCAAAACGAAAGTACCCGTTTTTTCATTTCTTTCATCTTTTTTATAGAAAAGCAGACCGAAAATCACACCGTAGATGAATTCGATAGCCCCTATCCACCAAAGATACGGGCCTGTTCCTATTGCCGACACAAAGTCGCCTGCAAAGCCGACAATACCTGCCACCAGCGGTCCGTAGAGTATGGCTGAGAAGTAGACCGCAATAAAGTTAAATGAAAATTTTGCAAAAGTTCCTATCCTGAGTTTCCCTGAAATAAAGCCTAATACTGCCGTTAATGCTATCAGCATTGCTATGGCACAAATCTTTTTTGTTGTTATTTTTTTACTCATATAAAAAACCTCCTTTTTTATCTCGCATCATAGCGGTAAAAAAGGAGGTTTTCACCGTATTGAAGCGGGATGCAAAACCAAATCCGCAAGACCTTTCAATGTCTTTTCGTTCCAGCGGCAACTCCCCGTCCGCCAAACACTTAACGAAATGATTTTTACTCTTCATAATTTTTATGTATTTTCAGCGGCATGGGAATGCCGCTGAAAAAAGGTTTAATTAAAATTTGCTTCTCTTTGTATAATGAGTGTGAAGCAAATTGTGTGCCTTGTGGCTTCCCGGTTTTTCAAGATATTCATCATAAAGCTTGATGATAGCCGGGTTTTTGTGCGACTGACGAACTGCAAGGCTTCTGTCAACCGAGTAAAGAGCTTTTGCTCTTTCTGTTCTGACATCAACATCCATTTTTGTCTTAGAGTCAACGATAGGCTGTCCGCCGCCTGTTACACAACCGCCGGGGCAAGCCATTATTTCGATGAAGTGATAGTTCTTTTCGCCTGCTTTTACGCTGTCAAGAACCTTTCTTGCGTTTCCAAGACCGTGAGCAACTGCCACATTAACATCAGTTCCGCCGATATTTACTGTCGCTTCCTTAATACCCTGTACGCCTCTTACTGCCGCAAATTCAATGTTTTCAAGCTCTTTGCCCTCAACAAGCTCTTTAACAGTTCTGAGAGCAGCTTCCATAACACCACCGGTAGCACCGAAGATTGCGCCGGCACCACTACCGATACCAAACGGATCGTCAAACTCTTCATCTTCGATTGCTGCAAAGTTAATACCTGCCTGTTTAATCATAACTGCAAGTTCTCTTGTTGTTATAACTGCATCTACGTCGAGGTTTCCTTCCACCTTCATCTCATCTCTCTTAGATTCGAATTTCTTTGAGCTGCAAGGCATTACAGATACAACAAACATATCCTCAGGCTTAATATCGTTCTTTTCCGCATAGTAAGATTTTAAGATAGCGCCGAACATCTGGTGAGGTGATTTACAGGTTGAAAGGTTAGGAATGAATTCCGGATAATAGTGTTCGCAGAATTTAATCCAACCGGGTGAACAAGATGTAATCATCGGCAGAGTTCCACCGTTTTTAAGTCTTTCGATAAGCTCTGTTCCCTCTTCCATGATTGTAAGGTCAGCAGCTGTGTTAGTGTCAAACACCTTTGCAAAACCGATTCTGCGGAGAGCAGCCACCATTTTGCCTGTAACAGGCGTACCCATCGGCAGACCGAATTCTTCGCCGAGACCTGCACGAACAGCAGGAGCTGTCTGAACAACCACATGTTTGCTTTGATCAGCGAGAGCCGCCCAAACCTTGTCTATCTGAGAATTTTCATAGAGAGCGCCAACAGGGCAAACGTTAATACACTGACCGCAGTTTACGCAGGGAACTTCATAAAGACTTGCATCAAAAGCGCTGCCGATTCTTGTTTTAATACCTCTGTATGCAGGTTCAATAACTGAAACGGTCTGAACATCGTTACAAACAGATACACATCTGCGGCAAATTACGCATTTGTTGTTATCACGAACGATTGAAGGAGAAACATTGTCAATTTCGTGTTTAACGTTTTCGCCCTCAAAACGAATTTCGTCGATGTTAAGTTTTTCAGCGAGTGTCTGAAGCTCACAGTTGCGGTTTCTTACGCAGGTAAGACATCTTTTGTCGTGGTTTGAAAGAATAAGCTCAACTGTGGCTTTTCTTGCCTTCATAACTCTCGGAGAGTTTGTAAGCACTTCAAGACCTTCGCTTACAGGATATACGCAGGCAGCCTGGAGTGCTTTTGCACCTTTGATTTCAACAACGCAAACTCTGCAAGCACCTATTTCATTTATATCTTTTAAATAGCAAAGTGTAGGAATGTCAATTCCGGCAGCTTTTGCCGCCTGCAGAACTGTAGAACCCTCAGGTACACTTACACTTTTGCCGTCAATAATTAAGTTTACCATTTATTTTTCCCCCTTTCCTATTCTACTACAATCGAGTCAAACTTACATGTTTCCATACAAACGCCACATTTGATACATTTATCCTGGTCTATTACATACGGCTTTTTGATTTCGCCGGAAATAGCACCAACAGGGCATTTTCTTGAACATGCGCTGCAACCCTTACACTTATCCGCAATTATAATGTACGAAAGAAGTGCTTTACATACGCCCGCGGGACATTTCTTGTCCACAACGTGTGCAATATACTCATCTTTGAAGTAACGAAGTGTACTTAAAATGGGGTTCGGAGCTGTCTGACCGAGACCGCAGAGTGCAGATTCCTTAATGGATATGCACAAATCTTCAAGGTTCTCAAGGTCTTTTAATGTACCTTTGCCTGAAGTGATTTTTTCAAGAATTTCATAAAGTCTTTTTGTACCTATACGACAGGGTGAGCATTTGCCGCAAGATTCGTCAACTGTAAATTCAAGGAAGAATTTTGCAATGTCAACCATACAGTTGTCTTCGTCCATAACGATAAGGCCGCCCGAACCCATCATTGACCCGATGCTCATAAGTGAATCGTAGTCGATAGGGGTGTCTATAAGATGAGCGGGGATACATCCGCCCGAAGGACCGCCGGTCTGAGCAGCTTTGAACTTTTTGCCGTTCGGAATGCCGCCGCCCACTTCTTCGATAATTTCGCGGAGTGTTGTGCCCATGGGAACTTCAACAAGACCTGTGTGTTTAATCTTGCCGCCCAGAGCAAAAACTTTTGTACCTTTGCTCTTTTCTGTACCGATTGCGCTAAACCATTCGGGGCCGTTATTTATAATAACAGGAATGTTAGCATAGGTTTCAACGTTATTTAAAAGTGTCGGTTTTGCGAACAGACCTTTAACTGCCGGGAACGGAGGTCGTGGGCGGGGTTCGCCGCGTTTGCCCTCGATGGAGTTCATAAGAGCTGTTTCCTCACCGCAAACGAATGCGCCTGCGCCAAGTCTGAGCTCGAGGTCAAAGCAAAAGTCTGTACCGAATATATTATCGCCCAAAAGACCTTCTTTTTTCGCCTGGTCAATAGCAATCTGCAGACGTTTAACCGCGATGGGATATTCTGCACGGATATAGATGAAACCTTTGTTTGCACCTACTGCATATGCAGCAATTGCCATAGCTTCAATAATAGTGTGCGGGTCTCCTTCAAGAATGGACCTGTCCATGAATGCACCCGGGTCGCCCTCGTCTGCATTACATGCAACGTACTTCTGGTCGCCCTGAGCGTTTGCTGTGAACATCCATTTCATTCCTGTTGAGAAGCCTGCACCGCCACGGCCTCTGAGACCTGAAGCCTTTACAATATCAATTACCTGCTCGGGTGTCATTTCCGTAAGAACCTTACCAAGCGCCTGGTAACCGTCAACAGCTATATATTCTTCAATATCCTCAGGATTTATTACACCACAGTTACGCAGTGCTATACGCAGCTGCTTTTTGTAGAAATCTACCTCGTTAAGAGACTTGATATTATCTTCTTTTTCAACGGTTTCTTCGTAAAGAAGTCTTTTTACCATACGGCCTTTGATAATGTGTTCTTCAACAATCTCTTCAATATCAGATACCTGAACCATGCTGTAGAAAGCGCCTTCAGGATAAATAATGATTATCGGACCGAGTGCACAAAGACCAAAACAGCCTGTCGGCACTACCTTAACCTCATTATCAAGACCTTTTTCTTTAAGTTGTCTTTCAAATTCTTCCTGGATTTTTACAGAGCCGGAAGAAGAACAACCTGTTCCGCCGCATACAAGAATATGCGATCTGTATACTTTACTCATGTTTTTGCCTCCTTTTTATTCTGCGGCACCGATTGTAAACTCAGCAACCGGCTTCTGATTGATTATATGCTCTGTAATAATACGAGCTACTTTATCCTCTGTCATATTAACATATGTTACTTTTTCTTCGCCGGGCATATAAACCTCAACGATAGGCTCAAGACGGCACATACCTATGCAGCCCGTCTGTGCAACAGTAACATTCACCAGATTTCTCTTTTCAACCTCTGCCATAAACGCGTTAAGAACCGGTCTTGCGCCTGCAGCAATACCGCATGTAGCCATACCAACCACTATACGCACACCGTCTTCACGTTCTTTACGAAGATTAACCTGATTTAATACCTTATTTCTGATTTCCTGCAATTCAGCTAAACTCTTCATGTTTTCCTCCTTAAATATTTGAACAATTTTTTTATAAAATTATATATTTATATCGGTTAACCCTTCCCTGATGTATCCGACTATCCAATTTAATACATCGGGCGTGTCAAGGGGGACA
>Ga0172382_10010175_pt1 | contig 12685 bp, 12 predicted proteins | sample Leawel138RmetaG_FD_122245 | JGI IMG/M metagenome (GOLD analysis project Ga0172382, IMG submission 122245) | Leachate microbial communities from a municipal landfill in Southern Ontario, Canada - Leachate well 138R metaG | ecosystem: Engineered > Solid waste > Landfill > Unclassified | place...
GAACTGCTTGAACTTGTCGGCGTCCAGGCTAAAAAAGACCTGATCCAGCACGACAGACTGAGCACGGTCGCAGGCCGCTTCGAGCATGAAGTCGGATCGGTTCTTTCCGAGCAGACTGGCGGCGTGATCGATCAGGTCGCGCTGCTCGGGCAGGGCCCGCAGATTGATGGCGGCGTCACGCATTGGCTTCTCCTATTAATGCATACACAACAGATATGCAGATTGTTGCGCGGTGTGTAGCTGTTGTCAATACGCTGCCGAGGTCAGTCACGCAGGTGCTGTGGTCCATCCGGTGTTTTCATGATGCAAAACGGCCATTTGTTACAGGCGGGCGCGCTCAAGATCAGTGCTTTGCTAAAGAACGTCATACACGGACGCGGGTTCGGTTCCGTGTTCCCCACCAAGTTTCAAAAAACCAACCGTTAACGGTTGGTTTTTTTCGCCTGTAAGAGCCACTATTGGCGGGGTTTGGGCTCTACTGCTGTACCCCATAAACGGGGCCGGGCATTCTCTGGATCCTGCCAGCCCCGACTTGATCAATGCTATTCTCATCATTTTTCAGCAAGCTAAAAGAATATGCAGGGGGCAATGTGACAGCAGAATATGAACGCCTCCCAAGCTGCCGCTACGCCGCTGCATGAACCCCTACCTGCAACTTGGTCACGAGGTTCTGGGCAACCCGGCCGGTATCATCGGCTTTCTTGTCTGTGTCGCGGTGGCCGCCTATGCCCAGACGCTTACGGGCTTTGCCTTCGCACTCATTCTTCTGAGTTCGGTGGCGGTCTTCGAGCTGGTACCCATCACAGACGCCGCCAATGCCGCCATGGTGCTGACACTGGTCAATGCCTATGCTTTTTTTCGTACTGACCGGCAGCCCCCCCCTTGGCGCATGATGCGCCCGGCGCTTATCAGCAGTCTTTGTTTCACGGTTGCAGGGGTGATGTTGCTGATGTGGTTCAGTACTCATGCAACACAGTGGCTGAAAATCGTTCTAGGCTTGGTCATTGTCGGCTGCGCATTTTCATTGATGCTACAAAGGCGGCCTCGACAGAGTTTGTCTTCGCCCCTGGGGTTCGGGATTGCGGGGTCACTGTCTGGGATCCTGGGTGGTCTTTTTGGCACTTCTGGCCCGCCGCTTGTATACCTTATGTATCAACAGCCACTGGATCATCTGTTGATACGCAGGGCCCTGCTGCTTGTCTTTACCAGTAATTCGATTCTGCGTCTGACAATGGTGGTCGCAACAGGTACGTTCACGTTGCGCTCGCTACTGCTGTGCGTGCTTTCCATTCCCATTGTGCATTTCATCACCATGTTCACTATCCGGCGCCCTGCGCCGGTGAGCGTCCGCACGTTGCGGACAGCCGTGGCATGGCTGCTGGTGGTTTCAGGCGTCCTGCTGGTGTTTTCGGGATGGAACAAGCTGCTGCCGGCGGGGTGACCTTCAAGCTTTAAGGCCTCGCAGGACGCCCCCCTACCCCTTTAGTTTCGCCCGTATCCTGGCCACTGCCTGCGAGCGCAACTGCGATATACGCCCTTCGGTCACCCCCATCACTGCAGCGATTTCCTTTTGGTTGAGATCGTGCTCGAACTGCAGGGACAGCAGCAGCTTCTCGCGTTCTGGCAGCTCGTTGATGGCCCGCACAACGGCCGCATGCATGTTGTGAGACATCAGCAGATTCAGGGGATTGCCATGATGCACCGCTACGTCTTCATCCCCCCCACCTGCTGCCACGCGTTCCAGCGCCCCACGACCTTCGTCAGAAGACAGATCTTCGTAGTGCACCAGCTGCACGCCCGTCGCGTCCTGCAGCATAGCGTGGTATTCGCCCAGCATCACACCCAGTTCGTCAGCGATTTCCTGCTCGGAAGCCGCACGTAATTCACGTTGTTCCACCCGCTTGATGGCTGCATCGATTTCACGTGCCTTGGTGCGCGCACCGCGCGGCAGCCAATCCTGACTGCGCAACTCGTCCAGCATGGCACCACGAATACGCGTGGTGGCATAGGTTTCAAATTTGGCGTCCTGCTGTACTTCGTAGCGGCGCACCGCATCCAGCAAGCCCATCATGCCGGCCTGCATTAGATCGTCCAGCTCGACATTGGCCGGCAAGCGGGTGGCCAGCTGCAGGGCGAGCCGGCGGACCAGGGGGGCGTATTGAGCAATCAGGGCGTCTTCTGTCATGCGTGCTTCGAGCGGCTCGGACTCATCACTGGTTTGCAACCAGCATCCATTGTGACGCAACAAATCGTCGATCAGCGGTGGATATAGGTATCATTTACTTACCTGTTTCAGACATAGAACACAAAAATACAGCATCTCGCCCTAAACATCGCACTTCTTCTGCCGTAACCACGGATGGAAAGATCATGCGCCTTGCCCATCTAAAACAATAGCAGCGTACTAGGAGTCAGCGATGGTGGATTCTATCTCAAGCAATATGGCCGCTCCCCTGTCTTCACTGACAGACGCGACGCCCACCCAGTCGCGGCCCGAACCAGCGGTTCAGGTCACAAACGTAGCCAGCAGCCGTAATGACGGCAACGCCTCTTCACACCAGAATGGCAACCCATCGCAGCCCTTAGCCCCGGAAGACGCCTTCGACGAAATCAACCACGCCATGCAGGCCTGGGATACCGGCATGCGCTTCGAAATCGACGAAGACACCCAGCAGTTGGTGGTTTCCATCATCGATAGCAAGTCGGGCGACGTAATACGGCAGATCCCCAGCGAAGAAGTACTGCATGTGGCCAAGATGATTACACAGTTCCAGGGCAACCTCATCAGTACCAAGGCGTAGGCGTTGCAAATGCCAAACGGGCAAAGTGCAATAGCATCGTCGGGCAGTCGCCCGAATTGACATGAACAGGTTTCGCGCACAATAAGCGGATACGGAGTAAACCATGGCCACTTCCCCAATATCTTCCATCGGCGTCGGTTCCGGGCTACCACTCGATACTCTCCTCGATGGCTTGCGCAAAGCAGAAAATGCTCCCTTGGCAGCGCTTCAAAATCGCGCCACAAAGGAACAGCAACGCTACACCGCTTACGGCACGATTCTGTCGGCGCTTGATGGCGTCGCCACGGCTGCCGCATCCCTGGGCAAGAACGAAACCTATAACGCAGTCAAGGCATCCGTCACGGGGGACACCTTCACCGCCAGTTCCAAAACCGATTCAGGCGCTATCCCGGGCAACTACACCGTCTCGGTCGGCAACCTCGCCCAGGCACAAGTGCTTTCCAGCGACGGCACGGCTTCGCGCAGTACCAATCTGGCGAGCGGCAGCGGCCTGGTCGATATTTCATTCACGCTCGATACCGGCGATACCCATACCGTTTCCATTGATGCCGGCAAGTCATCGCTCGAAGACATCGTCAAAGCCATCAATGCCGATTCCAAACTGGGCGTCAGTGCCACGTTGATGAACGACGGTACAGAAAACCCTCATCGCCTCATGATCTCGGCCGACCAGACCGGCACCGACAACCGGGTGACCTCCATCACTTTGGCGGCTGGCGAAGGCACATCAGGCATCGACCTGTCAGGCCTCGAATCGGTCCTGTCCTACGACAACAGCAACCCTGAAGCCGGCGGCATGAAGCAAATCGTCGCAGCCGAAAACGCGCAGGTCAGCATCAACGGCATCCTGGTTACGTCCCAGGGCAACTCCATTGAAGACGCCATCGAAGGCGTTACGCTGACCCTTGTCAAAAAAACAGCAGAAGACGCAACGCCCGATACATTGCGCATTACACGCGACGACACTGTAGCCAACACCGCAGTGAACAATTTCGTAAGCGCATACAACGCGTTGCAAAGCACCATCAAGGCCCTGACGGCTTACGACGTCGATGCACAGGAAGGCGCCGCCCTCACCGGCGACAGCCTGGCCCGTCGCGCCCAAACCCAGGTGCGTGACGCCATCAACGGTTTAGCCGTCAACGGCATGACCCTCTCTTCACTGGGAATCAAAACAGATCCAACCACCGGAAATCTATCGGTCGACAACGAGCAATTCAACGAAGCGCTGGCAAATAATCGTGCCGATATTCAACAGCTGTTTGCCGGTGAAAACGGTCTCAGCAAACGCGTGACGGCGGCGACCGAAGTCTTCACCAAGAGCGATGGCCTGCTCAAAACCTCACAAGATGGCATCACGCGCACGCTTAAACAGCTCGACCTGCAGTACAACCAGATGCAAGCCCGGATCGACCAGAAAATGGACACCTACCGCACCCAGTTTGTGCAGCTTGACAGTTTCATGGCACAAATGAACTCGGTAAGTTCCTATCTCACCCAGCAGCTATCCATGCTTGCCAACCTGAACAACAGCAACAACAAGTAGAAGTCATGACATATGCCCCGCCCCGTGGCCTCAGGCGCCACTCAGCCCAGGCTTATTCCAGCGTAGGCCTAGAAACCAAAGTGCTCAGCGCCACCCCCGAACGTCTTATCACGCTATTGTTCGAAGGCGCACTTTCCGCCATCGCCAAGGCGCGGCTGCACCTGCAAATGGGCAATATCGCAGAACGCGGCATGGCAATCTCGAAAGCCATCGATATTGTCGATTCGGGCCTGAAGCTCAGTGTGGATACCGACGCCGGCGGCGAACTGGCACAGAATCTTGTAGCCACCTACGAACTCGTGCTGCATAATTTGATGCTTGCCAATCTGAACGCCGACAACGAAAAACTCACCCTAGCGGAAACCTTGCTCAAGGAAATCAGCTCTGCCTGGCGCGAAGCCTGCGATCCCGCCTCAGAAGCCACCCCACTACAGGCTCACTCATGACGTCCAGCACCGATCTCCTGAGGCACTATCAAGCCATTGCCGATCTTTCCGGGCGTATGCTCACAGAGGCACAAGCCAATCGCTGGGACGCGGTGTTCGTTCTGGGTCAACAGTATCACGACGCGGTGGAAGCTTTGCGCGATCAGGATCTCACCACGCTCGAAGACCGTGAAGCTCGCAAGGGCCTGCTTACCCAGATACTGAGCGATGATGCAGATATTCGTCGGTTGGCCATGCCTGAACTCGACCGCCTGTCCGGCCTGCTGGGCAACATGAAGCGCCAGGATCGCGTGCTGCGCACCTATTCAGGCACCCTGGCCTGATATACCAGCCATGAGCGTAAGCGGGCCTTCGACACTGGGCACCTTGATGGTGCAGCGTGTCGAGGCCGCGCTAGGCGTGACATTGGCTCAACAAGCCAATGTGGTCACGGGCGCCAGGCCCGATGCCGTCGCCCAGCCTGGTCAGCCTGACAAGACCGACCCTGCCCAGAACCCGCCGCCTAAAGAACAGGAAGGCTCCCGCCGCGCCCAGGAACAAGGTGGGCGACAGGCTGGGCTGGCCGCACTCGCCCGCAACAACCCCGAAATAGCCAAGCTGCTGGCAGCGCGCAATGCGCCCATGACCGCTTACACGGCGTCGGCTCCTACCACTTTGGGTCAGGCTGCGAAGACGATACTCGCCCTGCTGCAACATTTTCCCGATGCCCGGCCAGCCGTATCCGGGCGTGCCCCCCTGCTTGGGCAGTCACCCGGCCAAGGCAGTAGCTCAGGCCCCTCTGGGCCAGGCCTGCAGGTCTCTGCGCCAATTGTGCAGGCCCAGGGCCACCCCACCGGGAATCCCGACCCACGCACTGTGCAGGCCACAACCCAGCGCGCTGGTGGCGAAAGCGGCTCCTCCGGCCCCAGTACTAGTACGCCGCCCCCTCCCTCCGCAGCACCAGCGCCCACCGATGCGGCTGCGCGCGCGGCCGCAGCTTCCACCAGCGTGAATCCTGCGCCTACCGATGCTACAACCAGCCAACGAACCGGGGCAGCTACCCCCAACAGCCCCTTGCCCTCTAGTGTGCGGCCCGCCCCGACAACCCAAGGCCCAACCCCAGGCGCCACAGCACCTGGTATGGCGGGCAGCACTATGCCACCACTCACCGGGATGGCCGGCCAGTTGGCGCAAGCCTTGTCGCAGGCATTGCAAGGCAGCGGTCTGTTCTATGAATCCCATTTGCGCGACTTCACCTTCGGGCATCGTTCATTGGCACAGGTGCGCGCCGAACCGCAGGCCCATGCCGGGCAGGACGCCACCGGCCGTCCTGGCTCCACTGAGCCCTGGCAGCCGCGGGCAGGCGCAGAAGCCCCTTCAGGCCAAAGCAGCCAAACCGGCCCACAGGCACAGGGGGGGCAGCCCACTCAGTCTGGCGGGCAAGCGGGTCAACCGGCCCAGGGCCACTTACCAGGGCAAGCCTATCAGGCACAGCAAGGCGCCAGCACGCAGTTAAGTGGCGCGCTGCTCGCACTCGATCCGTCCACGCATCTGCTCGTACGTCAACAGCTCGAAACGCTGGCCAACCAGACGTTCGCCTGGCACGGGGAAGCATGGCCCGGCACCGATATGGAATGGGAAGTACAACGGCGTGAACAACAGGGCACCGACACCCACGAAGATCACTGGGCCACGCGTCTCAAACTAGATCTTCCGGGTCTGGGCGAAGTCCAGGTACGGCTCTCGCTTTCCGGCAGCCAATTGGTCATGCATCTCGTAGCGCCTGAAGGGGCAACGCTTATGGCCGATCATACGGATCTTCTGCGCCAGCGCCTGGGTATACAAGGCTTGCAACTCAGCCAACTGACCATATCGCGTGTCGACTCTGACAGCGACAGCAGCTTATGAACTCTGATCGGCCCGTCCCACCTTCACAGCCTGAATCCCAAGCGTCCGCAGCCGAACGCGCGTCAGCGGTTGCCATGCGCTACGACCAAAAGGATGCGGCACCTCGGGTCATTGCCAAGGGCTACGGCGACATTGCCGACACCATTATTCGTACAGCCAAAGAACACGGTTTGTACGTCCATGAATCGCCCGAACTAGTGAACCTGCTGATGCAGGTGGATCTGGACGCTCAGATTCCCCCGCAGCTCTACGTCGCGATAGCCGAGCTGCTGGCATGGATTTACGCGCTGGAAGAAAAAACCATGGGGCAGCTTGCCGCCGAAACGCCCCCGTAGGGATGGCTTAAATTTGGCAAACCAGGGCAGGCGCCTGAAGGCCGGCGACAAGGCTACAACGTCGTGACCACAGAGCTTACACCGGCATGCTGGCGATTTCCTGGTAGGCCTGAACGAGACGGTTGCGCACTTGAAGCGTCGCCTGGAAAGCAATGCCTGCTTTCTGCATATCGACCATGACATCATTCAACGAGACATCCGGCGCCCCGGCTTGAAAAGCATTGGCCTGCACATTGGCCGTATTCTGCATTTCAGATACCCGAGCGAGCGACTGCTGCAACTCTGCCGCAAAACCACCTTGCTGCGCCGGGGCGACATCGTTGCGGGCGGGCAGGTTTGCCGCAGCCTGGGCAACCTGCCGCATCTGGGACAGCCTGTTTTCGATTGCAGTGAGATTCTGGATAGCCATGGCAGAGGAAGACGGTCTCGCGTTGATCAAGCACCATGAATATAACCAAACGAAACACGGTGCAACCCGACTGTTAACCGCCTAATTCCGCGCCTGTTCATGTAATACAGCCTTGGGTCACGCAAGCCAGACAGTACGACGACAGATGGAGATCACTGATGGCGCTCTTCAGTAACTACAGATGAACCCGCTGCTGTAGGCCGCACACCCCTTGGTCGAAATTTTTTGCAAGGTGTTTCATACCTTGTAAAAGACGCCCAAAACACATGTTTTTCCGCCGATGGTCTTGCATGCGCCCAGGCCATAATGCAGCCTCACCTCATTCTGTTTTGCAGCATGTACATTTTGCCGACCAACCGCCCGAAGCCAGTAGTGCAGTGCCACGCTTTTCATTGCCGAGGCCGTAAATGAGCCGCATGGCTGAACTGACGGCACGCTATCCGGTTCTTCAGAAGGTTGGCAACATATCGCGCTCTGTGCAATTGGGGGCGCTGGCGGCTGCCATTGCCTTGCTGGCCGTAGCAACATTGTGGTTTCGGGGTCCTGATTACAAGGTTCTGTTTTCCAACCTGCAAGACCGCGACGGCGGCGCCATCATCAGCGCGCTGGCGCAGATGAACGTTCCCTATCAGCTCACCGACAACGGTGCCGCCATTCTGGTGCCATCCGACAAGGTGCACGAAACCCGCCTGCAGCTGGCGCAGCAAGGCCTGCCGCGCAGCGGCGAAGCAGGCTTCGAACTCATCGATCAAACCCGCTTCGGTGCCAGTCAATTCACTGAACAGGTCAACTTCCAGCGAGCACTCGAAGGCGAACTTGCCAGCTCGATTCAGGCTCTGAACGCCGTACAGCAAGCCCGCGTTCACCTCGCCCTGCCTCGCGAAACACTCTTCGTGCGTGACCGCCAGCCACCATCCGCCTCGGTGCTGCTCACACTCTACCCCGGCCGCATGCTAAGCGAATCGCAGGTAGCCGCCATTTCGTGGCTGGTTTCATCCAGCGTGCCCAATCTCACCGCCGACAATGTGTCGGTGGTAGACCAGAACGGCCGCTTACTCACGGCGCCCGCCGGGTCCGGCAGCGGCGATTCGGTCCGCCGCGACCTGGTCACGGAAATCGAGAACCGCACTGTGCAGCGCATCCTGACCCTGCTCAACCCCATCGTGGGCACAGGGAATGTACGCGCCCAGGTCAGTGCAGATGTCGACTTTGCCCAACGCGAGCAAACATCCGAAGTCTATCGGCCAAACCAGCAACCCGGCCAGGCCACGGTGCGCAGCCAGCAGACCAGTGCATCGCTGCAGAACGGCGTGCTGCCTGCGGAAGGCATCCCGGGCGCACTGACCAACCAGCCCCCACCCGACCCGGTCGCCCCCATCCAGCAGCCTATCGCTCCCGAAGCAGGCGCCAACGGCCAGCCCATTGATGAGGTTGCGCAGCAAGACGCCATACCTGCGCCCGGCCCCGCAGCAGCCGCAAACCTTGCCGCACCCGGGGGGCTGGCAACCGGCACCCAGATCGGCCCGCAAGGCACTGCGCGCAACGATGCCACCATCAACTACGAAGTCGACCGCACCATCAGCCACATCAAGGACCCAGTCGGCCAGTTACGCCGGCTGTCTGTTGCGGTAGTCATCAATTACCGCGAAGTCGACGGCGAACCGGCACCTCTGCCGGAAGACGATATCCAGAAAATAGACGCTCTGGTCAAGCAAGCCATGGGTTATTCACCCGAGCGCGGCGATTCCATAAGCGTGATCAACAGCCTGTTCAGCGAAGAAGGCGTGCCCGCGCCACGCTTCTGGGAAAACCCGGCGTACCTCGAACATGCCATCCAGCTGCTGAAATACCTTCTCATCGCGGCAGCCGTCATCCTGCTGTGGCGCGGCTTGGGCCGGCCTATCCTCGACAACATGGCCGAAGCCAAGGAACAGCTTGAACAGGAAGCTGAAGAAATCGAGCAGAACCGGGCAGCTCTTGAAGCCGCCGAACGTCGCGCCAGCGAAATGACCCGCTATCAGGAAAACCTTGCCACCGCCCGCGGCATGGCGACCAAAGACCCGCGCGCCGTTGCCATGGTATTGCGCTCCTGGCTGGAGAAAAAAAATGTCGGTCAGTAACGAAGCCCTCAACCGCTGTGCCATCCTCATTATGTCGTTGGGCGAAGACGCCGCAGCGGAAGTCTTCAAGTATCTATCTGCCCGTGAAGTCCAGCAGATCGGCATGGCCATGGCCGGGCTCAAGCAGGTCACTCGTGGTGACGTCGATAAAGTGCTGGAAGAATTCCGTCAGGAAGCCGACCAGTTCATGGCAATCACGCTGGGTTCCGATGACTACATCCGCTCAGTGCTCACCAAGGCCTTGGGTACGGATCGCGCCGCCGGCCTGATCGAAGACATTCTGGAAGGCAGCGACAATGCCAGTGGCATCGACGCGCTTAACTGGCTGGATGCCCAGAACGTCGCCGAGCTGATCATGGACGAACATCCTCAGATCATCGCCACCATCCTGGTCCATCTTGAACGCGACCGGGCTTCCGACGTATTGGCCCTGTTGCCGGAACGGCTGCGGAACGACGTCATGCTACGCATTGCCACTTTCGGTGGCGTACAGCCACAAGCCCTGCAGGAACTCACCGAAGTTCTGAACAATGTGCTGTCGGGGCAAGGCGCGAAACGCAGCAAAATGGGTGGGGTGCGTGCGGCGGCCGAAATTCTCAACTACATGAGTTCGTCGGAAGAAGAATCCGTAGTGGCCAATCTGCGTGAGCTGGACGGCGACCTGGCCCAGCGCATCGTCGATGAAATGTTCGTCTTTGACAACCTGATCGACGTCGAAGACACCGCCATCCAGCTCATCCTAAAAGAAATCGATACCTCCCAGCTCACCATTGCCCTCAAGGGCGCACCCGAAGAACTACGCGACAAGTTTTTCAGCAATATGTCGAACCGGGCGGCAGAAATGCTGCGTGACGACCTCGAAGCCCAGGGCCCCATACGCATGTCGCGGGTGGAAGAAGAACAAAAGAACATTCTCGGAACGGCACGCAGGCTGGCGGAGGCGGGGCAGCTGACGTTGTCACGCTCAGGCAACGACGAATATGTCTAGTCAAAACGATTCCCTCTACGATGCGGGCGGCCACTGGCGCCGCTGGGAAATGGAATCCTTCGACCCAGAACCGGAAGTACCATCCAGCCCGGCCGAAACAGCCGATACCGGCGCTGCCCTGCCCGATCCCGCCGACGTTCTCGCCGAAATTCAAAGCCTGCGCGCGGCGGCCCAACAACGCGGGCACGCCGAGGGCTACGCTGCCGGCCATGCTCAAGGACATACTGCAGGACTGCAAGAGGGGCATGAAGAGGGCCAGCGCCAAGGATACGATGCTGGTTTTTCCGCCGGGCAAGCGGAAGGCATGGAAGTCGCCCGCCAGGAAGCCGAGAAGCTGCACCAGATAGTGCAAGCGTGTGCTCAATCAATCAGCGACATTGAGGCAACAACCGGCGATGCGCTGTTATCGCTTGCCCTGAGCGTAGCCGAACAAGTCCTGCGCAGCACGCTGAACACCGAACCCGAACGCATTCTTGATCTTATCCATGATGTACTGCAACTGGATGGCAGCCATCAAGGTTTGCTCAAACTGCGCCTGAACCCCGCTGACGTGGACATGGTCGAGCGCTATCTGCAACAGGACGCCACCGTTGCACAGTGGCGCTTGCAATCCGATCCTTCCATCGAACGCGGCGGTTGCATTGTAGAAACAGCATTGGGCAACATTGATGCCACCCTGCAGACGCGTTGGCAACGTGTTGTGTCCACACTGGGTAGCAAGGCGGCTGGCCATGCCTGATCATCCTCATCTTCTTGCAACTGCCGGCGAACGGTGGTCAGCACTGCTCGAAGCGGCCGAACACCGTGTCTCTGCGGTGGAATCCTGGCATGTCAGCGGGCGCATTACACGCGCGACAGGCATGGTGCTCGAAGCAACGGGTTTGCGTCTCGCCGTGGGGGCCGCCTGCAAGATAGAACTTGTCTCCGGCGGCCGCCATTGGGCGGATGCCGAGGTAGTGGGTTTCCACGGCAACACCCTTTACCTAATGCCGCAGGCTGATATTTCCGGGCTGCCGCCGGGGGCGCGGGTAGTGCCAATCGAACCTTCGGTACAAAGCCGGTTGACGCTGCCTCAACAGCGCATCCACGACCCGGGCCCGCCGCCAGTACTATCCCGACACCTCCCTGTGGGCGATGGCTTGCTGGGTCGGGTACTCGACGGCGCCGGCCGTCCACTGGACGACCTTGGCCCGCTCAACGACGTGCAGCCGGCGTCGCTGGGCGCCCAACATATCAACCCGTTGGCCCGTGCACCCGTCGACACCGCGCTGGATGTCGGCGTGCGGGCGATCAATGCCTTGCTCACTGTCGGCCGAGGCCAGCGCATGGGCTTGTTTGCCGGCTCTGGCGTAGGCAAGAGCGTGCTGTTGGGCATGATGGCACGCTACACCTCAGCCGACGTGATCGTAGTGGCCTTGATCGGTGAACGTGGCCGAGAAGTCAAGGAATTCATTGAGCATAATCTGGGGCGCGAAGGCTTACGCCGGGCTGTCGTGGTGGCGGCCCCCGCCGATGTATCACCGCTGCTACGTCTGCAGGCTTCCGTCTACGCCACCCGGCTGGCAGAGCACTTCCGCGACCAGGGCCGCAATGTGCTGCTCATCATGGATTCGCTCACGCGCTACGCCATGGCTCAGCGCGAGATCGCACTCGCCATCGGTGAGCCACCCGCCACCAAGGGCTACCCACCCTCGGTGTTCGCGAAACTCCCCGCTCTGGTAGAGCGCGCCGGCAACGGGGCTCCGGTAGGCGACCGCCAAGCCGGCTCGATCACCGCCTTCTACACCGTACTGACCGAAGGCGACGACCAGCAAGACCCGATCGCCGATTCTGCTCGCGCCATTCTGGATGGCCACATTGTGCTGTCGCGCAATCTGGCGGAAGCCGGCCACTATCCCGCCATCGACATCGAAGCTTCAATCTCGCGGGTCATGGCCAGCATCGTCCCGACCGAGCATATTTCACTGGTCCATCGCTTCAAACAGATGGTCTCACGCTATCAACGCAACCAGGATCTCATCGCCGTAGGCGCCTACACCGTGGGCAACGATCCTCAGATAGACGAAGCCATCGCACGCTACCCACAACTGGAATCCTTTCTGCAGCAGGGGATGAGCCAGCACGTGGATTACGGACAGGCGACGGCACATCTC
>Ga0172382_10010177_pt1 | contig 12685 bp, 8 predicted proteins | sample Leawel138RmetaG_FD_122245 | JGI IMG/M metagenome (GOLD analysis project Ga0172382, IMG submission 122245) | Leachate microbial communities from a municipal landfill in Southern Ontario, Canada - Leachate well 138R metaG | ecosystem: Engineered > Solid waste > Landfill > Unclassified | place...
TAAGGGATTTGAACCCTCGACATCCACCTTGGCAAGGTGGCGCTCTACCACTGAGCTAAGCTCGCCCTGAAAAACGAAGCAACTGTAGCAGATTGGAGCCGGGCGGCGCAAGTACTTTTTTTTGCGGTTATTTTTTCCCACCGTTTTTCAAAATTTCTCTTTACAGTCGCGGCAATAATGGCGATTCTGTTCGTTAGTGCCGGATTGATGTTTTTGTTTTCCCCGGCCTGATATGAGAGGTAAAAATGCGCAGTGTAATCAACCATCTGATCCAACTTCAAGAGCTTATCCTAATCCGCGACGAACAGCGTGGGCTCCCGGGCGGTGGTGGTAATCTTGAGCGTTTGAATGAAGGTATTTACAACATGACGGAGGCGCTGCCACAGGATATCCGCAGTTCCTACCAGCGTCTGAACAAACGTGACCATATTGTGATCGCCCCGCTGAGCGGCAACAACTGCTCGATGTGCGGCATGCGGCTGGGCAGCTCGGTGGCGCAGGACGTGAGGCTCTGCCGGACCCTGCAGTCCTGCCCGAGCTGCACACGGTTTCTGTACGATTCGATCGGTCCGAAGTGGGTCGGCGAGCCGCAGACCAAGCGTGGCGTGAGTGATCGCAAGGTCGGGATTGCGCGTTTTTCATCGCCGGGCCTGATGCTGCCGAACATGGAAGCCTCTACAAAAGAAGAGGCGATCCAGTTGCTGGCCGCGGCGATGGAACGGGACCGTTTTATCGACAGTGCCGACAAGATGGTCAAGGTCGCGCTCGAACGCGAGAGCATCATGAGTACCAACGTCGGTCAGGGGCTGGCTTTCCCGCACGTGCGGGGTGTCGAAGGTGGCGGTCTGGCCGTGGCGCTGGGGACGAGTCGCAAGGGGATAAACTTCGACGGGTCGGACTCCGAACCCTGCCACTTCATCTTCTTCTCCACCATCCCGACAGCCGTCAGTGCCTTTTATCTTAAGTTGATGGCCGGTATCACCGAAAGCTATCGCAAAGAGACCAACCGCGAGGCAACCCTGGCAGCCGAAAATCCCGAGCTGCTCTGGAAGGCACTCACAAAAGCGACACGCTATACCGTCCGCTGAGCCGCGAAGGGCACTGATATATGGGACTCAAGATCGGCATTGTCGGTTTGCCAAATGTAGGCAAATCGACAATTTTCAATGCGTTAACCAGAACTCAGAATGCTGAGTCGGCCAACTATCCCTTCTGTACGATCGAACCCAACAAGGCGATTGTGCCGGTGCCGGATGTACGGCTGGCCAAGTTGCTGGAGATCGGCAAGTCGCGCAAAACCGTTCAGGCGACGGTCGAGTTTGTCGATATCGCCGGTCTGGTCAAAGGCGCCTCGCGCGGCGAGGGACTGGGCAACAAGTTTCTGGCCAACATCCGCGAGGTGGATGCCATTCTGCATGTCGTGCGCTGTTTCGACGACCCGGATGTGGTCCATGTCGAGGGATCGGTCGATCCGGTGCGCGATGTGGAGATCATCGAAACCGAACTGCTGCTGGCTGATCTGGAGTCGATCGAGCGACGTGTGGAAAACCTGACGCGTCTGGCACGTGCCAACAAGGACGTGCGGCCGGAGCTGACGGCGGCGATCGGGCTCAAGGAACATATCGAGGCGGGCGGTACGGTCGCGAGCTATCCGCAACGGGATGCGCTGGACCTCCAGCCGACCCTGCAGGCGATGCAGTTTCTGACCGACAAGAAGACCATTTACGGTGCCAATGTCGATGAAGCAACTGTGACGGCGGATGATGCGGTCGTGGGCGAACTGCGGAGTCATGCCCACAGCCGCGGTGCCGAGGTGGTGCGCATCTGCGGTCAGATGGAGGCCGAGCTGGCAGGTCTGTCAGATGGAGAGCGGGAGGAATTTCTGGCCTCCTACGGCATCAGCAGCAGCGGCCTCGACCGGATTGTGCGGCTGGGCTACGAGACGCTGGGGCTGATCAGTTTCTTTACGGTCGGCCCCACGGAACTGCATGCCTGGACGGTGCGGCAGGGCTGCAATGCCCAGAAGGCGGCCGGCGAGATCCACACCGATTTTGAGCGCGGCTTCATCCGGGCACAGGTGATCAAATACGCTGATTTTGTGCGGCTGAATGGCGAAGCGGCCTGCAAGGCGGCCGGACTGGCGGGAATGGAAGGCAAGGAATATGTGGTGGAGGATGGAGACATCATCCACTTCCTCTTCAATTTGTAATATGCGCGGGATGTTATGATCGCAAAAAGACATTTGCGATTTTCACGGCTTGTGTCATAATCCAGCCCAGACAAGCCACGATGCAGGGACGCACGGTTGGCAGCTACAGAAGGAGAAAAAGATGGAACTGTTGAATATGCGCTCGAATCTCGACAAACTTCGCGATGGCGACAAGCTGCGCGATCTCGTCGGTCTGATCTTTCAGTTGGCAGTCATCATCTGCGGGATCACGCTGATTCCAACCTGGTTCAAGGCCTGGTCGCCCAGTGTCAAGCTGGGATTCTTCGGTTGGCTGGCGCTGATCTTCTGGCAGCTTGCCTGGCCGCTGGGAGTTTTTCTGGCCTTGCAGGCGCTCTTTATGCGAGCCTCGGAAATACGACGTATGCCGGGCTCCCGCCATATCGTCGCCCCCATGATCGCACAGTTTCTGCGGGCTGTCGGCGAGGCGGTGCTCACGATGAGCGTCGTGATGGCCTTGCCGGCTCTGGTGGCGATCTGGTTCAATGGTGCCGCCCTGATGAACCACCTCAAACCGACCCTGCCGATGCTCAACTATGCCACGTCTTCGCAAATTGCCGGCGCAAATACCACTGTCTGGGGGCTGGACAGTGCCGACATGATGGGTCAGATGTCGGGCTTCATCCCGGAAAACCTGGCGCGTCAGTTGCGCAATATGCCGGAGCTGAATCAGGCGCAGGCAGCGGACGATGACGCGGCCAAAGCCGAGGCCAAGCCCGCCAAAAAAGTCAAGGGACCACGCACTCCCGCGCGCTTCTGGCCCGGTCTCTACACGCTGGTCGTCTTGCCGCTGCTGGGGCTGGTCAAGTTGCTGGTGCTCTACTTCGCAGCCGAGGTGATCAGCGTCGTCTTCAAGATTTCGGATGATGTCGATGCCCTGCGCCAGCAGGGAATCGCACCGCCTGCATCTGAGTAAGCGAAGCCCCGATATTCGAGAGAAATACCGCGCGCTAACTTCCTCTGTTTTATCTCAGTCCTCGGGCAGCAGTTCCCGGGCGACCGAGTCAGCGACTTCGCGGCCGCGCCGGGTCAGGCTCCAGCGCTGATCAGCGGTTTGTCTGACCAAACCCAGCCCGGCCAGTTGTGTCAGCTTTTTCTGCTGGTAAAGTCCGATGGCGCTGGAGTCGGGGCACATCCCCTCGGCCAGTCGCAGACCGGTCAGGAGTCGTTCGTTTCTGTCCTCGGCCGCTGTGAGGATTTCCTCATCGGCCGGCGGCGGCTTACCCTGTTGCAGGGCGCCGCTCCAGGCCTGAAGATCGGGATGATTGGTGCGGCGTCGCAGGCTCTCGCGCGATGAGGCGGCGGGTCCGAGACCGAGAAAATCTTCGCCGCGCCAGACGGCCAGATTGTGCTGACAGGCGTAGCCCGGCCGGGCATAGTTGGAGATTTCGTAGCGTTCGTAGCCGACGCTTGTCAGCATTTCTTCGGCGAGATCGAGCGCCGCAAGCTGGTCATCGTCGGAGGGCATTTCAAATCGACCCGCAGCAACGGCTTTTGCCAGCGGCGTGCCGGGTTCGAGCGACAGGGTATAGACCGAGATGTGTTGCGGTTCGAGCGACAGGGCGGTCTCGATCGTCTTGCGCCAGATGGCCGGGGTTACACCCGGAACGGCTGCAATCAGGTCGAGCCCCAGATTGTCAAAACCCGCTGCCCGGGCATTCTGGAGAGCGCTGTGGACATCATCGGCGCGATGAGAACGACCGAGCAATTGCAGAGTAGCGTCATCAAAAGACTGAGCGCCGATACTGAGGCGTGTGACACCGTCGCGGCGCAGTTGACGGGCCAGCTCGGGAGTCAGGAGGACGGGAGTCGTTTCGACCGTCCACTCCGCAGGCCGGAAACAGTCGCCCGGCCACATCCGGCGCAGGGCCTGAGCGAGGACGGCAAGCTGTTGCACTCCGAGGGCTGTCGGCGTACCTCCGCCCAGATAGACAGTCTCGGGCACCGCCGCTGGCAGGCGCAGCCGCAGTTCGCGGATCAGATTGCTAAAAAAATCGGCGGGTGGCCCGACGGTCGTGGAATAAAAGGCGCAGTAAGCGCACTTCGACCGACAGAACGGCACATGAATATAGAGGTGCCGCATCGCCAACCCGCCGTCCTGTTTGATCAGACAGGGATGAATTCGGTCTTGTCGGCACCGCACATTGGGCAAACCCAATCTTCGGGCACGTCTTCAAAGGCGGTGCCGGGCTCGACTCCGTTGTCCGGGTCGCCGATTTCGGGATCATAAACATAGCCACAAGGCTGGCATTCGTACTTCTGCATTTGTTGCGTCTCCTATTGGGCAGGCGCAGGCCTGCGGTTCGGGCGCATACTATACCCTTTCGGCCCCCCTGCGGCAAGCCTTGGTCGCGAGCGCCTGCGGAGCCGGAAAACGCCTTTTGAGGCTTGACCAGACTGCCCCTGCCGCGCCAAACTAATCTCATGCGCCGTAAGCTCTATATCGGCACCTGGATAATCAATGTCGCGGCTACCCTGTTGTACTTCTGCTGGTTGATCAGCCGGGGGGGCGAGTCGATCTTTTTTGCACGCGACGGCATCCTGTGGCTCCTGCCGGTTTTCCCGCTGGCCTTCGTCTATATCTACCTCCTGCGCAGTGATTCATGACTTCATGACCATCCGCTGACATCCCTTCTCCTGAACTGTCCATGATCGAGATTGTCCGACCGGTTCTGTTACTGTTGCTGCTGCCGTTGCTGGGCGGACTCTGGCTGTTGCGTTCCGGCCGGTTCTGGCTCGACCTGCTGCATGGCCTGACGCTGCTGCTGGTGGTTCTGGCTCTCAGCGAGCCGTCGCTGCGGCTCAAACGTCGCGGCGGCACGGTGGTCGTCGTGGCTGATCGCAGCGCCTCAATGCCGTCCGATGCCCCGGCGCGTCTCGAAAGTCTGATCCGCACCGCCGAGGCGCGTCGCCGTGCCTCCGACCTGATCGGCGTGGTTTCTTTCGGCAGTCACGCCGCGATCGAACATCCCGTTCAAAATCTCCCCTTCGGCGGCTTCAGTGCCGCCCACAATCCCGATGCCTCGAATCTGGCCGAAGCCCTCGAAAGCGCCCTCTCGCTGATCCCTCACAAGGCGGCCGCGCGTCTGCTGGTGCTCTCGGACGGCAACTTCAGCGGAGCCGACCCGCGTCCGCTCGCCGCCCTCGCCGCCTCCCGTTCGATCGCGATCGACTACCGTCGCCTGACGCGTGAGACCGTCGGCGACCTGGCGATCGAGCGTATCGAGGCCCCGCAGCAAATCCGTCCCGGCGAAGCCCTGCTGGCCACGGCCTGGATCAACTCTCCCGTCGCCCGCACGCTCGGCTACCGCCTGCAGCGCGGCTCCACGCTGGTGGCCGAAGGCACGCGCGAAGTGCCGCGCGGCCGTTCGCCGCTGATCTTCCGCGACCTGCCCGCCGACGACGCGGGCACCGTTCTCGGCTACAGACTCTCCATCACGGCCGACGAGGGCGACCCCCTGCCGGAAAACAATCAGGCGCGTTTCATCGTCAGCCTCGCAGGTGTCAGGCCGCTGCTCTGCCTGACTGCTGCTCCCGGCTCGCAACTGCCGGCTAACCTGTCCTCCTCGGGACACCGGGTGACAACCCTGCAACCGCACCAGCTCTCCGGCCGTCTCGAAGATCTGGCCGGTTTCTCGGGTGTCGTGATCGAAAACACGCGTGCCGACCTGATCGGCGACCAGGCGCTGCAACTGCTGGCCGCCTGGATCGAACATGCCGGAGCCGGACTGCTCATGACCGGCGGCCGCAACTCTTTCGGCATGGGCGGCTACTACCGCTCGCCGCTCGAATCGCTGCTGCCCGTCTCGCTCGAACTGCGCCGCGAACACCGCAAACTCTCGCTGGCGATCATGGTCGTGCTCGACCGTTCCGGCAGTATGACTGCGTCTGTCGCCGGCGGGCGCACCAAGATGGATCTCGCCAACCTCGGCACAGTCGAGGTTCTGCGGCAACTATCCGATTACGACTCGATGGGTGTCCTGGCTGTCGATACCAAGGCGCATTCGATTTTTGACCTGACTCCGGTCGGACAGTTGCGCGCCGCCGAAAGCCGCATCCTCGCCATCCAGTCGATGGGCGGCGGCATCTACGTCTATGAGGCGCTCAAAGCCGCCGTCGCCCAGCTTGTCACGGCCGATACGGGGGCCAAACATATCCTGCTCTTCGCCGATGCTTCCGATAGCGAAGAGCCCGGCGATTACAAGAACCTGCTCGCCAAAGCCACGGCTGCCGGCCTGACGGTCAGCGTGATCGGTCTCGGCAAACCGACCGACTCCGACGCCGAACTGTTGCTCGATATCGCCCGCCGCGGCGACGGCCGCTGCTTCTTTACCGACAACGCCCTCGAGGTGCCGCGCCTCTTTGCGCAGGATACTTTCATGGTGGCGCGCAACACCTGGGTCACCAACAGCGTCGTCCCGCAGTTCACTGCGGCACTGTCCGAACTCTCCCCCCATCTGCCGCCCGCCGCTCCGGCTCTCGGCGGCTACAACCTCGCTTACCTCCAGCCCAGCGCGACGGCCATTGCCATCTCGCCCGATGAAAATGCCGCCCCGCTGGTGGCACTCCGACGATACGGCAGCGGCCGGACGGCGGCTTTCCTCGGCGAGGCCGACGGTGCCGAATCGGGCTCTTTTGCCCGCTGGCAGCACTCGGCAAGTTTTTATGCCGCCCTCGCCGAATACTGTGCCGGTGCCAGAGACCACGAACGGGCGGGTGTTCTGATACAGCAGCAGCCGATTCCCGGCGGTGTGCGCGTTGCGGTGCATCTCGATCTGAACCAGCCCGAACTGCGCGGTCTCAGCAATCTCAGCGCCAATGTCCTGCGTCATCGTCCCGGCGAAACGCCCGAACACTCGCAGGTGACGCTCGGTTGGCAGAGTGCCGACCAACTGGCGGCCGAGATCGCCCTCACGGGCAGTGAAACCCTCCTGGCAAGTGTCGTCTTCCCCGATGGCCGGACGACCAGTCTGCCGCCGGTCTGTCTGCCTTACTCGCCCGAGTTCACCCCGGCCGGCACTGGCGATGGCGCGGCTCTGCTGGCGAGTCTGGCACAGATTTCCGGCGGCACGGCCCTGGCGGATGTCGGCGAAATCTGGCAGCGTCTGCCGCGCACGCACCGCCCGCTGGCACTGGCGGTCTGGCTCTACCTGCTGGCGGCGCTGCTCTTTCTGGGCTCGGTTTTCGAGCGGCACACCGGCTGGTTCAGTCTGCGCCGCCGTCATCGAGCCAGCGGTCCGTCGCCTGACCGGGAGTCTGTTGCGCCTGAAACAGCCGCCCGCTCCCGCACGACATCCTCTCCGTTACCGGAATCTGGTCCGCCGGTTCCCTCTACTCCATCTGATGCCGCAGATTCGCCGGCCGCCGCCACGGAAAGTCCGCTGGCACGCGCCAAGCGACGCGCCCGTCAACAGACCCAAGGAAACCCGCCATGATCACCCCCACTCCCGAACAGCAGCGCATTATCGAGCTGGATCACGGTCAGCACCTGGTGCTGGCACCGCCCGGCACCGGCAAGACCGACCTGCTTTCGCTGCGTGTCGCCCGGGCGCTCGATCTGGGCACCGCCCCCGAAAAAATGCTCTGCGTGACCTTCACCGTGCGGGCGGCCGACGAGATGAAAAAGCGCATCCGCCAGCACGGCGGCCAGCGTCGTCTGCCCGAAGTCGGCAACGTCCACAGTCTCTGTCACCACTTTCTCTATTCGCGCAAACTGATCCCGCAGCGCTGGCGTGTGATCGACGAGGATACACAGGCCGATCTGATGCAGGAGGTGCTCGACGAACTTCCCCGCGCCGAGACCGACCCGCTGCGCTCAACCTCCGACCATGTCCTGCCGGTCCACGAACTGGTGCAACTGGCCGCCACTCTGCGCCAGCTCGCGCTCAAGTTTCCCACACACATCGTGCGCAATCCGCACGACAACCATCTCTACCGCCATCACCGCAAACTCGTGCTGCACATCGCCAACCGCTTCCGCCTGCTCAAGGAAGAGTTTGCCGTGATCGATTTCGACGACCTGCTGACCTATACCTACCACTTTCTGGCTTTGCGGCGCACGGTCGGTCCCGACGAACTCTACAGTTGGATTCAGGTCGATGAGGCTCAGGATCTGAACGCGCTGCAGTGGGCCATCATCGAGAAGCTCAGCCTGCCGCGTGCCCATGCGGTTTATTTCGGCGATCTGGAACAGTCGATCTACTCCTTCATGGGTGCCTCGGCCAGCAACCTCGACCGACTGGCCGCCCGTGCGACGCTGCACAACCTGCCCAAAAACTTCCGCTCAAAATCCTACCTGCTCGATCTTTATATCCGCTACGCCATCCGCAATCTCAAGGTGCGCTGGAGCCACCTGCCGATTCCCGGCGAGGTCTGTGCAGCTCCGCCCGGTGCCTTGCAGCTCATCAATGCGATGCCGCAGGGAGAGCAGCGTCCGCTCCTCGCCGAGGTCGAAAAAGTCGGGCAGTTGCTGGATGAACGGCGCCGCTTCGGCGAACTCGAAAAAACCGCCGTTCTGGTCCATTCCAACATGATGGCCGATCGCATCTCGACCGAACTCACGCAGCGCCGGATCGAGCACTGCAAAGTATCCGGTTTCGATCTTTTCAGCCGCGTCGAGCTGCGCGACTTCAGCGCCTTCTGTGCCGCCCTGACCGATCCCGGCGACCGGCTCGCCTGGTCGCGGCTCTTCAAGCTCTTCGCCCGTATGCCGACGCAGAAAAAGGCGCGTCATCTCGTACACGCCCTCTATCAGGTCGGCTTTCAGGGGCCGGATCTGATGGGCGATCTGGCCTTCGGCATCCTGCCGGATTATCTCGAAAACTTTGTGCGCCATGTCCAGGGCGAGCGCGTGGTGGTTTTTGATACCGAAACCACCGGACTCAATCCCGGGGCGGACGAGATCATCCAGGTCGCGGCGGTCGAAGTGATTGAAGGCGTTCCGGGACGTACATTCGAGGTTTATCTCAACACCCCGCGCGATCTTGGAGACTCGGTCCGGATCCACCACATCACCCGTGCGACCCTCGAAACGCACGGTGTCGACCCGGCCGCCGGCTTGCGCACCTTCGCGGAATTTATCGGCCGCAGCGCACTCGTCGCCCATAACCTGCCCTTCGATCTGGCCATGCTCAAGGCCGGTCTGGTGCGGCATGGCATCGATTTTGATTTCGAGTCCGTCTCGACCTTCGATACCCTCAACATCAGTCGCCGACTGTATCCCGACCAGAAATCCTTCGCCCTCGGCGACCTGCTGACGGCCTTCAACCTCCCCGGCGCCAACACCCACAACGCTCTCGACGATGTCCGCGCAACCGTCGGGCTGCTCCTGCGTCTGGCCGCCGATGCCGCGCCGACCCTCGCAACCAGAGCCGATCTGCTGCGGCAGCACGAAAAACCGATCCAGCAACTGCGCGAAAACCTCTGGCCGCTCTGGCACAGACTGAGCGCCGATCCCGGATACCGCTCGACCCTGCGGACCGAGTTTGAGCATTTCATCCGTTACTGCTTTGCCCACAACCTCTATGCCACAGGCGAATTTATCAACGATCGCGAGTTGCCGCCTGTCAAAACAGCGCAGCCGGAGCAGGATTCCAGCCGCACCGACCTGCTGCCCGACCGCATCCTGCGGCGTGCGGACAAGTTTTCCCGTTTTACCGATCACCGCTACGGCGACCTTTTTCAGCGTCATCCCTTTCTGACGGCACTGGCCACGATTCAGCGCCAGCTCCAGCGCCTGAGCGAAGTCGATATCCTGCTCGGCGACGAAAAGGTCGTCGTTTCGACCATTCACAAAGCCAAGGGTCTCGAATTCGAAACCGTTCTCATCCCGCGCTGTGTCGACAACGTTTTCCCCAATGCGATGTTTGCCCAGACCGACGAACAGATTCGCGAATCGGCGCGACTGCTCTACGTAGCCATGACGCGCTCACGCCGCAACCTGATCCTGATCTACAGTCAGAACCTCTCGCCATTCCTCTGGAACGTGGCGGAGGTTTTCCGCCCCGCGTGGCAGAGTCCGGACACTGCCACCGCGCCCAAACGCGACTGGCTCGAGCGCCTGCGGCAACTGATCGATCACTGGCACCGGCGCCTCTCGCCGCCGGATCTGGCAGAGTGTCTCGCGAGCGAAGATCCCGAAATCCGGGCACATGCCCTGCGGGTGCTGCCCTATTCGGCGGAAGCGGCGAAAGAAGAGATTTGCCGGGCCGGACTGGTTTCACATGATGTCGAAGTGCAGGACGCGGCGGTGCGCATCGTGCCGCAGATTTTTGGTGAACGGTCGGTTGAAATTCTTGCCGGGTGTCTTGAGAATGCGACTGAAGATGTCCGGCTGACGGTGGTCGAGACACTGATCCGGCAGGCTGATGCGGCCGCCCTGCCGCATTTTCAGCGGTCGCTGGAGCAAGACGGATCGTCACGCCTGCGCTACCAGATTGTCGCCGGATTGCCGACCTTCGATGCCCACCCCGAAACTGTGAAGACGCTGGCCCGCACGGCGCTGCGCGATAAACATGCGGCGATCCGTCTCGAAGCGGCGGCGGTGCTGGCACAGTTTGGTGATACGGGCTGGAGCGAGCTTATCCGGGGCAATGCGGAAGACTGGCAGCACCTGGGGCTGGAACAACCGCCCGAGTAGCTCAAAACTGCCCGAGATTTTGCTCTTCCAGGCACAAGCTTTTTGATTGCAACTCAGGGATTGCAGTTCGGGAGCAGATGCCTGATAGCTTTGCCCGACGCTTACTTTTCCAGACCGTGGCTGAGGATCAGCCAAGGTGTCGGGGAGGTCGTGCGGAGGCTGATAGTTGACCAGCCGCCGGGCAGCTTCCCGAGCGGGATGCGCAGTGTCGCAGGTCGGGCAGCGACGACAAAGAACATGCCATGCTCCAGCAGATGCTCAGGACTTGGCAGACTTTTGAACTGCTGTCGGGTCGGCAGATAAAGACTTTCGGCCGGGGTTGCATCGAGCTGGCTTGCGGCAGCGGATGTCGGCTGATCGTTGATGGCAATCTGTAATCTTGTCGGCTTGTAGGTCAGGACTTCGAGCCGCAGTGTCCAGGCTTGATCCCCGTCTGACTGATCGGCAGCGGCAGGAATGCAGAGCGCAAGCGCGGGCAGGCTGTCTTTTGTGGCGGGCGGTAGAATGGCAAACCGCATCTCGCCCTGCGGCGGCAGACGGTATTGCACGAGCTGCCAGCCCGCTGCGGGCGAAACGAGTGCTGTGCCACTCGCGGCAACCTGCTGCGCCAGGTCGTCCCGCATAGCATAGTAGAGACCAACCTCACGGTCGAACTGAACCCCCGGTTCGGGATAGAGTCCCAGACTCTGAGTCAGCGGCAGGGCAGTCGGCCAACGGTAAGGAAAACCGCTTTGCAGGAGCGGGGGGACTGCCTTGCGGAACTCGGCCGCCCGCGCAGCATCGGGCACAAAGGCGACTGCCTCGGGCAGGAGTTGCCAGATGGCTTGCAGTCCGCGTACCCGGGCATCCTCGCCTTCCTCCCAGGTGCAAGGCGACACGATGCGGCCGCCCTGCGGAATCTGGTAGTAGCCGCCGAAAAAACGGTTTTCGTAATAATTGGCCGAGACAACCTGACGTGCGGGCGGCAGTTGCTCGATCTGGCGCTGATAGACGAGGTAGGGATGCGGCCGGCCGTCAGCGGCCAGCATGGCACCGACGGTCAGCAGGTTGGCGGCCAGCACAACCCCGCCCAGGAGCCAGCCGAGACTGTGCGCCGGACGCCGCTGCCCGGCGATCATGGCCTGTTGCAGCAGAAACTCCAGTCCGCGCCCGGCCAGAAAGAGCGCCGGTGCCGTGGCATAAACCCAGTAACGGGCAACATGCGGCATGTAGTCGCGCAGGTGCGAATAGGCCAGAAAGAGACTGATCGAGCCGATGAAAGCCAGCGCCAGCCAGGCCATGCTCCGGCCACGGCGGCCGTCCTGACGCCAGAGGGCGCAGAGCCCGACGATGCAGAGAGCGATGCCGATCCAGCTCCCGCCGCTTAGCAGTGGTCCGAGCTGCCAGAAGTAGCCAGCCAGCTCAGCGGGCAGGGAAGCGGCACGCGACCATTGCAGGGTTTTGCTGCCGATATGTTCCGGAGCACGCGAAGCGCCGATATACATCGGCAGATTGACCAGAACCGGCAAAGCCCAGAGCAGAAGACTAAGCCAGATACGCCGCCAGCCGAAGTGCAGAAGCGTCAGCAAAAGCGCCACCGCCGCCAGTCCACACCAGACGAACAGTCCGGCAAAGTGGAAGGTCACGAAACCAGTGCCGGCGATGATCAGGACTGCACCGGCGAGCAGCTTTTGCCTCTGGGCAGGGGGAGTTTTTTTCGTCACCGGTTTCGGTGATTTTTCGTCAGGTGGCGACGACCGGCCCCACTGCCAGGCCAGGGCGGCAAACGCCAGGGCACCGGCGGCGGCCCAGAGGCTGTAGAAGGCGATCTCGGAAGCATA
>Ga0172382_10010178_pt1 | contig 12684 bp, 12 predicted proteins | sample Leawel138RmetaG_FD_122245 | JGI IMG/M metagenome (GOLD analysis project Ga0172382, IMG submission 122245) | Leachate microbial communities from a municipal landfill in Southern Ontario, Canada - Leachate well 138R metaG | ecosystem: Engineered > Solid waste > Landfill > Unclassified | place...
AATTTCTATGTCCTCTTTGCCTATTACCTGGCCAGTCCCTTCAATCTGCTTCTGCTCTTTTTTCCGGCAGCTTACCTGACCGAGGCCGTTTATGTCATCACCCTGATCAAAATCGGCAGCGCCGGACTGGCCTTCTTCCATTACCTCCGCGTCAGTTTCCGGCGGCGCGGAGCGCTCGCGGTTGCCTTTTCATCCTTTTACGCCCTGTCGGGTTTCGTCATCGCCTACTCCTGGAACATCATGTGGCTGGACACCCTGATCTTCCTGCCCCTTGTCCTGCTGGCCCTGGTCCGCCAGGTCAGGGACAAGAAGTGGCTGCTTTACCCCCTGTCACTCGCTTTATTGCTTGTGACAAACTACTATCTCGCATTTTTTGCCTGCCTCTTTCTGGCCCTCTACTATCCGGTCATCCTTTTTCGCTATACCCGTGACAGGCAGCCCTTTGAAAGGCTTAAAACATTTGGCAGAACCGCCGGCCTGACCCTGGTCGGCGCTGCCCTTTCCGCCGTCCTTCTTTTTCCCGTCTACCGGTCGCTCGCCATCACTTCTGCCGCGGGCGACCGCTTCCCCGAGACTGTCGAGCTCCTGGGACGGCCGCTTGCTTACCTGGGCCAGCTCTTTCCCTTCCTGCAGCCGACCGTCCGATCGGGATCGCCCAATCTCTACTGCGGCCTGCCGGTCCTGCTCCTTTTACCGGTCTTTTTCCTTTCCGGCCGAATCCGTTTGCGCGAGAAGATTCTGAACGGCCTGCTGCTGCTCATTCTCTTTTTGTCTTTTGACATCAATGTCCTCAATTTTCTATGGCATGGCATGCATTACCCCAACCAGCTGCCCTACCGTTTTTCTTTCGTAGTCATCCTGTTTCTTCTGACCCTGGCCTACGACGGCCTCAGATCCATGCGTGAGTTCCGGCCGGCCGAAGTCGGACTGCTTGGTCTCAGCCTAACCCTGGTCATTCCTATCGTCGCCTCGATTGAACCCGACATCAAGCTGTCACCTTGGACCCAGTGGGGCGCGATCGGCTTCATGGCTGTCTACACCCTTATTTTCTCAAGCTTTCGAACCCGCAAATATAAGGGACGGATCCAGGTCAATATCCTGATTGCCGTCATGCTTTTGGAAATCGTTCTGTCGACTTTTTCGGGGCTCTACCATATGGACAGGAATGAATATTATGGCAGCCGCGACACCTATTCGGCGGGAGATACAGTTTACTCCATCCGCCAGGCGATCAGCCAGGTCGACAAACTCAACCAGGATGATGATTTCTACCGGCTTGAGCTGCGGCCCCACAAGACTTCGAATGATCCCGCCCTTTACGGATACCGCGGGCTGTCCTTGTTCGCTTCGACCTCACCGGCCGGTCCGGTCTCATTTTTTAAGAGCTTTGGCTTCCAAAATAACGGGATCAACAGCTATCAGTACCGCGGCGCCACCCTTTTCAGTGAGGCTTTGTTCGGAATACGCTACGTGATCCTTCGGGAAAAATCAGACCTTGATGAGTCGGCGCGTCAACTTGTTCTTGGCAATGAGCTGATCTCAGTCTATGAGAATCCTTATAGTTTTCCCTTTGCCTTCACTGTTGATCGCGGCATCCAGGGCTATTCCGGCACCAGTACGAATTCCTTCAACAACCAGGACAATTTTGCCGCCGGACTCTTCGGCACGGAGGCGGTCCTCTTTGAGGAGTTAAGGCATGATGAGCTCGAGGGAGCTGATCTCAGCTCTTCTGGCTCCGCCCAGTTCCGATTCACTAAATCCGCGCAAGTCCCGTCTGCGGAGCAGGCGGTCATCTGGACCGCCCGCCATGCCGGGCCCCATTACCTGAGTCTGGATATGCGCGGCCATGATACGGACAGCCTTGAGCTTGTCGTTGACGGAACGAGTGTTAAGGTGGACGGAAAGAAAAAGGGCATCATTGAGCTCGGCAGCCTTATCGATGGCAGTGAGATCCGTTTGGCGGTCCAGCTCGCGGATACTGCTCCTGAATCGGGATCATTTGAAGCACGTGTTTCCTCTTTGGATCTGAATGTCTTGCAGGCGCTGTCCCTTGAAGCCAAAAGCCGCGGTATCGAAGGCTTGACCATGAAGGAAGATCACTTCTATGGTGAAATCACAGCCGAAGAAGAAAGCTTTTTGCTGGTCACCGTGCCCTACGATCCCGGCTGGAAAGCCTATGTGGACGGGGAGCCGGTCGCCATCCAGACAGTTGACCGCGCCCTCATGGCAATCCCCCTTGATGCCGGACATCACCGTATCTTTTTCGCATTTCTCCCGGTCGGCTTCCACGAGGGGCTCTTGGTGTCCCTGGCCGCCCTTTTTGTCCTTCTTCTCATTGGAGGGGTGAAGTTGGCGGTGAGAACCTATCAAAAAGCAGGTGCCGGAAGAACTGACAGGAAGACAATGGAAGAAGGGGAAGACCCTGAAAATGTGACCCTGAATACGCCTGGTCCAGATCCTGCATGATATCTACATGCTGAATGAGGGAACGGGCAAAATGTCCTGCTGTGGTGAGCCCATGTCTCTCCTCCATCCCGGGACAATTGATACCATGGAGGATAAACACATTCCACAGATCAGCCGGGAAGCCAGCATGGTTCATGTCGTGATCGGGAAAGAGAAGCACCCTATGACTAAGGAACGTTACATTGCTTTTATTGCGGCGGTCCAGGGTGACAAGGTCCAGTTTGTGCACCTGCATCCAGGGGATGAGCCCAAAGCGTCATTTCACGCAGAGGAAGGTCCCGTGCAGGTTTATGGCTTTTGCAGCCTGCATGGTTTGTGGATGACGGAAGCTTAGCGGATCACAGCTTGACTAAGGCAGGGGCGGGCGCTTTGAGTGCCCGCTTTTGTTCGCCACGGATTGAAGAAGCTGTTCTTTTTCCTTAGCGTCGGCCATTAGTCCGCGCTTGATGATGACCTTTTCTTCCAGCAACCGGTTGAAGGTATCTGCGCCCTCTTTCATAATTATATTCGTGCAAATCATTGCGATTTTCGTGCAAAATGTATATAATAATGACACCAGCACGAAAGGAGATGATTGCATGGCTAGCCAAACCAAAAACATCAGCATTCGCATGGATGCCGATTTGAAAACCCAGGCCGACGCGCTTTTCAGCGAACTCGGCATGAACCTGTCCACCGCCTTCAATATTTTTGTGCGGCAGTCGCTCCGCGAGGGGAAAATTCCGTTTGACATTTCGCTGAGCCAACCCAACAAGGAGACAATAGCCGCAATGCTCGAGGCGGCAAGGATAGCGAAAGACCCGTCCGTTAAAGGCTACAATGACCTGGACGAGTTGTTCGCCGACCTTAAAAAATGAGAGAAACCAAGCTGACGGTCAAACTCACCACTCAGTTCAAAAAAGATTACAAGCTGGCTATGAAGCGCCGCCTGGACATCGAACTGCTGGACGCCATTATTGCCAAGCTCGCCGTGGGTGAGGCACTTGCCGAAAAGCATAAAGACCATGACCTGACAGGCAACTGGGCCGGGTATCGGGAGTGCCACATCCTGCCGGACTGGTTGCTGATTTACCGCATCGACGACGGCGTACTGGTGCTCACATTGGCCCGCACCGGAACCCGCAGCGACTTGTTCGGTAATTAGCCCTCCGCCCGTACCAACTGTTCTACATAACTTTGCGGATCCGCCACCGGACCCCACGTCACACATCCTGCAGGAGCACCCAATCAAGTTCTTATGTCCCGGAGGCCGATGTTCTGGCGGCTAACATGAAAAGAGGCTGTCCCTCAACACTTTACAGTTTTTGAGACAGCCCGCCATTGCTCGCCACGGATTGAAGAAGTTGCTCATTCTCCTTGAAGGTTAACTCGCGGTAACTGCCTTCAGCCAGTGTCCCCAGCGTGATATGCATGATGCGGATACGGATCAGGTCGGTGACACGGTAGCCAAGCGCCTGACACATGCGGCGGATCTGACGGTTCAGTCCCTGGCGGAGGACGAGATGGAATTCACGCTCTCCCGTCTTCCAGGCAGTGCTGGGAAGCGTCTTCTGACCCAGGATGCGAACGCCCGTCCGCATGGCCTGCAAAAAATCCTCAGTGATCCTGTGATCGACCGTGACGACATACTCTTTTTCATGGCCGAAACTGCTGTGCATCACCCGGTGGGCAAGCTCCCCGTCGTCAGTGAGGAGAATCAGGCCTCGCGTGTCGCGGTCAAGCCTTCCGATCGTGAAGACGCGGCGGGGGTAATTGATGTAGGAAATGATATTGTCCCGCCGGGCGGGGTCGCTGGTCGATGTAATCCCTTTTGGTTTGTGAAAGGCAAGGACGACTCTGGATTCAGGGGGAGCAAGTTCCAGCGGATGGCCGTCCACTGTGACCAGATCACCGGAGCCGACTACCATGCCGGTACGGGCAGGGGCGCCATTGACGCGGACGCGGCCCTCCTGGATGAGCTTGTCCGCATCACGCCGGCTGCATAAGCCGGCTGAGGCAATGAAACGGTTAATTCTCATCCTCTGAAGATTGCGTCAAGCTGTCAGCGTAGGGGATGAGCAGTTTAAAGATTGATCCTTGCCCCTTGACGCTTTCGACCATGAGCTCATAACCGAGCTGCTGTGAGATTTCCCTGGCGATGGACAGGCCGAGTCCGGTGCCCGGTTCCTGGTGTGCCTTGTCTTCCTTATAGAATCTGTCAAATACATGGTGGAGATCTTCCTCCATAATCCCGATCCCGGTATCTTCGACAGAAATGGACGCGCCATTGTAGTCCCTTGCAATCCGGATCGTAATGGTTCCGTCCGGCGGGGTAAACTTGATGGCATTGTCGATCAGAATCACAAGTATTTGCTCAATTCTGTCCGCATTGCCCCAGACAGGGGGCGGGTCATCATCGATTCCTATGGTCCGGAGTTCCAGGTCCTGGTCCGCGAAGATCGCCTCAAAATTGTTGACAACGTCCCTGGCTACCGCCGCCAGGCTGACGGCTTCCTGTTCAACCGGCGTCGCGTCAGCCTGGATCCGCGACAATTCGAGCATATCGTTGATCAGGCGGGACAAGCGCAAGGTTTCACGCAGTAGAATCTGATGATATCGCTTCTGATCGTCGGGAGATGTCACCATGCCTTCCGTTAAAGGCTCCAGCAAACCGCGCATGGCGGTCAGGGGCGTCCGCAGTTCGTGGGAAACATTGGCGACATACTCCCGCCGGGTCTGTTCCAGCCGCTCGGCCTTGGTGATGTCCCGGAAGAGGCCGACCGCGCCGTTGACGACTTGCTGTTCACTCACCAGAGGTGTAATGACAACCTGAATCTGGCGGTGGTCTTTGGCGATGACGCAAGTCACAGTCTTGTTGGTCTCCATGGCCTGGCTGAAAAAGTGATCAATCCTGCTTTCAAGAAGCAGGCCGGCCGGGTCAGACCGGCCGGAATAATTCTTGTCGAGGCCAAAGACGGAATAAAGGCGGTCATTGAACTGCATGACACTGCCGTCGCGGTGGACCGCTACAATTCCCTCACCGATGCCATCGATGATCTGCTTGAGCCGGACAGCATGATCACGCAACTGCTGGAAGGACTCCGACAATTCTTCAGCCATTTTATTTATAGTGCGGGCCAGGTCACCGATTTCACCCTCCTGGGCTTCATTAGCCCGCCTCGAGAAGTCACCGCGGCCCATGGCCAGGGCAACGCTTCGTATTGATTCAATGGGTTGTACGATGCGGAAGGCAGCGATGATGACGGGGATGACCATGATGACAAGAACGATAAGCGAGGAGGTGAGAAGGGCGAAGTTGAGGCTTTGAATGCCGGCGCCCACCTCTTTCATGGGCTGGACGAATACGGTTGTTCCGGATTGGCTCCCGTCAGTCTGCGTGATTGGAACGGACAGGATGAGGAAGCGGTCGCCCGCGACTGGCAGATTGATGTAGCTCAGCTTGTACGGGTCCGAGCTTTTCGACAGCTCAGTGTGCTCCTTGGCTACGATGGTTTCGAGGTCGCCCGCAAGACCGGACAGCAGCTCCGGCAAAGGTGTGTGGTAGCGTATTCCGCTGTTATCGGTTATGTAGATCCAATTGCCGAAAAGCTCATAGGAATGTTCGATGAGATCGATGCAAAAGGTCAGTCCGTTTTCATGAAAGACATTGCGGGAGATCAGATTGGCGCGCGGCAAGAGTTCCCTGGCCTTAATCCGGTTGAAAACAGGATTGGCAACGAAACTGTAGAAGATGGCGGTCAAAACCGTCCACAACATGAGGGCGGCGATCAAAAGCAAAAAGATGCGGCGGACAAGAAAACGGTTTTTCATCGCGGTTCAGGCAGTGGCCTCAAATTTGTAGCCGACGCCATAGACAGTGATTAAACCGTACTTTGGATGATCGCTGTCAATCTTTTGCCGGATTCTTTTTATGTGGGTATCAACCGTGCGGGTATCGCCGAAATAGTCGTAACCCCACACCTTGGACAGGATCTGTTCGCGGTCCATGACCTGGCCCGCGTGCGAGGCTAACAAATAGAGGATCTCGACTTCCTTGGGAGTGAAAGCAACGACCTCGTCCCTGACCTTGACCTGGTAATTGTCCAGATTGATTTCAAGGCCGTCGAAGCGGAGAATGGAAGGCTTTTGCCCCGATTCCGTATCCTGGATCCGGCGAAACAGGGCCTTGATGCGGGCGATAACCTCGCGCGGACTGAAAGGTTTGACGATGTAATCATCCGCGCCCAGCTCCAGACCCAGAACGCGGTCGATCTCCTCTCCCTTGGCCGTCAGCATGATAATGGGCACGTTACTGGTTTTACGTATGGTCCGGCAGACATCGGTGCCTGACATCTTGGGCATCATCAGGTCAAGAATGATGAGATCGGGTTTGTCATGCAGCGCTTTTTCCAGCGCTTCCTCTCCGTCGTAGGCGGAAGAATGCGGGAAGTGCTCCGCATCAAGGTAGAGTCCGAGCGACTCATGGACGACGGGGTCGTCATCACAGATTAAAATGTGAGGAGTAGTAGACATGGATACCTCCTGACGCAAAGCGATCGGCTTTTCAACACCCCCATTATATAACATGCAGGCCCGGCGGTTTTTACAAGCTGACAAGCCCTGGCCCCGCCGGACGTGCTATGCTCATACCATGTCAGTTCGCTTCGAAACACCGCAAATACTTTATGAGGACAATCACCTCCTGGTCGCTGTCAAACCGCCCGGCATCCCTTCCCAGTCCGGCCCTTTCTCCTTGCCTGACATGATGGGACTTTTGAAGCGTGACCTTGCCCTGCGTTACCAAAAACCCGGCAATGTCTTCCTGGGCCTGGTCCATCGCCTTGATCAGCCTGTCAGCGGACTCATGGTTTTTGCCAGGACTTCCAAGGCCGCGTCACGGCTCTCCCAGTCTTTTCGAACACGGCAAGTTCAAAAACTTTACCTGGGCATTGTCAGAGGGATCCCCAAAGATGATGAGGGAGTCATGTGTGATGCCCTGTCCCGCAAGGAGATTGACGGACGTGTCAGGCGGGTCAGGGATCATGAAGGCTACCGGGCGGAATTGAGCTGGAAGCTGCTGTCCCGTGACCAGGGCAGGGGGGAGGCGCTGCTCCTGATTGATCTTGTGACCGGCAGAAGGCATCAGATACGCGCCCAGATGGCCGAACACGGCCTTCCCCTGCTGGGTGACCGGCGTTATGGCCTGATGGATGGTAGGGACCAGGCGGTGCCTACTGTCGCCCTCCATGCCTGTGTCCTCAGCTTTGCACACCCGGTCAAAAAGGAATCCCTGTCATTTCGTTTGGGGCCCGCCATCAATCCATCATTTTCAGCGAAAGACGCGGAAACTTTCGAGACTTATTTTCCTTAATCGTTTTCCTGACGGGCCGGCTTCCGGTAATAGGCGCTTACCAGCGGCCGGTAGCCGCATTGCTTGAGCATGGAATAGGGAACTCTGGAAAAAGAGGCCTTATTGTGCCTGCCTGTCACAATATAGCGCTGGTATTGCTGCATGTAGGCGTCAATCCGGTAAAGCGAGGCATGGGTGGTCAGCATGGGGAAAAACCAGCGCGACCAACACAGTTCATTGCCGCTTCTGCTGTAGAATTTCGCATTGAATTTGCGGTTAAAGGCTTTGAGCGCGCGCTCAGGGTCAGCTTCCTTGCGCAGCATCCAGCGGCGCAAAGAACGGGCGGCACGCCGGATCCGGCCCATAAGTTTTTTGACCGTTGCCGGCGCGATGTCAATCTCTCCCTGCTTATATTGGAAACCGAGAAAACACCAGGCATGCCCGGGTTCGATCACCTGCTCCTTGCTTTCATTGACCACAAGCCGGTACTGGTCGAAGAACTGCCTCAAAACAGCCCGATGTTCCATCAGCCGCCCGTAGCTGTCAAAGAGGATAATGTCGTCGGAGTAACGGGCGTAGCGGACCTTCTTGCGGGCGAAATAGAAATCGACTTCGGCCAGGTACAGATTAGCCAAAAAGGGCGAAGTCGGCGTCCCTGCCATGACGCCCCGGGCTTCTTTTATCAGCTGCCCATTCCAGACGGCGCGGTCATCATTGATCAGGGCAAGAAGCAGCCGCAGCAGGGGAGGGTCATCATCGATCGTCCTGCATAAAATTTCAGACAGGATGGCAGGATCGATGCTGTTGAAGTAATTGCTGATATCTGTTTTGTAGCACCAAAAAGATGAAATATCAGGGTCCCGGGCCAGGTCGGTAAAAGCGCGACGCACACCGGTCTGTCTTCTGAAAGCATAACAGTTGGGCGCCAGCCTGTCATCGTAATGGTAGAGGAGATAGGAAAGCAGCTTGAGGGTCATGTTTTCTTCATGTGAAAAGGTGTAGACGACCCGCTTTTTGGTGGTACCCAATTTGTTCAGTTCACGGCGCTCGGGGATACCGAAGGAGAAGGACTCCTCAATGATCCGGCCGGCCAGTGGCAGGTAGGCGCGAGTTTCAATAAAGTCGGTAAGAGCTTCCCTTTCTTCCGGGTCGAGCAATTCGTTGGTCAGCTTGTAATCGAGAAATTCGAGCCAGATTTCATGTTGGGCAAGTTTTTCGAGCATGGTGTCTCCGTGAACTGCACAGCCCCGTATAAAACGGGGCTGTGCTCTGCGGGAAAGCCTTTGAAGGCCACGTTGTGGCCACGAAACCACACTGGCACACCGCCGCCTGCACAGCTCATCATGTGTACCGCTTCGTTCCGGCGCAGACGTTAATAAACATCCCACAGGGTACTTGGATTATGGGGGAGGCGCAAGATGATGTCAAGGTGTGTATGACAAGCTGCTGCGAATACCCGGTCTCTATCACAAGCCGAAAAGAAACTCCCGCCCTTTCTCTGAAAAAAAGGCAGGAGCTTTTTTAGTGGATTTGGCTTTAACTTAACTTCCTCTTAAACGCGTTCCAATTGTTGTTTCTATTTCTGACGCCGGGCAAGAGCTCTACAAATCCATATCCGACGAGATTCCCTTCCTCATCATATATCTCCGCTAACAACTCGAAGAAGAACACATTAAACATGCCTTTGGCTTTCGGGGTAATGGTGTATTTTCTTCCATTCATCGCCAGATTCCATCTGTTTGAAAACTCTTTTCCCTCAAATGTGATGACTTCTGTCGCCTCGAGCTTATAGTCATTCAGTCGGCGGTAGGCGCCATCCGCCTCGATACAGGTGCCGTCATAGTAGTCATTCTGCGGGAATGCAAACAGCATCGTTTCGGTGTTGTCGAAGAATCTCAAGGAGAACCATTCCCAGCTGCATCTAGGGTCTGTCAGCGAGTATGTTCCGCCCTGCCTGTCAAACCATGTTTTACCGGTCAGATTGTTGTACTCTTCACCCAGGATGACCAACTTGCCCCTTGTCGCCAGATTGGTAAAAGAATAATAATAAGTTCTTTCCTTGGGGTCATTTAAAATACCCATCTGCAATACGCCATCATCGCAATGCCATACGGGAGGCTTAATTGCGTTCATTTCCACTTCGAGACAGAACTCGTCACTCTTCATATGCAGGCTCATATGCCCCTTGCTTGAATGCTCATTTTTCGAAAAGTTGAATACTGCCCTCTCGCCCACAGACAGCTTATCCGCTGTTGTCGTAACACCCTTCCCGAAGAAGACGGGCGTCTGGATATTGTAGTGCTTTCCCGTCTGGAAATCGGTTACCGAGCAAATCAGTATATGGAACTTGATCCCGAATATCCGTATCTTGGCCAGCGTGAACTGATAGCCAAACATGCCTACCTTGTTATCCTGCAGATAACCCGTGCAATACCACCATTCCGAACACCGTTTATGGGTCAGGAATTCATCCTCAAATGACTTGTGGGGAATCCCTGTACCTTCCGCATATACAATCCTGCCCATTGTCAAATCCCCTTTGATAGTTCTATAATTAAAATATACAACTATAGTTGCAGAAGTACAATCGACGATTTATCCATCGTGTCGCTTAAGCAACTCTTTCGGGAAACAGATTGACAGGAGAGTGACCTTATGGATTTGCGCATTCAAAAAACCTTAGAGAGCATTGAAAAAGAATTCCTGACTTTACGCGCCAAAACACCACTGAATAGAATCAAGGTCAACGATTTATGCAAAAACGCAAAAATCAATAAGTCCACTTTCTATAGATACTTCAAGGATATCTTTGATCTGTCTGACAAGATCGAAAATGAAACCATCGACAGGATTATGGAGAACTTTACCACACTTAATTGCCTGTTCTCAAATCCAAAAGTGTTTATCAAGGGGCTACTGGCCGCCGTTGGGCAGTACAACGACAAGATATTGACATTGTTCGGCGGCAGAATATATATCTTCGCTGACAAAATTGAGGCAAGACTGAAAAGCCACTATCTGTCATCCCCATGCTCTCTTGAAGATGACATTATGATGTCTTTTCTTATCGGCGGAGCAACCCATGTATTTCTGAATCCCAAGTATGACATCGAATCAGGTACAAAGACGCTTGCGGAGCTTTTGCGCAGGATTAATGACGCAGCAAATGCTCCGGATCCGCCTCAATGACCCGGCTGTGTCATGACCTTTTCATATACCTTGAACCCTGAATCTACGGCCTGATGTGTTCCCAGCCCAAAGCCTTCCGTGTCGTTGCCAACGATATAGAGGCCGCTGATGGGCGTATCGCATTTTGGCCGGTGTGGGCCGGCCTGGCCCAGGGAATTGGCAATCCCGTAGGATTCACCCCCTTGACCGGGGAGGATCACATCATTGCCAACACCCGGCACTATGGCGGTGGTCATGATTTCCGTTCGGGTGATCACATTGGGTTCGTACAATTCCGGGGCAATCTTTCGAACCCCTTTTTCGATGTATTCCAGATAGGGCTTCGGGTCAAGATGAAGATCCGGCAAACAGGACATGACTGCGTAAATCACCTGCCTGTTTTCGGGAGCCATATTGGGATAAAGGGAGGTTGTGCCGAGATAGATATAGCCCTTTTCCGGTTTTATTTCACCGCGTCCAATGGCTTCAAATTCGCTGTATTTTGCGACGCATCCTTCGGGAAACAAGACCATCATAGGGGAAGTCAACACGGGACGGCTTGTGAAGTATCGATAGCCTACGCAAGCAAGGTTGCTTTCCAAACCCTTGATTCTTTCTACATAATCCGATTCAAATTGATCTTCACCCACGAGTTTAAGTATGGTCTGCCGGATTCCCGCATTGCTTATCACAAGGGGCGCCGTGTATTTTTCACCCCTTTGAGTCGTAACGCCGCAGACGCTTCCGTCCTGCGTATCGATAGACTCCACGCGGGTATTCATTTGTATCCTGCCGCCTCTTTCCTCAACTGTCTGCGCCATCACTTCAAAAAAATTGCCGATGCCGCCCTCATAATAGCGGCCGCCGCTGCCGCTGACCGCTGTTTGAAACATTTTAACCATCTCTCCTGCCGCAAGGAGGTCGGATGTCATTTCGAAGGCGCCTTCCCCAAAAGATGCCAGCATAAAGGTACGAAAACCTGCCGGCAGGGGACCGAGGCTATCAAGGTATTCCATGGCGGAAAGGGTGTAAAGTTCCGCGATTTTTTCTTCACTCAGGAAGCGCAGCTTAGCCGCGACGCGCGCTATTTGTAAAATAGAACGGAAATGCCACGGCTTGACGCCGACAAATCCAAACATCTTCAATACGCCCGGAAATTTGAAGCCCATTTGCCAGCTGGTGATTTTACCATCCTGGTTCTCATAAAACAGCCTGCCGATTCCGAAGTCGTCACCCAGGATAAGCTTGACCTGATCCTGCTTGCCAAGCCTTTGGCTGAGCTTTTCAAAAAGCGAATTGTATTGTGGCACGCAATTGATCGGAAACAGCTCATAAGAGAAGCCGTCCCGCTTGATTGTCATCATCCGGCCGCCCGGTTTCTGGTTTTTATCAATCAGCAGGACCTTCCTGCCGGCATAGGCAAGGAGGCTCGCCGCGGTTGTGCCGCCGGGGCCCGCGCCAACAACAATGACATCGTAGTGTTCCATATTCATTACCTCCGCGGATCAGCCTGGGCGTCCTTAGTCTTTGCAATAAGCGATTTCTTGAATTTTTTGTTGTAAACGCCGGGTAAAAGCTCCACGAAGCACAGACCCACTTCTTCACCATCATTGTTGCGAATGCTTGCCAGCAATTCGTAATAGCCCATGTTCATCTGCCCTTCCAAGAGCGGTGTAATCGTATACCACTCCTCCTTCAATCCGGGAACAGTCAGCTCCCAT
>Ga0172382_10010179_pt1 | contig 12684 bp, 10 predicted proteins | sample Leawel138RmetaG_FD_122245 | JGI IMG/M metagenome (GOLD analysis project Ga0172382, IMG submission 122245) | Leachate microbial communities from a municipal landfill in Southern Ontario, Canada - Leachate well 138R metaG | ecosystem: Engineered > Solid waste > Landfill > Unclassified | place...
CCCAGCAGGCAGGAGCCGTACGGCGGCAGCGGCTGCTCGCCACAGGGGTTGGTGGCGCGGATCGCCTCGCACCACCAGTTGTTGTTCAGCTGGTTGACGCGGTCGATAAGGATGAAGCCCGGCTCGGCGTAGTCATAGGTGGAGACCATGATCATGTCCCACAGATGCCGCGCCTTGACCCGCCCGTAGATCTTGCAGGCGACCAGGCCGTCGTCGCGCACGATGTAGTTGTCGTGCACCGGCCATTCGCGCCAGAGCACGTGCTCGGCGTCACTCAGGTCCAGCTCGGCGGCTTCCTTGGCATGCACCGGGAACACCAGCGGCCACTCGCCGTCGGCTTCCACCGCCTGCATGAACTCGTCGGTGATCAGCAGGCTGAGGTTGAACTGGCGCAGCCGGCCGTCCTCGCGCTTGGCGCGGATGAACTCGCGCACGTCCGGATGACCGACCTCGAAGGTGCCCATCTGCGCACCGCGACGGCCACCGGCGGAGCTGACGGTGAAGCACATCTTGTCGAAGATATCCATGAACGACAGCGGGCCGCTGGTGTGCGCGCCCGCACCGGAGACGAACGAGCCGCGCGGGCGCAGCGTGCTGAATTCGTAGCCGATGCCGCAGCCGGCCTTGAGCGTCAGCCCGGCCTCGTGGACCTTGCCGAGGATGTCGTCCATCGAGTCGGTGATGGTGCCCGAGACGGTGCAGTTGATGGTCGAAGTCGCCGGCTTGTAGTCCTGCGCGCCGGCGTTGGAAATGATCCGCCCGGCCGGTATGGCGCCGTTGCGCAGCGCCCAGAGGAAGCGCTCGTGCCAGTGCTCGCGCTGCTCGGCCGGCTCGACATCGGCCAGGGCACGGGCGACGCGCTGCCAGGTGGCGTCGACGTTGTCGTCGACCGGCGTGCCGTCCTTGTTGGTCAGGCGATATTTCTGCGCCCAGATATCTTCGGAGGCCACCTGCAGGGGGATGCTGGAGGTGATTTTGCTCTCTGCCGCGACCGGCCCACCCGTCTTCGCCATGCGCTGCACGTCCTTCGTCGATTGGATAAAAAAGATCGCGAAGCTTATGTCATGAGCGCGTCGGACGCACATGATGGATATCAATCGAGGGTGGGAGCCAACATGAAAACAGCGCAATTCCCGACGGGTGGGCGCGTGCTGCAGCAGCAGCGCACGCCGTCTGTCAGAGCGCTTGCAGGCAGTCGGCCAGGGTGTCGCCGAGGTCCTCGACGAGCTGTTCGTAGCCGCGTGCGCCGACCGTCAGGTTAACGCCGAGCACATCCAGCTCGGCCATCCGCACCGGCAGGCCGCGAGTCAGGGTTTCAGCCAGACGCGGGCGTGCCGGCGGCTCGCTGAACACGCAGCTCGGCCCGGCCTGCTGCAACCGCTCGCGCATCGCCGCAACATGCCGGGCTCCGGGCTGCGCCTCGCCGCCAGCACTGAACACGCCGGCATGACGCAGGCCGTAGGCGGCCTCGAAGTAGTCGTAGGCTTCGTGGAAGACGAAGAATGGCTTGCCCCGCAGGCCCTCGAATCGCTCGCTGAGGCGCCTGTCGAGCGCCTCGAGGCGCTGCGCGAAGGCCGCGCTGTTGGCCTGATAGCGCGCCGCGTTGGTCGGGTCGGCAGCGGCGAGATCGCTGGCCATGCGCTCGGCGATTACCCGCGCATTGGCCGGCAGCAGCCACAGGTGGGCGTCGAGGCTGCCGGGACGGTGATCGTGGTCGTGCTCGTCTTCGTCGTGCGCAGCGGCGGTCTCATGCTCATGCGCGTCGTGCCCGTGTTCGTCGTGCTCGTCATGCTCCCCGGCCTCTTCGCTGGCCGGCGCGTCGCCGAAGTGCCGCAGCGTCAGGCCCGGCAGCTGCTGCACGGCGAGGGTCGCGCCGCTACGCCCTTTCAGCACCGGCGGCAGGAAGGTTTCCAGATCCGGGCCGATCCAATAGAACAGCTCGGCCTCGCGGATGCGCCGGACGTCGGACGGACGCAGCGCGTAGTGATGCGCCGAAGCGCTGGCCGGCAGCAGCACGTCGGGCGTGCCAACGCCGTCCTGTACCGCCGCGGCGATCAGCTGCAACGGCTTGATGCTGGTCAGCACGCGAATGTCGGCCTGGGCAACGGCGCTGCATGCAAGCAACGCGGCAAGCAGCGGGAGAGAGAAAAGACGCTTCACGGGTTATCACTCAGGAGGCTGGAAATGGTACATAATAACGTCTCTCCATCAGAACGTCGCCGCTCATGTCCAAGACTCCGCTGGCCTGCACGCCCCACGACCACGACCACTGCGTCAGCCATGCGCTGGCCGAAGCCGATGCGCTGTGCGCGCGCCAAGGCGTGCGCCTGACCGCGCTGCGCCGGCGTGTGCTTGAGCTGGTCTGGCAGAGCCATCGACCGCTCGGCGCCTACGACATCCTCGCCGTGCTGAGCGAGCAGGACGGCCGCCGCGCCGCCCCGCCGACCGTATACCGCGCGCTGGATTTTCTTCTGGAGAACGGTCTGGTACACCGCATCGCCTCGCTCAACGCCTTCATCGGCTGCATCCATCCGGAGCACCCGCACCAGGGCCAGTTCCTCATCTGCCGCAGCTGTCACACCGCCATCGAGCTGGAGCAACCCTCCATCGCCGAGGCCATCGAGGCCGCGGCGCGCAACGTCGGCTTCGCCGTCGAAGGCCAGACCGTCGAAGTGGTCGGGCTTTGCACGCCGTGCCGGAGCGCGGCATGAGCGATACGCTGCTGCGGCTGGATGACGTCCACGTGCGCTTCGCCGGCCAGGACGTGCTGGAAGGCGCGCACCTGCAAGTGCACCGCGGCGAGATCGTCACGCTGATCGGCCCCAACGGCGCCGGCAAGACCACCCTGGTGCGCGTGGTGCTCGGCCTGCTCAAGCCGGAGCGCGGCGAGGTCTGGCGCAAGCCGAGGCTGCGGGTCGGCTACATGCCGCAGAAGCTGCATGTCGATGCCACGCTGCCGCTGTCGGTGCTGCGTTTCCTGCGGCTTGTGCCGGGTGTGGATCGTGCCCGCGCGCTGACGGCGCTGAGCGAGGTGGGCGCCGAACAGGTGATCGACAGCCCGCTACAGAAAATTTCCGGCGGCGAACTGCAGCGCGTGCTGCTGGCCCGCGCCCTGCTGCGCGAACCGGAGCTGCTGGTGCTCGACGAGCCCGTGCAAGGCGTCGACGTCGCCGGCCAGGCCGAGCTGTACCGGCTGATCGGCCGGTTGCGCGAGCGTTACGGCTGCGGCGTGCTGATGGTCTCCCACGACCTGCATCTGGTGATGAGCGCCACCGATCAGGTGGTCTGCCTGAACCGCCACGTCTGCTGTTCCGGCCATCCGGAGCAGGTCAGTACCGACCCGGCCTTCGTCGAGCTGTTCGGCCAGGACGCCCGCAGCCTCGCGGTCTATCACCACCAGCACGATCACCGCCACGACCTGCACGGCAGCGTGGTGATCGGCAAACCCCACGTCCACGGCCCGAACTGCAAGCACTAGTAGGGCCTATTGATGCTTTGTCACGGCCGCGCCGGATCCAGTTTTAGCGCGGAGCAAGGCATGAGGAGAGAAGTTTGGTTATTCCAAATAAACGACGAATAACGCAGCACCGCGCTAAAACTGGCCCGGCCCTTCGGGTTGCGCGTCAAATGGTGCCATGCGGCGTTGCGGGACTTGCCAAGGGAGCGACCATTGCCTGCGTCCCGCGCCTTGCCTGGCACCATTTGACGCGGCAACGCGGCTCGCGCCAAAGCATCAATAGGCCCTAGCATGCCCGATTTCCTGCTCAACGCCCTGCTCGCCGGCCTCGCCCTGGCGCTGGTCGCCGGTCCGCTCGGCTCCTTCGTGGTCTGGCGGCGCATGGCCTATTTCGGCGACACCCTGTCCCACGCCGCGCTGTTCGGCGTCGCCCTCGGACTGATGCTCGACGTCAACCTGACGCTGGCGGTGACCGTCGGCTGCGTGCTGCTCGCCCTGCTGCTGGTGACCCTGCAGCAGCGCCAGCCGCTGGCCTCGGACACGCTGCTCGGCATCCTCGCGCACAGCACGCTGTCGCTCGGCCTGGTGTCGCTGAGTTTCATGAAGGATGTGCGCGTCGACCTGATGGGCTATCTGTTCGGCGATCTGCTCGCAGTGGGGCCGAGCGATCTGGCCTGGATCATCGGCGGCAGCGCCCTGGTGCTGCTGATGCTGATTCCGCTGTGGCGACCGCTGCTGGCGATCACCGTGCACGAGGAGCTGGCCAAGGTCGAAGGGCTGCCGGTGGCCGGCATTCGCCTGGCGCTGATGCTGCTGATCGCCGTGGTGATCGCCGTGGCGATGAAGATCGTCGGCGTGCTGCTGATCACCTCGCTGCTGATCATTCCCGCCGCGGCCGCACAGCGCCATGCGCGCACGCCGGAGCAGATGGCCCTGGGCGCCAGCATCCTGGGTATCGTCGCGGTGTGCCTGGGGCTGACGCTGTCCTGGTACGAGGACACCCCGGCCGGTCCGTCCATCGTGGTCAGCGCCGCCGCGCTGTTCCTGCTCAGCTTCGCCTGGCCGAAGCGCGCATGACCGATCTCAAATACCTGCGCGGCTACCCTGAAGCGCTGCTGGCTCAGGTGCGCCAGCTGATCGCCGAGGACCGTCTGGACGATTACCTGCAACGGCGCTATCCCGGCCGTCATGAGGTGCAGAGCGACAAGGCGCTGTACGGCTACGTGCAGACGCTCAAGCAGGAGTACCTGAAAAGCGCGCCACCGATCGACAAGGTGCTCTACGACAACCGGCTGGACCTGACTCACCGCGCGCTGGGCCTGCATACCGCGGTATCGCGGGTGCAGGGCGGCAAGCTCAAGGCGAAGAAGGAAATCCGCGTCGCCGCGCTGTTCCGCGAGGCGGCGCCGGAGTTTTTGCAGATGATCGTGGTGCACGAGCTCGCTCACCTGCGCGAGAGCGAGCACAACCGCGCCTTCTACAAGCTGTGCGAACACATGCTGCCCGGCTACGGGCAGATCGAGTTCGACCTGCGGCTGTTCCTGCACTGGCGGGAGCTGCAGGGCAGCTGAGGAGCCGCCCTGCGTGGATGGCTGCGGCCATCCACCCTACGCCCCGCTGGTACCGAAGCCTGCGTAGGGTGGAAAACTCGCGAAGCGATTTTCCACGCGTCAGTGCCTGGTTTGGCCTCATGCCGGACCTCGCGCCTCATCCGCGTGGATGGCTGCGGCCATCCACCCTACGCTGACCCGTTACGCCGGGATCGCCGCCGCCGCGGCCTCACGCGCCCAGATGCGGTGCTGGCCGAGCGCCTGGGCGAAGTGGCCGAATACCCCATCGACGGCATCGCCCTCCAGCAGTCCGGCATCGGCAGTGAGGTTCAGCGATGCCAGCAGTGGCCGTGCCGCACCGAGCACCACAATGGGTTTCAGGTGCTTGTAGGCCTCGAGCAGGTAGTGCTTGGCCTCGCCGGACTTGGCCATGGCCGCCGCCGCATCGGCACCGCCGGGGACGAACACCGCGTCGAACATCACCGAGGGCATGCCGTCCATCGCGGCGTCGACCGGCAGCATCTTGCCGTCCGCCGTTTTCACCGGCGCCGGTGACGGGCCGATGATCTTGGTCAGCGCGCCCTGCTCGGCCAACTTTGCCTTGAATGCGTCGATTGCCGCACCATCGACGCCGTTGGCCACCAGAATCGCCACCTTGCGCGACTTGATATTGCCCGGCAAGTGGTTCATCAGGCTCAGTGCCGGCGAACTCTGCGGGGTCGGCGTCTTCGGCGCTACGGTCGGCGCGCTCGGTGCCGGCAGGCCGAGGTTTTCGGCCACACGGCGGGCCAGCTCCATATCGATGTTGGCGAGGATTTCGTTGACCTGCCGTTCGCGGATGAACACCCGCTCCACCTTGCCCAGCTCGAAGGTATAGGCGCCGATGATGTGCTCCTTCTCCGGCGCGCTCATGCTGTTCCAGAACAGCGTGGCCTGGGAGAAGTGGTCGCCGAAGGATTCACTGCGGTTGCGGATCTTGTGCCCCTCGACGCGCTCCGGATAGCTCTCGAAACCGCCGCCCTGAGCCGCCGGCGGGGTTTCCTTGGGCCAGCCGCTGTCGATCGAGTTGGGCTCGTAATTGGCGCGGCCCTTGTGGATGGTCTGGCGATGGAAGGCGTCGCGCTGGTTGTTGTGGAACGGGCACAGCGGGCGGTTGATCGGGATCTCGTGGAAGTTCGGCCCGCCGAGACGCAGCAGCTGGGTGTCGGTGTAGGAGAACAGCCGGCCCTGCAGCAACGGGTCGTTGCTGAAGTCGATGCCCGGCACCACGTGTCCCGGGTGGAAGGCGGCCTGCTCGGTCTCGGCGAAGAAGTTGTCCGGGTTGCGATTGAGGGTCATCCTGCCGAGCTTCTGCACCGGCACCAGCTCCTCGGGAATGATCTTGGTCGGGTCGAGCAGGTCGAAGTCGAACTTGTGCTCGTCGGCCTCCTCGACCACCTGCACGCCCAGCTCCCACTCGAAGTAGTCGCCCTTCTCGATCGACTCCCACATGTCGCGGCGGTTGTAGTCCGGGTCCTTGCCGGCGATCTTCAGCGTCTCGTCCCAGACCATCGAGAACGCGCCGGCCACCGGTTTCCAGTGGAACTTGACGAAGCGGCTGACGCCCTCGGCGTTGATCATGCGGAAAGTGTGCACGCCGAAACCCTCCATCGCCCGGAAGCTGCGCGGAATGCCGCGGTCCGACATGGTCCAGAGCACCATGTGCGCGGACTCCGAGGTCAGCGAGACGAAGTCCCAGAAGCTGTCGTGCGCCGATTGCGCCTGCGGGATCTCGTTGTGCGGCTCGGGTTTCACCGCGTGGACGAAGTCCGGGAACTTGATCGCGTCCTGAATGAAGAACACCGGCATATTGTTGCCGACCAGGTCGAAGTTGCCCTCGTCGGTGTAGAACTTGGTAGCGAAGCCGCGTGCATCGCGTACCGTATCGGCCGAGCCGCGCGAGCCCTGCACGGTGGAGAAACGCACGAATACCGGCGTTTCCTTGCCTTCGCCGGCGAGGAACGAAGCCTTGGTCAGCCAGCTGTGGTCGGCGTAACTCTTGAACACGCCGTGCGCGGCCGCGCCGCGCGCGTGCACGATGCGCTCGGGGATGCGCTCGTGATCGAAGTGGGTGAGCTTCTCGCGCATGATGAAATCTTCGAGCAGCGAGGGTCCACGATCGCCGGCCTTGAGGGTGTTCTGGTTGTCGGCGATCTTCACGCCCTGATTGGTGCGCAGCGCCTCGCCGGTGGCGTCGCTGCGGAATGCTTCCAGCTGATCGAGCTTGGCGTTGTGATTGGCGCGGTCGACGGTATCGGTGCCGGCGAGCTCGCTCTGTTTGGGGGTCTTGTGCGTCATGATGGGCCTCGGTTAGCCGATTAGCTGAACCGCGAACGATCGAGCCGGGGCTGGCCAGATGCGTGATCAATTCACGGCGTACCGGTTAGTGACCCCGGCAACGGCTGCAAGGTTGCCGGCTGCGACGATTTGCATTGCCTATGGCAGCGATATATTCAGTCAATCGAATGGGCACATTCGAGCGACCCGCCCGGCAAACGGGTAGAATGCCCGGCTTTCGCCGAATATCCCGGCAACGAACGCCGCACCCACAAGGTTCGCCCGTGATCGAATTCCATCAAGTCCACAAAACCTATCGGACCGCCGGCAGGGACGTCCCCGCCCTGCAGCCGACGCAGCTGGAGATTGCCTCCGGTGAAGTGTTCGGCCTGATCGGCCATTCCGGCGCCGGCAAGAGCACGCTGCTGCGCCTGATCAACCGCCTCGAGGAACCCTCCGGCGGACGCATCCTGGTCAACGGCGAGGACGTCACCGCGCTGGATGCCGACGGTCTGCGGCGCTTCCGCCAGCGCGTCGGGATGATCTTCCAGCACTTCAACCTGCTGATGTCCAAGACCGTGGCCGACAACGTCGCCATGCCGCTACGCCTGGCCGGCAACTACTCGAAAGCCGATATCGACCGCCGCGTCGCCGCCCTGCTCGCGCGCGTCGGCCTCACGGACCATGCGCGCAAATACCCGGCGCAGCTCTCCGGCGGGCAGAAGCAGCGCGTCGGCATCGCCCGGGCGCTGGCCACCGAGCCGGACATCCTGCTCTGCGACGAAGCCACCAGCGCCCTCGACCCGCAGACCACCGCGCAGGTATTGCAACTGCTGGCCGAGATCAACCGCGAGCTGCAGCTGACCATCGTGCTGATCACCCACGAGATGGACGTGATCCGCCGCGTCTGCGACCGCGTCGCGGTGATGGACGGCGGCGCGATCGTCGAGCAGGGTCCCGTCACCGAGGTGTTCCTGCACCCCAAGCACCCGACCACCCAGCGTTTCGTCCTGGAAGACGAGGCAGTGGACGAAGGCGAGCAACACGACGATTTCGCCCATGTGCCAGGGCGCATCCTGCGCCTGACCTTTCAGGGCGATTCGACCTACAAGCCGCTGCTGGGCACGGTCGCCCGTGAAACCGGGGTCGACTACAGCATCCTGTCCGGTCGCATCGACCGCATCAAGGACACCCCCTATGGCCAGCTCACGCTGGCGCTGATCGGCGGTGACATGGCGGCGGCGATCAGCCGTCTGCAGGCCGCCGACGTGCACGTGGAGGTATTGCGCTGATGGATGCGTTGTTCAGCTCTTTGTTAGGGAATGTGGACTGGTACGAAATCTGGCTGGCCTCGCTGGACACCCTGCTGATGCTCGGCGGCTCGCTGCTGTTCACCATCCTGCTCGGCCTGCCGCTGGGCGTGCTGCTGTTCCTCGCCGGTCCGCGCCAGCTGTTCGAGAACGGCCCGCTGTATGCGGCGCTGTCGTTTGTGGTCAACGTGCTGCGCTCGCTGCCGTTCATCATCCTGTTGATCGTGATGATCCCGTTCACCGTGCTGCTCACCGGCACTTCGCTGGGTGTAGCCGGGGCGATTCCGCCGCTGGTGGTGGGCGCTGCGCCGTTCTTCGCGCGGCTGGTGGAGACCGCGCTGCGCGAGGTCGACCGCGGCATCATCGAAGCGACCCAGGCCATGGGCGCCACCACCCGGCAGATCATCTTCAGCGCATTGCTGCCGGAGGCGCGGCCGGGCATCATCGCGGCGATTACCGTCACCGCCATCACCCTGGTGTCCTACACCGCGATGGCTGGTGTGGTGGGCGCGGGCGGTCTCGGTGACCTGGCGATCCGCTTCGGCTACCAGCGCTTCCAGACCGACGTGATGGTGGTCACCGTGGTCCTGCTGCTGGTGCTGGTGCAGGTACTGCAAAGCGTCGGCGACCGGCTGGTCACGCATTTTTCGCGCAAATAACCGCAACCAGGGCGAGCGAACCATCGCACCCCGCTCAACTCCTGAAGGAACCGAACGATGAAGAAACTGATTGCCGCCCTGGCTACCGTTGCCGCCTTTTCCGCTCAGGCGGCCGAAGAACTGAAAGTCGCCGCCACCGCGGTGCCGCACGCCGAGATCCTCGAGTTCGTCAAACCCAAGCTGGCCGAGCAGGGCGTGGAACTGGAGATCAAGATCTTCACCGACTACGTGCAGCCGAACATCCAGGTCGCCGAGAAGCGCCTGGACGCCAACTTCTTCCAGCACCAGCCGTACCTGGACGAGTTCAACAAGGGCAAGGGCACCGATCTGGTCAGCGTCACCGGCGTGCACATCGAGCCGTTCGGCGCTTACTCCAGCAAGTACAAGTCGCTGGACGAGCTGCCCGACGGCGCCAACGTGGTGATTCCCAACGACGCCACCAACGGCGGCCGCGCGCTGCTGCTGCTGGCCAAGGCCGGGGTGATCACGCTGAAGGAAGGCGCCGGCATCACCGCCACGCCGAAGGACATCGCCGACAACCCCAAGCACATCAAGGTGCGTGAGCTGGAAGCCGCGACCCTGCCGCGCGTGCTGACCCAGGTCGACCTGGCGCTGATCAACACCAACTACGCGCTGGAAGCCAAGCTGAACCCGATCGAGGACGCCCTGATCATCGAAGGCAGCGACTCGCCTTACGTGAACATCCTGGTCGCCCGGCCGGACAACAAGGACAGCGCCGCCATGCAGAAGCTGGTCGAGGTGCTGCATAGCCAAGACGTCCTGCAATTCATGGCCGAGAAGTACGCCGGTGCGGTGGTGCCGGTGTACTGAACGCTAGCGCTGTGACCGAAAACCCCGCCGCGGCGGGGTTTTTCATGTCCGCAGCTCAGGGTTGCGCCTCGGCCTGACGCAACGCCTGCTCGACCTCGCGCTCCAGCGCGTAAGCGGGGCTTTCCACGGCGCGGTGATCCAGCGTGTAGCGCCGCGCGAATTCGGCCACGCCCCAATCCAGATACTGTTCGACGTGCTTGAGCTCATGCGCCCACAGCGCGAGGTTGTCCTGCGCGTCTGCCGCGCGGCGGAACACGATGACGTCGATCAGGGTGACGGCGTTGACGTCCGGGTTGCGCAACAGCGCGTTGCCGGCATCCAGCGCAACCTGGTCGCCAACGCGAAAGCGCGCCGTCTCCAGCACCGCCAGGTCGAAGTAAGGCTCCAGTTGCAGGCGCAAGTGCAGCGGAATCGGCTCGGCGCCGGCGGCGATCAGCTGCTCGCGCGACTGCTGGATCCAGCTCTGCAGCGCCAGCGCGCTCATCTGCTGCACGCGCTCGAGCACCACCTGGGCGTCGGTGGCCGCGCCGGGCACGCAGAAACAGTTGCCGCCCAGACAAAGCGGCTGCTCGCCGGACGGGCAGCTGGTCTGTGCCGGGACGGCGGCGCTGCCCAGCGCCAGCAGCGTGAGCAGGCCTCGGGTCAGGCGAAGGAACGGCTTGAGCGACACGGTGGTTCTCGCAGAGGGGAGGCGATCGGCGCCGCGCACTATAGCGGCGCGGCGCCGGCCCGCGAAGGGCCGCTCAGATCACCGGCGAGGCGGCGCTGACCACACGCAGGGCGAGGCCTTCGTAGGGATCGAGGTTGAGCGTCAGCTCGCAGTTCTCGGTCAGATCGCCCTCGACCCGCTCGTGGATGATGTCGACCACCGGCCCCGGCGCGACGCCGGGCAGGCAGATCGTCTCGCTGATCGGCGCGGCGCCGAAATTCAGCGCGGTGAGCTGCACACCCTTGCCGGCCGGCAGCTCGTGCACCATCACCAGCAGGCCCGGCGCCTGCACCTCGGGAATCAGGATCTGCCGGCTGGCGGCGATGTCGTAGGCGCGCCGCACGCTGAGGATGCGCTTGAGCTGGCAGGCGAAGGAGCCGGGGTTCTGCAGCTGCTCGACGAGGCTGCCGTACAGCGCGCGGGCACGCGGCAGACCCTCGGCGGAGGTCTGCGCGTCGGGCGCGAGATCGGCCAGGTCATACGCGCCACGGTTGATCCAGCGCGTGTCGCCGTCGCCCATCAGGTGCGCGACCTGCTCGGGCGCCAGCGGCAGGGCACCGACCAGGTCCCAGCCGGAGAGGGCAAACACGCCCGGCTGCATGGCGTTGAACATCACCAGCAGCAGGTGCAGGCGCTGGATCTGCTCGACCTCGGCCGGCCCGATGGCGTCCAGATCGCGAATGCCCAGCGCGGCGGCGATCAGGCTGGCGCTGGTACAGGCCACGCCGTTGGTGACGAACTTGAGGTTGTAGGGCGCCTGCTCGCCGGTCAGGCGTTCATACATTTCCTCGCGGATCAGCTCGCGCAGATGCCCGCCGGGCAGCGTCTGCCCGCGGAAGTGGTAATGATCGTAGGCGTGCAGCGTCCAGAAATGCACCAGCTCCAGAGTCAGCTCGTCGTGGTTCTGCAGTGCGTGGATCAGCGACGCCGGGTCGATGCCGATGATGTGCATCTCCTTGAGCATCAGCCGCAGGAATTCGCTGTCGCCGGTGAGAAGCGCGTGCTGGTAGGCGGGGCGGGTGATGAAGTCGTAGGACAGGTCGGCGCCGCCGTGGGACATGCCGGCAATGTCGTCCAGCGTCAGGTTGAGTTCCTGGAAGCTGAAGCCGCCGGCCTTGCGGATCATGCCGGCGATCAGCTGGTTGCCGGTGACCGACAGCGGATGGCTTTCCGACCAGGCGCTGCCCTCGGCGCGCCGCTCGACGCCGAGGAAGCCGTTGGCGTCCAGGCGCAGCACGCGCGCGCCGCCGACGTCGATGGCGTGCAAGGCATCGCCGATGATCAGCTGCTGCGCGGCGAAGGTCGGGTCGAGCCAGTTCAGCGACGGCTGGCCTTCCTTGAAGTAGTGCAGGTAGACCCAGCGGCGCACCTTGCCGTCGACCCCGGTGATCTCGCCGGTGGCGCTCCAGTCGGTGTCCTTGATGCCGGGCTCGAAGAAGATCACCCGCTGCAGCTGGCCGACGATGTAGTGCTTTTCCTTCAGGCGGTCGACCACTGCCGGTAGCAGGTTCACCGCGTCGCGCTCCGGCGGCACCTCGGGCAGCAGCGACCAGTCTTCCTCGCGGATTTCCACCATGTGGTAGAGGCCGGGATAGTCCTCGTGGGCCATTTCGGCGAGACGGAAGTCGGCGCCCTTGCCGGTGTGCGCCGGGACGATGTCGTCGATCACCACGGCGTTGTGCGCGGCGGCGACGCGGCTGAGCTGGAGCATCTGCTCCTCGCTGCCCAGCGCCGGGTCGATGTCGAAGCCGATGCGGTCGAAGTTGCCGTCCACGGTGGGCGTGTATTCGCGGCCGCGCAGGCCGCCGGAGCGTTTCATCGGGCCGTTGTGGATGCCCTGCACGCCGAGTTC
>Ga0172382_10010180_pt1 | contig 12680 bp, 8 predicted proteins | sample Leawel138RmetaG_FD_122245 | JGI IMG/M metagenome (GOLD analysis project Ga0172382, IMG submission 122245) | Leachate microbial communities from a municipal landfill in Southern Ontario, Canada - Leachate well 138R metaG | ecosystem: Engineered > Solid waste > Landfill > Unclassified | place...
ACTCGCCTTGCACATCAAATGCACTTCCCAACCGAACCAGCCAACCCCTCTTGGCCAGTTGATAGGCAACGTCCTTCTCGGTCTTGGGTAACGGCACCCATACGTTGAATCCTCCTGAGCCTGGAGGTACGTCGATTTCAAGTGCCAACAAGGCAGTCCGCAACTCATGACGGCGATTTGCATAGGCCTTTCGGGCATCGTCGAGTTGTCGCTGCACACTCCTGGAAGTCAAACAGGTGGCCACAATGGTTTGGAGGATGCGGCTGACCCATGTCATGCCCGGCGACAACCGCGTTCGCAATCTCTCTGCCGTCTCCGGATCGCACGCCACGAAAGCAAGGCGCAAGTCCGGCCCCAAGCCTTTGGAAACAGAGCGCACCAAGGCCCAATGTGCTGTCGAGGCAGGAATGACAGAGTGATACGGCGTCTCGGCCAGTAGAGCGAAATGGTCATCGGCAATGACCAGCACATCCGGATGCGCCCCGAGAACGCGCCTCAATGCCTGTGCACGGCGCTTGGACAAGCTCCAACCCGTTGGATTGTGAGCTCGAGGAGTGAGCAGTACCGCTCGCGCGCCTTTGTCCAGGGCCGCAGCCAACGCATCCGGCTGCATACCGGCCTCATCCATTCCGACGCCGACCGCCTGCATTCCCGCCAGGCGCACGGCGTTGATGGTGCCAAGAAAACAGGGATCTTCCAGGGCCACCTTGTCGCCTGGCACCAGATGAGCGGCAACCAGGCGTTCAATGGCGTCGACTGCCCCGTGGGTCAATTCAAGCGCCCATCGAGAAGGAGAGTCTGGCCCGAGCCACTTGTCACCCAACTGGCGGAGGGCTGGCAGGATCGTGTCCTCGCCATAGAGGAATGGCCTGGGCAGACCGCCGGCCAGCACAGTCGTTATATCAACCAACCTTTGAGGATCAGGATTGCCATCGGCAAGGTCGATCAACGCCGTTTCCATGCTCAACCCTTCCTGCTCTCCTGCGCGGGGTAGTTCGCACAGGGTGGTTCCCAAGCGGCCTTGAGTCAGAGCAATGCCCAGCTTCACCAGCCTCTGGTAGGCAGCCGCGACAGTGTTGCGGTTGACCGCAAGCACTTCCGCCAGATCGCGCACAGGCGGTAGCGAGTCGCCTGGCCGCAGCTCGCCGTTTCGCATCAGCGTGCGGATGCTCTCTGATATTTCAATGGCGGTCTTGCCTGCGATCTCCATAATTGTCCTATGCCAATATATAATCACGTCCGTGACAATGCTAGCCGGAACATGACGGTACAGCTACATGAATTGTCTGCCTCTCCGCCGCCCATCACGATCAACAAAAGAGTTCAAGCATGTTTTCTGGCCTCAGTGCATTCCCCCTCACCCCGATCAATGGAGATGGCATCGACGAGGCGGCATTCGCTTCGTTGCTTCGGCGATTGACCACTGCCGGGGTCGATTCCATCTGCGCCCTCGGATCAACCGGCAGTTATGCCTATCTCACGATAGCCGAACGGGCACGGGTGGCACGGCTGGCGGTCGAACAAGCAGGTGACATTCCGGTGATCGTCGGCATTGGCGCCATGAGCACCCGCGATGTGCTCGCCCTGGCCGACGACGCGCAGAAGGCGGGTGCCAACGGTGTATTGCTGGCCCCCGTGTCCTACCAGAAACTGACCGACGATGAGGTGTTCGGACTCTATGAGGCCGTCACCCACCAACTGTCCGTGCCGCTGTGCGTGTACGACAATCCTGCCACCACCCACTTCGAGTTCACCGATGAACTTCATGGTCGCATCGCGCAGTTGCCGAACGTGTATTCGATCAAGATCCCTGGTGTGCCAGCCGATCCCGCGGCTGCCAGGGCGCGCGTCGATCATCTGCGGAGCATGATTCCTTCGCATGTAACGATCGGAATCAGCGGAGATGCCTGCGCCGTAACGGGCCTGAATGCCGGCTGCGAAGCCTGGTACTCGGTGATTGGCGGGCTGTTTCCCGAAGTGGCGGTGGCCATCATGCGGGCGGCCCAAGCAGGGAACGCAGAAGAAGCCACAAGGCTTTCGGATCGCCTCAAACCGCTGTGGGCACTGTTTGGCAAGTATGGCGGGAGCCTGCGCGTCGTCGCAGCGGCAGCTGAACTGCGTGGCCTGGTGCCGTCACCCAGCCTGCCACGGCCACTCATGGCTGTGAGCGGGGTGGAACGCCAGCAGCTTGCTGTGCTGCTGGACGAGCTGAGGTTGGCGTGACACCCCGGTCTGCCTGCGCAGAAACTCGAACCCGAAGCAGGATCAGTCGCCCGCCTCGGTGTGGTAGGCGCTCACCCGCTCGACCTCTTCGCGCGAGCCGAGGAAAACCGCTACCCGCTCGTGCAACTGGCGCGGATCGACTTCCATGATCCGCTGCCGGCCATTGGTGGCCAGGCCGCCGGCCTGCTCGATCAGGAAGGCCATCGGGTTCGCTTCGTAGAGCAGCCGCAGCTTGCCGGGCCGGTCGGGCTCCCGGCGATCGCGCGGGTACATGAACACGCCGCCACGGGTCATGATCCGGTGCACGTCGGCAACCATCGAGGCCACCCAGCGCATGTTGAAGTCCTTGCCGCGCGGGCCTTGCCGGCCGGCCAGCAGCTCTTCGATGTAGCGCTGGACCGGCGGGTACCAGTGGCGCGCGTTCGAGGCGTTGATGGCGAATTCGCGGGTTTCGGCGGGGATCCGGAGCCGGTCTTCGGTGAGGGTCCAGCTGCCGGTTTCACGATCCAGTGTGAACGCGGCCACGCCGTCGCCGACGGTCAGCACCAGCATCGTGCAGGGGCCGTAGATCGCGTAGCCGGCCGCCACCTGGTGGGTACCGGGCTGCAGGAAATGTTCGTCGGCCGGCTCGGCGACATTCTCGGGCAGCCGCAGCACCGAGAAGATCGTGCCCACCGAGACGTTGACGTCGATGTTCGATGAGCCGTCGAGCGGGTCGAACAGCAACAGGAACTCGCCCTTTGGATAGCGGTTCGGGATCGTGTACGAATGATCCATCTCCTCGGACGCCATCGCCGCGAGGTTGCCGCCCCATTCGTTGGCTTCGAGCAGCGTCTCGTTGGCGATCACATCGAGCTTTTTCTGCGACTCACCCTGGATGTTGTCGGTGCCGGCCTCGCCGAGCACGCCGCCGAGCGCGCCCTTGCTCACGGCGATGCTGATCCGCTTGCAGGCGCGGGCGACGACCTCGATCAGCAGGCGCAGTTCGGCGGGGATCAGGTCCTTTTCGCGCTGCTTCTCGACGAGGTACTGGGTCAGGCTGATTCTTGGGGCCATGGCAGGATGTCCGTGACAGAAAATCGTTCAGTGTTCAATCGGCAAGCGTCTTGCCGACGATCTCGCGCAGATCGCGCGACAGCTCGGGGCTGGCAGCCACCCGCTCGAGCGCGGCGCGCATGGCCTGCCGGCGTTCGGGCGTGAATCTGCGCCAGCGGTCGAGGGCGCGCGCCAGCCGGGCTGCGACTTGCGGATTGAGCCGGTCGACTTCGAGTACCCGCTCGATCCACCAGTCGTAACCGCTGCCGTCGGTGGCGTGGAATTCGGCCAGGTTGCCGTGACAGAAGCTGCTCAGCAGGGCCCGTACCCGGTTTGGATTGCGCAGCGAGAACGCAGGGTGGGCGCGCAGCGCCTCGACCCGTTCGAGAACCGGCGGCTCGCCCGGCAGCCGGTGCAGGGTGGCCTGCATCGCAAACCACTTGTCGAGCGCCAGCGGCTCGTCGGCGTAGATGCGCTCGAACGTGGCCAGCGCACGCTCGCGGGCAGCGCCGCCGGCGCGCAGCAGCGCCTGCAGCGCAGCCATCCGGTCGGTCATGTTGTCGGCCTGCCCGAATCGGGCTTCGGCCGCGGCAAGTGCAGCGGGATCGCCGCTGTCGCTCCAGTAACCGAGCGCGGCGTTGCACAGGGCACGCTCGCCGGCGGCCTTTGCGCCGGGCTGCCAGGGTGTGTCGCTGGCGAGGGCCGCGTGCAGGGCATGCCAGCGTCCGGCCAGCTGGGTGGCCAGGAGCCGGCGCAGTGCCTCGCGCGCGGCGCGCAGGGCGTCCGGGTCGACGACTTCGAGCTGCTCGGCCAGGAAACCCTCGGTCGGCAGCAGGATCATCTGTTCGCGAAAGGCCGGATCGAGCTGCGGGTCATCGAGCACGCGTTCGACGACTTCCAGCAGCAGTTCGCAGCACGCCTTCGGATCGGCACCGGCGAGGATGCCCAGCACGCTGCGCACGGCCAGCTGCTGGCCGGCTTCCCAGCGGTTGAACGGATCGCTGTCATGGCCGGCCAGGAAGGCGAGCTGCGCGTCGTCACAGTCGTACTCGATGATCACCGGGGCCGAGAAACCGCGCGCCAGTGAGGGCAGCGGGGCGCTCGCCAGGCCCTCGAACTCGAAGACCTGTTCGCTTGCCGTCAGATCGAGGATCGCCGTGAACTGGCTGTCGGTGGTTTCGATGCGGCGCACGGCAGCGGCGCAGTCGGCAGTCGGCCGGAGTTCCAGGTCGCGGCCATCGGGGCCGATCAGGCCGAGGGCGAACGGGATGTGCAAGGCGGCCTTGTCGGGTTGGCCCGGGGTCGGCGGGCAGTACTGCTGCAGCTGGAGCCGGTAGCGGCCGGTGCCGGCATCGTGACGGGTCCGGACCCGGACTCGCGGGGTGCCGGCCTGCGAGTACCAGCGGCCGAACTGGCCGAGGTCGGTGTCGTTGGCGTCGGCGATCGCAGCGACGAAGTCGTCGCAGGTGACCGCCTGGCCGTCGTGGCGCTCGAAATAGAGGTCCATCCCCTTGCGAAAGCCTTCGCGCCCGACCAGTGTCTGCAGCATGCGGATCACCTCGGCGCCTTTCTCGTAGATGGTGACCGTGTAGAAGTTGTTGATTTCCTGGTAGCTGTCGGGGCGGATCGGATGGGCCATCGGGCCGGCATCCTCGGGGAACTGGGCGGCGCGCAGCAGCCGCACGTCCTCGATGCGCTTGACCGCGCGCGCACTGGCGCCGGCCTCGGGCGTAGCGGCCTGCCCGGCCAGCATGTCGGCCGAGAACTCCTGGTCGCGAAAGACCGTCAGGCCCTCCTTGAGGGTCAGCTGGAACCAGTCACGGCAGGTGACGCGGTTGCCGGTCCAGTTGTGGAAGTACTCGTGCCCGACGACCGATTCGACGCCGGCGAAATCCTGGTCGGTGGCAATGTGCGGATGGGCGAACACGTACTTGGTGTTGAAGATGTTCAGGCCCTTGTTCTCCATCGCCCCCATGTTGAAGTCCGATACCGCGACAATCATGAAGCGGTCGAGGTCGAGCTCCAGCCCGAAGCGGGTTTCGTCCCAGCGGATCGCGTGGACCAGTGACTGCATCGCATGATCGGTGCGATCCTCGTTGCCGGGCTCGACCCAGACCTGCAGCAGGACTTCGCGACCGCTCGCCGTGCGGATCCGCTGTTCGCTGGCGACCAGCCTGCCGGCGACCAGCGCGAACAGATAGCTCGGCTTCGGAAACGGGTCGTGCCAGTGGGCTTCGTGCCAGACCTGGCGGCCGGCCTCGACAGCCGCCGGCAGATCGATCGCGGCACACCAGGCCGGCGCCGGGCAATCGCCGGAGGCGATCAGGTTGCCATTCGACAGCAGCACCGGGAAGCGCTCGCGCGGGGCGCGCAGCGTGACCCGGTAGCGGGCCATGACGTCGGGCCGGTCGGGGAACCAGGTCATCTGCCGGAAGCCTTCGGCTTCGCACTGGGTGAAGAAGTTGCCGTTGGATACGTACAGTCCGGACAGCGTGGTGTTCTCGACCGGCCGGGTCCAGCTGGCGATGCGCAGCACCCCGGTATCGGGCAGGTCGTCGATCAGCAGCTTGCCGTCGGCCAGGCGCCAGCGCCCGGCGGCCAGCGGTTCGTCGTCCAGCCACAGGCCGTCGAGTTCGAGTGCGTCGCCGTCGAGTGTCAGCGGCGCACCGGCATCCGCGGCAGGGTTGCGGCGCAGCGCGAGGGTCGATTCGATCCGGCTGCGCTCGGGCAGCAGTTCGAAGACCAGATCGACGGAATCGATCAGAAAAGAGGCAGGGGTATAGTCGAGACGATCGATGGTAACGGGCTGGTCGGTGCGCATGACGGTCGATTCCGGAGACGACCGATTGTAAGCGCTCGCAGGGTCCGTACAAGCGCCGGCCGGGTCCGTGCCGGCACCAGGAGAATGATGATGAAGATCGAGAGTCCGCATGCCCGGTCCGGGGGTATCCTCCCGCGCCTCCGGGTCATGGCCGCAGCGGGGCTGCTGCTCGCGCTCGCCGCCTGCGCCACGCCGGTCGGCACCGACCTGACAGCCTTCCACGAATGGCCGGCCGAGGCGGTGCGCAGCTATCGCTTCGCGGCCAGCGCCGAGCAGCTCGACAGTCTCGAACATCGCAGCTACCGCCAGCTGCTGCGCACCGAGCTCAGCCGTGCCGGTTTCGTCGAAACCAGCCAGGCACCCCGTTTCGAGCTGCGTTTCGAAACGACCAGTGAGCCGCGTTACGCCCGGCAGATCGAGTACACACCTTATTATGTGCAGCCCTGGTTCTGGTGGGGCACCTGGGGGCGGCACGGCGGACTGTCGATCGGCCTGCCGCTGTCGGCCTACGGCGGCCAGGCCATCGAGCGCGAAGTATCGTGGTACGAATACCGGCTTGCCGTATCGTTCAGCGATCTGGCGGCCGACGGCCGCAAGGTCTATGAAGCGACAGCGGTCGCGTCCGGCAGCGTGCCATCGGTGGTGGCCGCCATGCCTTATCTGGCGCGGGCCATCTTCGATGACTTCCCGGGCCTGTCCGGCGTGCCGCGCCGGGTCGAGATCCCGCGCGATGCCGTTGCCCGGCCGGTGCCGGAGGCGCCGCCACCAGCCCGCTGAGTTGCAAGCAAACCGACTTTTCACGGAAATCCATGTCGACACGCCGAATCCAAGCTCTCCTGGTGGCCAACCGGTCCGAAATCGCGATCCGCGTGATGCGCGCGGCCGCCGAACTGGGGATGCGTACCGTGGCGATCTACTCGCACGAGGACCGCTTCGCGCTGCACCGCTTCAAGGCTGACGAGAGCTACCAGGTCGGCGAGGGGCTGAAGCCCCTGCAGGCTTATCTGGACATCGAAGACGTGATCCGGATCGCGCGGCAGGCGCGTGTCGATGCGATCCATCCCGGCTACGGCTTCCTGGCCGAGAACCCGGGCTTCGCCCAGGCCTGCGAAAAGGCCGGCATCCTCTTCGTCGGACCGACCCCCGAGGTGATGACGACCCTGGGCAACAAGCTGGCGGCGCGTCAGGCGGCCACGGAGGCCGGGGTGCCGGTGATGCCGGCGACCGGACCGCTGCCGAACACCGGTGACGAGGCCGCCGACCTGGCCGCGGCCAGGCAATTGGCCGCCGGGGTCGGCTACCCGGTCATGCTCAAGGCGAGCTGGGGCGGTGGCGGGCGCGGGATGCGGGTGCTGGCCAACGACGATGAGCTGGCCGCCCAGTTGCCGGCGGCGCGGCGCGAGGCAGCGGCCGCCTTCGGCAACGACGAGGTCTACCTGGAGAAGCTCGTAGCGCGAGCGCGCCACGTCGAGGTGCAGTTGCTCGGCGACCGGCATGGCAACCTGGTTCATCTGTTCGAGCGCGACTGTTCGGTTCAGCGGCGCAACCAGAAAGTGGTCGAGCGGGCGCCGGCGCCTTATCTGGATGAGGCGCGTCGCGCCGCACTGTGCGAGGCCGCGCTGAAACTCGGTCGGGCGGTCGGCTACACCCACGCCGGCACGGTCGAGTTCCTGATGGACGCCGACTCGGGCGAGTTCTGGTTCATCGAGGTCAATCCACGAATCCAGGTCGAACACACGGTCACCGAGCAGGTCACCGGCATCGACATCGTCAAGGCGCAGTTGCGGATCTGCGAGGGCGCACGGATCGGCGAACCTGGCGGCCCGGTGCCGGCCCAGGAGGCGATCCGGCTCAATGGCCATGCCCTGCAGTGCCGGGTGACCACCGAGGATCCGGAGAACGGCTTCACCCCCGATTACGGCAGGATCTCGGCTTATCGCAGTGCGGCCGGCTTCGGTCTGCGGCTCGACGGTGGCACGGCCTACGCCGGTGCCGTGATCACGCCGTTCTACGACTCGCTGCTGGTCAAGGTGACGGCCTGGGCGCCGACTGCCGCCGAGGCGATCCGGCGCATGGATCGTGGCCTGCGCGAATTCCGCATCCGCGGCCTGGCGACCAACCTGCCTTTCGTCGAGAACGTCATCAACCATCCGGCCTTCGCGGCCGGTGAAGTGACCACCCGCTTCATCGACGAGACGCCCGAGCTATTCCGCTTCCAGGGCCGGCGCGACCGGGCAACTCGATTGCTGCGCTACATCGGCGAAGTCACGGTCAACGGCAACCCGGACATGAAAGGGCGCAATCCGCCCGACCTGTCACAGGCCCAGGTCGTGCTGCCCCGGCGCTGGCCAGCGCCGGCCGCGGCGGGCAGCAGCCCGATCGCCCGGCCGGGCGAGCTGATCGACCTGAGCGTCGCGCCGCCGCCGGGTACGCGCGACCTGTTGCGCCGGCTCGGGCCGCAGGAATTTGCCCGCTGGATGACCGAAAGCAAGCGGGTGCTGCTGACCGACACGACCCTGCGCGACGCCCACCAGTCGCTGCTGGCCACCCGGATGCGCAGCCACGACATGCTGCGCATCGCGCCGTATTACGCGCGGATGCTGCCGCAGCTCTTCTCGCTGGAATGCTGGGGCGGTGCGACTTTCGACGTCGCGCTGCGCTTCCTGAAGGAAGACCCGTGGGAGCGGCTCGCCCGGCTGCGTGCGGCGGTGCCGAACATCCTGTTCCAGATGCTTCTGCGCGGCAGCAATGCGGTCGGTTACACCAACTACCCGGACAACGTGGTGCGTCAGTTCGTCCAGCGTGCGGCTGCCGGCGGCATCGATCTGTTCCGGGTCTTCGACTCGCTGAACTGGGTCGAGAACATGCGGGTGGCGATCGATTCGGTCAACGAGGCCGGTGCGCTGTGCGAGGGGGCGATCTGCTATACGGGCGACCTGTTCGATGCCCGCCGCTCGAAGTACGGTCTTCGCTACTACGTCGACCTGGCCCGCCAGTTGCAGCAGGCCGGCGTGCAGGTGATCGGGATCAAGGACATGGCCGGTGTCTGCCGGCCGCGCGCGGCCCGCGAACTGGTCGCAGCACTGAAGGCCGAGACCGGCCTGCCGGTGCACTTTCACACGCATGACACCAGCGGCGCGTCGACGGCCTCGGTGCTGGCTGCAATCGAAGCCGGCGCGGATGCGGTCGATGGTGCGATGGACGCGCTGAGCGGGCTGACCGCGCAGCCCAACCTCGGAGCGATCGTCGCCGCGCTGGAAGGCAGCGACCGTGATCCGGGTGTCGATCGCGATGCCATGCAGTCGATCTCGCACTACTGGGAGGGCGTGCGCCGTTTCTACGCGCCCTTCGAGTCGGAAATCCGCTCGGGGACTTCCGACGTCTACCGTCACGAGATGCCGGGCGGCCAGTACACCAACCTGCGCGAGCAGGCCCGGGCGATGGGGCTCGAACACCGCTGGCCGGAGGTGGCCCGGGCCTATGCCGAGGTCAACCAGCTGTTCGGCGACATCATCAAGGTCACGCCGACCTCCAAGGTGGTGGGCGACCTCGCCCTGTTCATGGTGGCCAACGGCCTGAGCGCGGCCGACGTGGCCGATCCCTCGCGCGAGGTCGCCTTTCCGGAGAGCGTGGTGTCGCTGTTTCGCGGCGAACTCGGCTTTCCGCCGGATGGTTTTCCGCAGGCGCTGTCGCGCAAGGTGCTGAAATCGGACGGTCCGAATCCGATCATGGTCGAACCGCCGCAGCCGTACCGACCCGGTGACCGGCTGGCGCCGGCCGACCTGGAAGCCGCTCGCAAGGAGGCCGAGAAGGCGATCGATCGCCAGGTCGATGACGACGATCTGGCGTCGTGGCTGATGTACCCGAAGGTGTTCCGAGAATACGCCGAGCACCGCCGCACCTACGGTGACGTCGGGCTGCTGCCGACGCCGACCTTCTTCTACGGGATGCGCGAGCGCGAGGAAGTGTCGATCGAGATCGATCCGGGCAAGACGCTGATCGTTCGCATGCAGGGTACCGGCCCGGCCGAGGAGGAGGGCGTGGTGCGCGTCTTCTTCGAACTGAACGGCCAGCCGCGCACCCTGCGCGTCGAGAAGGCCGGTGCGGTGCAGGCCGCCAGGCGTCGCCAGGCCGACCCGACCGATCCGTCCCAGGTGCCGGCGCCGATGCCGGGCATGATCGTGACCGTCGCCGTCAAGGCCGGTCAGAAAGTGCGCGCAGGCGATCCGCTGATCTCGATCGAGGCCATGAAGATGGAAACCCAGATCCGTGCCGAGCGCGACGGCAAGGTCAAGGCGGTGCATGTCAAGCCCGGCGATGTCGTCGAAGCACACGATCTGCTGCTCGAACTCGTCTAGCAGCTGGTGCACTCGTCCAGCCGCCGACCCGTCTCGAGTTCCCGCGAGGATCACCCCCGAGGTTCGTTCATGTCCGACTGGATCATCCGTCGCCTGCGCCCCGACGAGCACCCGAAATGGGCACCGCTGTGGGCCGGCTACCAGCGCTTCTACCAGACCGCGATTCCGGATGAAGTCAGCGACCTGACCTGGGCGCGCTTTCACGACGAGAGCGAACCGGTTCATCTGCTCGGCGCCTTCGACGCCGATGGCGAGACGCTGGCCGGCATCGTCCACTACATCTTCCATCGCTCGTGCTGGACCGCGGGACCGTACTGCTATCTGCAGGATCTGTTCACGATCCCGTCGGCGCGCGGGCGCGGCGTGGCGCGCCAGCTGATCGAGGCGGTCTACGAGCAGGCCGGGCAGGCGGGGGCCAGCCGGGTCTGGTGGCTCACTCAGGAAGCCAACTACGCGGGGCGGATGCTGTACGACCAGGTGGCCGATCGGCCCGGCTTCATCCAGTACCGCAAGCTGCTGTGAATGCACCGGCGTCGGCCGTCAGCGTGGCGATCGTGCCGTCGCCACTCGGGCCGGTCCGCCTGCTGGCGCAGGCCGGCCGGCTGACCGGACTGTATTTCGTCGGCCAGCGTGACGACCCGCAGGCTCCCGAGGCACCTGCCCAGCCCGACGACCAGGCGGTTCTGGAGCGTGCCCGCGCGCAACTGGCCGCCTATTTTTCGGGCAGCCTGAAGTGCTTCGATCTGCCGCTCGCCCTGCAGGGCACGCCATTCCAGCAGCAGGTCTGGCAGGCGCTGCTGACCATTCCCTACGGGGCGACGGCCAGCTATGCCGGGATTGCGCTGCACTGTGGCCGACCGAAGGCGGTGCGTGCGGCAGGGGGCGCGATCGGACGCAACCCGGTATCGATCATCGTGCCCTGTCACCGCGTGATCGGCCGCGACGGATCGCTGACCGGCTTCGGCGGCGGCCTGGAGCGCAAGCAGGCGCTGCTGCGCCTGGAAGGTGTGCTGCCGGCGACCCTCGCCGGTTTCGAAGCGCCGTAGTCCGAAGCGCGGTAGTCGTTCGAGTCGTTCGATTCGGGGATCGCTGTCCGGGCCGTCGATTTCCGATTGACCGTGGCTGCGCGGGCCGCTACCGTCGCAGGGTCGGATTCGACAGGAGGCAGACGATGGAAGCCCGGCCAGCGCTGACGCAGATCGAGATCGACCAGCGCGTCTTCGAACTCTACGACGAGTACTGTCATGGCGACATCGATCGCCGCAGTTTCCTGGCCCGCTCGGCCGCGGTCACTGCCGGCGGCCTGCTGATGGCCCAGGCCCTGCTGCCCGATTATGCGTCGGCCGGGCAGGTGGCGTTCACCGACACGCGGATCAAGGCCCGCTATGTCGCCTATCCGTCGCCGGGTGGCACCGCCGGCGAGATTCGCGGCTACCTGGTCCAGCCGGTCGGCGACGGCCCGTTTCCGGCCGTCCTGGTGATCCACGAGAACCGTGGCCTGAATCCGTACATCGAGGACGTCGCCCGGCGCCTCGCGCTGGCCGGCTTCCTGGCGCTCGCGCCGGACGGTCTGTCCGCGCTCGGCGGTTATCCGGGCAACGACGACGACGGCAGAGCGATGCAGGCGCGGCTCGACCAGCAGTCGTTGCGCACCGACATGCTCAACGGTGCCCGCTTCCTGAAGTCGCACGCACTGTCCACCGGCCGGCTCGGGGCGACCGGTTTCTGCTGGGGCGGTGGCACGACGAACTGGCTGGCGACCGTGATGGGCGATGACCTGCAGGCCGGCGCCCCCTATTACGGCGCGGCGGCCGATACTGCAAGCGTGTCGGCGATCAGGGCGCCGCTGCTGATCCACTATGCCGAGAAGGATCCCCGGATCAACGCGATGCGGTCGGCCTTCGAGGCGGCATTGGCAGCCGCCGGCTTGCCTGCCGAGGTGCACGTGTACCCGGGTACCCAGCACGGCTTCCACAATGACTCGACGCCGCGCTACGACGAGGCGGCGGCGCAGCTGTCGTGGGAGCGCACCCTGGCCTTCTTCCGCAGGCATCTTGCGCCGGCTTGATGCCCGGCTCATACGATTTCGCGTTCGGGCGGCCAGGGGCAGCGCGGGCCAGGACACGGGGCGAGGCTTTCGGCGCACACCGGGTGCTTGCCACCGCTACGCGGTGGTGCCCTGCGATGCTCGCGCTCGTGGCCTGCCGCCGAACTCGCTGCACTCCCTACGCTTCGCTTCGTTC
>Ga0172382_10010186_pt1 | contig 12673 bp, 13 predicted proteins | sample Leawel138RmetaG_FD_122245 | JGI IMG/M metagenome (GOLD analysis project Ga0172382, IMG submission 122245) | Leachate microbial communities from a municipal landfill in Southern Ontario, Canada - Leachate well 138R metaG | ecosystem: Engineered > Solid waste > Landfill > Unclassified | place...
AGGGTCGGTGGCCTGCCAGCTTCGTTATTCCCAGTGGCGTTATGCCACGAAGAACCTATTGGCTCAAGCAGTGTTTCGCTGCTTGCGTGGCTCTCTCGGGCCACATCTATATTGTACTAGGAGGAAAAGATTAATGGCTAGATTATGTTTCGACTACGGGCATGGCGGCAATGACCCGGGTGCAGTATATAAAGGAAGGAAAGAAGCCGATGATGTGCTGGGTCTAGGTCGGGCCGTAGCAGCAGTGTTGAGACGCCATGGGGTAATCGTGGATGAGACCAGGACGGCGGATGTTAGCTTAAGCCTCAAAGAACGAAGCGATTTTGAGAATAGGGGCACTTATGACTATTTCATATCCTTTCATAGAAACGCTTTTAAGCCGGAAACGGCCGCCGGGGTTGAAACCTACACTTATTTAAGCCCCGGCACCAAATCAAAAGAACTGGCCGAAAAAATTCAAAGCTCCCTGGTGGGGGTCGGTTTTGTAAACCGGGGGGTTAAAACTGCTAATTATCAGGTCTTAAGAGAAACCAGGGCTCCTGCAGTACTAATTGAAATCGGCTTTATTGATAACAGCCAGGACAATGCACTGTTTGATGGCAAGAGAGATGAAATTGTCAAAGCAGTTTCTGGCGCTATCCTTTCCCAACTGGGGTTAGCATACCTAGAAGAAAGCAAGAATGGTCTGGAAGGAGCTTTGGAGGTGTTGGTAAGAAACGGCATACTTAAATCCCCTGAATATTGGCTGGAAAATGCAAGAAAAGGCCAGAGCGTAAATGGCGAATACGCCGGGATGCTTATTGAAAGAATGGCCGAGTACATTTCATCCCTATAACCTTAACGATTATTACCTAAAAGAACTATCCTTGAAGCATTAGCTCTGGCTTTTACTTCTTTAATAAAACCTAATAACTGACTCCAAATCGCCGGGTGATTGATTTCACCCGGCATTTTTTGCTTTAACCCTAAGCTACCGGTACTCAAACCGCCCTTCGTTGTCCTGTGGATTGTGAGGGAACGATTCATGCCCTTCGAAGGGAGGAACCTATATGAACGGCTTGCAAAAAGAGCAGATTGCTCTTCTTCGCGCCGAAGGTAAGAGTTACACCAAAATAGCCGATACCTTAGGTTTATCGATAAACACGGTGAAGTCTTACTGTCGCAGAAACAATCTGGGCGGAAACGCTGCTATAATGTCTGACTCTGTGGACGGTACATTTTGCTGCCAGTGCAGAGTGCCGCTTAATCAGACCATCGGGAAGAAGCAGAAACGGTTCTGTTCGGACATGTGCCGTATGGCATGGTGGAATGCCCATCCAGAGGACGTTAAACACAAAACCATCCGGTCATTTACCTGTCAGACTTGTGGCCAGTCCTTTGAAGCGTATGGCAAACGAGAGCGAAAATACTGCTCCCGCGCTTGCTACGGCAGGTCAAAGGCGGTGCGGCATGAGTAGTAAGGCATTAGCAGTCATCTACTATACAGCCACCATGGCAGTTTTAAAGAGATGGCTTGCAGCAGGCATTATCCGAGAAGATGAATTGATTAAAATTGAGGCAACTATCGCTCAAAAATACGGGCTTTCCGAGCGCAGCATATATCGCCAAAACACTTGATAATATGGGCTTTTGGAGCGAATATGTCATAGCGAAAGGAGGTCATTATGGAAAGAATAGTTACGAAAATATCCCCTTCGGTGCGACCAATCCCTGCTAGATTACGGGTTGCTGCTTATGGCCGAGTATCATCCGGAAAAGATGCGATGTTACAATCTCTGGCAGCTCAAGTCAGCTATTACAGCAACCTCATTCAGCAGCGACTAGATTGGGAATATGCTGGTGTATACGCAGATGAGGCACTGACAGGAACCAAAGATACTCGTCCGGAGTTTCAGCGTCTAATTGCTGACTGCAAGGATGGCAAGATTGACCTGATTATTACAAAATCGATATCACGTTTTGCCCGCAACACGGTAACACTTCTTGAAACGGTGCGGGAACTAAAATTGCTTGGTGTTGACGTTTATTATGAGGAGCAGAATATTCATTCCATGAGCGGGGATGGAGAACTTATGCTGACCATCCTGGCATCCTATGCTCAGGAGGAAAGTCGTTCGGTTAGTGAGAACTGTAAGTGGAGGATTCGCAAGCGGTTCCAGCAAGGTGAGATTGTAAACCTGCGTTTCATGTACGGGTATCGAATTAACAATGGTCAAATTGAAATCGATCAGGAACAGGCCGAAATCGTTCGAATGATCTACGCTGATTACGTAAACGGTCTGGGATGCGATCGGATTGCTGCCAGGCTGCGGGAAATGGGTGTGCGAACGTTCAGCGGCAGACAGTGGACAGCAAAGCGAGTCCTAGCCATCCTAAATAACGAGAAATATTCTGGCAACGCGCTGCTTCAGAAAAAGTATGTAGCCGACCACTTGTCAAAGAAGCTGGTTTATAACCGGGGAACCCTGCCAAAGTACTATGCCGAAGGAACACATCAGCCGATTATAGACCCTCTCACCTTTCAAATGGCGCAGGAAATCATGGCTCTACGCCGGGAGAACAGAAATGTCAGGCAAAACCCGGCCAACCGTTACCCATTTTCAGGCTTAATCTTCTGCCCTCGCTGCGGCAAGAACTATCGGCGGGTAACCTACAAGGGGCATGCAGCGTGGAACTGTTCCACCTTCGTCAATTACGGCAAGGACGTCTGCCCAGCGAAGCAAATCCCGGAACCAATCTTAATTTCGCTGACCGCTGAAGTGTTGGGCCTGCCGGAATTTGATGAGGTGGTTTTCCGATCCCAGATCAAGCAGCTGCAAGTGCCGCAAGCAAATAAGGTCATTTATATTTTTCAAGACGGTCATGAAGTTGAAACCACTTGGCAAGACCGGTCACGCAAATCAAGCTGGGACGACAAAAAGAAACAGCAGGCGCGGGAAAGGGCGCTTGCCTACCAAAGGGGAGATTTGAAGTGAAACCAGCTCGAGCCGTTACTGTCATACCACCAACCATAAACCGCTTGGCGCCGGAAACGACTGGTGTGGCCGCAAGAAAAAGGGTAGCTGCATATGCCCGCGTTTCAACAGATTCTGAGGAACAGCTTACCAGCTACGAAGCCCAGGTAGACTACTACACCAAGTACATCAACGAACGCGCTGATTGGATATTCGCCGGAATCTATACCGATGAAGGTATCAGTGCCACCAATACCAAAAAGCGCGATGGGTTTAAGCAGATGGTTGCCGATGCACTGGACGGGAAAATCGATCTGATTGTTACCAAATCAGTTAGCCGCTTTGCGAGAAACACAGTTGACTCTCTGGTTACGGTTCGCCAGCTAAAAGAAAAAGGCGTTGAGGTTTATTTCGAAAAGGAGAACATTTACACGCTGGACAGTAAGGGGGAGCTTTTAATCACTATTATGTCCAGCCTGGCACAGGAAGAAAGCCGTTCAATTTCTGAAAATGTAACCTGGGGCCAACGCAAACGTATGGCTGATGGGAAAGTAAGCATGCCTTATCGTCATTTCCTTGGCTATGAAAAGGGTGAGGATGGTTTACCTAAAATCGTTGAAAAGGAAGCAGAAACAGTGCGGCTGATTTACAGAATGTTTCTTGAGGGTAAAACGCCTTCAGCCATCGCCAAGCATCTTGGCAATCTGAGCATCCCATCTCCAGCCGGGAAAAAAACCTGGCAAGTGGCGACAGTAATAAGCATTCTGACTAACGAGAAATACAAGGGTGATGCTCTGCTGCAAAAAAGCTTCACGGTGGATTTTCTCACCAAAACCACCAAAGTCAACGAGGGTGAGGTTCCTCAATACTATGTGCAGAATAGCCATCCCGCCATTATTGAGCCGGACGAATTTGATGCGGTGCAGCTTGAAATGGAACGGCGTAAAAAAATCGGTAGGCCAGTCAGTTGCCACAGCCCTTTCTCAGCAAAGATAATTTGCGGCGAATGCGGCGGTTTTTACGGTTCCAAGGTCTGGGGTTCAAATACAAAATACCGGCGCACGGTATGGCGGTGTAATAACAAATATAACTGGGATAAACCATGCCAAACACCGCACGTTACTGAAGATGATATAAAGCAACGATTTCTGACGGCATTTAACATGCTGATTGGCAACCGCAATGAAATACTCGCCAACTGCCGCCTTGCCCAAGAAGTCTTATGCAACTGCACAGAGATTGATGCTGAACTAAAAGAACTCCAGCGGGAAATCGATGTGGTAGCTGAATTGTTGCGAAAGGCCGTTTATGAGAACGCCCGTATCGCCCAAAACCAGGACGAGTTTAATGAACGCAACAACCGCTATTGGGAACGCCACCGTAAAGCAACGGAACGTTTCAACCAATTAGAAGAAATAAAGCGAGAGCGGCAGGCTAAAAGCTTATCACTTGGAACCTTCATCCGCGAACTGGAAAGCAGCCCGTCCGTGGTCGAGGAGTTTGACGAGCGACTTTGGGCGGTAGCAGTCGATACAGTCACTGTCACCAAGGACGGCAAGTTGCACTTTCGCTTTAAAGATGGCACGGAAGTATGATAGGTGCTTTAAAGGAATCCTAAAAAAGCGTGCAGGGCTTCGGCTTTGTAGGCTTTTTCTTTTCCAATGACCGGGCTTGACTGTTTGCACACCCCTCTGGAAAATGCACACCCCCTTTGCACACACCCTGCTAAAGTTCAACGATTACCTCCAGGCGCGATGACAATAAGTGGAAGGATTTCCCCTTATCAAAAGAGAATAACCCACCAGAAATCGAGAAAGCCACTCCGCTAAAACGCAGAAACGGCTTTAATACCCGCTTTTCAGGCAAAATAAAACCACCCACCGATAAAATTCTTTTTATCAATAGATGGTAGATAATCTGGTGGAGGCGAGGGGAGTCGAACCCCTGTCCGAAACCCTATCCTCTGGAGCATCTCCGGGTGCAGTCAATGATTTGAGTATTCCCCTTGCGCCGTGTCCATTGACAAACCCTGGCGGTCCGGTAGCCTGTCATACAGATCAGGAGCCAGGCTCATCCTGATACGTTTAGCTATTTAACCTGCCGACAGGTAAGGTCTGCTGTCTGACGCCAGCGATCCATCCAGCAGATCGGATGGGCTGACGGTAGCCGTTTAGGCAGCTACGAGTGCCGGTTTATTGGCAATTATAAAAGTCCTCGTTTTTTTGAGAGGCCAACGAGGATCCTCTACCCGCTTCCCCAGTCTCAACGACCCCGTCGAAACCAGTACGCCCCCATGGCTATGGTGGATATCATCCTTACGGACGCAGGTTCATTATACCAGAATCTGCCGGTTCCTTCAACGCGCGCTAGTCGCCCGTGGCAACCGCGCCCGGCCAGTTCATGATGCCCCCGATGTTGGTAACATTGCTGTAGCCCTGGCGCTGCAGAAAACGGCAAGCCTGGCTGCTGCGGCTGCCGCTCAGGCAATAGACAAATATCCTGGCCGCTTTGTCGGTTAGCTTCTGCTCAACCTGCCAAGGCAGCTGGTCCAGCGCAAGATGCAAGCTGCCGGGGATATGGCCTTCGCGGTATTCCTCCCGGGTGCGGACATCGACGAGATGAATGTCCTGGCTTTTATCGAGCTCCGTCTTGGCGTCGCGCATCGACATGGACGGGCATGAATGGCCAAAAAAGTTTAGCATAATGGTCTCCTGTCTGTTTTTTTTTCATCCTAACGATTTTTCAGACAGGTTTCTGTGACAGAATCACTCAACTTAGGGGCTGTTAAGAAATTTGTCGTACTTTTCTTCGAGAGATTGACCATTCTGGTCAATCTCTCGGAGAACCTATAGAGCGGCTTATTGATGAACAGTCCCTTAGCGGCCTTCCATGAACCAGCGGTTGTCGTCCCGGAACAGGTAGACCTCCTGGCCGTGGATGCGGCAGGTGTAACGCATCCCGCTGCCGCCGACTTTCAGCGAAGCGGCCTGGCGGACATCGAGGACGCGGTCGATGCAGTAGCGCCGGCCATCCTCCCAGGTGATCGCGCGCGGCAGCAGCTGACCTTGCTCGTCAAATTCCGCCAACACCCGTACTGTTACTTTGCGCGCCATAAAATCACCTTCATGCCAAACTTATGTTCTCTTTATATTTTAGCGCAAAAAGGGCTTTCAGGCAAGGGGTAAAAAAAGACCGGCTCCAGAGAACCGGTCTGTCAGGTCGCGGGAATGGCTTCAGCGAACGGTGAAGCCCAGCGTATCCTTCATGTAGCCCAGCGCGAACTGGGCGGCATCCGGGTCAAGTCCGGCCACACAGTTCGCGGAGACCACGAACTCCACCTTGAGGTCCTGGTTGGTGGCATGGTTATACAGCCCGATGGCGTTTTGCAGCACGCAGATCTCGGTGGCGACACCGGCCAGCTCGATGACATCGTACTGGCGCACCAGCCAATCGATATCCGTCTGGTCCAGCATGTAGGACGACTTGGTCAGTGTCTCCAGGTCCATGTCGCCCAGCTTGCCGTAAAGCTGCCAGCCTTCGCTGCCTTCCACGCAATGGAGGGGAAACAGCTTGCCTTCAGGCTGGTTCTCCTGCCACCCGTCGGCATCGTGGGTATCCAGTGTGCACAGAACGTCATTGTCTGCCTTTAAAAAGGTTCTGACCCGGCTGATCAAGGCCTTCTCGATCGCCTGGGCCGGCTTGCCGGCGCTAAGCGCTCCGTCATCCGCGACAAAATCGTTCTGATAATCGATGATCAGCAACAACTTCTTCATTAAAAAAACTCCTCACATCACAGTCTCAGATGTTTTATATCTCAGCCTATTTTAACACGCTACTTGAGATAATATAACAACAATTTTGCGATGCGAAAACCTTTTCTCATACTGTTCACAAATATTTCCCAAAACAAACAAAAAAAAGCGTCCAACGCGCTTGTTTCTTGCGCATATTTTAAGAGGCCGCGGCGCTGATCCGACCCGCCTTCCCTACCCGCCAGGCAGCAGGGTCCAAAACCAGCCCGGCAGCGAAGTCAAAATCTTTCCCAAAAGCAGGCCTAGCAGCACGAAGAAAAGGAACACGCTTAGCGGACGGATCCAACGATGCTCGGTGAGACTTTGCTCGAGCATGTCCGCCTTGCCGCTTCCCGGCTCATGCTTGCGGCGAACGCTTTTACCGGCCGGCTGTTTTCCGTCCGGGTCGCGGACGCGGATGCCGACCAGGGCAAAATCGTCCGGCGCGCCCTTGCCGATCGCCAACTCGCGGATGCGCCCGATCCGCTGCACGAACGCGTCCGGCGCGGCCAGGCAGGCGGCTATGGCCTCATCCCCGATCAGGTCCGTCACGCCGTCGGTTGTCAGGATAAAGACGTCGCCTTGCTTCAGTTCGGTCTGAACCGGACCTTGCGCGTCAGCCAGCTTGGTTTCGTCCTGCATGCCCAGCCAGCGCGTCAGGTAGCGTGTCTCATCCAACCAGGCTACATCGTCCCGGGTCAGCCGGGCCAGGATCCCGTCCCGGAACAGATAGGCCCGACTGTTGCCGATGCTGAGGGTGTAAGCCATCCCGCCGTGCAGCAGGAGGGCGGTCAGCGTCGTTCCCGCCGTCAGATCGTGATTGGCATCCAGCAGTTGCCCGACTGTGCGGTTGGCCTGAACCAGGTAGGCGCGGCCCCAGGCGGCAACATCCTGCGCGTGTTCCGGCAGCCGCTCACTGAACGTGCCCAGCAGCGCCAGGGCCGATTCGGCCGCGCGCGCCCCTTGCCCGGTCCCGTCTTGCCCGTCGGCGACGGCAAACAGCTGCAGCGGGCTATCCAGGGCTGCGGAACGCACCAGAGAGGCGCGCCGGGCGGCCGGAACCCAACGGCCGAACGCAACCAGGTTGTCGCTGTTCTGGCTGCGCAACCGTCCCTGTTCCAGGCAGGCGGTCGCTATGGTCCGGATGATGCCGTCGCTTTTCATCATGGGACATCACCCCAGATGAATGCCTGCAGGTTCTCCTTCTGTTTCTCCCAGTCCACGATGAGCCCCCAGGGATCGTCCTGGATCGTATACAGGTCTTCTTTCGGCACGGCCGAAACCGGATCCTCAAAACCGTACAGCAGGAACTGGCCGGCCAACCGGGCCTTTTCGAGACAGCCCAGGTTGGTCGCGTAAGCGTCGATACCTTCGGCCAACAGCTGCAGCACGGCCAGCGATGACTGGCCGGCCCTTTGCGTCAGATCGGCCAGGATCCTGTGGGGACGAGGGGTATGCGTCTCATCCAGGAAGGGTTCTTCAAGGCTCATCCAGGCCGACACCTGGCGTCCGGCGAGCCGCTGCGGCCCGTCTATGGCAGGGATGGTCTTTTCGATGGCGCGGATCGCCTCGTCCGGGCTCTGCTGCAAGGCCGCCAGTTCCTCCTCGCCCACCGTGACCGGCAGGCCGCCCAGCCGGTCGACAAGGGCCGGGAGCTGTGTTAGGTCGAACAGGACAAAACGCTGGATGTCTAGGTCTAGCGCCTCGTTACAGGTATTGACGAGGTGTCCGATCCCGCCGTAAAGAAAGGCGCTGCCGAGCATTTCCGCCTGGCTTCGCCCGCGCTGCTTAACCCGGCAGGATGCCAGGACTGCGGTCAGGCGAACCGTTTGCCGGTGCTTGTCGCAGGACACGATCAGGATGCTGGCGGGTGCGTTCTGGTCGAGCCCGACCAGCAGGATATTATCGATCCGACTATCTTTATGCTCGACCCGCGCGATGGGGTAATCGGGATGGACAAACAGCGTATCGTCCGGTGCCGCAGGCAAGGTCGGTTCCATGTCCAGGGCAATTTCAGGCAATGCGTCAGGATTGACAATCGGAATAACGACCGCCTGCGCCTGGTCGAGCAAGAGCAGCCCATAAAGCGCTAAACCGGTGATTAGGCCGGCCAGGGCCAACAGCCAGGCGCCCGTCCGGCGGGCAGCCCGGCGCAAACGGATCTGGACGGACGGTGACGCGGCGTGCTGCTTCATGCGCCTCACCGCTTGGATTTACGTTCTTCACGAAACAGCTTCCCGATGGCCATCTGCACGACCGACACGATCACGGCCAGGATCAGGGCCGCCCAGAAGCCGCTGAGCGAGAGGCCGCCGACCAGGGCGTCGACCAGCATCACGAGCAGCGTGTTGATCACCAGGCTGAAAAGCCCCAGCGTCAGGAGGGTCAGCGGCAGCGTCAGGAGCTTTATTATGGGGCGGATCAGGGTATTGACGATCCAGAGGATCAGGCCGGCGACGACGACAACCAGCGGCTCGCTGTACTGGATCATGTCCGGCAGCAGGATCTGCATCAGGAAAATGGCGGCGATGCAGGCGATCAGGTTAACCAGCAGTTTCATGTCCGGTCTCTCCCCCGTGTCGTATGCTGGCTGTATTGTATCATATCCGCCGGCGGCCTGCATGGTCGGCGGCGATCAGGACAGCTTTGCGCACGCCCGGCAGCGCTGTTACCTGGTCGACGACGGACATGCTGGCCTCGCGCAGCCGGACCAAGAGGACCAGGTCGATCAGGCCATCCGTCTCCTGGCGGCTGATCTCCTCACCTTTCAGGTCCTGAAACAGCGGCTCGAGCCTTTTTAGCGCTTCCGGTTCGCACTGGATCACGAAACGGTAGCTCTGGCGGGCCAGGCGGCGGTTCAGGATCAGGGCGCCGCAGGCGAACGCCAGCCCGCTGGCTATCAGGACCGGGATGGAAAAGCCCAGGCCGCTCAGCAGGCCGGCCGCGAGCGCGGCGCCAACAAAGAGCAGGTCACGCGCCTGGCGGATCACCGTGCGGAAATGCAGCATGGCCAATAGCGCGATCAAGAGCAGCGGCATGGCCGGCCACTCGGCCGCCTGGTAGACCACCAAGGCGCTCAGCAGTGCGGTTGGCAAAAGGGTTGCCAGCAGCGGCCGGCTGCTTGTCTCAGGCAGCCCCTGGCTGTACAGGCGGTAAAACAAGCTGACAAACAGGCCGCTTAGCGCCGCGGCGGCCAGCAGAATCGCCAGGGCCAGCGCCGGACGCTCATCTGGCGAAACTAGATTTGGCAGATAGACCCAGTTGGCGCTAATCCCGGTCGTCACGGCCGCGATCCTTGAGACGCCGCTCGATGGCCCGGTCCGCCTGTTTCTTGGCTTCGCTGTCGCGCTTGTCAAAGCTCTTCTTGCCCCGGGCCAGACCTAGTTCCAGCTTGACCTTGCCGAACTTGAAATAGAGCTTGGTCGGCACCAGCGTCAGGCCCTGCTGGCGCACCAGGCCGAACAAGCGCAATATCTCGCGCTTATGCATCAGCAAGCGCCGGTCGCGCAGCGGATCGTGGTTGAAGCGGTTGCCCTGCTCGTAGGGGCTGATGTGCATCCCGACCAGCCACAGTTCGCCGTCCCGGACCGCCGCGTAGCTGTCGCTGAGGTTGACCCGTCCCTGGCGCAGGGATTTGACTTCGGTCCCCTTGAGCTCCAGGCCCGCTTCCATCCGTTCTTCAATATAATAATCGTGGTAGGCCTTCCGGTTCTCGGCAATCTGCCGGCTGCTTTTTTGCTGGACCATCGGCTCCCCTCCTTCTTTTACGCTCCGTTCATGCGGCTTTATGCACACTATCCACACAGTTATCCACACGAACATGTGTTTTTTTGCCTGCTAAGGCGCTGTTTGAGCCTTTTACCCGCCAGTTATCCACGGGCGGCCGTTTTGAATAATCCACAGGCTATACGGTATATGCACCCATTTGTGTATCATTTTAACACCAGTTTTCCGGACAGATCGCATCAGACGTCCAGATCGAGGTAGGGCACGGCATCCAGGGACAGGTCGTCGCGCCGGCCACTTTTGTACGCCCGGTACCCGGCCGCGGCGATCATGGCGGCGTTATCCGTGCACAGGATCGGCGGCGGCACGGTCAGGGTCAGGCCGGCCTGGTCGGCGGCCGCCTGCAGGCAGCGCCTCAGGCAGCTGTTGGCCGCCACGCCGCCGGCCAGGGCCAGGCGCCGCAGCCCGGTCGACGCTGCGGCCTGCATCGTGTGGTCGACCAGCACGTCGACGATCGCCTGTTGGAAACTGGCGGCAAAATCCGCCAGCGGAACCAGGTCCTGCCAAGTTCTCCCGCTCTTTTCCGCCTGCTGGATCAGGCGGTTCAGCTGATTCAGGGCCGCGGTCTTGACGCCGCTGAAGGAAAAGTCCAGGCTGTCGGCCAGGGTCGTGCGCGGCAGTTCGACTGCGTCGGAGCGCCCGTTCTGGGCCGCCCGGTCAAGCAGCGGGCCGCCCGGGTAGCCCAGCCCGATCGCCCGGGCGATCTTGTCGAAAGCCTCGCCGGCCGCGTCGTCGCGGGTGCGGGCCAGGATCTGAAAGCGGTCGTCGGCTTCGACCCGGACGATATGGCTGTGGGCGCCGGATACGACCAAACATAAAAACGGCGGTTCGAGGTCCGGATCGGTCAGGTAGTTGGCCGCCACATGGCCGGCGATGTGCTGGACCCCGACCAGGGGTTTTTCCGTCACCAGAGCCAGACCCTTGGCGGCGCTCAGCCCGACCAGCAGGGCGCCGACCAGACCGGGGCCGCGGGTTGCGGCGATCACGTCGATGCCGTCTAGATCAACCCCGGCCTCACGAAGCGCCTCGTCGATCACGGGAACGATCGCCTCCAGGTGCATGCGCGACGCGATCTCCGGAACCACGCCGCCGTATCGGCGGTGCAGGTCGGCCTGTGAGGCGATCACGTTGGACAGGATCCGCCGGCCGCCGGCGACGACCGCCGCGGCGGTCTCATCGCAGGACGACTCGATCCCCAGGACCAGGCAGCCCGGATCACAGTTCTTCAATTCTTTCGGGCCGGATGTCTGCATAGCCTTCCTTTCAGGCAAAGACCAGGTGGGTCAGGTTCTGGTCGACCAGGACCAGGATCCCCAGCACCGCCACATAGACGGCGCAAACGAGAAAGCCGCGCCGGGTCAGCCGGCGCAGCATGAATTCCATCGCCAGATAACCGGCCAGGGCGGCGGCCAGGACACCGGCCAGGATGTTGCCCGCGCCGAACGCGGCCAACGCCGCGCCTTCGCCCTGGATCATGTCGATCACGTCGAACAAGAATCCGCCCAGGATAGCCGGGATCGACATCAGGAAGGAAAAGCGGATCGCCTTTTCCCGGTCGACGCCGGAAAACAACAGCGCGGCCAGCGTCATGCCGGAACGCGAGACACCGGGCGCGATCGCGACCGCCTGGGCGACGCCTGCCGCCAAGGCCTCACGGTAGCCGACCGGTTTGTCCTGGCCGGAGCGGGCGCGCTTGCTGAGCCATGTCGCCGCCAGCACGACACCGGTCAAAAGGAAGGCATAGCCCAAAAAGCCGCCCCCGAAGAGACGCTCGATCAGGCCGCCCATCAGGACGGCAGCCAGAACCGCCGGTATGGTTGCCAGCACGATCAGGCGCGTCGACATGCCGAGCAGGTCCTTTAGGATCGCCAGGATCTCTTTTCGCATCACGACGAAGACGGCGATCAGGGTCCCGACATGGAGCAAGGTTGTAAACGACAGCATGGCGCTTTCGTCGCTTTGGAATATTTTGCCCAGCAAAGTCAGGTGTCCCGAGCTGCTCACCGGTAAAAACTCGGTAATGCCCTGCACCAGGCCGTACAGGATGGCTTGCCAAACATTCATCTTGATGTCTCCTCCCCTCGCGCTGACACGCATCGGCCTCAATTTTACCACAAACCAATCCCCCGTGATATAATGGAA
>Ga0172382_10010187_pt1 | contig 12672 bp, 13 predicted proteins | sample Leawel138RmetaG_FD_122245 | JGI IMG/M metagenome (GOLD analysis project Ga0172382, IMG submission 122245) | Leachate microbial communities from a municipal landfill in Southern Ontario, Canada - Leachate well 138R metaG | ecosystem: Engineered > Solid waste > Landfill > Unclassified | place...
TGCTACAGGATTAACCGCTCTCAGATGAAAAATAATGTGTTCAATAATATTATTGGCAGGATGGTAGCAGCTGACAAAATCTACCAGACCGAATTAGTATGTAGTTAACTACTGACCTCTATATTTCATTAAAATCATACATAAAATCGGCTTGTATTTGCCCGCCGATGCGTAGCTCCAGGTTGTCCTGATTGCTCACCACAATGCCACCACTCAGTGCGTTTTCCAGTGCATTGCGCGAGAGGTCGGTATCAGTAATTATGTAGTGCTGTGCCTGTGCCTGCTGTCCGATGGCAAAAAGAAAGAGCAATATGATCAACATAAACGCATTGACTTTAATTTTTTTCATGGCCTTTTATTTTACCGTTTCGAAACCATATTTTTTGTAAAGCTGCTGTGCCTTATCCGACACCAAAAAATCCATAAAGGCCTTTGCCGCCTCGGGATTGGGGGCATCTTTCATTTGTCCGGCCACATAGGTAGCCTGCACGTTAACTTTGTCGTCGATGGTTACCATATCGATGGGATGGTCGGTAAGATTGGCGTGGTAATAGGCTTCGCTGTACCACACCGGACCGGCGTCGGACTGCTCGTACATAAGGCGCATAGGTGTTTCGCGGTGGTGAATCTTAGTAAGATAGGTGGTGCCTTTGTCCTTTTTAACTTTCATTATTGTATTGCGCAGGTCTTTGCCACCGGCGTTTTCGTATGCCTGCGTTATACGATCGCCGATGCCTTCCCATTCGGGATTGGGCATGCTTACTTTTACATCATCTTTGCCCAGATCATTTAAAGTTTTTATGCCTTTGGGATTACCTTTGCGAACCATAATGGCCAGCTTGTTTTTGGCATACACCTCTGTGTGTGTAAACCAGCCCTTTTTATCTTTTTCTTCCATGCTGCCCTTTCCGGCAGTAATAATATCGGGCTTTAAAGAAATACGAAGATCGCCCAGGATAAGTGCTCCTTTTTCGATTTGCTTTTCTTCGATGCCTGGCGGAATGGTTTCGGCAAATACCCGCTTGTATTGCCGATATTGCTTACGGAAGGCTTCGAGTAATTCCGGGACAACCATGTATTGGTTGCCGGCAAAAAATATTACCAGATCAGGATTGTTGATGTCGCCGTGAAAATCGGGCGCATTATTAATACCATAGGCGATAAATGATTCGCCTTCGAGTTTGGATTCCTGCCACGGCGGATCGTAGCGATGGGCGTGACCTTTGTCGGGTTGTGCTTTCATAACGGGAACAGATAAGAGCATTACTAAAACAATCAGACAAAATGTTCGTGCTGTAGTTTTCATGGTTATAAAATTTATGAGGTTAATAATAAAAGTTGCTTCAACGAAAAAGAGAGCCTCTCGGCTCTCTGTCGGTAATCTGTCAAATATGTTACACTTTTTGTTCTTTATGAATCCCTTCGGCAAATTCTTCAATCATTTTGCGGTTGAAGGCTTTCAGGTCGCCGGGGTTGCGGCTGGTTACCAATCCTCTGTCCACCACCACTTCTTCATCTACCCAGCGGGCGCCGGCATTTTTCAGGTCGGTTTTCAGCGAGTTGTAGGAGGTAAGCCGGCGGCCTTCGACTACACCAGCTTCGATGAGCAACTGCGGTGAGTGACAGATGGCTGCTACCGGTTTTTTGCGTTCAAAAAAACCTTTGGCAAATTGCACAGCATCTTTGTTTTGTCGCAGTTTGTCGGGGTTCATTACACCGCCCGGAAGCATCAGTCCATCGTAATCGTCGGGACTGGCATCGGCAACTTTGCGATCTACATCATATTCGCCGCCCCACTTATCGTGGTCCCAGGCTTTTACTTTCCCGCCATCGGGGGTCACTACCTCTACACTGGCGCCGGCGGCTTCGAGCGCTTTTTTTGGCTCTGTAAATTCTACCTCTTCAAATCCGTTGGTAACCAAAATCGCTATTTTTTTTCCTTTTAAATCTTTCATGGTATTTTGTTTTTTTATTAATAAATAAAATTGATTCTTTTTAATTCATGTCTTTGTCCTGCCCGCGTTCGGATTGGGCTTGTTCTTTTGAAGCGGCGATGTCGAGCTTCATCTCCGAAAGTTTCTCGCCGCCTTTTATACCAAAATCGAGCGTACGGATGGGGAACGGGATCATGATGTCGTTTTGGTCGAAGGCTTCTTTAATTTTCATAATGGCGTTGTTGCGCACCACCAGGAAACCGGGATCGCCCGGATATTTTATCCAGAAGCGGATGGTGAAGTTGATGCTGCTGTCGCCAAATTCGCCATAGTCGAAAACGATGTTTTCTTTATCAATTACTCCTTCCAGGTTTTTAATGGTTTCGAGCACCACGCGTTGCACTTTGGCCAAGTCGTCGCCATAGGAAATTCCTACGCCCAAATCGATTCTTCGTTTGCCGATAGCCGAGTAGTTGATGATGGGATTTTGTAAAACATCTTTGTTGGGCACAAAAACCTCCTGACCCTGGAAAGTCTGAATAACCGTTACGCGCAGGTTGGTGCGTTTGGCGGTGCCCATAATATCGCTAACTTTTATTACCTGTCCGATGGCAAAAGGGCGGCGAAACGCCAGGATGATGCCTGAGATAAAATTGGCGGTGATGTCTTGAAAAGCAAAACCCAACGCCAAGCCGAGAATACCCACACCAGCCAGAATAGACGTTACAGCTTTGCTGAGTTGAAGAATGCTGAGGATGATAAAAATACCAACAAAGAGAATCGACCACTTAATAATGGTAGCAAACAAGCCCTCCAAAGCTTTGTGATCCGAAGTTTTGGAGAACACCTTTTTAAAAAGTCTGGATGCTAAGTTGGCCACAACAATAAAGATGATAAGCAGCACGATGGCCACAGCCATGTTGGGGAGCATGCTTATAAAGGTTTCTACCCATCCTTGTATTTTGTCCACGACCATTGCTATCGGACTTTCTACATCAATTTTATCCATAGTGACATTTTTCTTTGTTCTTAATAACTTTATCAAAAATTACTTTCGGCGCATCGCAGCCATAATAATCCCCACTACCAACACAGCCCCGCTAATAATTACGGGTGTCCAGTTGGCCGAACTAACGGCTACATCCATTCCCAGAAGAGAAAAACTCTCTGAATCGTTGGCAGCCTGTATTCCAAAAACCAACAAACCAATTACGCCTAATACTATCAAAATGATTCCTGCTACTTTCATGATTTATTTTTATTAGTTAAAATTAAAAGAATGCGGTGGTTCTAACATCATGCCATCCGCCAAATCAAATTGGCATTATTCCGGCTAACGCTTTAAAACAAGCAGGATAGAGCTATTTCTTTCGGTATTTTTTCTGGTAAGACAACTCCACAAAATGTGGCAGATGAGCCTCACCATTTAGCGCTGACGCAAAAAAAAATCGCCGGCACGATGGCCGGCGATTTTTGAGTTAGTGATGTGATCTTTGAAACTGAATTTTCTGTTACTCTGCCATAAACGGGTATTTGTAACTTACCGGCGGCAAAAAGCACTCCTTGATGGTACGTGGACTGAGCCAACGTAAAAGGTTAATCTTGGAGCCGGCTTTGTCGTTGGTGCCGGAACCACGTGCGCCGCCAAAAGGCTGCTGATTAACCACTGCACCCGTAGGCTTGTCGTTGATATAAAAGTTGCCGGCAGCATGTTTCAGTCGTTTCATTACGTGTTCCACCACATAGCGGTCTTTGGAGAAGATGCTTCCGGTGAGGGCGTAAATGGAGGTCTTGTCGATTTCTGTCAAAACCTCTTCAAATTTGTTGGGATCATAAACGTAAACGGTGAGGATAGGCCCAAAAAGCTCCTCCTCCATGGTAGCATAATGTGGGTCGGTAGTGAGCAAGATGGTAGGCTCAATGAAAAAGCCTTCGCTCTTGTCGTAATTGCCGCCATGAAGAATTTTCACATTGTCATCCTTGCGTGCACGATCGAGTACTCCAGCCAACTTATCAAAGGATGCCTCGTCGATAACGGCATTCACAAAGTTGGTAAATTTCTCTACTGTTCCCATTTTTATGGTTTCCAGATCCAGCTTCATCTCTTTCAGCACTTCATCCCACATAGTATTAGGAATGTATGCGCGGGAAGCTGCCGAGCATTTTTGCCCCTGATACTCGAAAGCACCCCGTGTAAGGGCAGTGGCTACCTGCACCGGATTGGCCGATTGATGTGCCAGCACAAAGTTCTTTCCACCCGTTTCGCCAACAATGCGCGGATAGGATTTATATTTTGAGATGTTGGTACCGATCTCTTTCCAGATATTTTGGAAAACTGCCGTGCTACCGGTAAAATGAATTCCGGCAAAGTCAGGATGCGAAAAAATAACTTTTCCTGCCACCGGACCACGAACAAAAATCAGGTTGATAACACCATCAGGCAAGCCAGCTTCCATAAAAATTTCCATGATGATACGTGCAGCGTAAATTTGGGTGTCGGCTGCTTTCCACACCACCGTGTTGCCCATCAATGCCGGAGCTGATGGCAGGTTACCGGCAATAGCTGTAAAGTTGAAGGGTGTAAGTGCAAAGACAAATCCTTCGAGTGGCCGCTGTTCCAGTCTGTTCCATACCAGCTCTCCGCTATCGGGTTGTTCGCTGTAAATCTCGGTCATATATTGTACGTTGAACCGAAGGAAGTCGGCAAACTCACAAGCTGCGTCAATCTCGGCCTGGTGCGCCGACTTACTCTGCCCCAGCATGGTAGCAGCATTAAGACGCGCCCTGTAAGGCCCTGAAATCAATCCGGCAGCTTTTAGAAATATGGAGGCACGCTGCTCCCATGGCATTTCCGACCACTTCTCGCCTGCACGCAGTGCAGCATCAATTGCCATCTGCACATGCTTTTCATCACCACGATGAAAACGACCCAACAAATGAGCGCGTTCGTGCGGCGGACGAAGCTCCTGAAGATTACCGGTGCGCACTTCCTTCCCATCAATGATCATAGGAACATCCACCACTTCTGATTTGGCAACTTTAATGGCTTCCACCAGTCTTGCACGCTCCTCGGAGCCTGGCTTATAACTCAATACAGGCTCATTCTTAGCCGTTGGAACGAAAAACATACTCTTTTGCATAACTTTCTTTTTATGTTGTTAATAATAAATTTAAGCTGATATGATTCAAATCTCGACATGTCGTTGCATACATATCGCTTGCAAAGCTAAAGCCTATTAACACAACAAACCACCAAATAGCTCTTGTGTTAGTTTTAGTTAGCTGCAGAATGATAGTTGCTTAATTTTGAACAAACTTCTTTTGCTTTCAATCCGCTTGAATATCCTTAATTATTTTTTTCGATTAATAATAAATTTTCAACCCTGACAGGGCTTAAAGCCTGTCAGGGTTATAAATTTAATAAACCACCACCTTATTTTGAACAAAAGAACTCCCCGCCTGCAGCACAAAAAGATAAATTCCCTGCGGGAGGTTTTGCAGCGAAACAGTGTTTTGCCCACTTGCAAGTTGTGTTTCTTGCACCAGTGTGCCGGCCACGTTGAAAACTTTAAGTTGAGCTTGCTTTGCGTAGGGATTGCTTAGTGTAACTGCACCCGTAGCAGGGTTTGGGCTACAGAAGGAGTTTGTGAAATCGCTTTTGGCAGTTTGATGTTCGATGCCGCTAATATGGGTATCGTACCATAGTTCGATCTTGTAGCATTCATAGAAGCCAAAAAATAGCCAATTACCGTTAATAGAAATAGCTGGATGATCATCAGCTGGGAACCATTCTCCCTGCCAACCGTAAGACAAAGCGGTAATTTTTTTGTTTACATAATCATATTGAAATTCAATTTTCCGGTAATCCACCCAATTGCTTATGCCGTGATCCCAAAGCTGGTAAAGCTCGATAAGTTTGTTTCCGGTAGCATCGTAGGTACATTCAGATATCAAGGCATTCATCCAAATACTAATTTCGATATTCCAATCTTGAATAATCCTGGTAAACACGTTCCCCGAAGCATCATAAGTGTAGCTGTCTTTCCTGTAATTCAACCAAGTGCCAGTTTCAGTATCCCATTTCTGAGTTAGTCCGGTAAGCATGTTCCCGTTAACATCCCAAGAGTAGTTGTCATGCGCGTGATTCATCCAATTACCAGTTTCGGTATCCCATTTTTGATAAAGCTCTGTAAGTCTGTTTCCGGAAGCATCGTAAGAATAGCTGTATTTGTAGTAATTCACCCAATTACTAATTCCGATACTCCAAACCTGAGAAAACCTGCTAAGCATGTTTTCGGAAGCATCGTAAGTAAATAGAGTCTGACTACTATTTACCCATTTACCTACCCCGGTGCGCCAACTCTGAGAAAGCCGTATAATCCTGCTCCCGGAGGCATCATAACTGTTGCTGTGTTGCGTTCGATTCACCCAAGTACCCGTTTCGGCATCCCATGCCTGAAGAAGCTCGGTAAGCCTTTTTCCGGAAACATCGTAGATATAGATAAATTGCAAATGATTTATCCAATTACCAGTTTCAGTATTCCAATACTGATAAAGCTCGGTAAGCATGTTGCCTGAAACATCGTAGGTGTATAGTATTTGTCGATCATTTACCCACAGCCCACTGCCGGAATTCCGAATCTGGTTGAGATCAACCAGTATTCTTCCTTTGGCATCGTGGGTGTACTCGGTTCGCTGCATGCCGCCGTGGGTGGAGTAGCTTAGGGCAGAGTCGCAAACATACACCGCGTCATCGGTGTTTGAGGTGTCTTTCGTCCGCTGATCTCTAAAGTCAAGGTCGGGATTGATAAAAGCCTCTGTGGGGTTGTGCCGCAAATAGTCACTTTTCCCAAATGGCTCATGTCCGTGTCTGGTTTTAGCGAATTGCCGTATTTGCATTTGTGGTAACTCATTCATCTTTTGTTTATCCTGGATAAAATGCTTTTGTATGGTTGGCACCGGGTGATTGTAGTTAGCAGGAGTAAACTGTGCATGCAGGCTGATGCTAAAGATTGCGCATAGCATTACGATCAGGTAAATTTTTGGTTGCATAACTTTTTGTTTTAAAATTGTGTGAGATGTGCATCTATTCATGGTAATTTCTTTTTGACAAATGTACAGCTTTAAAATTTTCGTTACATAAACAGGGCTTCCCAAAAAGAATCGCTGGAGATTCAGCATTCATAAACCACCACCTTAATTTTACCGTTTCAACCCTGACAGGGCTTTAAGCCCTGTCAGGGTTATCAAATACAACCCGCCGGCTATTTTCAATGATTTTAAATTACCTTCTGATAAGTCAAAAAATTAAGTTTTGTTATAATTTTGCCTTTCTCAAGACGATTTTATTTAAAACTACCAGATCATCCTGAGTAAAATATTTCAGTACCAACCAAAAAGAGCTGAAACGTGAACGATGTAATGATTTATGCAGTGATCTCTCTGAGCGCCATTGGTGTAGCTGCAGCCGTAATATTGTATTTCGTGGCGCAAAGGTTTAAAGTGATCGAAGACCCGCGCATCGACGCGGTGGAAGAGCAGGTGCCCGGCGCCAACTGCGGCGGCTGTGGCTACGCCGGCTGCCGCGCTTTTGCCGAAGCGGTGGTGAATGCCGGAAACATGGACGGGTTTAACTGTCCGGTAGGCGGCAATGAAACCATGAAGGCGGTAGCGCGCATTTTGGGTCTGGAAGCCGAAGAAAAAGAACCGCTCGTTGCTGTATTGCGCTGCAATGGCTCGTACGCCCACGCTCCCAAAAAAGCCAATTACGAAGGCGCCACAACCTGCGCTTTTGCACATGGCCTTTTTTCGGGCGAAAGCGGATGCCCCAATGGCTGCCTCGGCCTGGGCGATTGCGTGGAATCGTGCGCTTTCGACGCGATGTACATGGATCCCGAAACGGGACTGCCTATAGTAATCTCCGACAACTGTGTGGCTTGCGGCGCCTGTGTAAAAGCTTGCCCGCGCAACATTTTTGAACTGCGCCCCAAAGGCAAAAAAGAACGCCGCATCTACGTTAGTTGTGTCAACGAAGAAAAAGGTGTGCATGCCCGCAAAAACTGCTCAGTGGCATGTATTGGCTGTGGTGCCTGTGTTAAAGTATGTCCGTTCGACGCCATTACCATGCAAAACAACCTGGCCTACATCGACCCGGAGAAATGCAAGCTCTGTCGAAAATGCGCACCGGTATGCCCAACCAATGCCATCCTGGAGATAAATTTTCCGCCACGCAAAGAACGACCGGAAAAGACCAAAGACGATGCACCCAAAGACCCCGCCCCCACCCCATTACCACCACAGCAACCCAACATGTCGCAGGTTCATTAGTTTTTAATAAAAAATGCACACGACCTCATAACAACAAAAACATGAGTTTGAAAACTTTCGTAATGGGAGGCGTTCATCCTCCCGAACAAAAAATTTCGGCTGCCGAAGCCATCCGCATCCTGCCGCTGCCCAAGACTATTACGGTGCCTGTATCGCAACACTTGGGAGCGCCGGCAGCCTTGGAGGTAAAACGTGGCGACCTGGTAAAAACCGGCCAGTTGCTGGCCAAAGCCACTGGTTTTATCTCCGCAAATATTCATTCACCCGCCACCGGAAAAGTGGCCAAAATAGATGTGGTGATGAATCAATCGGGCTACAAGCGCACCAGCATCATCATCGAAACCACCGACGACGAATGGATGGACGACATCGACACTTCGCCCGACCTGCTGCGCGAGATAACGTTATCAAAAAAAGAGATCATCGACCGCATCCACAATATGGGCGTGGTAGGTTTGGGCGGCGCCACTTTCCCTGTGTATGTCAAGATGATGGTGCCTGAAGGCAAAAAAGCAGAACTGCTACTCATCAATGGCGTAGAGTGCGAACCCTACCTCACCGCCGACCACCGCCTGATGCTCGAACGCAGCGACGAACTCATGGTAGGCATCACCATCCTGATGCGGGCGCTGGGTGTGGAAAAAGCTATCATTGGGATTGAAAATAATAAACCCGATGCCATCGAAAAACTCAGTGCGCTTAGCCAAAAATATCCGGGCATCAGCGTGCAGGCACTCAAGGTAAAATATCCGCAAGGCGGCGAAAAGCAACTCATCAAAGCAGTTACCGGTCGCGAAGTTCCGTCGGGCAAACTGCCCATCGAGGTAGGTTGCGTGGTGGATAATGTAGGCACTGCCGTGGCCGTTTACGAAGCCGTTCAAAAAAACAAACCGTTGATAGAGCGCATCGTGACCATCACCGGCAAGGCTGCCAAACGTCCGGGCAACTATCTGGTACGCGTGGGCACGCCCATCAGCGCACTGATAGAAGCTGCAGGCGGCATGCCCGAAAACCTCGGAAAAGTCGTCGGCGGCGGCCCCATGATGGGCAAAGCGCTGATGGATGTAGAAGCTCCTGTAGTAAAAGGATCGTCGGGCGTGCTGCTGATGCCCGATGAAGAAGCGCATCGCGTTGTCGTACGCAACTGCATTCGCTGTTCACGCTGCACCACAGTTTGCCCGATGGGTCTGGAGCCTTACCTGCTGGCACAGCTCGTAAAACTCGAAAAATGGGACAAAGCCGAAGACAACCGCATCATGGATTGCATCGAGTGCGGCTCGTGCCATTACACATGCCCGTCGGGACGCCCTTTGCTCGATTACATCAGGCTGGGAAAAACCAAAGTAGGAACCATCATCAGAACGAGAGGAAAAAAATAAGCTATGAAATCTTTACTCACCATTTCGGGATCACCACACATACACGCCGACGAATCGGTTCGCAAGATCATGTTCACGGTGCTTTATGCCATGATTCCGGCCATGCTTGTGTCGTTGTACTTTTTTGGCCTCGACGCTTTGCGGTTGCTGCTGCTTTCGGTAACGGCATGTGTGGCCATCGAATACCTGATTCAGAAATACATCCTCAAAGGCGACCTGACCATCAACGACGGCTCAGCCATCGTTACCGGCGTGTTGTTGGCTTTCAACGTGCCCGCCAACCTGCCCTGGTGGATTATCATCATCGGCGCCGTGGTAGCCATCGGCATTGCCAAGATGGCTTTTGGCGGAATCGGCAAAAACCCTTTCAACCCGGCACTGGTGGCTCGTGTTTTTCTGTTGATGTCGTTTCCGGCACAAATGACCAGTTGGCCTGTTCCTCAACCCAACTTCCCGCTCACCGACGTCATTACGGGCGCCACACCGCTGGGCATGCTCAAAGGAATGTCGTATGAAAATATCCCGGCGCCGGAAGCACTTCAGCAAATCATGGGTGATGCTCCGAATTACATCAACTACCTCATCGGATTTCAGGGAGGCTCGCTGGGCGAAATATCGGCCATCGCGCTGCTGCTTGGCGCTGTGTATATGTTTTTCCGCCGCGTCATCACCTGGCACATCCCCATTTCTTATCTGGTGTCGGCCATCGGTTTTGCCGCCATCATGTGGTGGATCGACCCTTCTCAATATGTTAATCCGCTGTTCCATCTGGTGACGGGCGGTTTGATGCTGGGCATTTTCTTCATGGCCACCGACATGGTCAGTTCGCCCATGTCGGCACGCGGGCAAATCGTTTACGGTGTAGGCTGCGGCGTCATTACGATGGTAATCCGTTTCTGGGGCAGTTACCCCGAAGGCGTTTCTTTTGCCATCCTCATCATGAACGCCTTTGCACCATTGATAAACAATGCCTTTAAACCTGTCCGATTTGGTAAAGTAGAAGCTGTAAAAAGTTAGGTGTTAATAATTTTATTAATAAAAATACTTTAAAAAAACACTGCATACATCATGGCAAAAAAAGAATCGACATTTACAAATATGTTTCTCACGCTGCTCATTGTAACGGTGGTTTCGTCGCTGGCAGCCAGCGGCGTTTACAACCTCACCAAGGTGCCTATTGCTGAGGTGGCGCGCATGAAGCAGCAAAAAGCCATCGAGCAGGTGATGCCGCCATTCGATACCTACAGCATGCAAACGGTGATGCCCGCCAGCGGAAAAGATTCGCTGCTGCTTTTTAAAGGCACCACCGGCGAAGAAACTGTGGGCGTAGCCGTAAACACCTATAGCTACGAAGGCTACAGCGGACTCATCAAACTGATGGTGGGTTTTACGCCCGACGGCACCATTCATAATATTGTGGTGCTCGAACAAAAAGAAACGCCCGGACTGGGAACCAAGATGACCACAAAGTGGAAAGATCAGTTTATTGGTAAAAATCTCAAGGATTTTAATTGTACTGTAACAAAAGACGGCGGCCAGGTGGATGCCATCACGGCGGCTACCGTTTCGTCGCGCGCTTTCTGCGACGCCGTCAACCGGGCCTACGAAACCTATCAATCGACTAACACGCCACAAAATCAATAAGGAGGAACTATGAACCAATGGCAAAATTTTTCTAAAGGATTTTTTAAAGAAAACGCTGTTTTCGTCATGCTGCTGGGGATGTGCCCCACGCTGGCGGTCACCAATTCGGCAATTAACGGGCTGGGCATGGGGCTGGCCACCACCTTTGTGCTGGTGATGTCGAACCTGTCGATTTCGCTCATCAAAGACCTGATTCCCGCCAAGGTGCGCATTCCTACATTTATCGTGGTCATTGCCTCGTTTGTTACGGTGGTAGATTTGGTAATGGCGGGTTATGCGCCGGCCTTGCATGAGCAACTGGGCATTTTTATTCCACTTATCGTGGTCAACTGCGTGGTGCTGGGACGCGCCGAGGCCTTTGCCAGCAAAAACACTGTGGTTAGTTCCATCATCGACGGAGCGGGCATGGGGCTGGGCTTTGCCATGGCGCTCACGCTGTTGGGCGCCGTGCGCGAACTGCTGGGTAACCTCTCCCTGTTTGGCTTCAAATTCATCGAAGCCGACGGAATCCTCGTTTTCATCCTGGCGCCCGGAGCTTTTATCGCGCTGGGATTTATGATCGCATTAGTAAACCGTATCACCAAAAAAGTATAAACGAAAATGGAATACATTCTCATCATCATCGGAACGGTACTGGTTAGCAACATCGTGCTGGCCAACTTCCTGGGCATCTGCCCTTTTCTGGGCGTGTCGGGCAAAATATCTACGGCAGCGGGCATGGGCGGCGCGGTGCTTTTTGTGATGACCATCGCTACCATCGTCACCTGGCTCATTCAAAACTATATCCTCAACCCGTTTGGTCTTGGATTTTTACAAACCATCTCATTTATCCTGGTGATTGCTGCTTTGGTGCAGGCTGTCGAGATCATCCTGAAAAAGGTAAGTCCGCCATTGTATCAGGCGCTGGGCGTTTTTCTGCCACTCATCACCACCAACTGCGCCGTGCTGGGTGTGGCTTTGCTGGTGATACAGCGCGACTACGATCTGATATCGGGAACGGTGTATGCCGTGGGCAACTCATTGGGATTCCTGCTCGCACTGGTGCTATTTGCCGGCATCCGCGAACATCTGGAGCTCATGGACGTACCCAAAGGAATGCGCGGCATGCCCATAGCACTGGTAGTTGCGGGCATTCTGGCACTGGCCTTCAGCGGCTTTGCCAATCTGGTGGCGTTTTAGCGGGAAGGCGGGTGTGGATGGACACTTAAAAATAAGTGCTATCGCCACAACCGAACCGAAAGTAATTTTGTTACTTTTGAATAAAAGAGTCCAGTCTAAAAAGGTTTTGGCAAAATTAGGCATAAAAATTCAGGTTTGGAGCTGTTCATAAGATGGCCTTGTAACTGTCACAATAGCAATGAGTTAAAAATTTATGAACAATCTTGTAA
>Ga0172382_10010188_pt1 | contig 12672 bp, 10 predicted proteins | sample Leawel138RmetaG_FD_122245 | JGI IMG/M metagenome (GOLD analysis project Ga0172382, IMG submission 122245) | Leachate microbial communities from a municipal landfill in Southern Ontario, Canada - Leachate well 138R metaG | ecosystem: Engineered > Solid waste > Landfill > Unclassified | place...
ACGGGAGATATAAAATGAGATTAATTGAAGGACAACTAAAAGTTGTAAATGGTAAAAAAATAGCGATAGTAAGCACAAGATGGAATCACTTTATAGTTGATAGACTTGTAGAGGGTGCGAAGGATGCATTTGCGCGTCACGGCGGAGATGATGCTGATTTAACGCATGTTTTGGTTCCGGGCGCATTTGAGCTTCCTATGATAATAGATCAGCTACTAGCCAGCGGCAAGTATGATGCAGTTTGTGCTTTAGGTGCGGTTATCCGTGGGGCAACTCCTCATTTTGATTATGTCTCAGCTGAGGCAACAAAGGGGATCTCGACAATGAGTCTTAAGTATCAAAAACCTGTTTCATTCGGGCTTTTAACGACCGACACAATCGAGCAGGCTATCGAGAGAGCTGGTACAAAAGCAGGAAACAAAGGCTTTGAAGCGATGACTACCGTTATCGAGATGCTAGACCTTTATAAGAACCTTTAATTATGGCTACTAGACATCAAGCCAGAATGGCGGTTGTAAGTTTGTTGTACGCATTTGATCTCGGTAATGGAAATATTGCAGAGCATACGGATGAGATTTTAGAAGAGAAGAAGATTAGAAATAAGCAAAGAGATTTTGCACTTACTCTTTATGAGGGTGTTATGAAAAATATAACGCCTGTTGATGCGGCGATAGTCAAGCATCTTAAAGATTGGGATTTTGAGAGACTCGGAGCTATCGAGAGAGCTACTTTAAGACTTGCAACTTATGAGATACTTTTTGGTGAACTTGACTCTGCGGTTGTAATAAACGAGGCGGTTGAGATAACAAAAGCGTTTGGTACAGAGCAGTCTCCAAAATTTATAAACGGTGTGTTAGACGCAATTGCAAAAGATAAGTAAAGCTTAAGATAGTAAAAACAGCAAAAAAGCGCTGTTTTTACACTTCTATCTTGAAAATGAAAAACCAAATCCTACTCTGTTTTGATGATTATTATAATCCACTAAACTTGCTCCATATCCGTTAAATAGTTTAATATACCAAAAGGTATTTTTTGAATGTCCTATGGGGTGTGACCACTCCATTTCAAGGGAGCCTCGATTTGAGCCGTTAAAGCGAAGATTATTGCGCCAGGTTAAGTCAAACTGATGTTTTTTAAGAAAATAGTTTAGCTTTAAGTGCCCATATCCGAGATAAGAGGTTATGTTTTTATTATCATCTCCTGCATCTGATATCCATAACCTAAGGGTTGTCATAAGATCCCCTCTGTAAAAAATAGTGTCAAAATAGATTTGGTTCCACTCCCTAGAGAGCGGGGCTCCCATTCCGTTTGACTCATGCCAAAAACCGACTTTAATAGCTCTAAATCCAAATTCAGATAATTTTTTATCTTGGATAGGTAGAGTAAGAAATATTTCAGGTCTGTAATTTGTTTCACGAAACGGAGCAGAGACTGAATAAAACTGCCACCACACCTCTTGCGTGTATCCCAAAGTTATTATTTCATTTAAACCAAATAGATTGTAGCTTATATCTTTTTTTAAACTTATTTGAAACTCTGCTTCAATGTTTTTATTAAATTGTTCATAGCCTGGGTGTGCAACAAGGTCTCTTTGCTCATAATTTGCTGTTGTATATGCAAAAGGAATTAAGAAGTTTTTTTCATATGGAAGTAAACCAAAATTACTAAAAATTTTTGCTACCATTGCATCTTTTGCATCTGAATCTTCCGGCATATTTAGATGTTGAAAAAGAAAAAGTTTTTTTGCTTCATCTTCACTGGATATTACAGCTGTCTCTTCTTCATTGCATATTACGGCTGTCTTCTCTTCAGCAGCCATGAGATAAGAGCTTATTGTAAGAAGCAGGGTAATAAAGAGTACCCTATTTAATAAAAGTAATACACTCTTCACTGTTTTAAAACCAAGCATAAAGAGCGGAATGCTTCTTTTATAATTTCATCTTTTATTTGTTTGTGTAAGTACATGATAGCCTACTGCATAATATTATTTTTGCTTAAGCATAGCATAAATTGAGTTTGATTTAGGCAAGAGCGGCAATATTAATTACAAGTTGTTTGTTTGTTTATTGTGAAAAAAAGAGTAAAATCCAATCACTAAAAAGTAAAATGGTTGGCAATGAAAAGATTAACTAAACAAGAAGCCTTAGCGCTTATAAAAAATGCAGATTTGAAAGAGCTAGGTCGCATGGCAACAGCTCGTAAAAAAGAGCTTCATCCTGATAATATTACCACTTTTGTGGTAGATAGAAATATTAACTATACAAATATTTGCTGGGTGGATTGCAAGTTTTGCGCATTTTACAGACATGAAAAAGATGCTGATGCTTATGTGCTTACATTTGATGAGATAGATGCAAAGATAGACGAACTTCTTGAAATCGGCGGAACACAGATACTTTTTCAAGGCGGAGTGCATCCAAAATTAAAGATTGAGTGGTATGAGGATTTGGTGGAGCATATTCACACAAAATATCCTACGATTACAATTCACGGATTCTCTTCCATAGAGATAGACTTTATCGCTAAAGTCTCACGCATCAGTGTTGAAGAGGTTTTAGAGAGACTACATGCTAAAGGTTTGGCTTCTATCCCGGGAGCTGGGGCTGAGATACTGAGTGATAAAGTAAGAGATATCATCGCTCCAAAAAAAATCGATAGTGAAGTTTGGGTGGATGTTCATAGAAAAGCCCATAAACTCGGCATAATGTCAACGGCTACTATGATGTATGGTACTATTGAGAGCGATGAAGATATCATAGAACATTTTGATATGATAAGAAGACTTCAAGATGAGACTGGTGGATTTCGTGCTTTTATCATGTGGAGTTTTCAAGGACAAAATACTGAGCTCTTAAGGTTAATCCCAGATATGGATAAACCATCTTCAAACCGCTACTTACGGCTTCTTGCCGTTGCTAGACTCTACCTTGATAATGTGCCAAACATCCAAAGTTCATGGGTTACACAGGGTCCTTATATCGGGCAGATGGCTCTGATGTTTGGAGCAAACGATTTAGGCTCGACTATGATGGAAGAGAATGTCGTAAGTAGCGCTGGAGCGGCTTACACGATGGCAAAGAGTGAAATGGTGCATCTCATACGAGATGTGGGCGAGATACCAGCTGTGCGAAATACGGCGTATGAGATTTTAGAGAAATTTGCATAGATGAAAAAGATAGCTATAACACTACTGATTTTAGGAAATATAATAATGGCAGCAACAATAGATAATATAGAGATAAAAAGTTTAAAAATACCTGTGATTTTTCAAGAGGATAGGAGATTGCCTCTGGTAACCATGCAGTTTATTTTTAAAAATAGCGGAAGTGTGGCAGATGACACAAAAGCCGGTTTAGCGAAATTTAGTTCAAAAATAATGAACGAAGGTACGAAAAAGCTAGGCTCAAGTAAGTTTGCCGAGGCGCTTGAGGGTAGGGCTATCCATATATCAGCATCAACGGGCAAAGAGACTTTTGTCATAGAACTTGGCTGCTTAAAGGAGGAGTTTGACGAGGGACTTAAATATTTAGAGATGCTTCTTAGCGACCCAAATCTTACTCAAGAAGCAATAGACAAAGTAAAAACTACCACTTTAGGCTCTCTTGCGAGAAAAGAGAACGATTTTGACTATATAGCATCAAACGAGCTTAAAACACTCCTTTTTGCCGGGAGTGTGCTTGCAAAGCCGTCTGCGGGAACGATTGAGAGTGTAAATAAGATTGAGCTAAAGGATGTAAAAGAGTTTCTATCTAAAAATATTGTTAGCTCAAAGCTTATTGTTGCAATAGGCGGCGATGTGGATTTGAAAACGAGCAAAGAGAAGATTGCTAAACTTATAGAGTTGCTTCCAAAGGGTAAGTCAACAGAGCCTATAAAGTATGAAGCTGCTAAAGATGCAAAAGAAAAAGTAGTTCTAAAAGAGACACAACAGGCTTATGTGTACTTTGGCTCGCCATATAACATAAGCGTAAATTCCGAGGATTATTACAAGGCAAGAGTTGCTACTTTTATCTTGGGCGCAGGAGGATTTGGCTCAAGACTTATGGAGGAGATAAGAGTCAAAAAAGGGCTTGCCTATTCAGCTTATGCAAGGTTGGATGTTACAAAATCAAGCAGCTACATGAGCGGATATCTGCAGACAAAACTCGAGTCGCTCAAAGATGCTAAAGAGACCGTAAAGTATGTTATAGAGGATTTTGTAAAAAATGGTGTTACAAAAGAGGAACTTGAGCAGACAAAGAAGTTTTTACTTGGAAGTGAGCCTTTAAGAGTTGAGACTATGAGCCAGAGACTTCACAGAACTTTTATGGAGTTTTATAACGAGCAGGAGATTGGACACTCTTTTAAAGAGTTGGAAAAAATCGAAAAACTAAAACTAAATGATTTAAATGAGTTTATAAAAGAGCACAAAGAGATTTTAGACACAAGTTTTGCTATTGTCACAAAACGCTAGTTTCTTTAGAAAACGCTAGTTTCTTTAGAAAAATCAGCCAAAAAATATGACACTTTGCAATATTTTTATATACAGTTCATAAAAAGAGATAGTATTAAACTGACCTTACGCACTTTTGGCAAAAAAGGGCATATTAAACTTTGTAAATCTCGAAAAACTTATTTTTCGTAGCTTTATGGCGTAACATCAGTATTGAACACTAAGGACTTATGATGAACATAACAAAAGAGCAAAAAGAAAAATTTAAAAAACTAGCTATAACCAGCTTTGCCGAGCTTGCCCTTATTGTTCCCTCAGGTTATGAAGATTTAAGAGTGCAGGATAAACTTCAAACCCACTCCATGCAGCTCATAGATGCGACTGTAGAGTCTGTTTATAGAGCTGCCAATTCAATTCAAATTACCTTTTATGCCCATAATTTCGGTCATGTTGTTAGTGGTGTTATATTTCGTCCAAAACCTTATATGCTTCATCAGTTTAAGGTTGGCGAGAGAGATTTTTACTATGGAATGATTGAGTGTAAAAGCGGCTTATGCAGTATGAATATGCCAAAAAAAGTGACGAATGTCGGTGCCATTACTCCTAGATACAAGTCCGCACTTAGAAGCGATGTTATGCTTAGGCTTATGCAAAGCACTCTGAGTAAAGAAAATTTAATGTCAGAGGGAATAAGAGAGGAGATTGCAGAGGAGCTTTTAAAGGTTCATTTTCCTACGCAAACAGCACCAAATTTAAAAAGTTTGGAGCCAAAAACCATAGATGCTCTTAAATATACGGAACTTTTTGTCTATATGAAACAGCTCTTTAATAAAAGAAGATATTTTAAGGCGCTAACTTCTGCATGTGGCGATTATAAGGAGTGGGTGCAAACTTTGCCTTTTACCTTGACTCAGGAGCAGGTAAAAGCGATAGAGGAGATAAAGGCTGATTTAACCAAAGAAGTTTCGGCTCGTCGAATGATAGTCGGAGATGTCGGAAGCGGAAAGACTATGGTTATCTTAGCATCTGCTCTTATGATGCTACCAAACCGCTCTGTTCTTATGGCACCGACAACGATACTAGTAAACCAACTCTATGAGGAGGCAAAAAGGTTTCTTCCCAATGTTAAAATTGCTCTTGTGACAAATAAAACAAAAGATATAAATCTTGAGGAGTATGATTTTATCATAGGCACACATGCGCTGCTCTATAGAGAGCTCCCAAAAGCCGCCCTTGTTATGGTAGATGAACAGCATCGTTTCGGAACGGCTCAGAGAAATATGCTAGAAAAACTTGTAAGTAGTGCAGATATCATAAATCAAGAAGAAGCAAAGCCTCATTTTTTACAGTTTTCTGCAACTCCCATCCCTAGAACACAGGCGATGATAGAGACGGCGCATATTGATGTTTCGCTCATTACAACAACACCTTTTAAAAAAGATATAATCAGTAGAGTGATACATAAACAGGATTTTAAAGATTTACTACTTCATATAGAGAGGGAGATAGCTAAAAAAAATCAAGTTCTTTTGGTCTATCCGCTTGTAGAGCAGAGTGATTTTTTGGAGTATCAAAGCATTGATGAAGCAAGGGGATTTTGGCAGAAGAGATTTAAAAATGTCTATGTAACACATGGAAAAGATAAGGAAAAAGAGGAGGTTTTGCTTGATTTTAACAAAAGCGGCGATATCCTCATCGCCACAACTGTTATAGAGGTCGGCATATCTCTACCTCGTCTTAGCACTGTGGTTATTGTCGGAGCTGAGAGATTAGGACTCTCAACTCTGCATCAGCTTCGTGGTCGTGTAAGCCGTACAGGGTTAAAAGGGTACTGTTTTTTATATACAAACCAGAGTGCATCAGAGAGGCTTGATAAATTTGTACAAACGACAAGCGGCTTTGATATTGCAAATTTGGATTTAAAGTTTAGAAAAAGCGGGGATTTGCTAAAAGGGCATAATCAGAGTGGAAGTCAGTTTAAGTGGGTTGATTTGGCAGAAGATGAGGAGATAGTAAAGGATGTGAAAGCAGATTTGAGCAAAAGGGTTTAACCCCTCTTGCAGTAGTAGCTAGTAAAGTCCAAATCTTCCATCATTTCTTTTGTAAAGAACTCGGGTTTTACCGTCGTTGTCTATGAAAATCTCAAATAGCTTTTTATTCTCTTTTATGTCATTTAATACATCTTCAATTTCACGCGGTTTGTAAAGAGCAAGTCCAACCGGTACTATCTCATCTTCCATAGCCTCGCTAGCTTCATTGAGGCTTACGCTTGAAATCACTTCATTTTTGGTTTCATTAATGCCATCTTTGTAGTGATGGTTGTCTCTGTCATGTATGCGGCGGAGTGCTTTTTGCGCTCTTGCTGTCGCCAAGTCGATAGCAGCGTAAAGGTCTTCATCACTCTGTTTGATTATGATAGAGTTTTTGTGAGCTAGGTTGATGACATACTCAACAACAGAATGATCTTTACTTTTTTTTGTTTGAGTTGTTGCAACTATATTTACGGAGATAATATCCATATTGTATTTGCCAAGTGTTTCGATAGAGGCATTCATGTGTGCTTTAATCGGCTCAGTAAGTTCTACATGTCTTCCTGTTAATGTAATATTCATAGTAAATCCTTTAGTTTGTAAATGTAAAGGATTATAGCATTAAATAGGTTAGAGTTTAGAGCTTTTGGATGGTTCTTCTAAAGTAGCGGATAGGTTCTGTGCTTAGGTTTTGATCTGCTCTGACGCTTACAGTTACATCCATTAATACAGAGCCGTTTTGTTCAGGAGTTGTAACTTCAAAATATGTTAGGGCTACAGCACATGGGGAGGGGTTTGTATATATGTATTGTAAGCTAACATTTACATCATATATTCCATTTATCGTATAAGGAGTTATTGTTGTACAAGGGCCTCCTTTTGCAATAGTTAACATAGCCAATTCTGCGGCACTTTTAGCATGGAGTGCTATCTGCTCGTAAAGATATAGGTCAACTGTTCTTTTGGCTGTCTCTGTAGTTAAAGAGAGTGATAAAGCCATAATTGTAGAAAGTATAACAATGACGATTATTGCCGTTATCATGGCAAAGCCTGAACGCCTTTTTACAAATGTACCTCTTTTTTTATGAGGATTTGTTTTTAAAATACTGTTTTTTCTTTGCATAATGAGTAATCCTCTATCAAGTCTGTTTTTACACATACCTGTATTTTTATGATTGAGCCAACAGCTTTAAATCTAAAAGTATCGACATTTTCCATAATGACAGCCTTTTTTCTATTGGCATCACTATATTTTTCTCCCTTCCATGGTTGATAATCATAGTAAAGAGTCAGATTACCATCTGCTGGAGTATGAACCACAGCATAAGCACTCCACGCTAATTGATAATACTCATAAACATCGACACCGCTAAAGTTATTGTCAACTCCGTTATCACCTCTTGTTGGGATAAAAACGCTCTCTTTCCCAACAGCTGGATCTCGCCGCACTGGGTGCATAGTACCATTGTGGTCGGTTAAAGCACCATTCCATCCATAGTTATTAATATCACTGTCAGAACCGATAAAGTATAGTGCAGCATCATTTATGCTGCTGCTATTTCCATCTGATAATATGCCTATTAGGGTATTTATTGCCGTTGTATCGGTCATGGGAGATACTAAAGTATTTTGAGTTGATAAATTTAAATCAATAATTCCACTCCACAAAGGAGCAGAATCTCCACGAAAACCGTCTATATCACTTCCTATCCACTCTAAAATAGTGGCAGTATTTCCATAATTAGAACTTGCTAATGCTTGAAAATCATTTGGATTTCCACTATTTTTTCTTGCTATAACAGAATCTTTTATACGGTACTGAAGTCTTGAAGCTATGCTCTCAACTGCTGCTTCGCTTTGAGATTGAAGTCTGTTGTTTACGCTTGAGAGTATAAAACTTCTGTATGTTTGAGATAAAAGTTCAACTCCAAATTTTGCTAAAATTCCCATAATTACGATTACAAAGATGAGTTCTAGGAGAGTAAAAGCAGCTCTGCGCATTAAAATCTTCTCTTATGGTAAGCTACTTCGCCGATGTTTGCGCTGTATATTTTTAAAGAAGTAAGCAGTGTAGTGCCATCATTTTTATATATTGATGCATTTAACTCTTTTACATCATTACTATTTAAACCTTTTTTAATGCTTATTTTGCTTTTGTACTCTTGTTTATATCCAGAAGCCTCCGCTGCTGATTCGTCAAACAAATCAACCCCATGTACACTCCTGTTTAAACCAAGCCCTGTTGCTTCAGCATTGGTATAGTTTACACCAATGCCAACATTGCTATCTAGACATCTTCTGTTTACATGACCGGGTCTTTGTCTAGTGGTAGCATTACAATTACCATCGACATCAACGACTCTTGAGTATCTGCTAATATCGAAATCTTCTATAGATCTGTTGTTGTCCCAGTAATATGTTGTTGCTTCCATCAACTCGGCAGAAGCCGCAAAAACTGCCTCTTGAACTATGCTATCTTCTATGCCTTTTGATGTGGTTTGCATCATCATAGGCAAAGACATAACTACTATAGAGATAACGACAATAGCAAATATAAGCTCTATCATAGTAAAAGCAAATCTACCCAGAGTAGTTTTTCTTCTTACCACATCAGTCTCCTGTTGGTGGTTGTACTGCCGACACCTTTTGTTGTAGTATTTGTTTCATGTGCTCCACTCCAGCCACCGACCTTATCATATTCAACTTGAAACTCATTTGTCGTAGCTGATGAAACATCTTTATTGTAAATAAGCCACGAAGAAGCATTGTTGTGCATGGTTGTTTTATATGGGTAGCTATTTCCATGATATGTTAAATCTGTAGTAGGTTTCCAACTAATAGCATAATTAGGTGCTGTAGCCGTTACAGTTCCAGTTCCATTTTTTTGAGTAACGGTGCCAATATTTCCATCATTTGGCGCATTGTGGTTTAAATTTATAAACCATCTTGTATCATCAGTCTGCTTTGAAGTAAGCCCGTTTGGCAGAAGATTCTTAGCGCATCCAGTTCCATAACAGTATGCTTCAAAGTAGATATTTGCTGTGTTGTTTGGAACAGTATACCTCTGTGTTGAAGCATGAGTTCGTCCATAAATAAATGTTGTGTTTGTATCTAGTAAGTTATCAAAACCGACTCCATAAACTTCCCCATCAGTTATCTCAACTACTTCAAAATCAGAACGAAATATCATAAAAGGATTATCCACTTTAGTGCTGTTTCTTTCAAAGTTAAACTTAAACTTAAGCGGTGCTGCTCCACTTGTAAAGTTCCCCTCATGGCTTACAAAAACTGCTTGAGCTGCTACTTGATTTTGCTTGGTTGATGTAATGTTGTTATCATCATAAAACTTAATCCTATTTTGTGAGTCACTCCATGAGAGGGGTTTGTTGTTTTTTAAAGATATTGTACTGTTTACATCTTTAGCAAAACACTTTTTAGTGTAGTTCGTAGCTGTAAGATTGTCATCACCAGCAGCATCATATAGGCGAGCGGCTGTGTTTAATTGGAGTGTAGCTGACATGTTTTTATCATTTGAAAGATAGGTAAATCCAGCACTAGAGTTGACTATACTTAACTCATTTGTAAATTTGTTAGGTATAAATATAAATCTTTTAGAGTTCTTTACCATGCAGCCAACTCTACCATTTGCATCAGGAGTATTTGAAGAGCTGTATTCTATACAATCTCCTTTACTGTCTATATAGTCAAGTCCCGCCCAATTATTGTCCGTTATGGTAAATTCAACTTCTCCGACATTTGAGTATCTTAGAAGAGCATCAACTTGACCGTTATTAAAAGGAATAGCCGCGTTTGTAAATTCTATCGGAGTTGCAAGAGTACAACCAACTGGTATGATTAGTTGTGTCGTCGCATTTTTATCTGCTGTGTTATGGATAGATTGGGTGTAGCCTAGAGATGCTAGATTTGGTTGTGCATTTTGTGCAGCTTTAATGCTAAATGTATAAAATTTATTGCCAATGAGTGTTGTATCGTTTACATCCATAGTATAACTAGCTGGACGGATAGCAAAGTTGTCTCTTGAGCAAACCGTTGTAGAATCTGTAACCATTTTAAATACTGCACTTCTGGAAGCTTTTGTGGGCGTTATGTTAAGAGTATATGATTTTTGTTTGTTAAATGTTAGTTCATTCTTGCTCGATAGCAACTCTGTGGCACTTTCACACTCAACCCCATCAGGCAACTCTACAATTGATAAATTCAAATCTCCGCTCCAACTTTTTGGAGTTATGTTGTCATTTTCAAATGATATGACATCAACATCAAAAGATTTATTGACAATTTGTGTATATAGTGCATTTTTACCATCAAGCGGATCAATTGGATCTTTGTCCCCACTTGCAATATTAACAGCACCGCTTCGTACGGTATTATAACTACCGATAACTGGCACATATACACTAAAGCTATTGTTAAAATCTACACATTTACGGATAGGAAGTCCAGTAAAGTCTATGTATAGTTGGCTATTGCGGTAACTTACTAAGTAGGTATTTTCACTAGCGTTTTGATCGCCTACCTCGGCTCTGTATTTAAACTTGGTCTCAGCACCTTTGTCGATGGTTCCACCTGCATCTTTTGTAGCACCAATCCCAAGTAAAAATTTTGCCGTTGCTGTATCTGTGGAGTATTCTGCTGTGTCATCCCCAATTGTATCGGTTTTAGCGCTGTATGTTATTCCAGGAATTGGGGCTATTTGCATTGAACCGCCTACGTATGTGATTTCGTTTGGCTTGTTAAATCTTTTTTCTATGAGAACACTTTTTGCCGGCTCATTATCTTTGTTAGTTATGGTTACTTCATACTCTACTTCATCACCTTTTGCAGGTATGTTTGAGCCACCAATCTTAGAACCATTAAATAAGAGATCTTCAATGTAGCAGACATCGGGAGCGTAAAGCTGTGTGGAAAAAGCAAAAACTCCAGGGTTGTATACATCATCACCGGTGCTTAATGTAATGGTGGTTGATGTTTGACTATTTGAGATAATTCCTAGTGCATCTGTACCTGTTCCTACATTGTAAGTTTTTATATCAATTCCTATGGTGTTGGTATAGTTTGGAGTACGCGTATCACTACCCGTTTGTGTGATAGATGAACCCATAGGATTATAATTACCACTTGATGTAGAAGCTGTTCCATCACCTTTTAGATAGTAATTTGTATTGCTTTTATTGGTAATAGAAATTTTATCTTTTTTATAGCCTATATCGCCCTCACTTCCAAAAATCACAAAAGAGGAGTTGACGGTCCCCTTACTTGGAGTTAAAAAGCCAGATAGATTGGCAGTGACACTTTTACCGCTACTAACAGCATCAAATCCATCATAAACAGTAATATTTTTTAGCGTATCACTAGGGTCTTCATAGACAATAACCATAGCCCAGCCTCCAAAATGACCAGGAGTGTAATTATTGCCATAGGCTTCACCGTCAGGGCTAGATATATTGTTAATATTTGCAACTTGATAAGTACCAGCCCCAGCACTTCTGACAATCGAAGTAACTTCCTTAACCCCTTGATAATACATAGCGTTATTAACAGTAGTATTTTTTATCCAGTTAAAACGATTATTCTGTGTTTCTGCTGTGATTTCTTTATAGGAAGTATCTCCAGGTGCTTTTAGTTTTATGGTTTGAACAGCATCCATATCAGCGCTCGAAGCAGTTCCTTTTATACCGGCTTGCCAATAGAGACCTGCCCATAAAATATTCTCTTTTTTTACACCGTTTGGCAGAGTAAAAGTATAAGAGGTAGAGTTTACGATAGTGTTGTCTGAACTATCACTTCCTAATTTATGAAATAAAGTGTCTAGATTGTTATTGTTTTTATCGCTATCTGGTTCTGTGCAATTACTCCCGCTTTTTTTACATAAAATAGAGTTTCCTATTATTTTCATATTTCCATTGATGTTAGCTTGAAAGATTTCTGTAAAATCACGAGGGTTATTTTTAGTATAGTCAGCACAAAGGCTTAGTTTCTCTTTGTATGTGGTGCTTCCTATCTTATATGTAGCATAGTATGCTTCTGCTGAAAAGTTTATAGTAGCAAGATTTTTAATATAAACACTATGCGTAGCTCCTTTAGCATAAGTGCCTGTTCGATATACGATACCTTTGTTAAATAAGTTTAAGTCTATAAGTCCATAGAGAGGTAAGTAGTCATTTAGTGTTGCACTAACTTCTGCTTCAT
>Ga0172382_10010191_pt1 | contig 12670 bp, 9 predicted proteins | sample Leawel138RmetaG_FD_122245 | JGI IMG/M metagenome (GOLD analysis project Ga0172382, IMG submission 122245) | Leachate microbial communities from a municipal landfill in Southern Ontario, Canada - Leachate well 138R metaG | ecosystem: Engineered > Solid waste > Landfill > Unclassified | place...
AACCCGGACATCGCGTCCCGCATGGGACTCAGCGACGAACAGATCGCGAAAGTGCAATCGCTGATGGTCGAACGGTCGCAGAAGCTCAAAGACGCGCCGCAAGATCAATGGGATGCCATTCGTGCCGAAAACGAAGACAAACTCAAGGCAGTATCTGTTGCCGGTGTGACCCCCAGCGCTGATACCATTGCATCCTTTGAATATGGCATCGCCCGTCCGATCTACGTCTACTTCAAGAACGCTCACCGTGGCGTGATCCCCGGCTTTAACGAGTTCATCGAAGAGTACATCTCCGAAGATTCACTCGCACTGGGTGGTTACAACAACGAGCGTGGCCTGACCCCGCTGCCAGCTGATCGCCTCAAGCAGGTTCAGGCTGACGTCAAGGCTGGCAAGAAGTTCACAGCTCAGTAAATTGTCATTGAAGACAGGAACGGTCGCACAGCTTGACCGTTCGCATCTGTCCTGACGCGAGACCGACAAGGCGAACATTGCTGCGTCGGTCTTGCAACTTGAGAAGACCTCATCATGGTTGCATACCTTTTGATCGCCACGTTGCTGATTGCAACAGCCGGTTACTGGCTGAATTACCAGGCATCCCGTCGGATGCGTCTAGCCGGCAAGAAGCCCATCTCCATGGACACCGCTTACGGCATGTACGCGCTCTTGATGATCGCCTTGCCCAGTCTGCTGTTCATCCTGGCGTGGCTACTGTTCGGAAACGTCATCGCTCAGGCGATCATGATGGCGTCATTGCCCGAAGGTGCATTTACGCCCGGTGATGTGGGCGCACACTCACTGATCAGAGCCGAAATCATCTCGATTTCCCGTGGTCAGATTTTCGGGACCCCAGAACCTTACAAACTCGAGGCAGCCGAGTATCTCAACCGATTGATGAGTCTCAGCACCACCATTGCCTGGGCCGGTCTGATTGCCATCGCGCTGGGTGCACTGGTCTACAGTCGCAAGCAGGTCCGTCAACGTTTCTCGGCACGGACATCGGTCGAAACAATCGTGCGATCCTTGATGATTCTGTGCTCGCTGGTTGCCATCCTCACTACCATCGGCATCGTCTTTTCGCTGGTGTTCGAGTCGTTGCGCTTCTTCGCAAAAGTCCCCTTCTGGGAGTTTTTCCTCGGAACGAACTGGGAGCCGCAGATTGCGATCCGGGCTGACCAGGTTGGTGGATCCGGATCCTTTGGCTGGCTTCCCGTCCTGATGGGCACGCTGGTCATCACCGTCATTGCCAGCATCTTTGCGATTCCTGTCGGAATCGCCACGGGCATTTATCTTAAAGAATTTGCCAGCAGCCGTGCACGAACTGTCATCAAGCCAATTCTCGAGATTCTGGCAGGCGTGCCCACCGTCGTTTACGGCTTTTTTGCCATTCTTGTGATCGCACCCGCACTCAGATCGACCGCTGCCATGCTCGGCATCGGCGCAGCTCCCAACATGGCACTGGCAGCTGGCATGGTGATGGGTGTCATGCTGATCCCCTTCATTTCATCGTTCACTGACGACGCTCTGAATGCCGTACCGCGCGGTTTGCGCGACGGGTCTCTGGCACTGGGTGCCACCCAGTCGGAAACCGTGCTCAAGGTTCTGTTCCCGGCTGCCATCCCTGGCATCGTCGGCGGCATCCTGCTGGCCATCAGTCGGGCCATCGGTGAAACCATGATCGTGGTGATGGCCGCGGGTCTGATTGCAACCATGACAATCAACCCGCTTGACTCAGTCACGACTATCACAGTGCAGATTGTCACCATGCTGATCGGTGACACCGAGTTCGACAACCCCAAGACACTGTCTGCCTTTGCGCTGGGTCTCATGCTGTTTGTCGTCACCCTGATCCTGAATGTGCTGGCACTGCGGATTGTGCGCAAGTACCGCGAAATGTATGACTGAGGACCGGACACCATCATGACCGCAAAACTGAAAAAACCCGACTGGAAAGAGCTGATGTCCGGACCGCGCTATGCTCGGCGCAAGCGTGGCGACATGACGCTGCGGGCCATTGGCCTGAGCGCGCTGTTTGTGGCAATCGGCATCCTGGTGCTGCTAGTCGGCAGTCTGACCATGTCAGGCTATCCAGCTTTCACCCAGACCTATCTCACGCTGAACTTTGATATCAGCGAAAAATATGTCTCGAGAGAAGATCCTTTCAAGGGCCGGTTTCGCAACGTCGTGAACGATGCGATCGAGGCAGAGTTTCCGCAAGTCACCAACCGGGCAGAACGACGCAGGCTCACCTCGATGCCCAGTGCCGCCTCGCAGTTTCTGTTACGAGACTATGTTGTGGCCAATCCGCACGTCATTGGCACGACCATCCCGTTTTCTGTTCCCGTATCTGACCCGTACGACCAGCTCAACAAAGCCTTGATTGATCGGGATACGCCAGAAGAATTCCGACGTCTCAAGCAGGACGAGATCCAGTGGTTTGACGAACTGAAGGCAAGGGGCCAGATCAGTTCGAAAATCAACTGGGGCCTGATCACCAACGCAGACTCAAGGTTTCCGGAAATTGCAGGACTTGCCGGTGCACTCACCGGGTCGTTCTACGCGCTGATGGTGTGTTTTCTGATCAGTTTCCCGGTCGGCATTGGCGCGGCAATCTATCTCGAACTGTTTGCACCGCGCAACAAGTTCACAGACCTGATCGAGATCAACATCAACAACCTTGCAGCAGTTCCGTCGGTGGTGTTCGGCCTGCTTGCTCTGGCGGTGTTCCTGAACTGGTTTGGCATGCCCCGTTCTGCGCCGGTGGTGGGTGGCTTGACGCTTGCCCTGATGACGCTACCAACGATCATCATTGCGACCCGTTCGGCTATCAAGGCTGTACCACCCTCGATTGGCGAGGCCGCCATGGGGATCGGTGCGTCCAGACAGCAAGCCGTGTTTCACCATATCCTGCCCTCGGCCATGCCTGGCATCCTGACTGGAACGATCATCGGACTGGCCCAGGCACTTGGCGAAACAGCACCGCTGCTGCTCATCGGCATGAACGCATTTATCACCGCGGTGCCTGCTTCCCCGATGGATGCGGCCACCGCATTGCCGACGCAGATCTTTATCTGGGCCGACAGTCCCGAGCGAGGATTTGCATCGCGCACCAGTGCAGCGATTCTGGTGCTGCTGGGCTTTCTGGTCACCATGAACATGATCGCGGTCTACCTGCGCAGCAAGTTCGAAAAAACCAATTAATGTATTGTCGACCCCCTGATGACTCAGACTCTCAGGGACCTACATTCACGCAAAAGGAACCAAGGCATGGCAACCACGCCGAGCGGCCCGCTGGATAACAGCAACTACGAAGACGACAGCTTCAAGACACTGGGCAATACCACCGCAAAGAACCCGCGAATCGTTGCCCGTGACGTGAACGTGTTCTACGGCACCAAGCAAGCGATCAACAATGTCAATCTGGAAGTCGGACGCGAAGAACTGGTCGCGTTCATTGGCCCATCCGGATGCGGAAAATCCACTTTCCTGCGTACGCTTAACCGCATGAACGACACCATCGACAACTGTCGGATCACCGGCTTGATCGAACTCGATGGCACTGACATCTACTCGCCCGATCTGGATGTGGTCGAACTGCGCGCGCGTGTGGGCATGGTGTTTCAAAAGCCCAATCCCTTCCCGAAATCCATTTACGACAACATCGCCTATGGCCCCAAGATTCACGGACTGGCCAACAACAAGGCCGAGATGGACGAGATCGTCGAAGCCGCGCTGACCAAGGCCGGCCTCTGGAAGGAAGTAAAGGACCGGCTGGACAACCCGGGAACCGGACTTTCCGGCGGTCAGCAGCAACGCCTTTGCATTGCGCGGGCGATTGCCGTCAGCCCTGAAGTCATCCTGATGGATGAGCCCTGCTCAGCGCTCGACCCGATTGCAACGGCAACAGTGGAAGAGCTCATGCATGAGCTTAAACGTGACTACACCATCGTGGTCGTCACCCACTCGATGCAGCAGGCTGCCCGGGTCTCAGACAGGACTGCCTACTTTCACCTGGGCAAGCTGATCGAGGTTGGCAAGACCGAGGATATCTTTGTCAATCCCAGGCATCAATTGACACAAAACTACCTGACCGGACGTTTTGGCTGATCCCGACCTCCCCATGCCAATGATTCATCCCGGCATGGGGGCAAACTTCTTCGCAGGCATCCTGTCTGCACAGCACCTCTCTTTACGCACACCACAAAAACTGGTTACAACTCTTGTTTCTGACGATGCAAGTCTTTGAAGAAGCGAGTTTCAACCATGCAAGTTCCCATTCGTGCCACCTACATGCGAGGAGGTACCAGCAAAGGTGTGTTTTTCCTGGCTGAGGATCTTCCCGAAGATCCTGTCATACGTGACCAGGTTCTGATGCGGGTGATCGGCAGTCCGGACCCTTATGGTCAGCACATTGATGGCATGGGAGCAGCGACCAGCAGCACCAGCAAGATTGTGATCATCTCGGCCAGCGACCGGCCTGACAGTGACATCGACTATCTGTTTGGCCAGGTATCAATCGACAAGCCTCTGATCGACTGGAGTGGCAACTGTGGCAACCTGACTGCTGCAGTCGGACCCTTTGCAATCCATCGTGGCCTGATATCACCGGGTGAGGCTCGCGGGATAACCATCAGAATCTGGCAGGCCAACATCCGGAAGCGGATACTGGCACACGTACCAGTCCGCGAGGGCCAGGTTCTCGAGACGGGCGAGTTCAAGCTCGATGGCGTGGCATTCCCTGCCGCTGAGATCAGGATTGAGTTTCTGGACCCTGGCGCCAGCAACAGCGAGGCTGGCGAAGATGGCCAGGCTGGTGTCTCGGGCATGTTCCCGACCGGCAATCGCATCGACGAACTCGAGGTCCCGGGCATTGGCACCTTATCTGCAACCATGATCATGGCTGGCAATCCGGCTGTCTTTGTCAGTGCGGCATCGCTCGGGCTGACTGGCAAGGAACTGCAAGTCGATCTGAACAGCAACCACGATCTCCTCGATCGGCTCGAGCAGATTCGCGCCCACGCCGCGGTCCGGATGGGTCTTGGACTCTCTGTCGAAGAAGTGTCCCGATCCCGTCAGCACACACCCAAGCTGGCGTTTTTTGCGAAACCGGAAACCTACACGGCGTCCGATGGCAAGACCGTCAGTGCGGACAACATTGATCTGCTGGCGCGGATTCTCTCCATGGGCAAGCTACACCACGCTATGACGGGCACCGGTGCGGTTGGTATCGCAGCAGCAGCGGCCATCGAAGGAACCGTTGTGAGCCAGATTCTCGGACACGCCCGCAATGACATCGTCTTCGGTCACCCCTCTGGTGTCTTGCGCATTGGTGCGGATGTGCATACAGACGCATCCGGACAGGCTGTGGTAAACGCAGTAAAAGTCAGTCGCAGCGCACGCAGACTGATGGACGGGCAGGTGTTTGTGCCGTCCTCCTGCCTGCAACCCCTCGATCAGGCGAGCAACACGTAAACAATCAGCAAAACGCCCAGGGTCAGGTTGACCGCAACAAGATTGCGAATCTGCCCCAGGGCCTGCCCCGCCTTGTCCCACGCCGTAAATTTGATGGCATCACCTAGCCGCCTGAACGGGGCGAACCGGATGTGCATGAAAATAGCCACCATCAGGGTACCTACAACGGCCATGACCCACCAGGCGATCGGCATGTCAAAGGACCCACCCGCCTGAACAGTGCTTTTAGCGACGCGACCAATCATCCAGAAGCCCGTCACCAGAACCAGCACACAGGCAATCAGAACCCCTCGGAAGAACCGGGTCAGCACCTCGTGCATCAATACCAGTCTTTGCTCGCTTGCAAGATGCAGCAGGGCGGGCCTGAGAAACCACTGCACAAACATCATGCCCCCGATCCAGAGGACAAGTGACAGAATGTGAACAGTTTTAAGCAGGTCGTATAGCATCCGGGCTCCAGAAAGATTTGATCGGCATTCGAGGCGGGCAACCTTTGCCGGCTGGCAGGGGCAACAAACGTCAAAGTCTGACTCATGGTATGCGAGTTGGTTCACGATCTGCGAGAAACCTTCTGTTTCCGACAAGATTGCCTGGTTTTGTGTGGTTTTGTGTGGCTTTGTGTGGCTTTGCGTGGTTTATCATGCGTGAGCAGTGCGACACATCACCCGAAAGCGCCCAGACTATTTGAATAGCCCATACAGCTGGCGTGATGTCATCCTGTCAGTCACGTCGGCGCGCTATCATCTGCCGTTTCACTGTCTACTCGTCGATCGCTTTGCGATTCACCCCTGGGTTTGAGATGAGTACGCAAACAGACAATGAGAGATATCACCGATGTTCCGACATCAGAATTCGCACCACGGAGCAAGCATTTGAAGATCGAACAACAGATTGTGCTGGTCACAGGGGGAGCACGAGGCCTTGGCGAGTCGATTGTGCGGGCCCTTCATCGTGAAGGCGCCAGAGTCGGCATCAATTATCTCAGCAGTCAGCCCAGCGCCGAGCGCCTGCAGGCAGAACTCGGAAGCCGTGTCTGCGCGGTCCAGGCCGATGTAACCGATCCCTTCTCTGTGCTCCAGATGGTCACGCAGATCGAGGCGCAGTTCGGGAGCCCGGTCACCAGCGTCATCAACAATGCCCTGGTCTCATTCACGTTCAACGGAGATGACCGCCCCAGACTCGACACCATTACCTTGCAACATTTCGAGCAGCAGGCACGAGGGGCCGTCGGGGGAGCCTTGAACACGATCCAGGCGACACTACCGGGCATGCGCTCTGCAAGGTTTGGCAGAATCGTCAATGTTGGAACCAATCTGTTTCAGAATCCGGTCGTCCCCTACCACGACTACACCGCGGCCAAGGCAGGCCTGCTTTCGCTGACCCGCACAGCAGCGCACGAACTCGGTCCCGATGGCATCACGGTCAACATGGTGTCAGGTGGGCTGCTCAGAACCACCGATGCAAGTGCTGCCACACCGGATTTTGTATTTGACCTGATCGCCCGGAACACACCGCTGCAATCGGTCACCACGCCCGAAGAATTCGCCGATGCCGTGCTGTTTTTTCTGTCGCCCTGGTCTCGCGCAGTCACCGGACAGAATCTGGTTGTCGATGGGGGACTGGTCAAAGATTAAGGCGTGCCACTTCGCAGACTGAGTGCACTACGCCGCTTTGCCACCGTGCGAACTATTCATCGCTCAGTGACTCATAATGTGTTCCTTTGGGAGCATGGCCAAATGCCATGCAGTACTCATGCACAGCCCTGACAGGGTCGGAAACAGTTCCGCCATGTCAGCCAGACCATCATCCTTTTCTGGCAGACGAGTCTTTCGCGTCTGCTGTTGCGATTCGAGATCATCAAGCCTGACTCATGGACAGCCTTACACAGATCACATTAGGTTCCGCAGTTGCCGTTGCCGTCATGGGACGCAAAGTCCCGGTCTGGCAGTCTGCGCTCTGGGGAGCTTTTGCTGGAACCGCACCCGACCTCGATGTGGTGATGGACTTCGGAGACGCCATCCTCAACATGACTCGCCATCGTGCCGAAACGCACGCAATCGTCTATCTCACAGCAGCCTCAGCGGTTTTTGCGGCGGTGGCACACTTGATTCACCGCCAGGCAGCCACCTTCTCCCGCTGGTGGATGGCCTTCTGGCTGGTGCTGATCACGCACGTCGGCATCGACTATATGACGGTCTACGGCACTCAACTCGCCCTGCCCTGGAGCAACTATCCTTTCGGGCAGGGAAGTATCTTCATCATTGACCCGTTATACACAGCGCCACTACTGATCGGCTTGCTCGCCTGCCTCTGGAGCCGATCCCGGTTCAGGTGGACCTGGAACGCCCTGGGGCTGCTTGTCAGCAGTACCTACATGGTCTGGACCGTCATTGCTCAGGAGCACGTCACGACCGTGGCCAAGGCATCGCCGCCTGGGGACCGCATCGATGAATGGCTCATCACCCCTTCACCGCTGAACACTTTTCTCTGGCGCATGGTCGCTGTGTCCCCCACACACTACTACGAGGGCTGGTACTCGGTGTTTGATGACTCGCCAAAGATCGAATGGCGTCAATATGACCGCCGCGCTGACTTGATCGAGCAGCACTGGGATCACCCGGGTGTACGTGAGGTTGCGCGCTTCTCAAAGGGGTTCTACCGGATGCACGAACGTGATGACAATGTGTACGTCACCGATATCCGGATGGGATTCGAGCCCGATTACTTCTTTGTATTCAATCTCGGATCCGTTGGGCCCGACAACCAGCTCGACGTTAACCGGCCGGCAATTCAGGAAGGCAGCCGTCCGGAACTGGGTCCGACCTGGAACTGGCTGATCGCCCGCATTCTGGCACCTGTCGGCCCTCAGCCAGGGCTCGACGAAACAGGCCCCTCCCTGCCCGCAGCGCTACCGCCGAGCATCGAGCCGGACGTGGATATTGCCAGATAACACAGAGCAAACATCCATCACGCCCTGGGCAGATTACTCACCAGGTACGAAACTTACCGGTGTCAACGTGCACAAAATTATCACGCGGATAATACCCAACTCCGCCCCGCTCAAGCGCAATCGCCGCCTCACGCAAATCCTTCAACGGCACACCGGGCAGGCGCACATCGATTGCCTTGCCATCCATGTGCAGACTGCGTTTGGCCACACCCCCACCACGGGTGGTACGCAGTCGCTCGTTGGTTTTGGGACTGCGATACCCTGAAATGATCTCGTAGTGCCCCCGCGCACCGAGCGCGTTGCGGATGTCGTGAAGAATGTCGTACAGCCCGGGATCCATACTCCCCACTTCGTGAGTGTAGTGGTCCCGCAAAAAGACATTGAGTTTATCCAGGGCTGGATCAAGATAGACAGGCCCCCTGGCATACACGAGTCCGATTCTCTCTGATGTATGAAGGTGATTCATGCCAATCTGACGTCCCGGTATCTTGACCGGTGTGGTCACCTTCGCCAGCGCAGGCGCGCCGACCAGCAGCAATCCGAAACCGGACGCTTTCAGCAAGGATCTTCTAGTGTTGATTACCATGTCTGCTCGCTTTACTTGACGCATGCTTTTACTTCTCCGTGCTGATTTACAGACGCTGCTCAAGCGCCCGCCCGAGACGCTCGTCATGCCCATAAATATCTGAATAAAAATAGATTTTCCCGTTATCGCGAGCCATAACCGTGCTGTAGGCAATCACCACTGGCACCGGCTGCTGCAAGCGGGTCGTGTTCGAGCGGCCCAGCCCCATCGCCTGGCGGATCCGGTTCTCGTCCCAGGCCGGATCGTTGGCCAGCACAAACCGGGCCAGATCGACAGGCGCTTCGACGCGGATGCAACCATGACTGAAATCTCGCCGGCTTCTGGAGAAGAGTTGAGTCGCCGGAGTGTGATGCATGAATATGTTCATGTTGTTGGGGAACACAAACTTGACATCGCCCAACGCATTCCTCGGCCCTGGGCGTTGCCGGATCCGAAGCTGGCCTGCCCGCACCGCATCAAGTCGCTGGGGCGTGACCTCTTGAAAAACATTCCCGGCACCATCAACAAACTCAAGCTGCTGGCGAGAAAAATAGCCCGGATCTCGCTTGATCGCAGGAATCGTCTCGCTGCGTGCAATCGATGGCGGGATGTTCCAGTACGGACTGAACTCGATATACCGCATCGATTCGTCAAACAAGGGTGTGCGATGGTTCAGGGCCCGCCCAATGACCACCCGCATCTCGAGTTGAACATCGATATTGCCCAGGCCATCAGTCTCGTATCCATACAGCATGAAGCCCGGGATATTGACCACCAGCAACCGGTCAGCATGCTGCAATGGTGTCCATCGAACACGCTCCATGGACAACTCGATCTGACGGATCCGGTCAGCCGGTTTCACATTCAGGGCCTCGATCGTCTGTTTACCGACAACGCCATCGACCGTCAGGCCATGTCGCTCCTGAAACGAGCGGACAGCACGCTCAAGATCTGCATCGTAGACAGCATCTTGCGGCTCCTGCACGCCCGGCATGACCACATAATCACCGAGCAGCTTCAGACGGCCACGCATTCTCTGCGCGTCAGGATAGGTCTGACCGGCCTCAAGCTTGCCACCCGCCGGCAAGGCCAGGTCACCTTCCCAGGCGGGATCCTCCTGGATCTGCCGGTAACGTGCCAGCCACTGCTTGAGAAGGGGATAAAGCGGAAACTTTGGTGCAGCCTGCGCGACTGCATTCGTCAGATCCCCTTGGGCAAGTGCCTGACGCAAGTAGGCTGATGCATCAAACTCGTGAGCGGGTGCGTCATCAAAATCCTGGTGCACGTCTTTCGGGCTAACTCGCCCCAGAACCAGATCGGACAGGAATCGCTCCATGGCCGCCGTGAGCATCGCGTCGAGTTCGGCGACCCGCGCCGGATCGACCTGCCCGGATGGGGTCTGTGTCAGCGCCAGAATCTCTGCCTGAAGCAGGTCGGGGCGGTAGTCCTGAACGCGAAGTCCATCCAGATCAGCTCGCCGCATGACCTCAAGCGCTTGCTCGACCTGGGGCTTTGGCACCGACCCGTCGAACCAGAGCGCGGTCTGAGGAACCATCGCATCTGGCGACAGAACAGGTGTGATGGGCTGCAAAGATGGCTGCATTGCTGGTTGCACCGCTGTCTGCGCCTGCGCGGGAGCCGTCAGAACCAGGCTTGCCTGTGTCAGCACGATCGTCAGCGCGCACAACCAGGTCTTGAATAGACCGGCTCGACATATCTGACGGGGATTACAGGACTCAGGAGACCGAAGGGATGCTGGCAGAACCGGAGAACAGGCGGACTTCTCGAATCCAGAGGGGGACAGGTCGCCTACACGTGGAGTACTGACAGTTAAGTCGATCGCTGAGGACATATCTGAAGCGCTTGGCATTCTACCTTCCGAATTGGTTGGAAGATTTTCTGGATCGCTGGCGCGATCGTGAACCTGAGCACGGGCTTCACTTCTGGCAAAGGTCGCAAAGGTGGTACTGGTGGGCAAAGATGCAGCAAGTGGCCGGACCCGCTCTGCACAGGGCGCAGATCCCCTCCTGGAACCGGTGCGATGTGGTCCATAGAACAACAGAATCCCTGCTGCCCGTGTAACCACTCGCTCGATTCAGAAAATCCAGAAAATCGGTGACTTCGAAGATAACACGGTATCCAGTTGAAATTCTTCCTGATTATCGTTGCAGGCATCGTTGTCAACGTGTGACTTGAACCAGATCAATCCACGTCCGCACTCCAAAAGGAGGAACCTGGACCCCGGCCCCCCCCATCCCACACTGCGACCATCAATCGCCGAGCACAATCAACCCGTCAACCGCTGTCACACCCTCTGCGGTCACAAACAAGGGATTGATTTCAGCTTCCAGTACCTGCGGCGTTTCAAGCGCAGCAAGTCTTGAAAATGCGACGATGGATCTGGCCAGTGCCTCGCAATCGCCTTTGGGCAGGCCACGGTAGCCGCGCACCAGCTGGGTCGCCTTGACTTGCTCGATCATTTCCCAGGCCTGCTCCAGACTCACAGGCGCCAGTCTGAGCGCCACATCCGGATTGAGCTCGGCTGTGATACCGCCTGCGCCCAGCAGCACGGTTGCACCGACCAGTGGGTCGCGCCTGTAACCCAGAATCAATTCCAGCAGTTTTGGCGACATGGATTGAACCAGTAACCCGTCGATCTGCGCTTCAGGCTTGTAGGCTTTGACATTGCGCATGATCTCGTGTGCCGCCTGCCTGAGCTCCTCATCGCTCCGGATATTGACCTGCACACCGCCAGCCTCTGTCTTGTGCGGCAGATCAGGCGACGAAATCTTCACCACGACCGGATAAGCGATGTTGTGGGCGAGATTGTCAGGTTGCACCAGTGTGCTGCTAGCCACCGACACACCAAGCCCGGCAAACACCTGACTAGACTGGTACTCCGTGAGATTGCCCTGGGTCGGGAGGGTATCAGGCCAGATCGGCGCTTGAACCGCCTCGGGTGCCGGTCCTGCTCCCTCCAGAAATACTGCGAAAGCATCTGCGCAGGCTTCTGGTGTACGGAATGCAGCAATGCCTGCTTGCTGCAGGAGCTGCAAGGACTCTGTCGCGTCAGGCGCAAGGAACACTGCAAGCGGCTTGTTGCGTGGCTTGTCAGACAAGATCAGGGGCTTGACGGCGAGTTCGGGATGGAACTGCGCAGACGAGCCAACCACACTCAATACACCATCACACCAGTCAGACACCAGCAACTGTTCAAGCAGATCCTTGTACTGTTCACTAGTTCCCGCGAGCGTCAGATCAATCACTGGCGTCTGGCGAATCGCCAGCCCTCTGCCTGCCATGTGTTCCACAAACTCGGCTGTCGGGGCGACCGCCTCGATCCCGTACAGACCAAGATTGTCGACAACTGTCGCCGCGCCGCCACCCGTGGTAGTGATCACTGCCACACGGCGTGCCCGACCCTTTACCGGTGCGGGACGCTCATACTGCATTGCCAGCGGTGCAACCTCGAACAACGTTTCCAGATGATGGACTCGCATCACGCCATGCGCCTTCAGAAACACGTCAACTGCCTCGTCATTGCCTGCCAGAGCGCCAGTATGCGACTGCGCCAGCGCATCACCCTGCTCCGAGCGACCCAGCTTGTAGGCAATCACTGGCTTGCCCGCCTGTCTGGCCCGCTCGAGTGCGCGCGCGAGCAAGGGCGCATCACGTATCGTCTC
>Ga0172382_10010192_pt1 | contig 12670 bp, 10 predicted proteins | sample Leawel138RmetaG_FD_122245 | JGI IMG/M metagenome (GOLD analysis project Ga0172382, IMG submission 122245) | Leachate microbial communities from a municipal landfill in Southern Ontario, Canada - Leachate well 138R metaG | ecosystem: Engineered > Solid waste > Landfill > Unclassified | place...
CCGATTGATCCCATCGATTGATCCAATAAAGTCCTCATCCCAATAAAAAAATCCTAACCACTTATGAATAAGCAATTAGGATTTTCGTGGGCGGTGAGGGATTCGAACCCCCGACCCTCTGGGTGTAAACCAGATGCTCTGAACCAGCTGAGCTAACCGCCCTTTTAAGCTGAACGCGGCCTCCGTTCTTCAAAGGCGTTGCAAATATATAGCTTTTTTTTCTTCGCCAAAAGAAATGTGAAAAATTTTAAGCCTCATTTCAGCGACGTGGGCAAAGTCGTTTGTGCCAGATAATCTGCCACAACAAAAGAACTGCCCCCGATAAAAACCACATCATCGGGTCCGGCGTGGTTCAAGGCATCGGCCACGGCAGCCATCACCGAAGGAAAAGCCTGCCCTTTTAATCCGGCGGCCTCCGCTTTTTGCTTCAGTACCCCTGAATCCAGTGCACGCGGGATCGCCGCCTGGGTAAAATAATAAATGGCTTCCCCCGGCAAAAGTTTCAGCACGCTTTCCACATCTTTATCGCTGACCATGCCAAAAACCAGATGCAGTTTTTTCCAGGCCATGTTCCGGAGTTGACCCATAACCAACCTCAGTCCGCCTTCATTATGCCCGGTATCGCAAATAACGAGCGGATTGGCGCCTACGATCTCCCACCTGCCTCTCAGTCCTGTATTGGCTTTCACCCGTTCCAGTCCCCGGTAAACGGACGCCGGATCGATCTGCCAACCATTCTCCTTCAAAACATCGAGCACCCCGAGCACGCCGGCAATATTTCTCCCCTGATAGCTTCCCCGCAAATCCGTTTTTAACGCCGGGAAATCCAGCTTACCCTTTCTGCTGAAATTAAACACCTGCAGGCCCTCCGGCAACAACATCGAATACGACGCCTGGTATTCCCGGTCAGCAAAAACGATGGAACTGCCTGTTTCGGCTGCCCTCCCTTCAAAAATGGGATCATAGACCTCATCACTTTCCGAGATCACCACCGGAACCCCTGGTTTGATGATCCCTGCCTTTTCAGCGGCAATGACAGGAACTGTTCCGCCCAACAAAGCCGTGTGATCCAAACTGATATTCGTGATCACCGAAACTTCCGGGGTGATGATATTCGTTGAATCCAGCCTGCCTCCCAATCCGGCTTCTATGACCGCCACGTCGACCCCGTTGTTCTTAAAATGATCAAAAGCCATCGCGACGGTCAATTCAAAAAAAGAGGGTTCCAGTCCGGCATGGGTATTCATCCCGATGAAGCGCCCCACAAACGAAACCACCTCCTCCTCAGGGATCATCTTTCCATTAATCCGGATACGTTCGCGGAAATCAACCAGATGCGGCGAGGTATAAAGGCCGGTCTTATAACCCGCTTCCTGCAACACGGAAGCCAGCATGTGCGAAACCGATCCTTTCCCGTTCGTTCCTGCCACATGGATCGTTTTAAAGTGCCGGTGCGGGTGACCAAACAGCTCATCCAACGCCCGGGTGTTATCCAGCGTGTTCTTGTATGCCATGGCCCCTGTCCGCTGAAACATGGGAAGCTGGCTGTACAGATAATCCAGTATTTTCGAATACTCTTTCATCGACACTCCTTTTTAGACTCATTCAGTGTTTTTCCATGCAACACTTTTTAACGGTAAAATAAACACTAACTCGTCTTTTTTCCCTACTTTTAGAACCAATTAAAAAATCGAACAATGGCAACGAGGAAACTTACCAAGATCTTTGTGCTCGACACGAATGTCATCCTGCACGATCACACCTGCATTTACCAGTTCAAAGATAATGATATCGTTCTTCCGATCACGGTTCTGGAAGAACTTGATAAATTTAAAAAAGGAAATGACCCGATCAATTTTCAGGCCAGGGAGTTCGTCCGTATCCTCGACAGCATCGTGGGAGAGCAGCTCTTCAACGGCGGAGTCAAGCTGGGCCCCGACCTTGGAAAACTGATCATTGCCACCGGGAAGCCCTTCTCCGAGACCATGAAACAGTCGTTTAAAGACGATATTCCCGATCACCGGATACTGGCTATTGCCGATTTTTTCACCAAAGAAAACCCCAGGCGTCCAACCATTCTGGTTTCGAAAGATATTAACCTCCGGATGAAGGCCAAATCACTGGGCATTCTTTCGGAAGATTACAAGAACGACCAGATCAAGGATCCCCGTGTCTTTGAAAAATCGATCACGGAGGTGGATGCCTTCGGCGACCAGTTCATTGACACCTTGTACAATGAAGGTTTCCTTCCCTTCGACCAGACGAATCTTCCCGGCAATCCTGCCGCCAACGAATATTATATCCTGAAGGGGAATAAGTCGAGCGTGCTGGGAAGGTTTGACAGCAACCTAAACCGGGTCGTGCGGGTGGAAAAGAAAACCGCATACGGCATAAAACCGCGGAATGCTGAACAGACCTTCAGCCTGAATTCGTTGCTTGACCCGGATATTAAGCTGGTTTCACTAACCGGGAAAGCGGGTACCGGAAAAACACTTCTGGCGCTGGCAGCAGCCCTGGAACAACATAAACAATACGAACAAATCCTGCTGGCAAGGCCGATTGTAGCCCTGAGCAATAAGGACCTGGGGTACCTGCCGGGGGATGCGTCAGAGAAAATCAGCCCGTACATGCAGCCGCTTTTTGACAATCTCACGGTCATCAAACACGCATTTAGTCAGCGTAGTCCCGAATATCTAAAAATCGATGAACTGCTCAAGGAGGAACGTCTCATCATCACCCCGCTGGCTTATATCCGCGGACGCAGTTTGTCCAATGTTTATTTCATCGTGGATGAAGCGCAAAACCTGACGCCTCACGAGATCAAAACCATCATCACCCGCGCAGGCGAAGGAACCAAAATGGTCTTTACCGGCGACCTGCAACAGATCGATTCGCCATACCTGGACATCAAATCAAACGGGCTGGCTTATATGACCGACAGAATGCGGAGCCAGGAGCTCTTCTCACACGTCAATCTCATCAAAGGCGAGCGAAGCTACCTGGCCGAACTGGCCAGCGACTTGCTGTAGCCTTCATGTCCCGGGGCAGGTCTATCATCGCTTTCTTAACCATTGTCTTACCGGTTCATCCACGAACCTCATCAACACGTAAGACACGGCTACAGTGGCCACGAAGACAAGCAGTGCGACTGGCCACACATCAAAAACCGTATGGCGGGTGTCGGCAATCCATCCCAGATAGATGTAAACAAGGGGATAATTGACCAGGTATACCGGATAGGAAATATCGCCAAGGAACTTACAGAGACGAGATGAAAAGCGGCCTTTGACTTCACCACTTGCGCCCATGTAAACAATCAAAGGGAAGACAAAGATGATGACTACCGCTTCATACAGTCCGTTCATCCACAGGTTCTGCTCTCCGCCAAGACGCGGTACAGCAACAAGTGCGGCCAACAAAATCAGGCTGCACCAGAGAAATGCTTTTTTTATCGTTGTCAGTTTCTTCAACCGGTACAGCAACAGGCCTGCAAAAAAGGGAAAGAACAGGCGGGTAAAACCCACATGCAAGTGATGCCCGTTGAAAGTCCAGCCGCCAACCACATCGCCCTGGGTGAGGGTCAGGTAGAGTGTCGCGCAGGCGCCAAGGGCGACAAGAATGCCCAGCGCCGTCCTGGTAAACCTTCTGATGAACAAGGCATAGAGAATATTTGCGATGTATTCATAGAACAACGACCACGAAGGGGCATCAAGCGTATACATCTCTTCCCAACCGCGAATATCAACGGAAGGCGGCGTCGGGATCATCAGTATCCCGAGCATAACATAAAGAATCAACTTCCAGGCCGGCACCCCGCTAATAATGGGAAACAAGGAAGAAGCGCCGAAATAAAAGAGTACGGCGCCGAGCAGAGTCCCGAGGATAACCATGGGATGCAGCCTGAAAATGCGTCGCTTGAGGAAAACTCCTACACTCATCGTGCTCCAGCGGTCGTCATAAGCATAACCGATCACGAAACCGGAGAGGACAAAGAAAAAATCGACAGCCAGGTAACCATGGTTGAGCGGGTTCTCGAATTTACTCAGGTAGTGGGCCTCAACAATATGGAAAATGACGATAGTAATCGCCGCTATTCCGCGCAGCCCGTTAAGAATCTCATAATGGGGCTTGGTTGGTAATAAATTTTTATTCACCGGTAATCGTTCATTAATTTGACTTGAAGAAGAGACGTTCTGAAAGATCAAAACAGCTTGATCTTTTGGAGCTTTTTGACTAACATGCTGGCTATCCTTTCATTTCCCTTATCGAAAGGGTGCAATCCGTCGTAAGTCATATTGACCGCCCAGGGCGGATACGGATATGCATCGGCATCAGGATTGAAGCCGGCACCAACAAAACCGGGATAACGATAATGTTGATATTCGCCTGTTTCGTCGGGATGATCATTGAGGCAGGTCATGGAATCACCGAGCGCAATCCATTTGATTTGATGCTCCGGACCAAAACTTACAAGCAGTCCGGTGCAAAGTAAAAGTACAATTCGTTTCATGAGCCGTCGAAGTAATTCTAAATCGTTTCACTGTGCCTGTAAAGCTACATGAATTTTTCGGGATTACCCGCAGATACTTAAAAGAAAAATCTTCAAATAACTGTAAATCAATTTATTAAATTCCCCAAAAGATGTTTGTCCCCGGTTTTCGCCGACAAGAAAAAGAGTAACCGGAGCAAAACAAAGAGGATAAAGCGTTGCACGAAATAGTGACCTGACCATTTGGAGACACGCTTCCCGACGCCTTGTTATGATTCCGTTTTCACCTTTGAAAGAGCAGTGTTTTCCAAGCCCTGCATGAAGTGATCTGTGAAGGTTGTATCCGGGATGCGCTGAAAATTACGGACGAGCTTATGATTGATCGTCGTCATGCCGGTACTGTTTGAAGAACGATGTGAACCCAATAAAGTGCAGGCATCCCTTGAATAAAATGCCTGCACTACTGGGACCGGGATCAGCGATTCGCTTTACGCTTCTTTACTTCATCGACCAGCTTTGAAAAGGATTTATCCCTTTTACGCTTTTCATGTTCCGAAGTAGAAAAGTGCCACGCTTCCCGTCGAAGCTTCAAATAGCTTTCATACGCTTTGCGGTCTAACAGGCCGCTGTTTACCGCTTCCAAAACGGCACAACCAGGTTCGCTGATATGCCCGCAATCCTTGAAACGGCACGATTTTGCATAATTGGAAATATCCAGCGCTTCTGCCAGCGAATCAGGATCGTCAAGAGCCAGACCGAATTCCCGAATGCCCGGAGTGTCAATGAACACGCCTGAACCGTCCATCAAAACCATCTCCCGGCGGGTCGACGTGTGCCGCCCTTTTCCGGTTGACTGGCTTATATCGGACGTGAGCAATACCGTTTTTTCGCAAAGTGCATTAATCAGGGAACTTTTCCCGACACCCGAAGAACCGGTGAACACCACCGTTTCGCCTTCCGATATGGATTCGCGCAGCCGGAAAATCGTTTCGGGGTGACGGACGCTTGTAAAAAATACAGGCATTTGACAGGCAATATGTTTGATTGCGTCATCTGTTCTTTCTTTATCAAAACCTAAATCGGCTTTATTGAGTACCAGTACAGGTTTGATGTTTGCTTCCAGGATCTGGACCATGAAACGCTCGGCCCTGCGAACATTGAAATTATCGTCCAGGCTTTGCACGATAAATGCCGTATCGACATAAGAAGCAATGGCTTGTTTATCGGCAACTGTTCCGGTTTTCCGGCGATACAAAGTTCGTTCCCGGGGCAGCATGTCAACGATGATCCCTTTATTTTCACCGAAGGATTGAAAAATCACCCAATCGCCGGTACAAGGCAATTCATTGTCTGATTTTCCAAAGATCATGTTTCCCGTTAAGTCACACTGAAACCATCCGCTTTCGGAAACAACTTCATAGCACGTCCGGTGTACGACAGCTATGCGACCATGAGCAAGGGCACGATGTATTGAATCCTGTTTTCGTTGGCTTAACTGATCATTCCAACCATATGCCGTTAAACTAATCATTGCGGTACATTTTTTGAGATTTGAAACTGACAGCCCAACAGAAAATTAAATCGGAATTTGTGAATATTATTTTCGTTACTCATTGTCTTGATGTGTTTTGCATACACGGAAAGCATAATCCTACTTTCATCATTGTACGCCGATTAAAAAAAATGATAACAATAGGAAACTACTCTCAAAAAGGGGTTATCCGAGAGTAACCGAAAGGACAATCTGTACAGGGGATACAGATTGTTTACAACACCAAATCCGCGCTATGTAAAGTTTTTAACATCCCGCAAAGGTAGAAAATATTTTTTTTGGTTGAAAATAGGTTGCTGATTTGAAGGTAGCGATCTGATCCCGGTTAGGCTGCGCATTAAATTCCGCGTTGATTTTTTTCTCTTCCGCGGAATTTCGCAGATACGGGGATTTATAGAGGCATGATGAACCACGGCGAATTAAGATTTTTGCATTTGCTGCTGAAAAGTGATCTCAATGAATTCGGCGGGACGGGTTACTGCTACCATTACCGTAATCCGCATCATTCCTTCGAGAATATCCTGGGGAGTCATGGTTTCTCCCGGACCGACATGGACAGTGAAAGCTTCGTCGGGAGGCGCCTGCCAGTCCCCCTCTTTTTCAGATACCGGTGAGGAAGCCGGAGATTACACTTTTCAATGTGAACCAGGTGTTGGCCACATTGGGCTCAAAAACATAAGCTTTGCCGGCCGTTTTAATCGATTCCTCCAGCATAATCACGGTCCTTCGCACATTGATGTGACGCCAGTCGGATGAGTTCCCGTCAAGGGTGCGTGCGCCCCAGACGAGCATGCCTTCGCCAATAAAAGTACGGATGGCATTGACCGATATGAAATTTGAATCAGGATTTTTTGTCGCTATTATTCTGGTTTGCGCACCCACGCCGCAACCGGCTTCAAGTATTAAAGCATTTTGAGGAAAAACAGGATCATAATGAATAATATCGTCTAAAGTAGCTGCCTGGTCATTCAGTCTCAGCGCTTCTTTGTTCGTATATCCATGTACGTACATCGTGTTTTTATTTTAATTGGACTCATTTATTGTGCTTTCTTTTTTATTGTGTCGAGCCATACTCTTCGGATCATAGCACTTCCGGGATAGATAATCCGCCAATAATAACCGAAAACACGATTATCATTACGAGTTATGCCATTATTCCGGGTCTCCGTGGTTAGGATCGTGCCTTTATTATTGGTGTTGATAAAACGGAAGTTGACGGCCACCTTCACATAGCCAGGTTCATTAAAGGATATGAATTGTTCAAGCGTGGAGATCTCGGGCGGGGCGGGTTGGTTCGCATTGCTGGTTATGATTACCGATTTAAGAATCATTACTGTAATCCATTCATCCGGTGCAACCACAAAAAAATTGAAATCAGGTGTAGAAATTGTGCCTGAGCCGATAAGGCAATTTGATGCCCTGTCGCTCATATCCACATCTTCGTCGGCAATACCTCTTATTTTCATCAGCAGCCGGGCAACCGGTATATCCTTAACCCCTGTAATCTGCAAGACTTGTTTAACTTTATCCCGTGGGGCATTAATACTTACTTCGTGAAATTCGCTAAAGGCAAAATCGGGTAATAAGCTGTCAATCTTCTGATTATTTGTTGAAGAATGTCTTATTCTAACCGGATATAGAAGTGAAACAGCAGAAATTAAAAACCCACCGATTACAACTAAAACCGCAATGATCCTATTTAAAATGAATAAAAATGCTAAAGGATAAAAAAGCGAAATAACACCTGTAATCATGAATATGACGCCAATCCAAAAGAAATAGGAGGGCGCATAGAATTTTGCAAAGTGCATCAGCCGGAACATAATTGTCATCGCTACAACTATGCAGGTTAAACCGGGAAGAAAAATTTGAAAATCCATTCGTTTATTTCAATTTAACCAATTACAACTTGCGTATCCAGCGTTTGAAAATTTCATTTTGAAATTCTACGCCATTCAATGGGCATCCGTTTAACACCGGAATAATATTAAACTGAGGGTCTATAAAAATCCATTCATCAAGTTCTTTAGAATAGGCTTCAGTAACAACGTGTCCTGCACCACGCATACTTGTTCTTTAACTCACGGAGATACCCGCTATCTAAAGTGTACGAATGACAGAATTCATAAAGCATATTCGGAACGTCTTTTGAAAAAGATATCTCTTTTAACCTGTCTGGTGGACTTATATTGACAAACTGATAAAAAGAAGAACATCTGCTAAGCAAAGCAGAGCTAAATAGTACTGCTAAAGATTTCTTTACCATATTTTCTTGAAAAAGTCTAAAAATACAAAATAATAAACATAGTTTCATAGGTTTTTCGTTGTTCTTAGATATTCTTTAATATCGGTCGAACAGGGAAAGTGTCAGGATTTGATTGAATACGATTCGGTAAATTGGTCGGGATCATGAAGAGGTAGACTGTGATATGCCTAGATAAAACGGGAAAAATGCACCTGCCAGACTAAAAAAGGCTATTCTATTTTGCGCTGACTGATATTCTTTTTACCTTTTCAGCCGAATTCAAAACCGTTCATATTGATGAATACAACGACGATTACAACCTTCAGAGTCGTATCAGCTTTATATCATGTATATATGCTTTTTTTGTGGTTCCAAGCATTAAATTACGGTTGAAACGAGCCATGAACACCGTAGTTTACGCCCAGGATGATGTTTATTGGCGAGTTCCATACCGTTGGCAAGCGTCTCAAAGTGACGACACGGAATACGCAAATTGTAGTTGGTTAATTTGAAAATATAAACGTATGAAAAATAAATTTTTACCGCTTTTAGTGGGGATGCTTTTAGTTGCTTTTGTTTGCAACGGACAGGTTGCGGACGGGAACAGGTCTGTTCGTAACGCCGCCGTGCCGACATTCGCCGGGGAGCGGGTCGCGCTATGGTCCGAAGGGAAGATACCTGATTTCCAAACGCATCAGATTGCGGCGACTTCCGGCGAAGTGAAAGAGCCGGGGTTCAAGGCGTCGGGACACACGATGCCGTATCTCGACTGGTGCGAGGCGCCGGCGGAGAAGAACGGCGGTTGCATGCTGCTCATTTCCGGAGGAGGGTATCACGGCTGCGTTGACGGGGTGTGGATAGACCGGGTCGCAAAGAAGTTTACCGAACTCGGTTTTGTCTGCGTGAGCCTCACCTACCGCACGCCACGTCCGCAGGGACTGCCGATCTATCAAAGCGCGTGGGAGGACGGGCAGCGTGCCGTTCGCCTCGTTCGCGCCGATGCGCAGAAGCGCGGATTCGATCCGGAAAAGATCGGCGCGCTCGGGTTTTCCGCAGGCTCCCACCTGACAGTCCTGCTTGCGACAAGCGCGCTTACACCTGCCTACACGCCGGTTGATGTGCTCGACCAAATCCCGTGCCACCTCAACTGGGCGATTCCGGTTTACACCGCCTACGCGCTCACGGACGGACTTACAGGTCCCAACACGCGCGAGGGCGACGCGATTGACGTGAAACTCCCGGACGTGTTTAAGTTTGACGCGAAAACGTGTCCGATGGCGCTCTTCCATGGCGGTGCGGACATCTATTCGCCGAACGGTTCCACGCAGATCTACCGCCAACTTCGCAGGATGAAAATTCCGGCAGAAATCCATCTCTTCGCAGATCGTGGACACGGTTTCATGGGCGACATGAACAAAGGCGAGGAGGGCACCGCCTACGACCACTGGTTCGATCGCATCGCCGAGTTTATCCGCCAGATGAATTTCGACGGGCGCCTCGGTGAGGAAGTTGATTTGATGGCCCGCTATCCGAACGACGACGCACGCGGTGAATCCAGCAAAGAGCCGGTCTGGCCGGAAGGCAGGACACCGGATGCGCAGACGAACCAGTGCCGGCCGTATATCGAGTGGCATATCCCGAAGGAACTTAAAACAAAGGCAATACAGATCATTTACTCGGGTGGTAGTTACATGGGCAACGACCCGGACGGGTTCGAGGTCGCGCCGGCGCGGCGTTACCTGAATGAAAAGGGCATGACGGTCGTGACGATGAAATACCGCACCCCGCGCCCCCTGGACGGGCTTGCCAAACACACGACGGCGTGGCAGGACCTGCAACGCGCCATCCGGATTGTGCGCAGCGAGGCGGCGGCAAAGGGACTTGATCCCGACCGCATCGGCATCATGGGTTCCTCGGCGGGCGGACACCTGACGCTCATGGGCGCAACAAGTTCGCGGCACCGTTCGTATTGGCCGATTGATGACCTTGACAAGATTCCCTGCAACGTGCAGTGGGCGGTGGCGATCTATCCCGCGTATGCGCTAACGGACGGCGCGGAAAATCCGAACGGGAAAGGCGGCAACGAGGACGACGCACGGCTTGTGCCGGAGTTCGCGTTCGACACCGCAACCTGTCCGGTACTGTTCATTCACGGCGACTCGGACGGCTGGGCGGCGATGAACTCGGTGAAGTGTTGGGAACAACTCCGCCGTATGGGAATACAGTCCGATCTGCACACCCTTGTTGCACGCCCCCACTGCTTCCAGCGGACGGCCGCCCCGGGTACGGGCAGTTACACATGGCTGGGGCGCATTTGGGAATTTATGAACCACAAGGGGTTCAACAAATAAAAAAAGGACGTTCAGAAAAGCGATGTAATCTAACGGAAATATAAATGAACAAAAAAGGTTATACCATGAAGAAAATAATGATGCTTATCGCCTGCATGGCGATTGTTTGGGGATGCAGCACGGTCTGCAACAGGCCGGAGGGTCCGGGAACCACCTTCGCGAAGGACGCGCTCGCGCCTTTCGTTGAAAACGGACAGCTTCCGGGTGCGATTAACGTCTTTTACAAGGACGGCTTACAGGAAAACGCCTGTGTGGGTTATGCCGACGTTGCGGCGAAGCGTCCGATCACGATGGACGACGTTTATATGCAATGCTCGCAGACAAAGGGCTTCTGCGGCGTAACCATCGCCATTCTCATCGAGGAGGGCAAGATCGCACTCGACGACAGCGTTTCGAAGTATCTGCCGGAATTCAAGGAACTCTGGGTACACAAATCCACCTCGGACAGCGTGAAGACACTCGTCAGGGCGAAGAACGCGCTCACCATCCGCATGGTCATGAACCACACCGGCGGTTTCCCGTTCGAGATTTCCGCGAAGCAGGGCAACATCAAGGGCGGCGGATGGTCCGGCGGCGCGCCGCTCCGGCAGACGGCGGCCATCGCGGCGGCGTGTCCGCTGCTCTTCGAACCCGGCACGAAGGAGCAGTATTCCAACACCGGCATCGATATCGGCGCGGCCATCGTGGAGGTGGTGACCGGCATGCGCTGGGAGGATTTCCTCAAGGCGCGCGTCCTCGATCCGCTCGGCATGGCATCCAGCTCGTTCTGGCCGACAAACAAGCAGCTTGAGACACAGGTGGAGATGTACGACTGCGTGAAAGATGCGCCCGCGAAGCACCGCGTGCAGAACGACATGCAGCAGCGGCCCTACAACGACGCCCACGTCTTCGCATCGGCGGGCGCCGGGCTCTGGACGACCGCGAACGACCAGCTCAAATTCTACAAGATGCTCATGAACCTTGGCGTGGGCGAGAACGGCGTGAGGATCCTCAAGGAAGAGACCGTCAGGGAACTGCTCGCAAAATCAACGCGCCCGAAAGGGATGGGCGGTTATTCGCTCGGCCTCTCCGCACCCGAAGAAGATACGGAGGACGCCTGGTTCGGGCATGGCGGCGCATGGGGCACGAACTGCATGGTCAACTGGCACCGCAAGGAACTGAAGCTATGGGCCGTGCAGCTCTGTGGCGACCCGCGCCCCTGGGATGCAGCACGTTCGGAGGCGGAGGCCAAATTCTTCAAATACGCCGTCGACAACGCCGGCACCGACGCTTTTACCGGCCGTGTCAAGTAAGGCCGGAAGCAGCAAAAGTCATGACTGGCAGGCAAGCCTGCTTCCAGGGGAAGCCTCCCTGCAAATCAAATTTGCAGGGAGTGCCTGATCAATTCTGAATTAGCCCATGCTTTAACGGATATCTGATCTTGTTATTGTGTAATTTCGTGTATTGACCAATTCCTCCCGGGAAAAACTTAATTTTACTTGTTTTATAAACGATAGGCATTGAGAGAGAGGAACAAGTAAAGAATATGGATTTTAAGGCGTTGCAAAAGAAGTACCAGCAGTTGCTTATTGAGAACAACAGTCTCAAAGAAGAAATAAAAAGGCTAAAAGCTCAGGCCGGTCTTCCTGCAGATCGGGAGGAGTCGCACGATGCAGGCAACGCCACGCCCAAATCTCTTGCAGCCTCGGAACCGGAGCTATTTTATCTGCGAGCAGAAGCTACGGCTTCAGAATCTATCCAAGGTGTAAATAAAAGATCTGACCCCGACGAAAAGGTCAGGCTCTTCATGTCATTATTCAGAGGGCGGGACGATGTCTATGCAAAAAGGTGGGGGAATAAAGCCAGGGGGACGGCCGGGTATGCGCCTGCCTGTGGCAACGAGTGGGAACCAGGCATCTGCCAAAAGCCTAGAATAAAATGCTCGGTATGCAAACATCAGGATTTTCTTCCTTTGAATGAAACAGCAGTTAATGCACATCTGCGTGGTCATCAAAATCTTGTTGCCGGCATTTATCCGTTGCTCCCAAACGAAA
>Ga0172382_10010193_pt1 | contig 12670 bp, 13 predicted proteins | sample Leawel138RmetaG_FD_122245 | JGI IMG/M metagenome (GOLD analysis project Ga0172382, IMG submission 122245) | Leachate microbial communities from a municipal landfill in Southern Ontario, Canada - Leachate well 138R metaG | ecosystem: Engineered > Solid waste > Landfill > Unclassified | place...
CATCGACCACACTGACTTCGGCAAAGGCGTCGTCCCGGTAGTGCGCCGGCACGCCTGCGCCCGACTGCATCACCACATGGGCGCCGAGGCCCTGATATTTCTTGACCACATCCGGCACGACCGGAATGCGGCGTTCGCCGGGATGAGTCTCAGCCGGCACACCAATCTTCAACGACATGACTCCTCCCTGCCAGGACCTGCCCGGCATCTCACTAACACATTCGGATTTTCAACACAAAGCCCGCGCGGGCAGAAGACCCGCGCGGGGAACAGCCTCAGACCAGCTGTGCAATCACGGCGTCAGCCACTTCGACGCCTTCGCGCTGTGCCTTGAGCGCAATGCCACGACGACGGTCGCCCGGCACACGTACGCCCTCATCGACGAGCATGGCGCTCATCAGGGTTTCGATGCGCTCGAGATAGGTGTCGGTACCACCCAGTGCGCCCGGATCGATCACCAGAAAAGCCTGGCCGATGTTCGGACGGTTTCCCTCTTCAACGAAGAAAGAGTCGGCCTCGAAGCCAAACGCCGCGCCGGTCAGGGAGCAGCACAGCAGTTCCACGATCATCGCCAGCATCGCGCCCTTCACCCCGCCTGCCGGGCACATCATGCCTTCGAGTCCGGCTTTCGGGTCGGTAGTGGGCTCACCGTTCCTGTCCAGCGCCCAGCCTGTGGGGATCGACTTGCCGTCGCGCGCAGCCACCATCAGCTTGCCACGGGCGACTTCGGACAAGGCGAGGTCGATCGTGACCGGGTCGCCGTCGCGCCGCGGGAACACCGCAGCGATCGGGTTGGTGCCGAACAGCGCGCGCTTCCCGCCCCAGGCCGGCATGGCCGCAGGCGAGTTGCCGAATGCGAGGCCGACCATGCCCGCAGCGGCCACCGCCTCAAGGTGCTGTGCGGCCACCCCGAAGTGGTGACTGCGGGTCACGCCGGCAAAGGCCACCCCACACTTGCGCGCACGTTCGATCGCTTCCTTGATCGCGAGATCGCAAGCCGGAAAGGCCAGCCCTTCTTCGGCGTCGATCAGGCAGGCGGCTGCACGCTCACGCACCACCTTCGGCCTTGCATCACCATTCACGCGGCCATTGCGCAGATGGGCGGCGTACTGCGACACCCGCGCCAGGCCGTGCGATGCCAGACCCTGCGCTTCGGCACCCACCAGCGCCTTCGCGGTGGATGCGGCCATGTCGGGGCCGGCACCGGCGCGCGTCAGCGCAGCCGTGGTCAGTTCGAGCAGATGTTCAATCGTATGTTTCGCCATGTTCCGCCCCTCAGTCTGCAAGAAAACGGATGACGCGCTCGGCGATCAGGCTGCTCACACGCTCGTTCGACTCATAGGTCACGCCACCGATGTGCGGGGTGAGGATCAGATTGGGCACACCGACCAGCGCCGAGCCGGCCGGAAGCGGTTCGGCCTCGAACACGTCCAGCGCCGCGCCGCCCAGATGGCCGCTGCGCAGTGCCGCGGCAAGCGCCGCCTCGTCCACGATGCCACCGCGAGCGGTGTTGATCAGCACGGCACCCGCCTTCATCGCCTTGATGCGTGCACCGCCGAACAGGCCGCGAGTGCCTTCGGTCAGCGGCACGTGCAGGCTGACCACATCGGCCGAGGCGACCAGCGCGTCGAGCGCCAGCGGCGTAACGCCGGACTCGGCCCACACCGGGGCGTCGCTGGCGATCATCGGATCGTGTGCCACCACCTGCATGCCCAGACCGCGGGCCAGCTTCGCGGTGAGCTGGCCGATACCACCGAAGCCGATCAGACCAAGGGTCTTGCCCGCGGTTTCACGCCCGTTCGACATGCGCGGACGCGGCCATTGGCCGGCAGCCACCTCGCTGCTCGACAGATAGCTGCCGCGCAGAAGCACCATCGCCGTGCCAATCACGTACTCGGCCACGGCGAGGGCATTGGCCCCGGTCGCCGGGATCACTTCCACCGAGCGCGCCTTGCAGCGGGTCACGTCGATATTGTCCAGACCCACGCCGAGACGACCGACCACCTTGAGCGCAGGCGCCGCCGCCAGCATGTCGGCATTGACCTGGGTGCGATTGCGCACGATCAGGCCGTCTGCCTGTGCCAGCGCCTCGAGCAAGGCGGCGGGCTGGTCCACCAGTCTGGGTTCGTACAACACATCGAAACGGGCGCGCAGCGTCTCCACCGCGCTTTCATCCATGAACTCTGAAATCACCACTTTTGTCATTCTTATATTCCTCTATGTCTTGCTGGGGTTGGGCGTACGGAGCCGAACAGCTCAGATCAGGATGCCGGGAGGCAACGGGACATGCAGGGCAAAACGGAACAGCAGGAACAGGCCCACGACCATCGAGCATCCAGCGCCGCAATAGATCATCGTCATGCGCGGCGTCCAGCGGTCGAAGTTGGCAATCAGCAGCCCAAGCACGTAACCGATAAGGCTGGTGGTGAGGAAACCGAGCGGCTCGAGCAACAGCGCCCAGCCCAGCAAGACGCAGAACAAGGCCAGGCGGCGCAAGCCCGAGCCTTCCAGACGGACCGCATTCATCCCCGGCTTGCGCAGGGCAAGCACCACGTAGCACGCACCGAGCACGATCATGAGCACCGCGACCGAGCGCGGAAAAACCGCCCCCAGGGTGTCGAAGTCACGCGCGGCGCGCAGCACCATCACGCCGATGGCGATCGCAATCACCGAGGCAACGGCGCCCCACACATCACGCACCTTCATCTCATGCGTACTCATGCTTCATCTCCTTCTTGCCGAAACGACGGGTCAGCACCGGATACAGCAGACCAACCAGAATGAACACGATGATGCCGATGGAGATCGGGCGTCCGAAGAACTCCGCCAGCGCACTGCCCTTGGCCGAGCCGATCAGGTAACCCTGCACGAATCCACCTTCCGCGATGCTGCCGAGGATGAGCCCGAGCACGATCGGCGAGGCGGAGAAACCCCAGCTCGCCATCACCCAGGCAAAGCCACCGAGCAACACCATCTGCAGCACCTCGTGTGCGTTGTTATGCACGGCGTAGCTGCCGAGGATGGTGAGGAAGGCGACCGACGGTGCAAGCAGGGCCTTGGGAATGCCTACCAGCGACTTGAAGGCATAACGACCGACCAGCAGCCCCACGGGAAGCATGAGCACGGTGGCAATGAACAGGCCGTAGATGAAGGTGTACACGATCTCGCTCTGCTCACCGAACAGCTGCGGCCCAACGCGCACGCCCTGCACCAGCAGCGCACCGAGGATCACCGCATCCGGCGGCGTGCCCGGGATGCCCAGCACCAGGGTGGGAATGAAACCGCCACCGACGGTCGCATTGTTGGACGATTCGGTTGCCAGCAGACCATCGGGCTCGCCGGTGCCGAACTTCTCCGGCTGCTTGGCCACGCGGCGAGCCTCGGAGTAGGCAATCAGCGAGGCGATCGAGCCGCCCGCACCGGGCAGAATGCCGACCACCGTCCCGATCACCGAGCTGCGAATGATGTTGAAGCGCGACTTCCAGCACTGGCGCATGCCCTCGCCCAGACGGTAGCTCGACACCCGGCTGCCGAGCCGCATGTGCGGGTCGGGCGAAGCCACGAGTTCAAGCAGCACCGGTACGCAGTACAGGCCTATCAGGGCGGACACGATGTCGATGCCGCCGAGCAGTGCCTGCGAGTCGCCGGTAAAGCGCACATCACCACCGACTTCGGCAACGCCGATCATCGACAGCAACAGACCGATGCAGCCACCGATCAGGGACTTGATCAGGCTACCCTCGCTGAGCGACGCGATCAGGGTCAGGCCAAAGATGGCCAGCCAGAAGTACTCGACCGGACCGAAGCTCAGTGCGACCGAAGCCAGCGGTGGCGCGAGCAGCAACAGGAAAGCGGCCCCCACCAGACCACCGAACACCGAAGCCAGACAGGCCAGGGTGAGCGCCAGGTCGCCATCGCCGCGTTTGGCCATGGGATAGCCGTCGAAAGTGGTGGCGATGGACGACGGCGTGCCCGGCGTCTTGAGCAGGATGGCCGAATACGCACCACCGTAGATCGCACCGGTATAGATCGCACCGAGCGCGATCAGGGCGACGCCGGGCTCCATGCCAAACGTGAATGGGACCAGCACGGCAACCGCCATGGTTGCCGTCAGCCCTGGCATTGCACCGATCAGGATGCCTGCCAGCACACCGGCAAAGGCGATCAGCAGACTCATCGGGCTCAGGGCATGAAGGAGATACTCAAATCCAGGCATGCGAACTCCTCAGACATATGAACACACGCAGCCCTCGCGGGCTGCGCCGTGGAAGATCACTTCGCCTTGATGCCAAGATCCTTGGCAGCTTCGGCGTATTCCTTGTTCATCTTGTCCATGAAGTCCTTCATCTGCTCGGGGCCGACATCGACGACGGTAAAGCCGTTGTCCAGCATCTTCTCCACAAAGGCGGGGTCCTTGTTGATCTGCCCGATCAGGCCTGCGACCTGCTTCTGCACCGCAGCCGGCGTGTTCGACGGCACCGCCAGACCGCGGTAGACACCGCCGACCATGTCGATACCCAGCTCACGGAAGGTGGGGCAATCCGGCATGCGCGGATGACGCGCCTCCATCGCCACCGCAAGACAGCGCACCTGGTCGCCCAGTTGCAGCTTCACCGTGGTATAGCCCCACGAGGCTGCAACCTGCTTGCCCAGCAGCGCGGTGTTGACCGCTCCCGTGCCCTTGAACGGGATATAGGTGGTCTTGATCCCGGCGAGCTTGTCCAGACGCGCCTTCGCCAGCTCGTTACCGGAGTTGGTCCCGGTGCCACCCACGATCACCCCGCCCGGCGCCTTGCGCGCTGCGGCGAGATAGTCCGCCAGGGTCTTGTAGGGGCTGTCCGCAGTGACCAGCAGCGCATCCGGCGTGTAGTGAAACCAGTACACGTTGGTCATGTCCGCGGTGCGGTAACCAACATCCTTTTCCATCGGCTGCAGCACGATATGGGGAAGGTTGGTTCCCATCATCGTGTAGCCGTCGGCGGTCATGCTGTTCAGTTGCGCCCATGCTGCAGCGCCCCCCGCCCCGGCCTTGTACTGGATCGCAACAGGCTGCCCACCCAGTTTCTTGAACAGGGGCTCCTGCAAGCGGGCGGCGATATCCGACTCACCGCCTGGACCAAAGGGGATGATGTAGTTGATGGTCTGTTCCGGGTAGGCCGCAGCGGCACCCAGAGAAATGCTGCACAAGCTTGCGACGGTCATGCGGGCAATGGCGCTTTGAAGCTTTCTCATTGTATGTCTCCTCCATCAAGGGGTAGCGGGGACAGTCACCTCACGGCGAAAGCCCCCGTCGCAGCAACCGGCTTCAGCGGCCGGTGTCAGGCATTCAGTTCATCAGGCACTCTCGTAAAGACGGGTCAGCACGAACTCACGATGTCCCAGCGCTTCGGCCGCGGTAAGACGACCATTCGCGGTGCGCAGCATACATTCAAGCAACTGGTCGCCAGCGCCATCCATGTTCATTTCGCGCTGCAGCAGGCCCGAGGTATCGACGTCGATGTGCTCGCTCATGGTGCGGACAGTCCTCGGGTTTGCGCAGATCTTGATTACCGGCAGGATCGGGTTGCCGACGATGTTGCCTTGTCCGGTGGGGAAGAAATGCACCACGTAGCCGGCGGCGGCGCACAGCGTCACCATCTCGGCTGCGGCCGAGCTCGACTGCATGAACCACAGACCGGGGGCGGTCGGCGTCTCGGCATAGTCGAGCACGCCATCGACCTTGCACTTCTTGCCGATCTTCTGGATGTTGCCAAGCGCCTTTTCCTCGATGGTGGTCAGGCCACCGGCGATGTTGCCCTTGGTCGGCTGCGAATCGGACAGGTCGGACGTCTTGTGACGATTGATCATGTCCTGATACGAGTTGAACATCTTCATGAAGTCTTCCTTCACGTCCGGTGTGGCACAGCGGGCCGCCACCAGATGCTCGCCACCGGTCAGCTCGGAGGTTTCACCGAACACCAGGGTCGCGCCGACACCGTAGAGCTTGTCAAAGGCATTGCCGACGGTCGGGTTGGCACCGCAGCCTGAAGTCGTATCCGACTCGCCGCACTTGGTGGACACCCACAGTTCGCTGATCGGGCACTCTTCGCGCTGCTTTTCGGAGGCAAACTGAACCAGCTCGCGGGCGGCCTTCGACGCCTTCATGATGGTCTCGTGGTCACCATTGCGTGCAATCGAAAAACTCTGCACGGGCTTGCCGGTCTTGGCGATGCCATCGGCCACGAGCTTGGTCCAGGCCGGCTCGATGCCGATCACGACCACTGCAGCCACGTTGGGGTTGGAGCCGGTACCGATCAGGGTGCGGAAGTGCAGGTCGAGGTCAGCACCGAACTGCAGACGGCCATACGGGTGCGGCAGCGCCATGGCGCCCTTGATGTTGTTCGCAACGGCTTCGGAAGCTGCGTTGGAAATGTCATCCACGGGCAGGATGATGACGTGGTTGCGGACTCCGACGCGGCCGTTCTCGCGGCGATATCCGAGAAAAGTCGTTTCTTTGCTGATCATTTGGCGATGCCTCTCTATGAATGAAATGGGTGTGGCGCGATTCGAAGCGTGGCTTACCAGCGCTTGGTCTTGACGTTCTGGACGTGCAGGTGCTCGCCCGCCGCGATGGGGGCAACGACCTTGCCGATATCGACGCCGTACTTGATAACCGTGGCGCCGACGTCCAGCGCCTGCAGCGCAACCTTGTGACCGATCGGAATGTCGCTTCGCGTCTTGATTTCCGTCATGCGGTCCTGCTCCATGATCCAGCCGGACAGCGTCGTGCCGCTCGTGACGCCTTCGACCACGATCGTGCCTACCGAGTCACCCTCTTCATGTACGACAAAATGAATCATCTCTCTTCTCCTTTGGCGGTCAGTCCACGCGGACAGCAACTGCATCGTAGTCGTGCACTTCATCCGTGTCAACTGGGTGATCTATATGAGTTGGATGTTTTGGTGAACTTTTTTGATTTTCGAGCGTTTTTCCTGCCTTGCCCGCGCCCGCCACGCCAATCAGCACAGTCATCCGGATGAGATACATCGCCTGCAGCTTGCTGTCACACCGCATTTGGTATGATTGATATCCCTAGTACCATCGCGTCTATCTCATAGAGGCAGCTCCCGCCATGAACCAGATTTCACTGTCAGGCCTCCCCCTGGGGGCTCCGCTCTACCAGGAAGTGAAGCGAAAGATCATGGAGTCGCTGCGCAACGGCGAGTGGAAACCGGGTGAAATCGTCCCGTCCGAGAAGCGTCTGGGCGAGCGTTTCGGGGTCAGCATCGGTACGGTGCGCAAGGCGGTCGATGAACTGGCGGCGGAGAACATCCTCATCCGTCACCAGGGACGCGGCACCTTTGTCGCCTCCCACACGCACGATCGCTATGTATTCGGGTTTTTCCACATCGTCGGGCAGGACGGGCACAAGGAATACCCGAAGGTTGAGCTGCAAGCCTTCGCCAGCATCAAGGCCGACTCGGACATGGCCCAGCGCCTGGGGATCCGTGCCGGATCGAAGCTTTTCCGCCTCACCAACCAGCTGAGCATCGCCGGCAAGCCTCTGATCGTCGACGACATCCATCTGCCCGAGCGCAACTTTCCGCATCTCACCGCAGATGTCGTGCGCACCCGGCCGGGCACGCTCTACCAGCTCTACCAGGACAACTTCGCCATCGCCGTGCTGCGCACGGAAGAGCGTCTGCGCGCCTGCCTTGCCGACGAACGCCTGGCCTCACTGCTCGATGTCGAAGTGGGCGCCCCCTTGCTGCACATCGTCAGGCTGGCGCTGACCTTCAACGACCTCGCAGTGGAGTTACGGCACAGCTATGTAAACACCACACACCACGAATATTTCGCCGAAGAACATCAATAGATTTCAGCCTCGGTCCCGGCCAAGTCCGCGATCGGCCTCATGCAAGGTGCGTGAATACTCGTAGTGTTCGGTCTTGACGAAGGAATGACGCAGCTCGATCGGCGTGCCATCCACCGCAAATGCGCGCCGCACGATGTGCAGCAGCGGGTAGCCTGGATCGACCTCCAGATTTCGAGCCTGTTCGGCGCTGGCGACGGTCGCACGCAAGCGCTCTTCGATGCGGGTGACAGACTGCATGAACTGTTCTTCGTACAGCTGATAAAGCGTCCCGTTGCGTTCGGCCACCCCTTCGCGCGTAATCCCTGCAAAACGTGACGCCGGCAACAGAACCTCGTCGACCAGGGTCGGCACGCCCTTCAGGGTGAGCAGGTTACGGATACGCACCACCTTCGTCCCGGCACCGATACCCAGGCTGCGTGCGACGGAAGCATCCGCGCGCAGACTGTCGAAATCAATCAGACTCACGACCGGGTAGATCCGCTGTCCGTCATGCCCGCAGACGTTGAAGAAACTGAACAGATAACGGTTTCGATCATGTGCGGTCACGAAGGTACCGCGTCCCTGATGACGTACGAGCACGTTCTCCTCGACCAGCTCGTCCAGCGCCCGGCGAACCGTTCCCATGCTGACGCCGAAGCCGTCCGCGAGCTTCCGTTCCGATGGAATCGCCTGCGCAGGGCGCCAGGTGCCGAGGCCAATCAACTCGATCAATCCGCGCTTCACCCACTTGTAGAGTGGTTCGTCGAACTTCCGCAATTCCTTGATATGCATATCCATCACGCCCTCCCCGGCCTCGACACGGCACCAACCCCGATGCATTTGAAAATACAATCGTTACTCTACATCACCTAACTCATCTAGTTGACCTATATCTTGTAATTCCGCTAGGATCGGTCCTGAAATGTCATTACGCCCGATCCGCCGACCGGTCGTCCTCAAGTGCACGTCACATGGAAGGATCATGAGCACAGCCACAATGCCCAGCATTGCCGCCAACCTGCGCAGCACCACCGCACGTATGCCAGGCCTGATGACCGCACTCGTCATCGCGCTCGCTTCCACCTTCATTGCCGAGCACTACGGCGGCCCGCAATTCCTCTACGCCTTGCTGGTCGGCATGGCATTCCACTACCTCGCCGCGGAACCCAGAACGCGCATCGGAATCGACTTCGCCGCACGTGGCGTCCTGCGCTTCGGCGTGGCCCTGCTGGGTGCGCGCATAACCGTCGGCCAGATCGCAGAGCTCGGCCCGGGTCCGATCGCACTGGTCGTGGCCGGCGTCGGCGCGACCCTGCTGTTCGGCTCGGTGCTCGCACGTCGTCTCGGACGCACCACGCCCGAAGGCTTGCTTGGCAGCGGTGCGGTAGCGATCTGCGGGGCTTCGGCCGCGCTCGCCATTGCCGCCGCGCTGCCCAAGAACGAGCAGAACCAGCGCATGACGCTGTTGACCGTGGTCACCGTCACCGCCCTGTCCACGGTGGCGATGATCGTCTACCCGCTGGTGGCAAAGATGCTGGAACTCAGCCCGGACATGACCGCCGTGTTCTTTGGGGGCACCATTCACGATGTCGCCCAGGTGGTGGGCGCCGGCTTTCTGATCTCGCCCCAGGTCGCCGAAACCGCCACCCTGGTAAAACTGTTCCGGGTTGCGCTGCTGGTGCCGGTCGTGCTCATGATCTCGCTCAGCTTCCGGCGCCAGAACAAGGACAACGACGAACCGGTCACCTTGCTGCCACGCTTTCTGGTCGGATTCGTCATCCTCGTGCTGATCAACAGCGCCGGACTTCTGAACACCGAAGTCAGCGACACGCTGTCGAGCCTGTCGCGCTGGTGCCTGGTGGTGGCGATCTCCGCACTCGGCGTCAAGACTTCCTTCGCCGAGTTGCGCACCGTCGGCTGGCAGCCGATCGCGCTGATCGTCGCCAACACCGTGTTCCTCGCGCTGTGGGTGCTGGGCGGCATCTATTTGCTCGAGCACGTCATCAAATGAGCGCGCAGACAATGACCGACGGCAAACGCCTGCTCACCGTCGCGCTCGACGCCGCCCGCGCCGCTAGCGAGCTCGCACGCCGGGGCTGGCTGCAGCGCGACAGCATCAAAGTCGCCGACAAGGGCGCGGGCGATGTCGTCACCTCCATAGACCTGGCGGCCGAAGCCGCAGCCATCCACATCATCCGCAAGGCCTGTCCGGATCACGCCATCCTTTCGGAGGAAGCTGGCGGTGATGGCGTCGAGTCCGATTACCTGTGGGTGATCGACCCGATCGACGGCTCGGTGAATTTCGCGCACGGACTGGCGGATTTCGCGGTGTCGGTGGCCTGCCTTCATCGCGGCGAGGCACTTGTCGGCGTCATCATCGACCCGATGCGCGGCGACACCTACTCCGCCATCCGTCATGGCGGGGCCTGGCGCAATGGCAGCCGGCTCCATGCCTCAACCTGTCGCGAACTCAAACACGCCCTGCTCGGCACCGTTTTCCCCAAGCCCGGCGCAGCGACCATGACGGCCTACCTGCCCGCCCTGGGCGCAGCACTGAACACTGCGCAAGGCGTCCGGCGCTCGGGCTCGATGGTGCTGGACCTGGCGCGGGTGGCCAGCGGTCAGCTCGATGGATTCTGGCAGGTCGGCATGAAGGCCTGGGACCTTGCCGCCGGCAGCCTGATGATCGAGGAGGCAGGCGGACAGCTCGATTTGCGCGGCGCAGCATCGGTACTCGATACCCGGTCCTGCATCGCCGCACCTCCCGAGCTGCTGGAAGCACTCGCCCGCTTGCTCGAAGGCTTCGACGGTGGAAGCAGCCCGGCCTGAGCGCCCTGCCGCCACCCCACCTCCGACGGCAGCCTCAGCTGCCCTGCGCCAGCAGTGGCGGCGGTGCGGTCGTGCCGCGCACCACCAGTTCGGCGTCGAGTTCGGTGTGTGCCGGCGGGTCCTGCCCTGCAAGGCGATCAAGAAGATAGTCAGCCGAGCGCCGCCCGATATCGGCGGCAGGCACCCTGATCGTCGTCAGTGCAGGCACGAGGCTGGCCGAGACCGGCAGATCGTCGAAGCCGATGATCGAAAGCGCTGCGGGCACGGCAACGCCCTGCGCCTGCGCCTCGAACAGCGCCCCCATGGCCTGAACGTCGTTGCCGCAGATCACTGCCGTCGGGGGCTCCGGCAATCGCAACAGCGTGCGCAGCGCCTCGCGTCCTTCGCGCACATCGTAGGCGCGCTCGAGAAAATGTCCGGGCGCAATCTCCAGCCCACGCTTTTCCAGCGCCTCACGCACCCCCTCCACGCGCCCGCGGGCACGGTCGTTGTGGGCCGTGAAGCCGGCAACCATCGCAATCCGGCGGTGGCCGAGATCCAGCAGGTAGTCGGCCATCCGACGCCCCGCAGCACGGTTGTCGAAACCAATGCTCGGATGCCCCTGCTCAGGGGCGTACACCCAGGTATTCACATAGGGCAGGCCCTTGGCTGCAAGCAGCTTGTACAGCTTGGGGTCATGGCTTCCGCCGACGAAGACGAGTCCGTCCACGCCCCGGACGACCAGCGCGTGAACCTCGCGCAGCTCTTCGTCCTTGTCGTATTCGGACGAGGCCACCAGCAGCGTAAAACCACGTTGCGCCAAGCGCCGTTGCAGCGCATTGATACCGCTGGCAAAGATCGCATTGTCCAGCGTGGGGACGATCGCGCCCACCGTACGCAGGCGCCCGGAAGCCAGCGCCCGCGCAGCGCCATCCGGCACATAGCCCAGTTGCTCCACTGCTGCCATCACGCGCTGTCGCATCTCGGGACGCACTTTGTCAGGCTCGTTCAGCACCCGGGAAACCGAGGCCGTCGACACGCCGGCCAAGAGCGCCACATCCGCCAGCACCGGCCTGTCATTGCGAATCGTTTCCCGCCTGCGCCCCTCGACCATGCACGTTTCCTGTGTGTCCGAACAGATACGAATGGTAGCGCTTTCAGCTCGCGCCGCAACATTTTCATGACGCTTAATCATTCAGATGATCCAAATGAATAATTTCACGAAAATCTATTTGACAAAGCCCCCGAACTGCATTTAACTACACAAAAATGTAAGCGCTTACAAGCGTCATAACGAAGGAGACAAAGCAGTGCAGAATCCGTCCACACTTGGGGGATCACCCCCGCACACCCGTCTGCTGTTTCGCCTGTCGGCGGCCGCCTTCGCCACCCTCTGGGTCGGCATCATCAGCGGCAAGCTGCACATGAGCCTCGGTTACAGCGAGCTCCCGCTGATCCCCGAAATCCTGCTCGCACTGATTCTCGCAACAGGCCTGGCCATTGGCCTGGGCGCCTGCCTGCTCGAAGAACAACGGAGGGCAATCAATGCCCCCGCGCTGGTCACCACCACCGAAGGAGACACCAAATGAACACAAAAATCCAGAGCAACGAGCCGCAACAGATGGAACGCCGCAGATTCTTCCAGATGAGCGGGCGCTTCGGCTTCACTGCCGCGGTCGCGGGTGTCAGTGCCGGCGCACTGTTCTCCGACGAGGCCATGGCCCAGGTCGCCAACGAGGAGCGTGAGCGCGAAAGCAAGGCGAAATTCCAGGTCATCATGGCCACCGAGTACATCCTCGGCGCCAGCCGCAGCTACCCCATGATGCAGCTCGACCTCAAGGAGAACCTGCAGAACTTCACCCAGGGCAAGATCTACGTCAAGCTCTCTCCGGGCGGCCAGCTCGGCGTCGGCGGCGCACTGGTAAGCAAGGTACAGAACGGCACGGTGCCAATCGCGATGCACTCCATCTCGAACTTCGCGCCCTTCGCCCCCGCCGTCGATCTGATCAATATCCCCTACTGGTGCGG
>Ga0172382_10010194_pt1 | contig 12670 bp, 10 predicted proteins | sample Leawel138RmetaG_FD_122245 | JGI IMG/M metagenome (GOLD analysis project Ga0172382, IMG submission 122245) | Leachate microbial communities from a municipal landfill in Southern Ontario, Canada - Leachate well 138R metaG | ecosystem: Engineered > Solid waste > Landfill > Unclassified | place...
GAATCGCTCGTGGTTTTCCCTGCCTGTTGGGTAGCTGCGCGTTAAATTAAAAAACAGGAAAAACATGTAGTACCGAAAGCGTAGGATTTGCGGACGGGGGTTCAATTCCCCCCACCTCCACCATTTAAAAAAGACAGACCCGTCCACTAACCGCGTCCGGTTGGTGGACGGGTTTTGTTTTTCTACGTATTGTCAGCGACTTACGCCGCTTTCAGGGTGTCGGCGCTACCGCCCCGATCACTCCCGTTTCGGGAAATCCGTCATACCCCGCTTCTCTTTCGCCTCAAAATTCTCCGCATTCTTACCCCCATTCTCCGGACCTCGTCCGGTTTCCTGCATTTTTTCCTGCAGCCGCTGCTCGGCGATTTCGTCGGCGAACTGGTTGATACTTTTCATGATTCCGTCAAACAGGTCGTTGATGTCCATGGTCGGTCGCTCCTCGTATTGGTTTATGCCCTTACTTACCGGAGAGACGGAGAAAGTGTCGGGCGTCGGGTGAAATTTTTTAGCGATGGCCTTCTCTGGTGGCTTACTTACCGGGCGGCGGCGGGATGTGTCGGAGGTGAGGGCGAAATAAAAATGCGCTCCAGAAAGGGCGCAAGCAATTGCACGATTCTGTCTTGAGGCCGGGAACGGCCTTCGCGCCATGACCCATAACGGGGAACGGATCGCTTCTGGAATTTTTATTAAGATGTGCAGTAACGACATTTATGCAAATCGCGCTTGACAAATGGTCTCGGGTTTTGTAACTTATGCAGAAACAACATTACAGCATCTTTGATGGTGGGCGGATGAAAATAAAAATTAAAAAATTGGCAACAGTGCAGATGGGGTACTCATTCCGATCCCGTCTTGAGGCGGCTGAGGGCGGCAGTGTTTCGGTTATCCAGATGAAGGACCTTCTCGACGACAACACGGTTGACTGTGATGGCTTGATGAAAATCGATATGGAGGCCGTGAAGGAGCATCACCTTGCGAGAAAGGGTGATCTGGTCTTCAGGTCACGTGGCCACATAGCCACCTCTGCGGTTCTGCTTGGTGACCCGGACAATGCCGTTGTCGCCGCTCCTTTATTAAGGATAAGGGTGACGAAGCCGGACAAGGTTCTACCCGAGTATCTGAACTGGTACATCAGCCAGCGGGATGCGCAGATTTTCCTGACCAGCAGAGCCAAGGGCACTGTTCAGAAAATGATCAGCAAACAAGCGATTGAAGAGCTGGAGGTGGCGCTGCCAAGTATTGAAAAGCAAAAAGCCATCGTTGAGCTGGCCTCGCTCGTTGCCAGGGAGCAGGCCTTGCTTCACTTAGTTGCCGAGAAGCGAGAACAATATATTTCAACACTGCTAATGCAGCTTGCAAAGGGAGAATAAAACATGAGCAGCAAAATCGATCAGAAAGACATCAACAACGCGGCATGGGCGGCGTGCGACACCTTCCGGGGGGTTGTTGATCCGGCACAGTATAAAGACTACATCCTCGTGATGCTGTTTTTGAAATACATCTCCGATGTCTGGCAGGACCACTATGAAGAGTACCAGAAGCAGTATGGCAATGATGATGTTCGCATCCGCCGCAAACTGGAGCGTGAACGTTTTGTTCTCCCCGAAGTAAGACTTACGGAAAAGAATGAAAAGACCGGCGAAGAGACGGTTCTGGATGAGTTTCCGGCCACGTACTATAGCCTCTACGAGCGCAGGTCTGCCGCCAATATCGGCGAACTGATCAATATCGTGCTCGACCATATTGAAGAGAGCAACAAGAGTAAGCTCGAAGGGGTCTTCCGCAATATCGACTTCAACAGCGAAGCCAACCTCGGCAAAACCAAAGATCGCAACCGTCGCCTCAAGCAGCTACTGGAAGATTTTCACAAGCCGCAGCTCGATATGCGCCCCAGCAGGGTTTCCGAGGATGTCATCGGCAACACCTACATCTACCTGATTGAGCGTTTCGCCTCCGACTCCGGAAAGAAAGCGGGAGAATTCTTTACTCCGCTCAAGGTCACCGAGCTGGTGGCCAAGCTGGCCGGACCCAAGCCAGGCGACCGCATCTGTGATCCCGCGTGCGGTTCGGGCGGTCTCTTGATTCAGGCAGCCCAAGAGGTGGCCCGCGTTGCTGGCAGTGCTCAGGAAAAGCGCAACTTTGCCCTCTTCGGCCAGGAGTCCAACGGCAGTACGTGGGCGCTCTGCCGCATGAACATGTTCCTGCACAGCTTTGACAGCGCCCGGGTGGAATGGTGCGACACCCTGAACAGCCCGTTGCTGGTGGAAAATGACCGCTTGATGAAATTCAACTGCGTGGTGGCCAACCCGCCGTTCTCGCTGGACAAGTGGGGGGCCGAAAACGCCGAAAGCGATCCGTACAATCGTTTTTGGCGCGGGACGCCGCCCGCCAGTAAAGGTGACTGGGCCTTTATCAGCCACATGGTGGAAACCGCCCTTGAAAAGCAGGGCCGCGTTGCCGTGGTGGTGCCCCATGGCGTCTTGTTCCGGGGCGCAGCCGAAGGCCGTATTCGTCAGAAAATGATCGAGGAAAACCTGCTGGATGCCGTGATCGGTCTGCCGGGCAATCTGTTCCCGACCACCAATATTCCGGTGGCGATTCTGGTCTTTGACCGCTCCCGTGAAAAAGGCGGCGTTCGGGAAGATTGTAAAAACGTCATCTTTGTCGATGCCAGCCGTGAGTTTGTCTCGGGCAAGAATCAGAACACTCTCTCCGAAGCGCATTTGGCCAGAATCATGGAAACCTACGCCGCCCGGACTGAAGAAGAAAAGTACGCCCATGTGGCCGAGTTCGCCGAGATCAAGGAAAACGACTTCAACCTGAATATCCCTCGCTATGTAGATACCTTTGAAGAGGAAGAGGAGATCGACATCGATGCGGTGCAGGTCGAAATTGATGATCTGGAAAAAGAGCTGTCAGCAGTGCGGGTGAAGATGGCAGAGAAGCTCAAGGAGATTCAGCGATGAAGGTGGCTCTTAAGAATCTCGTTGAAATAAAAAGCGGCTACAGTCCTTCGACTTTTGAACTCATGGAAAACGGTTCAATTCCATATGTCAAAGTTGAAGATATGAACAACTGCACTAAATACCAAAATGCAAGCCGTGAGTATTGCGAAGACGTTGATCGCTCCGTCCCTGCAGGCGCCATTATTTTTCCGAAGAGGGGGGCGGCGATAATGAATAACAAGGTAAGAATCACCGCTACTGATATTTGTATGGACACAAATATGATGGCAATAATCCCAAACGGGAAAATACAATCAGAGTTTCTGTATTACACGATAACATACGAGAAACTATCCAGAATTGCTGACACATCGACAATTCCTCAGATAAATAACAAGCATATAAATCCATATAAAATCCAGCTTCCCCCGCTGCCCGAACAAAAAGCCATTGCCGCTCTGCTGTCTACCTGGGATGAGGCCATCGAGAAAACCGAACAGCTGATTCAGGCGAAAGAACGGCAATTAAGGCAGATGTCGAGATGGCTTCTTTTTGGTCATAAAAGATTGGGTAATCAAAAAACTGAATTGGCTGCCGGTCATTTCTTTAAATACCCATCTGACTGGGCGTTGGTCAAAATTGGAAAAATTGCAAAGGAAGTTTCTGCACGCAACGGGGAGTCTGAAGAGACTGTACTGTCATGCTCAAAATATGACGGTTTTGTTAATTCGCTGGACTACTTCGGAAAACAAGTCTTCAGCAGTGATACATCCAACTACAAGGTCGTCAAAAAAGGACAGTTTGGCTATCCATCAAATCATGTTGAAGAGGGTTCAATAGGCCTTCTTGAACACTGCGAAAAAGGCATTGTCAGTCCGATCTACGTTGTGTTTGAAGCCTCGAAAGAAAAGGTACATTCACCTTATTTGTACAAGCTGCTTAAGACGGATATTTATCGACACATTTTTCAAGTCAGCACAAGTTCATCGGTTGACCGCCGAGGCAGTCTCCGCTGGGGTGACTTTTCTAAAATCAAGGTACTGGTTCCGTCACTTGAGGAACAACAGGAAATCTCCGAGACACTGGCTTCTGCCCAGCACGAAATCGACCTGCTGAAGCAGCTCGCAGATAAATACAAAACCCAGAAGCGCGGCCTGATGCAGAAGATGCTCACCGGCGAATGGCGGGTAAAACCGGAAATCGTTAACCAATACATGGAGGCGTAATCATGGTTAACGAGAGATATCCAGCAGATACAGCGATCGATAAAAGTGATTTTGATAAAGAGCACTGTCAGCGAATTTTGCATGATTCAACTGGCGATGGGTACACCTCTATCTATGATGCCTTTTCAAAATCTGCTCGCAAATCACTTGGTGACGGCAATCCGAAACAGGCCAAAATTTATTGGCTGCTTTCTGACGCCTGCTCAATGATGCTGTCATCTGATAGTAAGAATGAGCCATTCAAACCATTTGCCGTTTTTCATGATCGGCGTTCTGCTATTGCGGATGATTTTTCTGCGGAGGATATCTCTTTCTTTTCTGAGATCGTAACAGAGGTAACGGATATCCGATTAAAGGCCCGGTTGGCTGATCTGGCTTGGTTAAAGGCATCGAAGAAAGATTTGAACAATGCGCTTGTCGCAATTGACGCATACCGCCAGATACCTCTTGATACGGAAACGTGGGTTCGTGATGGCCGTGAATGCTGGTACCGGGCGCTTAGTTTAGCCGCCATGCTACGAGCTGGAGCAGGTAACCGCATTCAGGAAATGGAACGTGATATTCAGCAAGCATTTGACTCCTGCAAGGAATCTGACGGCTACCTTGCCTTATGGTTAGCCGACCTTATGGCCAACTTTGGTCTCGGTAAAAGCAATGCGGGTGATATCGCTGGAAAACTGGAATCATTGGCGAGAACCTTTGAAGGTGACGGTGATTTACATAGGGCACGGGATTATTTCGACAACTCTTCAAAATGGTATGCATCCGCAGGGGATAAAACGAAGTCGGTGGAAATGACCATCTGCCATGCTGAAGCTTTTGTAAAAGAAGCGATAGCCCGCACAGCCACGGAGCAGCCAAGCAATATGGTTGCCGCAAGTTTTTATGAAAAGGCCATTCAGATTCTCAGGACGATTCCAAAGGCAGATCGGCCAGCCTTAAAGATTGAGGAGCGTATTGCGGAGTTACATAAATCACTGAATGAAGCTGGCCAATTGTCTCTTAACGAAATGGGTGTTATCTCGTCCGAAGGAATAGATATCACCCAGATGGTGGAAGCCGCCAAATCCGCAGTTTCTGAAAAGACACCAATTGATGCACTAAAGGCATTCGCCAATCTTTCCCAAGGTATGCGTATCTCGGAAATGCAGGATTCGGCGATAAAGCAATTGAAGCAGTATCCGTTATCATCATTGTTCGGTGGCACCTACATGAGCCGTGATGGTCGCGTGATCGCCAAAACAAATGGCATCGACTTTGACACCCTGGACGTGAATCACCCCAATGTCCAAGCGACGGTCATGCGAAATCATGGCATCCATCTCACCTTGATAGTTCAGGGAAATGTTCTTCCTGCTCTAGAAATCCTTCATCTGGAACATCGAATACGCGAAGTTGATTTTCTCAGCATTGTCAAACAGTCCCCAATTGTTCCGCCGGGGCGTGAAGCTCTCTTCGCCAAAGGGCTTTATTCTGGGTACGACCATGACTACGTAACAGCTCTTCATCTTCTATCACCCCAAATCGAGAACCTGGTTCGATATCACCTGAAAAATGCAGGCGCAAAAACATCAACTTTAGACAGCTGTGGCATCGAAAACGAGAATGGTCTCAGCACCCTTGTTGCCCTCCCTGAGATGAAGACTGTTTTTGGTGATGATCTGACCTTTGAGATCAAGGCTTTGTTTTGCGATCCCCTTGGTGCAAATCTCAGAAATGAACTTGCTCATGGGCTGGTCGATCATAATGCCTGCAATTCCTTGCATGGTGTTTATGCGTGGTGGCTCACCTTGAGACTCGTTTTCAATACGTTCTGGAATGCTGCAAGACAAGAACGTGAACCTGGTAATACTGAGGGGGACGCAGAATGAGCGACAACAAACCCTTTTCTCAAAAGGATTTGAACGAAATCTTCAAGATTTCCCCTGTAGATCCGGAGTGCGTGATTTCAAGGGAAAGCAGCAGCCTTGAATTCAAGGAATCATTCGGGTGGGCAAGCCTGCCGAAGTACCTGAAAACAAGCGCCGCATATGCCAATGCCAAAGGCGGCTATGTTGTGTTTGGCATTGCCAATAAGCCACACCGGCTGTGCGGCCTCTCAGGAGCTAACCTGAAGTCATTTGAGGATATTGATCCGGAGAAGATGTCACGCAACTTCAATGAACACTTTGCTCCGGAAATAGAATGGACGATTCAGGAATACGAACTTCAAGGGAAAGTTTTTGGACTTCTGTATATCCATGAGGCCAAGGATAAGCCAGTCGTCTGCACAAAAGATGCTGGGAAGGAGCTGAAAGAGAGCGATATCTACTATCGATATCGAGGTCGCTCCGAGCGCATTAAATACCCAGAACTCCGAGCCATCCTTGAGGCCAAACGGGAAACTGAACAGCGCCTATGGATGCAGCATCTTGAAAACATAGCGCGGATCGGTGTTCGGGAGGCTGGAATTTTCGATCTGCACACCGGTAGCGTAACCGGGTCCGGAGGTTCTTTCCTGATTGATGAGTCACTTCTCAGTCAGCTCTCTTTCATAAAAGAGGGGGAGTTCTCTGAGGTCAAAGGCAAGCCCGCGCTAAAGCTGATCGGCCATGTTGAACCCCTGGCTGGAACTGTTATCGGTTCAGGCAAGAAGGTAAAACTCAAAGGCATACGGACGGCCGATATCGTTCTCAGCACTTTGAATCAGGATAATGTCCCTGAGCCGGATGAGTACATCAAACAGATCTGTTTTGAGAGCACCGCATTTCTGCCCGTCTACTATTTCATCAAGAAATCCGGCATGACGCTGAACAAAACCGTGGAAGTGCTCGAAGGGGTGGTTTCAAGATCAGCCACGCGAGGGAAACTGATTGAACGTCTGAAGAGTGGGAATACTCAGGAACTTGCAATCCCCAACGGAAGCACTGCCGCAGCCACCAAAAAGAGGAAGTACGCAGAGGCGCTCCGCAGCAATAAAGTCAACGCTGGCCTTACGGGCAAAGAGCTTGAATATTGCCTTCAAGCCATACGCGGACTGACGGCAAGCGAGGTCAAATCCAACTCGAAGTATATCAGAGAGCTATTGCGGCACTGGTTTAACAAGCACTACGCATCGGCCAAAGGCCCTCTGGCTGACAACCTGCGGCGGGCGATCTGCTGGGTTGATGAAGCATTGAACAAGAAGGACATTGGAGTGGCATGATGAGCAGCTTTCAGATAAATGAAAAACACCTCTCTCAGATCCCGGCATTGCAGCTTTTGATTAGCTTGGGGTTTGAATTTTTGACACCGGCTGAAGCGCTCCGCGAAAGGCAGGATCGGACCTCTAATGTCTTGTTGGAGAACATTCTGCGCAACCATCTCAAAGAGATAAACCGCATTCGTTACAAAGGCAGTGAATATCTCTTCAGCGAGGAAAATATTCAATCCGCCATTCAGAAGCTGAAGAACATCAAATACGACGGACTGCTGAAGACGAATGAGGCGATTTACGATCTGATTACGCTCGGGACGGCCCTGGAGCAGACCATTGAGGGCGACTCGAAAAGCTTCAACATGAACTATATCGACTGGCGCAACCCCGGTCGCAACAAGTTTCATGTAACGGTCGAATACAGTGTTGAACGTTCACGGTCAACGGAAACTGCCCGGCCGGATATCGTTCTGTTCGTCAATGGTATTCCATTTTGCGTGATTGAATGTAAAGCGCCGCAGGTTGAGGTGGAACAGGCCGTTTCGCAGTCAATCAGAAATCAGAATGACGACTATATCCCGAAGCTCTTCATCTACAGCCAGATGGTGTTGGCTCTGAATAAAAACAGCGCCATGTACGCCACAACGGGGACCGCCGCAAAATTCTGGGGGGTATGGAAAGAGCCTCAGCTGGATAGCGGCGAGCGCGAGTTTGAAAAACTTGCCGCTATAGTCAACCAACCACTTGCCGAGGATGTTGTCGCCAGAATTTCAACGACCTTTGATGTTAAGCCGAAAGCATTGACCGGCACCAGACTGGTGACCGAGCAGGATAAGTCCCTGTTCTCCCTTTGCCGACCGGAAAGACTCCTGGAATTGGCGTGGAAGTTTACGGTGTTTGATGGGGGGATCAAGAAGATTGCCCGCTATCAGCAGTATTTCGTCATCAAGTCTACCCTGAACCGGGTGAAGCACTTTGATGGCACCAATTCGCGTAAAGGCGGTGTGATCTGGCACACGCAGGGTTCCGGAAAATCCCTGACCATGGTGATGCTCGCAAGAAACCTGGCCTTAGATCCGGAAATATTGAATCCGCGAATTGTTCTTGTGACAGACCGTGACGATCTCGACAAGCAGCTGGGGAATACCTTTGCCGCCTGTGGCCTTGAGGCAAACCGGGCAACATCAGGTAGAAACCTGCTGGAGTTGGTCGCTGAAAAGAAATCGGGGATTATCACAACCCTCATTCATAAGTTCGACAAGGCGTATGCGGCAAAGAAATATCAGGATGAATCGCCCGACATTTTCATTCTGGTGGATGAGAGTCACCGTACCCAGTTCGGTTCCTTTTCCGCCCGGATGAGACAGATGTTTCCCCATGCCTGTTATTTGGGCTTTACCGGCACGCCGCTGCTAAAGAAGGAAAAGAACAACTTCACCAAATTCGGTGAACTGGTGGAGCCCCATTATTCCATCACGCAGGCCGTTGAAGATGGCGCGGTGGTTCCGCTTCTGTATGAGGGGCGGCATGTGGAGATGACGCAAAACAGAGAAGCTGTTGATCTGTGGTTTGAGCGGCACACGCAGGGCCTGACCAAGGAGCAGCAGGCGGACTTGAAACGAAAGTATGCGCGAGCGGAAATGCTGAACAAGGCCGATCAGGTCATCTACATGAGAGCCTTTGACATCAGCGAGCACTTTCGCTCCAACTGGCAGGGAACCGGATTCAAGGCTCAGCTTGTAGCCCCGAATAAGGCATCCGCGCTCAAGTACAACGCCCACCTGAACGAGATAGGCATTGTCAGCTCCGAGGTCGTTATCTCGCCGCCGGATATGCGTGAAGGCTATGAAGAGACCGATGACGAGACAACGGATGAAGTCGTAAAATTCTGGCAAAAAATGATGAAGCGCTATGGCAGTGAAGAAGAATACACCAAGCAGCTCATCAACCAGTTTAAACACGGTAGTGAACCCGAAATCCTTATTGTCGTTGACAAGCTGCTCACGGGTTTTGACGCCCCGCGTAATGCGGTCCTTTATTTGTGCCGGGTGTTAAGAGAGCACACGCTGCTTCAGGCAATTGCGCGGGTCAATCGGCTCCATGAGGGTAAGGAGTTCGGCTTTATCGTCGACTATGCGAGCGTCCTCGGCGAACTGGACAAAGCGCTCACCATGTACAGCGCATTTGAAGGCTTCGATGAATCTGACCTTGTCGGCACCCTGACATCCATCAACAGTGAAGTGGAAAAACTACCGGGCCGGTATTCCGATCTCTGGGATCTCTTCAAAACGGTGAAGCATTCCTACGATGAAGAGGCCTATGAAGTGCTGCTTGCCGATGACGAGCTCCGGGAAGAGTTTTACAACCGCCTTTCGGAGTTCGGGAAAACCCTTGCCATCGCACTCTCTTCCGAGAAATTCCTGACCGAAACCGATGAAAAAACGTTGATCAGATACAAGGCAGACCTTCGGAAATTCCAGTCACTCAAGGCGTCTGTCAAGCTCCGGTATGCAGAAGCCATTGATTATCGGGATTACGAGCCAAAAATCAAAAAACTGCTGGATACACACATTCAAGCCAACGAAGTTGTTCAACTGAATGAGCCGGTCAATATCTTTGATGACAAGATGTTCAATCAGGTCAAGGAGGAGCAAGGCGTCTACCAGACCAAGAAAACAACGGCTTCAAAGGCTGATACGATTGCGCACGCCACGAAGAAAGTCATCACCGAAAAGATGGATGAAGACCCTGCGTTTTACGAGAAGTTCTCAAAACTGATCCAGCAGGCGATTGAAGATTTCAGGGCCAAGCGAATATCCGACCTGGATTACCTGAACAAAGTCGTGGATATCCGTAACAAGGTTGTCGGCAAGGTGCATGATGATATGCCGGATACACTATCCGGCAATGAAGATGCCATGGCCTATTTCGGCGTACTTAAGCCATTCCTTGAAAAACACGAACTAGGTGAAGAAGACCTTGATTCCGCTGCGGCAAATACGGCAATTGCCATTCATGGCATTTTGGAAAAACACAAGAAGGTTCACTTCTGGGATGATGAAGACGCTCAAAAAAAGGCAGTCAACGAAATTGACGATTACCTCTATGATGAACTCAAGACGGCAAGCGGGATCGAACTGTCGCTTGATCAGATGGATGACATCATCGAGAAGGTGCTGCAGGTGGCAAAGCACAGGAGTTACAAATAATGGAGGCGTCAATCCATAACAACCAACTCTCGGTTGTTTACGGGCGGAAGACCATCGATTTCAGTTTATTGTACTGTGACAGAAAGACGATGGAAATTGCCGTGCTTCCTGACAGCACGGTTATTGTCAAAGCGCCCGTACAGTCCGATATCGCGTTGATAGAAAAGAAAATAATAAAGCGAGCTCGTTGGATTATCAGGCAACTGAATTATTTTAAACAGTTTACCCCAAAGACGCCTGATCGCTGTTATGTGAACGGAGAAACCCACCTGTATCTTGGAAAGCAATACCGCTTGAAGTTAGAAGAAGGACCGGAAAACACCGTTAAATTATCTCGCGGCTTTTTTCATATCACTTGCCGGAGCGAACTGACTCCAACTGCTGCCAAGAAACTTTTAAATCAATGGTATTTGGAAAAGGCACAGGTTCAATTTGTCGAAAGCATGGATCGCTGCTGGCAGAAATTCAAATGTCTGGGTATTGATCAGCCGAGACTGTCCATTATGCGATTGCAAAAAAGATGGGGAAGCCTTTCAGACAAGGGCACAGTAACCCTCAATACTGACCTGATCAGAGCGCCTAAAGAGTGTATTGACTATGTTGTTACGCATGAGCTGTGTCACCTGAAATATCATGATCATAGCCCAGAATTTTATAAGCTTCTCGACTCTGTCATCCCGGGCTGGGAAAAGATAAAACACAAATTAGAACTCAGCATGGTTTAGGAGAATTTGGGAATGAGCGAACGATTTTATCTGCTGAAAATACAGCTGCTTGACATCGAGCCATCAATCTGGCGGCGTTTTGTAGTGCCCGCCAGCATTACGCTGGACCGGCTGCACGACGTCATCCAGATTGTCATGGGTTGGACCGACTGCCACCTGCACGAGTTCACCATCGGGAATAAACGATACACGGAATATCCGGAATCAAAGGAAGACGGGCTGGTGTGCGGCAGGTATCGTCTCGGGGATCTGGTCAAACAGAAAGGGCGCACTTTCCGCTATCTGTATGACTTCGGAGACGGCTGGGAACATGAGCTTGTTCTTGAGGAAAGCCGCTATTTCAATCCTGAACTGAGAACTGAACTGTCCTGCCTTGATGGTCAACGCGCCTGCCCGCCAGAAGATGTGGGCGGCGTGCCCGGTTACTTTGAATTTTTAAATGCGCTGAAAGACCCGAACCACGAGGAACATGAAAGCTATACGGAATGGTCCGGTGGTAGCTTTGACAGTGAGCGATTTGAACCCGAATCGATCAACTGGGAGCTGATGAAATACCTCCGCTGGTCCCGGGACAGGTATCAAAGCTGGGGAGGAGTCGAATGAAAAAGAATAAGGATAAAGAAATACGGAAGCCTCATAAAAAGGAGACGGGCATTGTTCGCTCCTCTGCAGCCGAATATCTGACCTTTGTCGCGGCCAGCGGCTCGGGCGGCGTTGAGGCCGTTTATGCCGATGAGAGCATCTGGCTGACCCAGAAAATGATGGCCACGCTCTACGACGTGAACGTGCGCACGGTGAATGAACACCTGAAAAAAATCTTTGCCGATAGCGAGTTGCAGGAAGATTCAGTTATCCGGAAATTCCGGATAACTGCCTCCGACGGCAAGAGCTACAACACTCTGCACTACAAGTTGCCCGCCATCATCGCCGTGGGCTACAAGGTTAACTCCGAAAGGGCCGTGCAGTTCCGCAAATGGGCCACCGGTATCATCGAGGAGTACACCATCAAGGCCTACGTGATGGATGATGAGCGCATCAAAAGCGGTGGTTCCATCCTCACTGAACAGTACTTTGAAGAGCAGCTCCAGCGCATCCGCGAGATCCGCCTCTCCGAGCGCAAGTTCTACCAGAAGATCACCGACCTCTACGCCACGGCCATCGACTACGACGTCACCGCCCAGGCCACCAAGCGCTTTTTCGCCACCCCCCTCTGTCAGCATAGATGACCGCCCGGTTTGTCCGGGACACTTAACTTCGAGGGGGCGGGAAGAAGGCATCCATGCGTCGTTACAGTGATGAGTTCAAAGAGCAGGTGGTATGCAAGATGATGCCGCCCAATGCCCAGTCGGTAGCCCAAATGCATCGGGATACCGGCATTTCCGAGCCAACC
>Ga0172382_10010197_pt1 | contig 12669 bp, 4 predicted proteins | sample Leawel138RmetaG_FD_122245 | JGI IMG/M metagenome (GOLD analysis project Ga0172382, IMG submission 122245) | Leachate microbial communities from a municipal landfill in Southern Ontario, Canada - Leachate well 138R metaG | ecosystem: Engineered > Solid waste > Landfill > Unclassified | place...
GAACCGGTTCCAACTTTAACTAAACGTAGTTTGCTGGAAACTTGGGTTGTGTCGGTATTGAAGTATTGGCGTATGGGTCCTCCAAAAACAGCATCGGTATTCAGATACCCAACTTCGATGGTTGAGGCACGACCATCTACAAAACCACCTTCGATTACGGCATGTTCGGTCCCGCTCAATTCACCGATACGCATAATACTGCTCTCATAGGTTGCACTGGATGCTTCATTATAATGTCTCAACAGACGAACATAATCGCCTAAATGTAGTTTGGCATTTCTCATGACATCTTCACCAATTCCAAAACCGGTCAGGCGTGGTAGTTCTCCTAAACTGGTTTCTACATTTACTTGTGTTCCTTCCTCTACGTCAGTTCTCCATGCTGAACGCCAGTTGGCATTGTGGCTTCCTGCCGTACTCATCAGAACATTGATGGTAGAAGCATTTGTAATTGGAATATCATAGAAGTTATTGGAAACACATTCTATATTCAAAGTTCCATTTTCTATGGTTGTGATGGGGGTGTTAAAGTCAGCATTAGCTTCTAACTTTAAAACGGCATCGTTTACATTAACTGTATATTTAGTTGCAGCTTTAGCATGCTTGATATGTACTCCTTCCGTAGTATTAATAAGCACCCCACCTTCCATGCGGTTGTCAAAACCAAGAATTGTCGGAGCATCAACAACAGTGGCACCCAAGCCATTGATTGTGGTCGATTCTGTTGCAGCAGTAAAACTGTATCCGGGAGCAGAGATAACCAAATCACCTTCACCCAAATCCATTTTTCCGGTTACCTGAATTTCTTTATTATTTACATCAGCGCTACTGAATGATACGGCATTTCCGTTCTGGTAACTTATATCAGAACCTCCATTGACACTAAAGTTGTCACTTAATTCATCCCATCTAAATCCGTTTGCTCCAGTCCAAACATAATTTCCGTATGCCAGGGCTGATTTCTTGAACACAACCGTCAGGCTATTATCTCCATCTAATGAAACGACTACACTTTCACCATCTTCACCTTTTGCTGAGTTGGCTTCGTGTGTTGCGACAGCATCATACACATAATAAGACGTGTCATCCATAAATCCTTCTTTATCTGCAGGAATTAATTTATAGGGGTTACCTACTTCCTGATCGGATGCAATTCTACTTTCTTTAACAGGAGCACCTTCTCTATCGACAAAATGGATCGCAACATCTTTTTGACCTAAAGAAGTTTCCAAACGATAAATTTCAAGATTATCAACCGATACATTGAAGTCAGAGTTTCCACCATTTCCTGCATTACTGGAGCGTGTGTTACCAAATGACATCGATTGTAAATCATTTACAATACGTTCTTCAAGAGGTACCGCTGATGTACTTCCCACTTGGTGAGGAGCAAGAAACTCTTTATCAGTAATAGTCTGTGTGTTTTCGTTGTCATCCACATCTGTCACGACTAATTTCACAACTTTCTGTGTTGCAAAATTCAATTCAATTTCAATGTGGTAAGTTTTTCCATTTGCGTAAACTACATCCATCTTGGTGCTTTCATTGATGGCTGTTGCTGTTTCTAAATCATTAGCAGCTCTTCCGAAAGCTGGATACTGTCCAGAGGTAAAAACACTTCCAAAGGGAGAATTAGCATCAGCTAACAAGGCTGGGTCAGCTAATATCTCAGGATCTTCTAACATTTCAGGATAAATATCTGATTTAATTGGCCCGAGCGGATCCTGGTTCCAATAGTGCCAGTAACCATCACCCATGGCATACAAGCCAAAGATAACAGGAGCATACCATCCATCGTTGTTCATAGATGTTCTTTCGCTACCCATCAACAAAAATCCCAATGCGTTCTTTGCATTCACGGCGGCTTTATTAATGGTATAGTCAAATTCTACAAACCAAGTATCAGATTCTCCAACAGTTTCGTTGGCTTGGGGAGTTGGAAACAAGATATCAATACCACGGGTACCCCCACCACTACCAGACAAAGTCAACACATCATTGGCAACAACTGCACCACCGTTCCTATAATAGGAAGTAGCTGATCCATCAGCAGACCAACCACTCGGCAAAGCTTCTAAGCCGTCAAAGTTCTCAACAATGTGATACTTTTTATAGTATCCATCCGGAACATCAGCCTTGACTACATTCCAACTACCTGCAAACAAAAATATTGCAAGTATCAATAAAAAAGTACTAAGTTTTTTCATAATGATAATAAATTAAATTATTAAATATATAATTATACAAAAGCAAAAATAGATAAAAACCAGAGGGCTAAAAATGTATATTTGTTCATATCAATGGATAATTGTCCAAATCACACCACATCAATGATCATAAAGTTATTTTGTTTTTATAAACTTGTGTTGATACGTCATTTCATTTCCATAAATTTTTAAAATTCCAACACCTTGAGGAATGTATCCAGCGTCGATTGTGTGAGTCGATTTTCCTTGCACAACCAAACTAGTCTTCATACTTAGATGTCCTTGTAAGTCATAAAAATAACAGTCGTATATTCCTTCCTTATCAAAAGAAATAGATAATTCATCGGTGATTTGTGTCGAAACCAAGCGGATGGGATCAGTTTGTAAATCTTGAATGCCGGTTCGGTTCACAAACTGCACATAAACTGTGTCAGTAAAAATAGTTCCTAAGTAATTCATGTCTAAGTACACCGGATAAGCTTTCTCTTCCGGATAATCTTCACTTTTCAACTCAATCTTTTTGGTCGTTTCTCCAGTTGACCACTGATAGGATATCCCATCGAAGATTGGATCTAATTCATAACTATCAGCCTCTATTTCAATTTTTTTAGCTACAAAAATATCTTCCAAATCTGGTCCAACATAGAATCCGGTATGGGTGGGTTGATTGTATGCCACATTTTGATATGCCACACTGGTCCGATACACCGGATCTTGTAAAAAGGTGTGAAAACGATAATTTGTCGGAGTAGTTGTCGTATAAATTCTAATATTCTTATTATCTGATGTACGCAATACCACTTCTTCGCGCCAATCACCCAATATATCAGCTACAATACAAGGATTGGATTTTGTGCTGTTATTTGAAGCAGTACCGATAGTTGATAATAGTGTTTGAGCGCTGCCATTGACATATTTTGTGACAGAGGTTCCGTCTTGAAGTTCTCTCAACAAATCTCCATCCCACCAACAAGCCATGTTCATGGAAACTCCACCGGATGAAACGATGTTGCCGTGAACCGAATTACGTACGCCACTAGTTCTGCCCGACCACCACTCCATTCCGCGATAGGCTGCTGTCACATCGGTACCCATACCCCGGCCTACATCATCACCAGAAGGAATTTGGAATATTACTTCTCCGGTTTTCGCATCACGGAGGGTGGTACCGTCTCTTTTGTTTTCATGCACAGCAAGCACTTCCATTCCCGGACGTTCCGGAATAAAGTCAGTCATGTGGATGGCATCACCATGTCCCATCCTCGTATTGTACAAACCGGTTCCGTCATTATTGATGGTACACGATCCATAAATAATTTCATCCTTACCATCCCCATCTACATCACCAACACGCAAGTTATGGTTCCCCTGACCGGCATAGGCTGCCCACGGACTGGTTGTCTGCCCGCCATAGGTATCAAACTTCCAGCGTTTAGTCAACTGTCCATCCTTAAAATCGTATGCCACCAAAACGGTTCGGGTATAATACCCCCTACACATCACCACACTTGGGTTAATTCCGTCCAAATATGCAATGCATGCTAAGAATCTATCTACACGGTTGCCGTAATTATCTCCCCACCTTGTGTTGATATTGGCTGTGGTGGGATTCAAGACCGGGACTTCATTGCCATTATTATAGATCGTACTGAATCTGGGTGGATCGTACTCTGTGGTTACAATTTCTTCTCCGGTTTCACCATTAAAAACCGTTAAAAATTCCGGACCTTTTAAGATATAGCCACTTCCATTCCTGTAATCAGCATTTGGATTGTAATTCTGTGATAGGTTGTATTTAGCTTTATAGGTAGGGAAATAAGCCTCACCAATATTATTACCTTTTGAGTCCTTTCCTCCTTCTGCTGTTTTGCATATCACTTCTGCTTTACCGTCTCCGTCTAAATCATACACCATAAATTGCGTGTAATGCGCACCTTCCCGTATATTGATTCCTAAATTTATTTCCCATAAAAATGTACCGTCTAATTTATAGGCTTGTAACACCGGCGGATCGGTGACACCTGATTGTGCATTGTCTTTTCCGGCTCCTGTACGATGAATCACAATTTCCATTTCTCCATCTCCGTCCAAATCTGCAATAGATGCATCATTGGGGGAGTAATTCCAACTGGTATCGCCTTCCACTTGTTTCATCGGAATTTCAATATAGGCATTTCCTCCACCTTCGGCCGTGCTTTTCAGAATATAGGATGCGGCATCTTGGTCAGATTCAACACCTCCATGTACTTCCCTAAGGTAGAATTTAAGGGTATTGCTCATGGGCAGATAAGCGGAGTAGAAAGTCGATTCACTAATCGGTCCGGAGTTATTGACCAAGATACGATTACCTTCTTGCCCATTCGTTATGGTAGTCCGATAGATATTAAAAGCAATGTTTATATCATCAGTTTTTAAATAACGCCAACTCAATCGAATGTAGTTCTTTCCGTCACGCACAGCAACTAAACCTCGTCCCAAGTTTTCCATTTTTATATCGGGAGAATAATTGGGGATTTTTTGTGAAAATGAAAACGCAAAAAATGAAACGAAAAATATTACTGATAGACGGAGTTTGTTATTCATTATGTTTGATTACTCTTGAAGTATTGAGTGAAACATACTCATAAAGTGTGTTTGAAATCTTCGCCCGTTCTGATTTTTTACAATTTAAACGAGCGAAAATTGATATGTTTAACGGTGAAATGGCAAGTACCAGTTAGCTTCAGTGCTTAAGTCATTGCCGACAACACCGGCTTGATCATATTTCTTTTTAATGTTGTTGTCCCACAAGAATGTAGTTCCTGCTCCCGGCGTTTCTTTGTTTAATCGTCTTGCAATACGCAATAAGTCCTGCCATCTGTTGCCTTCAAAGCCCAACTCCTTAGCTGCTTCACTAATGATGACTTGCTCCATAAACAAGATGGAGTCCTGTTTGGTAACTGCGTCAGCAGGGAATGGTATATTGGGCAGACTTGCCCTACCACGAACCCCAACATTACTTCTCCATGCTGTAGTAACTCTGGGTGGTGTGGTTTTATATCTTGCGTCAAAATTAAAAGGATAGGGATAAGGATCGAATGGGCTTGTGCCGGTAATTTTAATAGAATCACCGGGATATTCACTTCCATCTTCTCGTTTAAACACATAGGTGCCACCGGACAAACCGTCATTGATAAATGCCCAGGCTAAATCAGGATATCCGGCACGGTTTGCTGCCTCAGCGTAGCGCAAGTGTAATGTGCCGGCACGATACAAGAACCAGCTTCCGATTGGCCATCCCGTTGATGCAGATTGAGCAAGGGCATAATAAGAATATTTAGTGACTACATTTTCTCCACCAATATTTTCAAATGCTCCAGTTAATCCACGGGCATCAAAAGGAAATCCATTTTTCTGAATTTCTTTACCCCAAACAGAATCAACCGCATATTGAGAGGGCTTTAACCAATACTTTCCACCCTGCTGACCCACAGGATTGAATATTTCCAAAAAAGGATATTGGGGTTTAAAATTAGCATCGTATGCAACCAGCCAGATCCATTCTTCTAATGAAGATCTATCTGTTGTAGTGCCTGAGAACATCAATCTCCAAGCATTATACAAAGCTTCGAAATCATCAACTTTCCCGTCGCGGTATAAAATACCATACCAGTCGGGAGTTCCACTGGTCCATGTATATCCGTACAATCTGTTTTTGATGTATGCATTACGGTGCGTTGGGTCTAAGTCTTCACCAAATGCAAGTACATCTCGATACATTTTCGCAGCTTCCAAATAATCATTGTTGAAGAGGTATAAATCACCCAATAATAATTTTTTAGGGATAAAGAAAGTTTTAAGTGAGTAACCGTCCAATTGTTGCTGAGTTAAAACTGATGCTTGGTAATCTTCCAAAGTTGGTAGATTCTCCATAGTACGTATCAATTCTATTATCAAATCATCTAAATTCATTTCACGAGCTTTACTGATGTCATCTAACAGAATGATGGGCTCAGTGATGTAAGCTACTTTCCCGAAGTGAATGCCTAATTGGAAATACACCCAAGTCCTTAGCGCAGCCACATCTGAATATCTTTCGTCATATTCAGCTTTTATCATCCGATTTTCATCCAACATTTGATCAAAATTCGATAAGATGTCGTTGCAAGTTTGAATCACACTATAGAACTTACGAATGTCAATCCAAGGGTTATTCTCTGAAGGACTGTTTAAGTTAATTTCCTGCAAGTCTGTTGTAGCATATGGAGTTACATCCAAGAGATCAGCCCTTAATTCATTTAGTATGACCACTTGTCCGGCAAGCTCCATAAACTGTCCGTATAAACCCATGATGGCTTTATCGGCGTCATCTACGTGTGCATAAAACTTATCATGCTCCAGTACTTCTTCCGGCAAGGTGTCCACACATGCGATGGGCAGGGTTGCAAGTGTTACGATTGAAACTAAAAAATATATTATCTTTTTCATTGTGATCTGAATTTATATGATTATAACTCAATTTTTACACCTACGGAAACCGTTTTGGGTTGTGGTACTACACTCGGGTCAATTCCATAATACAGCGGATTCTGTCCCATTGCGAATTCAGGGTCTAAACCTTTGTAATTGGTCAGGGTAAGCAGGTTTTCAGCTGTTGCAAAAGCTGTTATGTTTTGGATTAGTTTCCAGCTGAAATCAAAATCATAGGCTACGGTTACCGACTTTAGTTTGATGTACGAACCATCTTCAATCCATCTGTCAGAGAAACGTGCATTGCCCATTGGATCGCCAAAAGAAGCCTTAGGGATTGAGGTGATATCACCGGGATACTTCCATCGGTTCAAGGTGGATAATGCTTGGTTGTTGTATGTTGACAGATTTTCTAACTGAGAGCGGGTGTAATTATAAACATCATTTCCAATGGAATATACCATAAGAGCATTCAAAGTCCATCGTTTAAATTTCACATGATTGGTAATAGATCCAAACAAATCAGGATTAGGATTACCTATCACCACCCTGTCGTTATCATCAATTAGGTTGTCACCAGTGGTTTGATTGACAAAGCGCATATCCCCAGCTCCAAAATTTACAGGAACTAAACCGTGAAGAACATGCAAGTTATCGGTGTCTGCTTCAGCTTGCGTGGCATATACACCTTTGGCCTGATGACCATAAAAGACACCTAAAGGCTGTCCGACTTTGGTTTGTACAATCGCTCCCGCTGCTTCGGTTAGGAATTCTTCTCCATTTAAGTTGAGCACTTTGTTGGAGTAAGTAGAGACCATAACACCCAAATCCCATTTAACAGGTCCGTTTAAAATGCGTGTCGAAACATTCAAGTCTGCACCTATATTCTGCATCGAACCTGCATTGGAAATATAATTATTGAATCCTGTTATTTTATCAGGTGTAGTGATTAAAATCATATCATTGACGGTATTCGCATACAAATCAACTTGGATGTTCAATCTATCTTTGAATAAAGAGAAATCAAATCCAGCATTCAGTCTGTGCACAGTCTCGGGTTTTAAGTTGAGATTCACTAAGTTACCCCGTATCAAACCATAGTTTCCAAAAAGGTTTTGAGGTACATAATACTGCATGCCGTTATAATTTCCTATGTCATCGTTGCCTGACATTCCGTAGCTCAATCTTATTTTGAACAAATCAATGGCATCTGCGTCCATCATAAATTCTTCGCCACTGACCAACCAAGCTGCTGCTACTGAAGGATAAGTATAGAGCGTTTGTGCATCTCTTCCATAGCGTGAAGAAGCATCAGAGGACAAAGATACATTGAAGAAATATTTGCTCAGATAATTATAATCAGCAGATCCATACAAAGAGAACCACCTCCAATTGCCTATGCTACCTCCAATTTGTCGCAGCAAGGAAATGCCATAACCAATGGTTCTGAAATCGTCAGAGCTTGAATTGTAGGCTTGTCCGAAATCATTTTCTGCTTTGTTGTTTTGAAAGCGTAACCCTATGCGGGCATCAATGAGATGATCGGAGGATAATCGTTTGTGGTAGTTCCCATGAAAATCTGTAAATAATGAAAACAGCCTATCCGTTCGATGTTTCATTTCATTGGTCACAATATTGTCTCTAATTGGATCAAAATCAATCCCTACGCTTGGGTAGAAGATACGCTCGCGTTCTTTATTGAAATTTAACCCAACAGATCCACTGATGTTAATGTCTTTTGTGATATCCCAATTTAACGCGAAAGTTCCCATAAAACGGTAGTTGATATTAGCCATCATCATGTTGTTGAGTAATACATAAGGATTGCTGTTTCCAAAATAATCTGCAGGTTCTTCATTGGGAGACTTATCACCTACTTCGTTAAAAATATGTGATGTCGTGAAAGGTGATTTAATAGCAGATGCTAATATCGGATTTAATTTATTATCAGGACCTTCATTTACCAAGTCTTTGTTACCATACACAAAACTCATGTTTGAAGTGAAATTCACTTTATTGGATAATTTCACTTCCGAATTAAATCTGGTATTGAAACGTTGGAAATTGGTATTTTTGATGGTTCCTTGCTGGTCCAAATATCCCAAGGACAATACATATTTAGCGATATCGTCTCCACCGGCAACATTCAAATAAAAATTCTGATTGAAGTTTGCATCGTAAATTGATTTTTGCCAATTGGTTTCATGATTGTATCGGTAATAGTCCACATTCCCATCATAGCCCCATGGTTGTTTGACAGGAATTTCACTGTTAAAAATGGGAAGTGCTTGGATTTCTAAAGAAGAAAAACCCTGACTTTGATATAATTCCGACAATAAAGAGCGATGTGATGCTCCATTTAGTACGGGGAATGTTTCTGTTGTGAAATTAATGCCGGTATGCACATGCGCATTGATTTTAGTCTCCATGTGCTCTGCCCGGAGTGTTTTAATCAGTATCACGCCATTGGCTCCTTTCACGCCATATAGTGAGGTGCCATCTTTCATGACAGTAATACTTTCAATGTCTTTGATATCAATGGAAGATAAGGGATTAGACACGTAATTTCCTAATAAGGACTGGGCATATTGGGTGTTTTCATAAGGTAAACCATCTACTATGAACAGAGGCATGGATCCAGCATTCATGGTATTGAAGCCGTGCATATACATGCTTACGCCTGCACCCGGCACACCAGAGCGAAAAGCACTGTTTATACCCGTAGTATATCCTTGCAGCAAAACGTCAGGTGACAATGCAACACTCAGAATATTGTTTTCTTGAATGACACTCCAAGAGTTTGCAACTTGGGTGGAGGATACATCTCCGGTAGGTGTGTAGGTTGACTTTTGCACGCCTTTATATCCTTTGTCATATAATTCGATATTGATTTGATTGCGCCCTTTTACCGCAATATCTCTACTTGCATAGCCATACCCGCTCACGTGAAGCAGGGCACTTTTGTGAGGCACCTGAATGCTATATGATCCGTTATCTTCACTAATTGCTGACGCTACTCCTGCAATATCCACATGTATTCCAGGCAGAGCGCTACCATTTTCTGCATCTGTAATGATACCGGTAACTGTATAGCTTGTATTACTTTTAGCTGACTGAGCATGTACCGGAACCATGTTGAACCCCCATATCAGTAATATCCAAGCAGCGATACTAATTTTTATTTTCATACGATATTATTTTATTTCAGTTTTCATATGGAACATACATGCTTCTCGACTGCAAATTGAGAATATGTGTTTTACATGTTTGTTTCATCTTGTTGTTGCGTTTGTTTTCTTGAAGTATGTTGAATCTTGATAGATGTATAATCTAAACAGACCGTCTAAGTTTATAAATAATCCTTGTGTTTATTCATTCGGATCTATGATAGGAACCAAACGTATATAATCCAAGAACAGCACGCCGGCGTTTGTATCCTTCTCTCGTACTGTATTGGACACGAATAATGTGGACTGACCGTAGTTAGGACAATAGATAATATCATCTTTTCCATAAACATCCTCTTCCTCCCATGGTTGTAAAGCCCCGCTTATTGAAGTTGCCAGCATATACATATTGTTATTTTCAACTGCCCTGTATCTTTTCAACTTGGTTTCTTCTAATACTCCGGCAGTTGATATGCCCACCATCATCGAATAGCTTGAAAAATTATTGACAATGGTACCATCAGCTTCTCTCATTAATGCAGGTTTTCCCGGAAAACTAATCAACATTTTCTGCTCGAATACCATAGGTAAAATGATGGTGTCATTCACTTTGTAAATATGACCAGATTTGTCATCATAAGAACGCCAGTATATTTGATAGGGCACTGAGTACATTGTGGGAGAATACTTGAGGTAAGCATTATTGCTTTTGCTTACAAAGCCTTCATTGGAACGATGTACCATATTGAAGGTTTTTGTCTCTGTTTTGGTTAGCATGGAGTCACCCGACTCATCCCAAATGTCATAGGTAAAAGTATTTCGTGTTTGTCCTTTTAAAGTCACGTCCATACCACCACTGGCATATTGACGGTAGCGTACTTCCCATCCATCTTGTCCGTCCCATCTATCTGTATAGTCTTCTGCTTCTATCCATTGCGTTCTGATTTTATTCTCATAGATCTTGACATCTACAGCGTTTATCTTATATACCAATCCGTTAGAAGCTTGGTAAGCCTCGACGATATCAGCAGCTTTCACATCAACTAACAGAGAATCGGATAGTTGGCTGAGGGAAGTATATCTTCCATCTTGACCGATGGTAACTGCTTGAAGCAACATATCGTTGACAATATGATTCATGACAGTTTTGGCTTGTTGTTCGGGGTTTTCCTGAATTAAGTATGGAGCATATTTGGTTTTTAGATAACTCAAAGCAGCAGGTTCAAGTAACAAATAAGTGAATTGTTCTTCTTCATCCCCTAAAGGAAAGGAGTCCAAAAATTCATTTTTTGTCACCCATATCGTATCATACAAAGGACGTCCCGTGGCATCAACTCCAATCTGAATGCTCCGCTCCATATCCATCACCAAATCGTTCTCTGATTTGATAAATTCTACTTGCTCATAATTCGGCATACTCAGCAGGTATTCCAACACACTCATCCTGGCTGTAATTTCACCATCAATGATGTGCACAACTCCATTGGATGCAGTTAGATTGGGACTTACCAAGTTAGTTCCGGATATTTGACTGTTGGTTACAGGAATATTTTTTTTGTTTATCATCCGGATAGCATTGATGTCGAATCGGTTGGATTCATCAACATAAAAAGCAAGGCGGGCAATATAATTTTGAATCCATTGTTTCAATGCCTCAGTATCGGATAAATCCAAATCGGATAAAGCTTCATTGGAAGGGGCAAAAACTGTCAATGAGCGTTCCTCCTGAAGAAATTTATCATAATCTGTTTTATCCAACACTTGCTTGAATATGGATAGATCCGAGCGCGCAGAAATAAGCTCATATACATCCTTGTCTCTTGATCCTTCAGTTAGTTGGATGTCTTTTTCCCACGGATTACATCCGACTATCACTAAAATCAGTAATGATGAGAGTATTCCATATTTAATCAATGATTGTTTCATACCTTAAAATTTTATTTTTTGGGCGTAAGTTTTAATACTTAAAATATAGTTTGATTAGCTGCGTGATATTATAAATAATATTTTTATATAATTATTCTGCACCTTCTTCTTCTTCTTCTTCCACAGGTGGATCACTCTCAGGGAAAATTTGCCAATTCGGAACCTCAGGTCCTATCCAATTACCTAACATGTCAACTTTAGGCCAGAGCTGATCTTCTTCTATGGGTATAAACTGCACTAAATCCCAGTTACCCGCTTGCTGACCGCGTCCACCGGGCGTTGATTCAAACCTCAGGGTATGTCGACCGGTAGATTGCACATCAATGATGCCCAATAAATGTGAACAGACTACCGAATTGTATTTTTTAGCATTGTATTGCTTCCATCCATCCACCTCAATGGCTTCTTCTCCATTCGTTGTTGGATCAGGCATATAATCGGACAAGTCAAAAATATAAGGTAAAATTTGATCGTCATAACCATCTTGTTTAAAAGTGGTTTTGAGTTTTAACTCTAATTCACGTCGATAACATAACCACACCTTATATTTCCCTTCAATCAATACGGGTGTAATCATTTCCATCCATTGGGTTGTGTTGTTATTCAAATTGAAACGAAGGGCATCATTATAAACGTATTGAGACTTTTCATCCATTACGGAAGGAATACCGCCACACCAGTAATTGATTCCACTTGGAGATTTGCCGCCCCAGGTAATTTCAGACAATTCGCCTGGACTGAAATTCACATTAGCACCTCTTTTCCGGAAGTTTTTTAATGCCATTATTTCCGGTTGTTCAGCCACGTCCCAATAAATTCTGTAGGCAGTACGGTTTTTAATCTGAATATTACCGTTGATTTTATGGATAACACCGTTGGCACAGCTGTAATCAGTGTATTCACTGTCCCTGTCCACCGGA
>Ga0172382_10010199_pt1 | contig 12668 bp, 14 predicted proteins | sample Leawel138RmetaG_FD_122245 | JGI IMG/M metagenome (GOLD analysis project Ga0172382, IMG submission 122245) | Leachate microbial communities from a municipal landfill in Southern Ontario, Canada - Leachate well 138R metaG | ecosystem: Engineered > Solid waste > Landfill > Unclassified | place...
CCGGCCTGAGCGCCGCCGTACTCGGCCTGGCCGCCCCCGCGATCGCCGCCCCCACCGGCGGTAACGCCGACGCGACGATCAGCCAGCTCGAAGCCCAGGGCCACCGTGTTGTGGTCAACCGGCTCTCCGATGCCCCGCTGAGCGAAGCCAGCGTCGTCGGCGTCCACAAGGGCGGCGACATCCGCTCCACCGTCCGCGACGACTTCACCGACCGCACCTACCAGCAGACGGTGACAGGCAGCGTCTACTACGTCGACGTGCGCTGAGCGCAGAATCCTGCCGACGTGCGCTGAGCGGATAACCCGGCCGACGTCACGTAAGCGGCGACGTCGGTAACCGTCAAAGCCGAAACGGGGCACCTCCCACAAGGAGGTGCCCCGCTTCCGTCCCGCAGCGCCTGAGATGGAAACCGGTCACCGGTATCAGCAGGCCCGCGACGCTGCCGATCGCCCTCGACAACGGTTACCGACCGCCCTGTCGGGGTGGCGGCGATCTGCGATAGTGCAGGGGTGAAACGAGAAGCCGTCCAGGCATCTCCGAAGCTGACCATCGGCGAGTTCGCCACGGTGACCCACCTGAGCGTGCGCACGCTGCGCCGATATCACGAGGGCGGACTCCTGGAGCCTGCCTGGGTCGACGGGTACACCGGTTACCGGTACTACACGCCCGAACAGATACCCACCGCGCAGGTCATCCATCGGCTCCGGCAACTCGACGTCCCGCTGGCCGACATCGAATCCATCCTCACCGCAGACGATCCGCAGCACCGAGCCCAGGTGATCTCGGACCATCTGCGTCACCTGGAGGCCGAACTCGACCGGACCCGCGCCGCGGTCGTCTCGCTGCACAGACTGCTGAACCCCGATCCCGCCGACCTCGAGGTCCAGCTCCTGTCGGTGCCGGCCCGCACGGTCGCCGGGATCAGTGGCCATGTCCGCCAAGAGGATTCGCTGACGTGGTATGACTCGGCGATGGCCGAACTCGACGCCGCCTTCCCGCTCGCCGAGCACACGGGACCACCCGGCGGTCGTTATGACAACGAGCTTTTCACCCACGGCGCGGGCGCGTTCGCCGTCTTCCGGCCGGTCCGGAATCCGAAGCCCGCCGGCAGAATCCGCGTTCTCGAGCTGCCGCAGGCCGACCTGGCCGTCACCGTGCACACCGGCAGGCACGACGACATCGACGTCACCTACGGCCGTCTCGGCAGTTGGGTCGTCACACACGCCCTGGCAGTCGACGGTCCGATCCACGAAACCTATTCGGTGGGTCCGCGGGACACCACGGACCCTGCCGAGTGGCGGACCGAGATCGGTTGGCCCGTCTTCCGCCTCGCCGCCGGCGAGCCGTCCGCGCAGAAGTGACCACCGCCCGGTCAGTGGGGGAAATCCGCTCCGCGAGAAAGCGTCTCGTTTTCGTGTAGTTCGGCCAGCGCCGCTTCCAGTTCCGCCTTGACTGCGTCGAACCCGTCGCCTCCCAGGACCAGGCGATGGGGTGGCGGATCCTGCGCCATGGCCGCCAACACCGCGCGGGCGCCGCGCCGGGGATCGCCGGGCTGCATGCCGTCCTGGGCGATCATCGCCTCCCGGACCCCCTGCAACAACGCGCGATACTCGGAGACCGGTTCGCGGACGGGCTCGTCGGCGAACCCGGAGTAGGCGCGGGTACGGAACGCTGCGGGCTCGACCGCCATCACGTTGATCCCCCACGGCGCCACCTCGTCACGGAGCACCCCGGTGATCGCCTCGACGGCGAATTTCGTTGCGCTGTAATGACCGAAGCCGGTCACACCACGCAGCCCCGCAACGGACGACACATTGACGATCCAACCGCCCCGCCTGGCGCGCATACCGGGCAGCGCGGCCCGCAGCACGGACAGCACTGCGAAGAAATTGAGCTCGAACATCGCCCGCAGCTCGGACTCGTCCATGCCCTCGACCGTTCCGGCCCAGCCCCGGCCCGCGTTGTTGACCAACACGTCTATGCCGCCGAACCGCTCCTCGGTGGCCTTCACCGCGACGCGCACCTGCTCGGGGTCGGTCACGTCCAACGGCACCACCAGAACCCGGTCCCCGTGCTCCCGCGCCCAGCCGTCCAGCTCCTCGGGCCTGCGAACCGTGAGCGCTACCCGGTCCCCGGCCCCCAGGGCGGCGTCGGCGAAGGCCACGCCGAACCCGCCCGGCGTGCCTCCCGTGATGAACCAGGTTCTCACGGCTCGATCACAAGTCGGCCGATCAGCCCGCCCACCAGCGTGAATCGGTAGTGCAGATCGGCCACTCCGCCGGGGAAGTCGCCTTCCAGTCGCTGCCGAACGTGGTAGTCGGATGGGCCGACCCGGGCCGCGCCGACGAACTCGGTGGTGTAAGTGAATTCGCTGCCCGCATCGGCCAGCCAGGCGGCGATCTCGGTGCGTCCACGGTGGACATGGCCCTCATCGGTGACCGAGGCGTCGTCGGCGAAGGTCACCAGGGCCGCCGCCGCGTCACGGGCCTGGTGTGAGGTGAGGTAGGCGGTGACTGCCACAGGCAGTGCATCCCACGCGATCATGGTCTCTTGAACGGTCATGGCACCCACGGTGGTGTCTCCCCCGGGGAGAGAGTCAAGAACTGCCCGGACGCGGCGGTACGAGAGGATGCGGGCATGACCGTCCTGCGCCGTCTGGCCGCCGCCTGCATCCTGCCGATCCTCGCCGCCTGCGCACCGCCCGCGGTGGCGCCCGACTCGGATGCCCCGAAAGCCGACCCGGCCAAGGCCGACGCGGTGATGCGCATCGTGCGGGAGACCATGGCCGAAGCTCACCTGAAGGCGGTGATCGTCCGGGTCACCGTCGACGGTCGCGAGGTGCTCACCGAGGCGGCCGGCGAATCGATGACCGGCGTGCCGGCCAACACCGCCATGCATTTCCGCAACGGTGCCGTGGCCATCTCCTATGTGGCGACGCTGCTGCTCAAGCTCGCCGAAGAAGGCACGGTGAGCCTGGATGACAAGCTGTCGACGTGGCTGCCGCGAATTCCGCACGCCGACCGGGTGACGCTGCGTCAACTGGCCCAGATGACGTCCGGCTACGTCGACTACGTCATCGGGAACACCGCCATGAACGACGCGTTCCTCGCCGATCCCTTCCGGGCGTGGACCACGCACGACCTTCTCTCCTACGCCACCTCCAAACCCCTGCTGTACGAACCGGGTACCAACTGGAACTACGCGCACACCAACTACGTCCTGCTGGGGCTCGCACTCGAGAAAGCCACCGGCGAGACCATGTCGGACCTGTTGTCGGACAAGGTTCTTCGCCCGCTGGGCCTGACCGACACGGCCGCCTCCCTGACCGCCGACATCCCGTCACCGGTACTGCACGCCTTCACCTCCGAGCGCCGCGAGGCACTCCGGATACCGCCCGACACCCCGTTCTACGAGGAATCCACGTTCTGGAACCCGTCCTGGACGATCACCCACGGCGCGATTCAGACCACCAACATCTACGATCTTGAGGCGACCGCGGTGGGCATCGGATCCGGTCGGCTGCTCAAGCCCGAGTCGTATCGGCAGATGGTGTCGACCGACCTGCGCGGCAAGACCCGCTCACAGCCCGGCTGCGCGACCTGCAGGCCGATGGACGAGCGCTACACGTACGGGCTCGGCGTCGTGATCTCCGGAAACTGGCTGGTGCAGAACCCGATGTTCGCCGGGTACGCCGGCGTCGAGGCCTACCTGCCGGCGCAGAAGATCGCCATCGCCGTCGCCACCACCTTCGCCCCTGAAGCGTTCGACGACTCCGGCGACTACCGCAACGAGGCCGAGACACTGTTCCGCAGGATCGGGGCCGAGATGGCCCCCGACGATGCACCACCGGGGCCCGCGCCGAGATAATGGCGGACGTGGCATCCAAGGTTCTGTTCCTGGTCAACGAGCACATCGCGACCGAAGCGCTGCTGGGAGACGCATTCGCCGAGCAGGGATTCGACGTCGACACGTTCGAGGTGGTCCCCGCCGAGCGCGTCGGCGCACCCGCGGGCGAGGTGACGTTCCCCGATCCGGGCGGCTACGACGTGATCGTCCCGCTCGGGGCGAGCTGGCCGGTGTACGACGAATCGCTGCGCGACACCTGGGTCGGCACCGAGATGCAGCTGCTGCGTGACGCCGCCGACGCCGGGATCGCGGTGCTGGGGGTGTGTTTCGGCGGCCAGTTGCTCGCTCAGGCGTTCGGCGGTTCGGTGGCGCGCTCCCCGCGACCGGAGATCGGTTGGTACGACGTGCTCAGCGACCGGCCCGAGGTGGTCCCGGGAGGACCGTGGTTCCAGTGGCATTTCGACCGCTGGACGCCGCCTCCCGGCGCCACCGAGATCGCGCGGACGCCGAACGCCTCACAGGCATTCGTGCTGGGCCGCACGCTGGCCCTGCAGTTCCATCCCGAGGTCGACGGGGACCTGCTGAAGATGTGGCTGGCCGCCGACCGTGACGGAGACGTGATCGCCGCCGGCCTGGATCACGACGAACTACTGACCCGCACAACGGAACTCGCGCAGGATACCGGGCCGAGGATCCGCTCCCTGGTGCGCGGCTTCCTGACGCACGTGGCGGGTCACTCCCGCCCGAGCTGATGGGCCAGCGCGCCGCGGAGGTCGGGGTGGCGGAACGGTTGCCCGGCGGCCAGTAGCTTCGACGGCACCACGCGCTGACTCGCCATGGCGAGCTCGCGAGCTCCCTGCTCCCCCAACAGAATCCGCGGTCCCAGCGCCGGCACCGGAAGCAGAGCGGGCCGGTGCAGCACCCGGGCCAGCTCCCTGGTGTAGTCGCTGTTGCGGACGGGGTCGGGACCGACCGCGTTGACCGGCCCGCTGAGCCCGTCGTCGTAGAGCGCTCGGTGGTAGACGTCGACGAGGTCGTCCAGACCGATCCAGGACAGCCACTGCCTGCCGCTGCCGAGCCGCCCGCCCAGCCCCGCCGCGAACAGCGGACGCAGCAGATGCAGCGTGCCACCGGCGGCGGCCTGCACGATGCCCGTCCGCACCTTGACCACCCGCAGACCCGCGTCGGCGGCCGGCGTGGTCGCCGCCTCCCAGTCCGCGACCACGTCGGCGAGGAAGCCGTCCCCGCGGGTGCTGTCCTCGGTCAGCTGCGTGTCGCCGCGGTCGAAGCCGTAGAAGCCGATCGCCGACGCGCTGACGAACGTGCGGGGGCCGTCGGGCGCCGACGCGGCGGCCGACGCGAGCAGCCGCGTCGGCTCGATTCGGCTGTCCCGGATGGCGGCGCGGTGCGCCTCGGTGAAGCGGCCCGCGATCGACGCGCCGGCCAGGTGCACCACGGCGTCGACGCCGGTGAGCAGGTCGGGTGCCGGGTCGCGCGGATCCCACTGGCGTTCGTGCGCACCCCGCGCGGGGCCCCGGACCAGCCGGATCACCCGGTGACCACCGGTGCTCAGGAACGCGCTGAGCGCCGAACCGACCAGGCCGGACGCCCCGGTGATCGCGACGACCATGGGCGCCGCGCCGGCCTCGGCGGCCCTGCGGTGCGCCGCCAGGTCGTCGGCGAGCTGGCGGTGGCGGTAGACGAAAGTGGACCGCAGCGCGGCGGCCGGCACCGCCGTGTCGACCTGGTCGTGCACGCGGGTGCCGCCGTCGGCGTCGGCGAATGTGTGGGTGTGCCGCCACCCGCCGATCACCCGGGGTGGCCACGACGCCGGGCCGTCCGACGACAGCTCGTCGACGAACCGGCGACCGGCCACGTACTCCGCCGGGTCGTGGCGTGCCACCCAGCGCAGCCCGCCCGGCAGGCCGAGCACCGCCACCCCGTCGGCCAACGACTCCGCCTCGGACACCACGGACATCGGCTGCCACGGCGGTACCAGGCGGCGCATGGCGCCGGGCCGGGCGTGCCACTGCCAGACGTCGTCACGCGGGTGCTCGACGACGCTTTCGTATTCGATCCCCATGGCCGCCCTCCCTGGCGTTCGTTGCGGTGTCCTCAGTCATTCGGTGCACTCGCGGTGTCGGATTGCCCCACACTCGAGGGGGTACTCCCCTGCGGACGGTCCGATGACACACGACGAGCGCATGACGCACAAGAAGCGAACGTTCCGCGACCGCCGTGAGGCTGGTCAGGTGCTGGCGCGCGATCTCGCTCGGTACCGCGGTACGCGCGACCTCCTGGTGCTCGGACTGGCGCGCGGCGGGGTGCCGGTCGCTTGGGAGGTCGCCCACGCGTTGCACGCCCCGCTCGACGTGTGCCTGGTGCGCAAGCTGGGGGTCCCCCAATGGCCCGAGCTGGCGATGGGGGCGATCGCCACCGGCGGCGGCGTGGTGCTGAACACCGGGCTGCTGCACGATCTCGGCATCTCCGACGACGAGGTGGGCGAGGCCATCACCCGGGAGACCGCCGAACTCGACCGACGGGAGCAGGCCTACCGCGGTGATCGCGGGCCGGTGTCGGTAGCGGGCCGGTGCGTCATCCTCGTCGACGACGGCATCGCCACCGGAGCCAGCATGGTCGCGGCCATGCGCGCCGTACGGCAGGCCGGGGCGGCGCGGGTGATCGTCGGAGTTCCGGTCGGACCGGCGTCGGTGTGCAGGCAATTGCTCGACGAAGCCGACGACGTGGTGTGCTCGACGATGCCCGAGGACTTCCGGGCGGTCGGTCAGATGTTCGTGGATTTCCACCAGGTCAGCGACGACGAAGTCCGCGAACTGCTCGCCGGTTGACCGGGTCGTTCAGTTCTTCGGCGACTCTTCGCTCTGCGGGGGCGCCGGGGGCGCCTCGTCGGACGCGAGGTCGGACTCGACGTCCACGGCGACCGTGTCATCCGCCGGGGTCTCGTCGTAGTCCTCCGCCAACGGGGCCTCGTCGGGATAGTCCTCGACGTACTCGCTGCCAGCCTCATCGGGTTCCGTTGCCGCCGAGGGGTTTTCGTCAGCGTTGCGCTTGGACCGGTCGCGCAGCGCGTCGACGATCAGAAGCACGACACCGATGACGCTGGCCACGATGCAGACCCAGGCGATGAGCTCGTTGCTCGTCACCACTGCCATCACCAACGCCGCCAAGCCGATGACGGCGAGGACCAGAGCAACAATCAGCATGGGCCAACCCTAGGTGGAAGGGGCACGCGACTAGTTGTTGCCCCGGTTGAACTGGTTGAAGCCGCCGTCGTTGTTGGCGCCCGAATCCACCGGTGCGGCCGAGCCACGCTGGCCGAGCTCCTCCAGCTGGGACTCGAGGTAGGTCTTGAGGCGGGTGCGGTACTCGCGCTCGAAGGTGCGCAGCTGCTCGAGGCGACCCTCGAGGACGGTCCGCTGCTGGTTGATGGTGCCCATGATCTCGGAATGCTTGCGCTCGGCGTCGGCCTGCAGGGCATCGGCCTTCTCCTGCGCCTGGCGCAGCTGGGTTTCCGAGCGGTTCTGGGCGTCGGCGAGCATCGCGTCGGCACGCTGGCGCGCCTCGGCCACGGTGGTCTCGGCGGTCTGGCGCGCCTCGGTGACCATCTGGTCGGCCTGGGCGCGGGCGTCGGAGAGCATCTTCTCGGACTCGGCCTTCGCGCTGCTGGTCAGGCGGTCGGCGGTGTCCTGGGCCAGGCTCAGCACCTTGGCTGCCCGCAGGTGCTGGTCTTCGGTGACCGGTGCGGCGGGCGCCGGCGTGGGCGCGGCCTCGTACACGGGCTCCGGTGCCGGTGCGGGTTCGGGCTCCGGCTCGTAGACTGGCAGCGTCTGCGTCGCCTGGACGCCGCCCTCGCCGCGGCGGGCTGCGGAGAGCTCCTGATCCAGCTCGGCGACCCGCTGACGCAGATCGCTGTTCTCCTCGATGAGGCGGGACAGCTCGTTCTCGACGAGGTCGAGGAAGGCGTCGACCTCGTCCTCGTTGTAGCCGCGCTTGCCAATGGGTGGCTTGCTGAATGCCACGTTGTGCACGTCGGCAGGAGTGAGCGGCATTGTCTGCCCCCTTGAAGTCTGGACCGTCAGTGATTCGGAGTGTAAAGCCTTGCTGGAACGTAACTGGCGTCCATCCTGTCACACCTGACCCGGCGGTTGCAGGAGAGGTCGATAATTAAGGCCGAAACTCAACATTCCGGCCTGCGGACCCAGCGCCCGGCGACACCTGTTTGCCCAGCTCGGCCGGGGACGTCAGACTGCCGCCCCGAAGGCCAGCTGCATGCCGATGAAGGCGACCAGAAGCAGCACCATGATGGACAGGTCGAACCGCACCGCACCTATCGTGAGCTGCGGGATTATCCGCCGCAGCAGCTTCACGGGCGGATCGGTGAGCGTCATGATGATCTCCAGGATCACCACCGTGGCACCCCGCGGATGCCAGTCCCGGCTGAACGAGCGGATGAACTCGACCACGACCCGGGCGATCAGCAGGAGCCAGAAAACAAACAGCGCGAAACCCAGGATCTCGAAGAAGAGCGCCAACGAAGCCGACCTCACTCAGGCAGATGTGTGACTTTGACTACAGGCCGCGGCGGCCTGGGCCGCTTCGAAGCGGCAGTGCCCGTGCGACGCAGCCAGCCTACCCGGGGTGACGTGGGTGGCTACTGGTAGGAGTAGAAGCCGGCTTCGGCGATGCGCCGGCGCTGTTCGGCGGTCACGTCCACGTCGGCAGGCGAAAGCAGGAAGACCTTCGTCGCAACCTTGTCGAACGAGCCGCGAAGCGCGAAGGCCAGCCCGGCCGCGAAGTCGACCAGTCGCTTGGCGTCGGCGTTGTCCATCGAGACCAGGTCCATGATCACCGGCGTGCCGTCGCGGAACCGCTCGCCGATGGTGCGCGCCTCGCTGTAGTCCTTCGGCCGCAGCGTGGTGATCTTGGCCAGCGGGCTTCCTGCCTCGAAGAGTTCGGCCATGCCACGCGGATCCATCGCCAGCGCACCGCGCGTCGAACCCCTCAAGCCGCCGAAACGCGGTGGGGTGCGGTCGAATTCGCGCGGACCCCGAAGGCGGGGCTCGAAGCGGGCATCGTCGAATCCACCCCGGTAGCCGGCGGGCTCGTCGTACTCCCGGGCCCGGTCGTCGTACCCGCGCGGGTAAGCCTCGTCTTCGAAGCGATCCTCGCGGGGACGACGGTAGCCCCGCGCCGGAACGCGGTCGTCGTCCTCGTAGTAGTCGTCCTCGTAGTCGTCCATCGGCGCCATACCGAAGTAGGCCTTGACTTTGTGCAGTGTGCTCATTGTGAGGACCCTTCTGGCGGTGAAGACTCAGGTAATTCCGGCGAATCTGGTGTCTGTGATGAAGGTGTGACTGGTGTGACTACTTCCGGTGACGTTAGCGGTCGCGATCCCAGAAGCGCGGTACCGACACGCACACAAGTGGATCCGTGTCGCACCGCTTCTTCGAGGTCACCCGACATCCCGGCGGAAAGCCCGAGGCGTTGCTGGAAGCGGCGTTGCACCCGGTCTCGCTCCCGTTCGAGTCGGGCGAACGCTTCGCCGGCATCCGCGTTCAGCGGCGGGATCGCCATCAGACCGACGAACTTCAGACCCCGCGCGCTGTCGACGGCCCCGCACAGGTCATCGATCCGGTCCGTGGCCGCGACGTCCACCCCGCCCCTCGCCTCGTCGCCATCGAGGCTGACCTGCAGATATACCCGAAGTGGGGCCGGTCTGCGGCCGTCGTCGAGCGCCTCCTCGGCGGCCCGGTCCAGTGCCGCGATCACCTTCGGGCTGTCGACCGAATGCGCGGCGTACGCCCACTGCGCCACCGAGCGCGCCTTGTTGCGCTGAATCCGTCCGACCATGTGCCAGCGGATCGGATCGTTCCCGACGAGTCCGCCGACCTCTTCGACCTTCGCCGCCGCTTCCTGATCGCGCGACTCCCCGAACGCCGAACACCCCAGACGGTGCAGGGCCACCACATCCGAGGCGGGGAAGAACTTCGTCACCGGCAGCAGCTCGATGTCCCCGGCGTCACGCCCGGCGGCCTCGGCGGCCCGCGCGACCCGCAGCCGCAACGCGGTCAGCGCCAGGCTCAGCTCCGCGTCCCGCGCGGCCGTCATGTCGCGGGCTCCAGCCAGATCAGCGAGGCCAGGCGCCCGGTCGGGGCGTCGCGCCGGTGACTGAACAGGTTGGGATCGTCGACCGTGCACCGCGGGTCGACGTCCACCGACCGCACACCCAGCGCGCGCAGCTGGGTCGCGATGCCCGCGCGGAGATCCAGCCCCGGCGTCCCCCGGCCGGTGGTGGTACGGCTGCCGGGCAACGCCTGCTCGACCTCGGCGGCCATCGCCTCGGGCACCTCGTAGTTGCGACCACTGACTGCGGGGCCCAGCAGCACCGAGACGTCTTCGACGCGGGCACCCGCGTCGGTCATGGTTTTCAGCGCCCGCGCGACGATGCCTGCGGCGGCGCCCACCCGGCCGGCGTGCACCGCGGCGACCACCCCGGCGCGCGCGTCGGCCATCAACACCGGCACGCAGTCGGCGGTCACCACCGCGAGCGCCAGCCGCGGCACCGTGGTGACCAAACCGTCTGTGGCATCGACGGTCTCGCCGCCGTGGTCGACGACGGCGACATTGGCACTGTGCACCTGGTTCATCCAGACGATGTTGTCCCCCAGCCCGACGGCTGCCGACAGTCGGCGCCGGTTGGCCGCGACCGCCTCGGGGTCGTCGCCCACGTGATCGCCGAGGTTGAAGGTCGCAAACGGCGGTTTGGAGACCCCCCCGGCGCGGGTGGTGGTCACGCGCCTGACCCTGAAGGCCACGAACCGCGGGCCGGTCAGTGACGCATGAACGGCGGCACGTCGACGTCGTCGTCGGAGATGCCCCCGTCGTCGCCGCCGCCGATCCGCACGGTCGCCCCGTTGGTCTGCCCGGCCGGCACGGCGGCGGGATCCGACGGCTCGAAGATCGACGAGTTGACCCGGCCCGCCTTGCCCGGCGCGATCGACTGGGCCGCCGCGGGCGTCGACTCGCCGGTCACCGGCTTGCGGCCCGGTCCGGCCGCGTCGAAGCCCGCCGCGATGACCGTGACGCGGACCTCGTCGCCGAGCGAGTCATCGATGACGGTGCCGAAGATGATGTTGGCCTCGGGGTGGGCCGCCTCCTGCACCAGCGACGCGGCCTCGTTGATCTCGAACAGACCCAGGTCACTACCGCCGGCCACCGACAGCAGCACGCCCTGGGCGCCCTCCATCGATGCCTCCAACAGTGGCGAGTTGATCGCGATCTCGGCGGCCTTGAGCGCCCGTCCGTCGCCGCGCGCCGAGCCGATACCCATCAACGCGGTACCCGCGGAGCTCATCACGCCCTTGACGTCGGCGAAGTCGACGTTGATCAGGCCCGGAGTGGTGATCAGGTCGGTGATGCCCTGGACACCGTTGAGCAGCACCTCGTCGGCGCTGCGGAACGCGTCCATCAGCGACACCGCGGCGTCGCCCATCTGGAGCAGCCGGTCGTTGGGGATGACGATCAGGGTGTCACAGCTCTCCCGCAGCGCGGCGATGCCGTCTGCGGCCTGGTTGCTGCGCCGCTTGCCCTCGAAGGAGAAGGGCCGCGTCACGACACCGACGGTCAGCGCGCCGAGCTTGCGTGCGATCGACGCCACGACGGGCGCGCCGCCGGTGCCGGTGCCGCCGCCCTCACCGGCGGTGACGAACACCATGTCGGCGCCGCGGAGCAGCTCCTCGATGTCGTCCTTGGCGTCTTCGGCGGCCTTGCGGCCGACCTCGGGATCCGCGCCGGCGCCGAGTCCTCGGGTGGAATCGCGCCCGACGTCGAGTTTGACGTCGGCATCGCTCATCAACAACGCCTGCGCGTCGGTGTTGATCGCAATGAACTCGACGCCCTTGAGACCCTGTTCGATCATCCGGTTGACGGCGTTGACGCCGCCGCCGCCGATGCCGACCACCTTGATCACAGCGAGGTAGTTATGCGGGGGGGTCATCATCGCCCTTCCTGCTTGGGTTTCATGTCCTGAGCGGAACCCTCGACCGTGTCCCTAAACCCTCAACCTCAACCATAGGCTTAGAGTTATGTCAAGTTGTTCCGCGCATCCAGAACGGTAGGGCCGGCCACCGCGGTTGCCGGGCAGGCGCGCCGAGACGACACGACAAAAATCTGGCGTGTGATCAGCGCGACTACTTGACCGTCGGCAGATCGGGACTGGACACGTCGTAGACCTGGCCCGGCTGGGTCAACAGCGCGGCCAGCTTGAGCGCCTTCTCCTCGGTGCGGTCGGTGGTTCCCCACACCACGGTGCGGCCGTCGACCAGCGTCAGCGTGATCGCGGCGACCGACGGCGCCGAGACCCGGCCGACCTGGCTGGCCACATCGGGCCGCAGCGACGTCATGACCTGAAGCGCAGCCTGGGTCGCCGGGTCGCTCGGTCCCGGGTTCTCGGTGTCCAGATACGGAATTCCCGGCGGCGGCGGAGCGGTGGCGAAGTCGACCCCGTCCCGGTCGAACAGGTGCACGCCGTCCGGATAGTCCTTGAGCACCACCGGCACCCGCTCGATGACCGTGATCCGCAGGGTCGACGGGTACTGGCGCTGCACCCGCGCGGAGGCGATGCGCCGGATTCCGGCCACGCGTTCGGCGACGCCGTCGGTGTTCACCTGCAGCAGCGGCGTTCCCGGCGCCACGGCCGCGGCGGCGACGACCTCCTCCTGGGTCACCGCGCCCACGCCGGTGACCACGATGCTGCGCGCCGACATGATCGGGGTGAAGTACAGCAGCAGGCCCAGCGCCAC
>Ga0172382_10010200_pt1 | contig 12667 bp, 11 predicted proteins | sample Leawel138RmetaG_FD_122245 | JGI IMG/M metagenome (GOLD analysis project Ga0172382, IMG submission 122245) | Leachate microbial communities from a municipal landfill in Southern Ontario, Canada - Leachate well 138R metaG | ecosystem: Engineered > Solid waste > Landfill > Unclassified | place...
ATCCACCTGCTGCCCCCCGTACTGAACCACCGGCCGGGGTCCTGACCCCCCCCCGCACTCGCCCGTCCGGCCTGGCGCCCGAGGTGAGGTAGGGTAGGCCCGACACCCCCCCCCCGGCCCCGCCGCCCCCCGGCATCCCCCGTTCCCCCCGCCGCACAAGGCGGAATTACCAGGGAATCCCGCCAAGCTTGGCCGTGACAACCCCACGCGAAGAAGGTATATTCTCGACATACCTCGCCGGACACGAAGCCCGCGCCGGACTGCGGCCGGGCGGGCGGCGCCTCTTCGGACGGCGCACCGGCGCAAGGGGGAGGCATGGACGAGCGTTCCCGCAAGGCCGACAGCGCGCAGGCCTCCCTGTCGGCTTCCGCCAGGGAGGCCTTCGGGGTCATGGTCGACGTGTGCGAACGGCTGGCCTGGGGCGAGACGGCCCAGGCCGACCGGCTGTTCGCCCTGACCAGGACCGGCGAAGTGCCCGCCCCCGTGGCCAAGCTGGCCGAGGCCTTCGGGCTCATGCTCGTCAAGGTCGAGGCCCGCGACCTGCACCGCGAGGAGCTCCTCGAACAGCTGCGCCGCCAGAACCGCGAGCTGGAGCGCGCCTACCGCCGCCTGGGCGAGGAACGCAACACCCTGGTGCGCTCCCTGTGCGGCGCCTACGAGCCCGCCCAGTTCGTGGGCCAATGCCCGGCCATGCGCGAGGTCATGCGCCTGGCCGTCTCCATCGCCCCGCACTCCATCAACGTGCTCATCCTCGGCCCCACGGGCGCGGGCAAGGAAGTCTTCGCCAAGATCCTGCACTACAACTCCCCGCGCAGCAGCGGACCCTTCGTGGCCCTCAACTGCTCGGCCGTGCCCGAATCCCTCTTCGAGAGCGAGGTCTTCGGCATCGAAAGCGGGGTGGCCACCGGGGTGCACAAGCGCGAGGGCCTGCTGCGCCAGGCCCACGGCGGAACCCTGTTCCTGGACGAGATAGCCGACATGAGCCCGGCCCATCAGGCCAAGTTCCTGCGTGTGCTCGAGGCGCGCGAGGTGGTGCCCGTGGGCGGCTCCAGGCCCGTGCCCGTGGACGTGCGCATCGTCTGCGCCACCAACCGCGACCTGGAGCGCGCCGTGGCCGACGGCAGCTTCCGCGAGGACCTTTTCTACCGCGTCCACTCCGTGGTCCTGAACCTGCCGCCCCTGGCCGAGCGCGGGGAGGACATCCTCATCCTGGCCCGGCGTTTCCTGGCCGAACACACCGACAAGCCCCTGAGCCCCGAGGCCGGGCAGGCCCTCTTGCGCTACGACTGGCCCGGCAACGTGCGCGAGCTGCGCAACGAAATGGAGCGCGCCGCCGTGCTGAGCTTCGGCCCCCGGGTGGAGGAGGCGGACCTCTCGCCCCGGGTGCTCGGCCTGGGGCGCGGCCCCGGGGAGCGGCCCGCAGGCCTGCGCCTGGACGAAAACGAACGCCGCCTCATCCACAAGGCCCTGGAGCGCGCCGAGGGCAACAAGACCCGCGCCGCCGAGCTGCTGGGCATCACCCGCGAGGGCCTGCGCAAGAAGCTCCTGCGCCACGGCGGCACGGACGCGGGAGGCTGACAACCGCCAACAACGCTGGCACACGCGCCAACTCCAGACGCAGCCACCGGCCGCCACCGAAGGCGCAAGACTAAGAAAAGAAAGCATAAATTCGAAAAGTCCGTCTTGGCACCCCCCTTGCTTAAGACGGCGCACAGGCAACAACGTCACCCGGGCCCGGCGCGCGCCGGAACCCGAAGGAGCCCGAGGATCATGGACATCGCCAAGAACGCCCAAGCCATTCTGGACCATGTCAACGCCGTCATCGGCGGGCAGGGGCTGGCCTTCGACGCCAACGGCGTGGCCGCCCTGACCGTGGACGGCGACATCGCCTGCCTGTTCTGCCTCGTGGAGGCGGACCATGAGCTTGTGGTCAGCTTCTACCTCGGCCGGGCGCACGAGACCGATGCCGCCCTGCTGCACGAGATGCTCTGCGGCAACTACATGGGCGCCTACACCGGCGGCGGCACCCTGGGCATCGACCCCGAGGAGAACCTGGTGGCCCTGCACCAGCACTTCCCGCTGCCCGTGGACGAGCCCGCGTGGATCGAGGAGCCCCTGGGCGCCCTGGTGGGCGCCGCCCGCTACTGGCGCGCCAAGATCAAGGCCGCCGGGAACGGCCCCTCGACCCCCGCCCAACAGGCGCCCGCCCAGGGCATGATCCGCATCTAGGCGCGCGCCGTCTCAGCCGCTTTCGCAAGGGGAACCATCATGGGCATGCACGTCACCACCGCCATCCAGCCTCCCGGCACCGGGCCCCTCCAGGGCCTGGACCAGGGCATCCAGCCCGGCGGCGCCGTCCGTGGCGGCGCCGACGCCCGGCACATCGGGCAAGTCCGCCAGGAGGGCCGGCAGGTCGTCGGCCAGGTGCCCCTGGGCAGCCTGGGCCCCCTGGCCAACACCTCCCGCCAGGCCATGAGCCAGGCCCTGGACCAGTGGGAAAGCGCGGCCCCCCCGCGCTCGCTCATGCCCAAAAGCGTCGGCCTGGGCATGCCGCCCGATGGCCACCTCGTCCAGGTGGACGGCAAGATGGTCGAACACGAGATCAAGGCCCTGCCCAGGGACCAGCGCGACCAGGCCGTGCGCGACATGCCGCGCCTGCTCCAGGAGCGCGTGGAGCGCGGGCACAGCCTGTGGGCGGGCATTCGCGACGGCTCCGGCCACGGCCCGGCCACGGCGGAGAACATCCGCGACCTGACGACCTTCCTCATGGCCAAGGCCCAGGAAAAAGGCGCGCGCTTCAGCGAGGGAGCCTTCAGCATCGAGGACCCCGGGCACCGCCTGCGCGATTTCCTGGACTCCAGCCCCGAGGTCTACCAGCGGCCCTCCTCGCATATCGACGGCTTCCAGAGCGATCCCGGCGGCGGGCACCGGGGCATCGACATGCTCGACGGCCCGACCCTGCCCTACGGCAAGGCCACGGTGCTTTACGGCGCCATGAACGCGGGCACCGAGGGCCTGCCCGGCAACGACCGCCTGTTCCTCAAGATGGAGGAGCACGGCTGCCGCCTGAGCTCGGGCTCCGTGCGCCGCGACCCCGGCGGACCGGCGGACCGGCCCATGCGCTTCCTGCGCGACCTCCGGCAGACCCTGGGCCACGCCATGGGCTTTTTCCGCACCCTGCTGCGCGGCCTCTCGGGCGGGCGGCTGTTCCCCAACGCCCCGGACTCGCGCAAGGAGCGCATCCCCACCGGCATCTCGCGCCAGTACAAGGCGCTGACCGAAACCCTGACCCGGGCGGGCAGGGACGACCTGGCCGCCCTGCTGCGCGCCGGAAACCCCGCGGCCAAGAGCCAGGGCCTGCGGACCATGCTCGCCAACCTCGACGCCGTGCTGGCGCAGGACTCGCTGGGCGGGGCCGAACGCGCCGACGCCAAGGCCCTGCGCGACTCCATCGCCTCGCGCTACGACCACCTGGACGTGCGCATCGGCGACGAGGTGATCCTGGACCAGGCCGAACTGGCCGGGACGGCCCCGGGCGCCCACCTGAAAAGCCAGGTCCGCGAGGCCGTGGGCGCCCTGCTCGCGGGCGGAGCCACCCCGGCCGGGGTCGACGCCTTCGTGGAACAGATCGTGCGCGCCAGCTCCATGCTCGACGGCGCGGGCGACGTGGACCACGGCGTGGACGCCCTGGCCCAGGCCCTGGCCGAGGCCACCGCGTCCCTGAGCCAGGACCAGCGCCAGCAGCTGGCCGGGGCGTTGCAATCGCCCCAGTGCCGGGGGCTCATGGCCGCCATTACCGACATCGTGGCCTCGGGCGGCGAAACCCTGCCCGGAGACTTCGGCCAGCGGGAAATGGCCAGCGTGGTCAGCACGGCCAACAAGGCCAACAACGCCCTGCTGCTGCTGGCCGAAAGCCTCGGCCTGGAGGATGCGGGCCCGGGCGGGGCCACCCCGGAGCAGGCCCGGGAGGCCGCCCGCATGCTCGACGCCCTGGGCCGGGACTTCGCCGTGCGCAACACCACGGACACCGTGCGCGCCCAGGAGGCCCGGCGCGGTGAGCTCTCCGGCCAGATGCTCGGCCTGCGGCCCCTGGCCGAGGTCCGCCAGCAGATCGGCCGGGGCGTGGTGGCCCTGGGCCGGGATGTCCAGGCCCTGCAACAGGGCCAGCCCGACACCGGAACCATCGGCCGGACCCTGGCGCGCACCCTGGCCGAGGACCTGCACACCGACGGCCCCCTGGGCGCCAGGGGCCTGCCCCAGCGCTTCATCCCCGATTTCATCCGCAACGGCGTCACCGTCAACGGCCAGTTCTTCACCGCCGACCCCGACGCGACCCCGGACGAGCTGGACACGCAGCTCCAGGCCTTCATCGACGCCTGCGGCGGCCCGGAGCGGGCCCAGCAGGTCGCCCGGCTGGTCGGCCAGGGCACCCCGGGGCGCCTCATGTCCGCCCTGGCCGACGACCCGGCCATGAGCCCGCTGGTGGAAGCCTTCATGAACCACGGCGGGGCCCAGATCCACGGGGCCGACCCGGGCACGGGCCAGGCCCACAAGCTGCGCATGTCCGTGACCATCGACGGGGACACCATGCGGCTGCACAGCGAACAGACCGAACAGAGCGTGGGCAACCGCGACTACGACATGGGCGAAAGCCTCTCCCTGGACATCACCGTCCAGGGCTTCGGCTCCGACGACCCGGTGCTGCGCCTGGACAACTGGGACGCCCTCTACAGCTCCTGCCCGCCCCGGCGGGTGACCGCCCTGGACGTGGAGACCCTGCGCCAGGGCAGCGCCGGAGGCACCGCCACCGTGGGCGCCCGGACCGCCGACCTGCTCGACGGCGCCGTGGACAAGGCCGTCATGACCCAGACCATCCGCCAGGGCCTGACCGCCGAGCTGGCCAAGGCGCGCACCCCGGGCTACCGCGACCTGCCCCAGGAGTTCATCGAGGACTTCTTCCGCAGGCCCATCACGGTGGACGGGCACGTCCACGGCGGCGGCGGCACCAACATGCCCGAGGACGAGGAGCACCGCCGCCTGGACGCCTTCATCGACGCCGTGGGCGGCGAGGCCGCGGCCCGGCAGATCGCCCAGCTGACCTTCCAGAACGTGCCCGGGCTGGTGGACACCACCATGCGCGACTACCCGCCCACCCAGCGGCTGCTGTTCGCCTACATGCTCCACGAGGCCCCGACCCTGAGCTCCGTGGCCGATTTCAGCCTGACCACCCGGCCCGGCGGGGGCATGGACGTGCGCCTGGACTATGTCCAGCAAAAGGGCGCCTCCCAGCGCTCCGACCCGCCGGGCATGGAGTTCGGCAAGGTCGGGCGGCTGGATTTCACCCTCTCCGGCCTGGGCACCGGCGCCCCGCAGGTGGAGCTCACCGGCTGGGACATGTTCTACGGCATGACCCCCGGCCAGCCCCAGGAACACTAGCGAAAAGAGGCAAGACACATGCGCGAGGACCTGGACCAGACCCTGGACGCCCTGCGCCGGGAGGCCGAAGAGGCCGATGCCGAACTGCGCCGACGCCGCGACGCCCTGCACAAGAGCCGCCAGCGCCACCAGGCCCTGCTGGAGGCCGTGGGGCTTACCGAGGACGATGTCACCCTGGCCCTGCGGGAGAACCTGATCCATCCCGAAGCCTATGACATGATGCGCAAGGCCCTGGACGAGACGCGCCGCGCCGAGGCCCCCGGGCCCGAGGGCCAGGCTCCGGCGCCCGAGGCGGCCAAACGCAAGAAACGCATGATCGTCAAGCTCTAGGAGGCCGACCATGACCGATCTGCTCTCCATCCTTTCCATCGCCCGCGAGGGCACGTCCGTGAACAGCAGCGGCGAGGCCAGCCTGAGCGCCACGGCCAAGAGCAGGCTCCAGGCCATGATGGGCGACAACCCGATGGTCTCCTTCGCCGTCCTGTGCGTGGCCGCGGCCGGCCAGGGCCAGGCCAAGATGGAAAAGGCCTACGCGGACTACGAGGACACCACCGACTACTACAAGGATGTCAACAAATACGCCCAGGAAGCCGCCGAAAAGCAGCGCGACGCGGACGACCAGGACAAGGCCACCAGCATGTCCGCGGGCATGATCGCCTTCTGCGACAACAACAACATCGGCTACTCCACCAAGGGCGGCGACAAGAAGCACAACGAGGACGAGTGGCAAAGCCTGCGCGACGGCCTGGACAGCGAGAAGAACATCGCCTCCACGGACATGAAGATGGCCGGGGCCAAGTTCGACCAGGCCGCCAAGGACTGCGACAGCGCCCAGCAGATGGCCGTGGACTGCGTGAAGAAGAACACCGACGTGTTCGGCACGCTGGCCAAAACGCTTTGAGCAAGGGGGAACCCATGTCTTTCGACAGCGACTACCTGAACGAACAGTGGCCCGCCCTGCGCGCCAGGATCATGGCCGAACTGGAGGCCAAGGGCCATGTGCGCGACATCATCTCCCTGCCCCGCGAGGGCCTGGAGGAACTCTACGCCCAGGCCCGCGCGGCCTACGCCGTGGAAGACTACTTCCAGGCCGAGAACGTCTTTTTGGGCATGACCCTCTACGGCCCCCAGGACGTGCGCGGCTGGCTGGGCTACGGCGGCGCCTGCGAGGCCCAGCAGAAATGGGAGCAGGCCGCCCTGGGCTACGGCATGGCCATGGCCCTGACCCCCGGCGACCCCGTGGCCGCCTACCGGTCCGGCGTCTGCCTGATGGAACTGGGCAAGCCCTGGGCCGCGCGCGACGCCTTCGAGGCCGCCGCCTCGACCCTGGACGCCATGCAGGGCAACCCCAGAAAGCTGCCCTACGCCCAGCGCGCCGCCTCCATGCTGCACATGCTGGACGAGAAGGAAAAGGCCTGAGCCACGCGAAACCCGCAACCTCCGAGCGATATGATGAACGATCTGTACTCCCCCGAAGCAGTGGACAGGCTCTCGGCCATCCGCGACGCCCTGGTCAAGGACATCGAGACCGCGGGCGGCTCGCCCCGGGATCCCATGCTGCCCCGCCAGGCCGTCGAGGGGCTCTACGCCCTGGCCCACGCGGCCTACAGCGTGGAAGACTACGCCCAGGCCGAGGCCCTGTTCCAGGGCATGGTCCTGTTCGCCTCGGCCGACCCCCGGGGCTGGCTCGGCCTGGCCGGGGCCTGCGAGGCACAGGGCAAATGGGCCGACGCGGTGCGCGGCTACGCCGTGGTCATGGGCCTGAACCCGAACGACCCCGTGGCCCCCTTCCGCTCGGGCGTGTGCCTCATGTCCCTGGGGCTGCCCGAGCAGGCCCGGGGCGCCTTCGAGGCCGCCCGGGCCGCCGGCCGGACCCCGGGCCTGGCCCCGGCCCTGGCCGCCTATGGCCGCCAGGCGGGCTCCATGCTCAAACTGCTGGAAACGCGCGAGAACAAGGCATAGAAGACCCTGACGCAACGGCCCGCCGACCGGGCGGGCATGGGAGGACGCCATGTCCCTGTTGGGCATCGACACCAGCCAGCTGGTTTCCCGCTACCAGGCCAACGAAAGCGAATGGACCGACGTGGAGCAGCTGCTCCAGCAGGCCTTCCCCGGCAAGAGCATGGACGAGATCCATGCGGCGGCCACCCTCTATGTGGCCCAGAATCCGAACGCCACCATGGACGACCTGCTCACGGCCCTGCAGGCGCAGTTCGCCGTGAGCCTCTCCACGGAGCTGGCCGCGGAAATCCGCCAGGAATGGGACCAGTTCTCCAGGGCCAGCACCCTGGACCCGGCGGAGCTGCTGGCCGTGCTCGACGACTACGACGGCGACTCGGTGAACACCAACTCCCAGGCCTACCTGCTCTTTCTCATGCAGCACCTGCAAAAGGAAATCGAGAAGCTGACCTCCGAGGGCATCGAGGCCTCGCAACTGGCCGACCGCGAGCGCTACGAGCTGGCCAAGGAGGACTACAACAAGCAGGTGGAGAAGATGAACTCCAAGCCCGCGGGCGGCCTGCTCAAATGGCTGGGCGCCGTGGCGGCGGTCATCGGCGCGATCATCGCCGTGGCCGTCGCGGCGGTGATCTCCGTGGCCTCGGGCGGGGCGGCGGCGGGCCTGGCCATCGCGGCGGCGGCCATCGCCTGCACCCTGGCCGTGTCCGCCGTGGCGGGGGCGGCGTCGGACGGCAAATATTCCCTTGCGGGGCTGACGGCCATGCTCCTCGAAGCCTGCGGCGTACCCAAGGACACGGCGCGCTGGATCGGCATGGGCCTGGAGATCGCCCTGGCCATCATCGGCGCCATCTGCTCCCTGGGCGCGGGCTTCGCCGCCTCGGGCGCCAGCGCGGCGGGCACTGCCGCCAGCACAGCCAGCACCGCCGCCAACACCGCCAGCGCCACGGCGTCCACGGCGTCCACGGCCAGTACCGCCGCCAGCACCGCCGCCAGCACGGCAGCCACGGTCGCCAGCACAGCCAGCAAGGCCGCCACGACCATGGAAAAGCTGATCAAAATCATGAATCTGGCCAACTGCGTGATGCAGGCCGCCGTCGGCGTGGCCACCGGCGCCAAGGCCGTGGTGGACTTCCGGTACACCATGCAGCAGGCCGAGCTGCTGGAACTCCGGGCGCTGATGGAAAAGCTGCTGCAGATCCTGAAGACCTCCCAGCAGGTGGCCGAGGCGCTGCTGGACGCCATCTTCAGCGCCATGCGCGACATCATCACCGAGTCGACCCAGAACCTGATGGACCTGTTGATGAAGGCCAGCAGCCCCGAGCTGGCGTAGGGCACGGCCCCCGTACCGCGCGGCCCCGGGCCGCGCATCCTTCCAGGAGGCACAATGAGCGACATCACCATCACCGGAATATCCAACGCCCTCGGGGCGGACCTCATGACCGGCGACGCCGACCAGTGGCAGGACGTGGAGCAGAAACTCACGGAACTGCTGCCGGGCGTCGACTCCCAGACCCTCAGCTCGGCCATCGCCAACTACATCGAGGCCCACCCCACGGCCACCCCGGGCGAGGTCCTGGAGGCGGTGGTCCGCCAGCTGAACCCCGCCGTGGCCTCCGAACAGGTCGCCGCCCTGCGCACCGAGTGGGAGCAGTTCGCCGCCACCACCACCCTGGACGCCGCCAGCCTGCTGGAGGTGATGAAAACCCCTGCGGCCGGGGCTCCGACCATCGAAAGCGTGCGCGACATCATGGCCATGCTGGTCCTGCTGATGATCGAGATCATGGGCGAGGAGTCGGCCTCCCAGCTCATGGAGGGCTTCGCCCAGCGCGACGAGATCATGGCCCTGGCCAAGGAGAAGGCCGCCGAGATGCGCACCATGGCCTGGACCCAGCTGGCCCTGGGCCTGACCAGCGCCGCCATCAGCATCGCCGGCGGGCTCATGGGCATGGGCTTCAAGGATTCCAGCCAGGCCATGCTCTGGAGCCAGGTGGTGGCCGGGTCGGCCAAGCTCTTCGACTCCGCCAGCCAGTTCGCCGCATCCATGATCCAGGCCAACATCGCCGAGATCGAGGGCCAGTCCCAGGTGGCCCAGGTCCGCAAGGAGACGGCCCAGAAGCTGGAGGACCTGGCCCGCGACATGATCCGGGCCTTCATGGAGATATACAACAGCCTGCTCCAGCAGCAGTACCAGACCATGTCCAAGCTCTCCAGCGTGTAGGGCCGCGGACGGCGCCTGCGCCCGGGCCGTGACGGACGCCGCGCCGCCCGCGTGCCGGGGCGGCGCAAGCCCCCGGCGGGCGGCGCGCCAGCAAGGACACGGCCCGGCAGCGCGGCAGGGGCAACAGGGCGGGCCCCGCCGCGGCGCAACCTTTCCGCCCGGATGACGCCATGCTCGAACAGTGGATCGAAACGGTGTGCCGCTCCGCAGGCTGGCGCGCCCCGGCTCCGGACGCCCGGGGCCGCTATCGTTTCCGGCTCGATGGCGGCCTGCGGGTGGAGGCCGGCTCCCCCGACGGCCGGACGCTGCGCCTGTCGGCCGACCTGGGGCGCCTGGCCCCGGGCCCGGGGGGCGACGCCCTGCTGCGCAAGGTGGGCCTGGCGGCCCTGGCCCGCGCGGGCACGGACACAGGAGTCGTCTCCCTGGATGCACGCCGGGGCATGCTGTGCTACGATGCCGAGCACCTGCTGGGCATCATGCGCGCGGCGGAGATGCCCCTTGCGCTGCAACACTTCCTGGACGAATTGGACTTCTGGGCCGAGCTGTGCAAGACTGGTTGATATACTTACATTCCCGGGGGCCTGGGGCATTGCGCACACGACTTTTTTCCCTTTCCGGGCGGGGCCTGGCGCTGGTCGCGCTGTGTTGCGCACTGTGGGCCGGAGCCTGGAGCGGCGCCCCTGCCCGGGCCGCCGGTCCCGCGGCGGGCGGGCAGTCCTTCTCCGAAAGCGTCGCCGGCCGCTACACCCTGCCCATCAGCTCCATCTTCAAGGTCCGCTTCACGCACTACGCCGAGCAGGCACCCCTGGTGGACGTGCTGGAAACCTTCGCGCGGACCCAGGGCCTGCGCGCCGCGTTCACCCCCAACGTCAAAGGCGAGATCAGCGGCATGTTCCAGGACATGTCGGCCGACGAATTCCTCGCGGCGGCCTACACGGCCTTCGGGGTGGAATGGTATCTCATGGACGACGTGCTGCACTTCTATGTGCGCCGCGACCTGGAACGGCGCATGGTCTACCTCACGGCCAGCACGCCCTCGCGCATGCGCGACATCCTGACCCGCGCCGGGCTGCTTTCGCCCCAGCTGCCCTGCGCCGCCGATGACGGCGACCGCGTCCTGGCCTTCTCGGGCCCGGCGGAATACACCGAGGGCGTGGCCGCCGCCATCGCCGCCTACGAAGCCGCCTTCCGCAACGACCAGGTGGTGCGCGTCTTCTTCCTCAAGCACGCCTGGGCCGACGACACGGAGCTGGGCTCGGGCGACAACAAGAAAACCATCCCCGGGGTGGCCACCATCCTCTCCGAAATGGTCATGGACCAGCGCGCCCCCGACTCGCAGCTCGCCCTGGGCTCGGGCGCCGGGGCGGCCGTGCGCGAGACCATCCCGCCCCTGCCCGAGGAACAGCAGCTCCTGCGCCTGCAGGACGGCGAGGCGGCCAAGATCCTCGAAGACCTGCGCCGCAGGGCCAAGGAGCAGATGGAGCTGGACCGCCGCGTGGCCTCGCCCCTGAACACCCAGGCCCGGGCGCTGCCCGGCGCCCCCGTGGCCGAGCTGGCCCCGCGCATCCTGGCCGACTCGCGCAGCAACGCCGTCATCGTGCGCGACTCGGCCTACCGCATGGAATACTACGAGAAGGCCATCGCCGAGCTGGACAAGCCCCTGCAACTGGTGGAGCTGCACGCCGCCATCGTGGACGTGGACGTGGACTATTCCAACTCCCTGGGCGTGAAATGGGGCGGCGCGGGCCACGGCGGGCCGTACACGTCCTCCGGCGTGGGCAGCGGCCTGGAGAGCCTCTCCGAGACGGCCAAGCGGGTGCCCCTGCCCTCCGACCTGCCCAACGCCCTCATCGGCGACGGGCTGACCCTGTCCACGGTCTACAGCTTCGGCTCCGACTATTTCATGGCCCAGATCAACGCCCTGGAATCCAACGGCAAGGGCCGCGTGCTCGGGCGCCCCTCGGTGCTGACCATCGACAACACCAGCGCGCGCCTGGAGGCCAGCACGACCTTCTACATCCGCGTGGTGGGCACCGAGGTGGTCGACCTGCGCGAGGTCTCCTCGGGCACGGTGCTCGACGTGACCCCGCATATCATCGAATACGACGACAAGCCCGCGCAGATCAAAATGGCCATCACCGTGGAGGACGGCGCGGACCCCAGCACCGGCTCCACCACCAGCGACATCCCCGCCGTGGTCAAGAAGACCACCATCCGCACCCAGGGCATCGTCAGCGAGGGCCAGAGCCTGCTCATCGGCGGCTACTTCTACGAGCAGCTCAAGGACGACGAGACCGGCGTGCCCGTGCTCATGGACCTGCCCGCCCTGGGCACGCTGTTCAAGACCAAGACCAAGACCACCCAGCGCATGGAGCGGCTGATCCTCATCTCGCCGCGCCTGCTGACCCTGGACGAGGCATCCAACGTGCCCGCAGGGCTGGAGGACCTCGGGTTCTCCACCTCCCCGGCGTCGCCCAACTTCGTCGCCCCCGGAACGGCCGCCAACGCGCCCAAGCCCGGCGGCTGCGCCGTGCGCACCAGGGAGCCCGGAACGGACGCCCCCCCGGCGCCCGCCGCCGGCTGGGGGATGCCCCAGTGAGCGCCGCCACCGGCCCCGTGCTGCTGCTCAAGTTCTTCTCCGGCCCGCACATGGGCGCGGAAATCCCCCTGCGCCCCGGCGACATGGTGCTGGGCAGCGGGGAAAGCTGCGACGTGATCCTGCACGACAGCACCGTCGCCGCGCAGCATGCGCTGGTCGTGGTTCCCGCCGGGCCCGGCGTCCCGCCCGCCCTGACCCTGCGCACCCTGGACGCCCCGGTGCTGCTGCTGGACCCCGGGGCCGGCCCCCAGGACCAGGACCAGGCCCCCGCCCCGGAGGCGGACCCGGCCGCCGCGCAGCCCGCCGAAGGCCCCCGGCCCTTCCAGGGCGAGCTGGCCTGGGCCCCGTCCAGGGCCGTCATGCTCGGCACCACCTGCATGGCCTGGCAGGTTCAGGGCCAGCCCTGGGGCGACATCGGCCCGGCGGCCTTCCTGGACGCCCCGGACAGCCGCCCC
>Ga0172382_10010201_pt1 | contig 12667 bp, 13 predicted proteins | sample Leawel138RmetaG_FD_122245 | JGI IMG/M metagenome (GOLD analysis project Ga0172382, IMG submission 122245) | Leachate microbial communities from a municipal landfill in Southern Ontario, Canada - Leachate well 138R metaG | ecosystem: Engineered > Solid waste > Landfill > Unclassified | place...
CACTTCTGATAATGGCCTCCGGTATGGAGTAAAGCGGCAGCAGCTCATCCACCACACCCCTGTCCACAGCAGCCTTTGGCATTCCGTAGACCACGCAGGTCTCCTGCGACTCCGCTATTATCCGGGCACCCTTGGCCTTCAGAGCCGACGCACCATCCGCCCCGTCGCGCCCCATCCCCGTCAGGATGACACCGACCGTGACCCCTCCAACCTCCTCAGCCACACTGTTGAACAGGATGTTGGCCGACGGTTTTACAGACAGAACCGGCGGCGAGTCGGACAGGGAGCACACATACTTCCCCTGTGACTTCTTCCGCACAATCATATGATAACCTCCAGGAGCGACTACGGCTAGCCCCGGCCTCAATTCCGTTCCCTCCGACCCTTCCACAACGTCGAGCTCGGACATGGAGTCCAGCCTTTTGGCAAAAGAGAGAGTAAAGTCCTTGGGCATATGCTGAACAACGACAATGGGTGCCGGAAAGTCCCCGGGGAGCTGGGAGAAGACCTGCTGCAAGGCCCTTGGGCCGCCGGTGGACGAGGCTATTGCGACCATCTCCGGACGCCCTTTCCTGAAGCGGGCTGAGAAGGGCTCAATCGGGCCCCTCACGGGAGCATCCTCCTGCCGGGCCGACGCACCACGCCCCTTCCTGGGCGGCGAAAGCCTTGCTGTGCTGGCCGCGTGCACTTTTTCCACGAGGTCCGCTGCGACATCCTTCATGTTCAGGGATACATGCCCCGACGGTTTCGCCACGAAATCCACCGCTCCCATGGACAGCGCCCGCAACGTGATCTGCGCGCCCTCCTGGGTGAGGCTGCTGACCATGATCACGGGAAGAGGGCGCTCGGCCATTATCTCCTCCAGAGTGACCAAGCCGTCCTTCTTTGGCATCTCCACATCTAAAGTCACAACATCGGGAGAGAGCTCCCCGATCTTTTTAAGCGCGTCCTCACCATCGCGAGCCGTTCCGATAACCTCGATTCGCGGGTCAGTACCCAGTATATCGCTAATGACCTTTCTCATAAAGGATGAATCGTCAACAACAAGCACTCGTATTCTTTGTCTAGCCATGATTGTCACATCGCTCTCTATAGTTGACGTTCGGCCAACTCCTGTTGGCGGATGAAATCTCTCAAGGCCTTCTCTATCAGCGCCGGGACGGATTCAAAAGCCATCCCGACTTCATGAAACTCGCCCTTAGGGAGCTTCTTGACGAGGTTGGCAACCAGCAGAAATCTCTTTTCTCCGATTGCCATATCAAGAAGATAACGCTCCCCCACGACAAACGAATGTTCTCTATCAGGTAGTATAGCAAAACCCATGCCGCCGAGACTGATGTCCTTCGCGTTTGCGGTGGCCCACTCCTCCTTCTCCAGGCTGTACTCCTCACCGGCCAGCCGAAAGAGCCCCGTCTTCAGAAGGCAGGGAACCCGCACGAACTGCCTGCGCTGCATCCTGATCGCCTCTCCGACTGGTGCAACCCAGAGAATGGGAACCGAGTCGACCGTGATACCCCTGACGATCGAGGCCTCGGTAATATAGAGAGCGCCTCCGGTCTCCACGTTTATCTTGATGTGAACGCTCCGATGCACGGGAAGCAGTGCTCCTCGCAAAGTCGGATGCGCCAGCCCGACGGCCTGCGGGCTTACGTCCTCGATTCTTGATTTATACGTGCCCTTGTAAAGCCCCGCGTCTATGACGACGGATACCCTGCTTCCTATGGCACCGGAAAGCATTGAGAGAAAAGCGTCGGAATCCACCCGCTACCCCCCTAACCCGAGGTTCTTAGCCAGCCGGAGGAAGAATGACTTCGCTCCCCTTCCCTCCTGAGGCTCTGCCCCGTTCATCATCACCCTGGCCGCTATGGCAGAAATATCCTTGCTGGCCTGACAGTCGGGGAAGGCCAGCGAGAAGGGGGTACGCATACGCACCGCCTTGCGAACCTTCTCGTCGGTCAAAACAGCCCCTCCGTACGCCACAGGAAGGCTGAGGAACTGGTTGGCCGCCATCTGAATGCGCTCAGCTATCTCCTTCCCCTCCGAGTGAGACGCGGCCATGTTGACCACAAGGGCCACGTCGATCCTGCTGCCCGTGCTGATGGCCAGGGTCTTCAACACCCCGTAGACATCCCTGATGGATGTAGGTTCCGGGGTCGTAACCAGAAGCGTCAGATCAGCCGCCGTCCCGAAAGACATCGTATTCTTGTGGATGCCGGCGCCTGCGTCTATCAGAAGAATATCTGCGTATCTCTCCACGACGGAGAGCTTATCTATCAGCAGGGACTGATCTTCATCGTCCAGCTCCGTGAGCCCCTGCACACCCGCCCCTCCCGGGAGCAGCAACACTCCATTCTCAAGTGGGACCAGAATCTCCTCGATCTTCCTCTCTCCCCTTACGAGGTGCGCAAGATTGTACTTCGACGTCACCCCACACAGAAGATCCACGTTGGCCATGCCCAGATCCGCGTCTAGGAGAACCACCTTCTTGCCGGAGAGAGCCAGCGACATCGCCAAATTCACCGCGACGTTGCTCTTTCCGACCCCTCCCTTTCCGCTCAGCACCGAGACCGAACGAAGCCCCGCCAGCCCTTTGACGCCCCGCCGCCTGCCCCCTGTGATCCTGCGAAGTTCTCCAGCCTGATCGGGTGTCGCGGCGACCCTCTCACGCACGATCAGGATCTCCCTTTTTATCCAGAAGGAGCTCCGCAAGCCTCGAACCCTTGGCGAGCTCGATATCGTTCGGGACGTTCTGCCCCGTCGTGAAGAAGGAGGCGGTCTTTTCGAAATCCATCAGAATATTAAGCAGGGCGCCGTAGGTGGACGTCTCGTCCAACTTCGTAAACAGCACGTGCGTGATGGGGACTACCCCCATACGCTGTATGACATCAAGCATATCTCGATACTTCATATTGGCCGGCAGGACCAGGTGAACGGCGTTGGGACGGAAGGCCTCGTAGAGAACCCTTACCTCCTCCATCCTGCGGCTGTCCTTATGAGAACGTCCTGCGGTATCCAAAAGAAGCAGATCGGCATCCCCGTAACGTTCGAGTATGCCGGGCATCTCGCTCGCGTCGTAGACCACGTCCATCGGGACGCACAGTATCTTCGCATACGTTCGGAGCTGCTCCGGCGCAGCAATTCGGTATGTGTCCGCCGTCAGGAAAACCACGTTCTTCTTCTCGAAGAGCGAGTGAATAGCCGCGAGCTTGGCTATCGTGGTGGTCTTGCCCACTCCGGTCGGCCCTATCAGCATAACCCTTCCGCCGCCCAGGGCGTCCCAGTTATCCTCAGAGGCCACGGGGATCCTGCTCGCAAGCCACTTTGAAAAAGGCATCCCCAAACCCTCGTCTTCAAAATCGCGAACAAGCCTCTGTGCGTGATCCTCGCTTACTTCCTGCGCTCTCAGCCTGACCAGGGCGTCCTCTGTCCCGAGCGCCTGCCCCGCGCTCGCACCGAGAAGCTCGCGAGGCACAACGGGAAGGGCGGAGGGTGTCTCCTTCTCCATCTCCAGCCTCTTAAGGACCTTGTCAAGACGGTCCGACAGCTCGCTGACCTCACGCTCCAGCTTGGTCCGGTACTCCTGATCCGAGGAGGGCTTTCTCTCCATGGCCAGCCCCCGGCCCAGAGGGGATATCTCCGCCCTGTCACCGGTATTTCCGGGCAAGTGAATCTGCGAGGCGCTCGCGGCAGGCCTCGCCACGGGGGAGTACACCCCTGCGGAGGAAAGGGCCTCTCGCCTTGCGAGCAGATCGTCGCCAGCCGACGCCTTCTCCTCGGACACAGCCATCGCCTGCTTGAACTCCAGAAGCTTCTGGAAAGCGGCCAACCGCTCCTTCTTCTCTCCGTCGCTCTCCTCTCGCCTCTCGTCCGACTCAAGGATGCCAGCAGTCACATGAAGCACCGTCCGGCGGAAAAGGCCGAAGAAACCGCCCTTCTTGACCGGGCGCTGGGAAAGAATCGCCGCCTCCGAGCCAAGCCGCTCCCTGACGGTCTGAAAAGCCTCCGCCTCGTCGTTCGCTTCGAAGGTTATCTGGGATCGAACACGCACGGCCATTTATTCCACCATCCCGATAGATTTGAGCTGAACGCCCTGTGATATTTCATTATAGGATATAACGAACAACGTTGGCAACGACCCTTCAAGAAGACGGCGCACAATAAGTCGTACATCAGGGTGCACCAGAAGCACTGGGGTATGCCCCTTCATCGACATCTCCTCCACGGCCTTCGACACGGCAGCGAGCATCTTTTGCACCTCCCGAGGGTCCATATTGAACTGCCAGCCCCTCATCAGGTCGCCATCAACCGCCTCAATCACCTTTTTCTCCCAGTTGGGAGAGAGTGTCGCCACTGTGACGACGCCATCCTCGTCCTGAATCTTAAGAGTGATGAGGCGAGACATAGACTCGCGCACCCTCTCCGTGAGGAAATCCACGCTCCTCGATATCTTGCCGTAATCTGCAAGAGCCTCGAAAACCGTGACCAGGTCTCGCACCGGCGCCTGCTCCCGGACGAGATTTTGAAGCACCTTCTGTATCTCCCCCAGCGAGATAGAGGCCATCATCTCCTCCACAACCGCGGGCGCGGCCTCCTTTACCATATCGGTAAGCTTTTGAACCTCCTGACGCGTCAGCAGGTCCGCGCCGTAGCGCTTTATCGTCTCCGACAGATGAGTCGCCAGCACTGACGGGGCATCCACCACCGTGTACCCCAGCGACTCCGCCTTGTCTCGCATCTCGGGCGGCACCCAGACGGCCGGGAGGCCAAAGGCTGGCTCCGTCGTCGGAATGCCCACCAGCTCCTCCTCCGCCCCTCCCGTGTTCATCGCCAGATAGTGATCGGGCAGCAACTCTCCCCGTCCCGTCTCCGCGCCCCTGACACGCAGGATATACTCTGTAGGTTTTATCTGAATGTTATCGCGTATTCGGATGGGCGGAACAACGATACCCAGATCCATCGCCATCTGCTTTCGGATGGTACCGATCCGGTCCAGCATATCCCCGCCCTGTGCTGGGTCGACCAGCGGTATAAGTGCATATCCGATCTCCGCCTCCATCGGGTCGACGGTCAGCAAGCGCATGACATCCTCAGGCGATGCGGGCGCGGGCCTCTGCGGCTCTCCCGCGGGCGCCCCCTGCGCACCGGGCGTGCCCTCCCTGCGCCCCTCCCTCCCACCACCGGACTCCTCCTGAATCTTCCCCTCGCGGTAGACCCAGTAACCCATCAGGCACAGAAACGCCCCTAGCATCAGGAATGGTACCTTAGGAAGACCGGGAACGGCAGCCAGTGCGAACAGCAGGACGGAGCCGATGAACAACGGCCTGGGATAGGCCGTTAAGGAGGAGAAAATATCCTTGCCCAGGTTCGACTGCCCCGCCGCACGCGTCACAATCACGCCCGTCGCGGTGGAGAAAAGCAGCGCGGGCACCTGTGACACCAGGCCGTCTCCGACCGTCAGAAGGCTGTAGGTCGTAAGAGCCCTCTCAAGGGGCATCCCCCTCTGAAGAACGCCGATAGCCAGCCCTCCGATGATGTTGATTATGGTTATGATAAGGCCGGCAATAGCGTCCCCCTTGACGAACTTGGACGCTCCATCCATGGCCCCGTAGAAGTCGGCCTCCCGCTGAATCGTCAGACGCCTCTCCTTTGCGCCAGCCTCGTCTATAAGACCGGCGTTCAGGTCCGCATCTATCGCCATCTGCTTTCCCGGCATGGCGTCCAGTGTGAAACGAGCCGCCACCTCTGCCACTCGCTCGGCGCCCTTGGTGATGACCACGAACTGGATTATCACCAGTATCAGGAAGACCACCGCGCCCACGACGTAGTTTCCACCCACGACGAAAGTCCCGAACGCGCTGACCACCTCTCCCGCATCCGCCTGTAAAAGGATAAGGCGTGTGGTCGAAACGTTCAGAGCGAGCCTGTACAGGGTCACTATCAGCAGCAACGTCGGGAAGGCCGCCAAATCAAGCGCGTTCTGCGCGTAGAATGTCGACAGCAGCACCACGACGCCGATGGCGATGTTCGCCGACAGCAGGATGTCCAACAGCCAGGTCGGCAGAGGGATAACCATCATGACGACAATTAGAATGACCAGCGAGGCCATTCCAATATCCGAATAGTGGAGCATTTTTTTGAAAGGAGACATACCTGCGGTGGTTTCCTGCACTTTTCCCATCCTTCCAGTCCTCTTCTTATCGACCTATTCTACATGAAAAGGGACGATTCAGGGGCGCCTTCCGTTGAACGAGCTCCCTTCGGCGGTGAAACATCGTTTGTTTTTTTTGGCCCCTTGAGCTTATAGATGAAGGCCAGCACCTCCGCCACGGCTTTGTACAGGTGCTCCGGTATCTCGTCGCCAACCTCAAGGGATTCGAATAGCGACCTTGCCAACGGCCTGTTCTCCACGACCGGGACACCGTTCTCCTCCGCAAGCTGCCTGATCTTGTTAGCGATAAAGCCGCTGCCCTTCGCAGTGAGCACCGGTGCCTCCATGATCTCACGGTCGTACTCAAGCGCCACGGCGATATGTGTCGGGTTGGTTATGACAACGTCCGCCTTCGGCACGGAGGACATCATACGGCTTCGCGCCAGCTCCCTCTGCTTCTGTCGTATCTTGCTCCTTATCTGCGGGTCTCCCTCCATCTGTTTGTACTCCTCTTTAAGCTCCTGCTTGCTCATGCGGATAGACTTCTCAAACTCCCACTTCTGGTATCCGTAATCGAACAGGGCGATCACCAAAAGTAGGAACGCGAGGCGAAAGCAGAGCCCCAGCAACCTGGAGAAAAGCAGAGACACGCCGTCATCAAGGGGCATGCGGATGGCTGCCACCATCTCCGGCATGTCCTTCTTCATCGCGAAATAAATAACTGTTGCGAACAGGGCCGCCTTCAACAGCCCCTTGACAAGCTCCATCAGAGACCGCATCGACAGGACCTTCTTCAGCCCGGAGATCGGGTTAAACCTGTCCATCTTAGGCACAAGCGGCTTCGTGGTCAGCTCGATGCCCACCTGCGCCGTCGTGACAAGCAGCGCCCCGATCGCCGTAACCAGGCCCAGTGGAAGCCACGGCAACAGAATCGCTGGCAGCACCTCCCGCGACAGCACGCGAAGCCAGCCTGCCTCGCGGATCGTCTGCCCTCCCATGAAGGCAACCAGATCCACAAGCAGCGATCTCATATACCCGTACATATAACGTCCGAAGACCAACAGCGCAAAGAGCCCCGACAGGATAATAACGGCCGCGCCCAGGTCCTGGCTCTTGGCCACTCGCCCCTGCTCCCGCTCTTTCCTGCGCTTTCTGGGTGTGGCCGGCTCGGTTCGCTCCTGGGCGAAGAACTGCAGGTTGAATCTCATCGCCACGCGGTAATCCCCATCAGCGCCAACTCAATAAAGCGCTCGATATTGTCGGTCATCAGATCGACCGTCTCAGGAAGCACCACCATCAGGACGAAAAAGCCGAGAGTGATCTTGAGCGGAAGCCCCAACACGAAGATGTTCATCTGCGGGACAGTCCTTGCAAGAAAGCCTAGCCCCACGTCGGCTAAAAGGATCGCGCCGTAAAAGGGCAGGACGAAACGCAGGCTGAGGATGAAGGCCTGATTAAGCCACTCCCCCAGCCCCAGATCCCACGCAACCGACAGTGCAACCTTCCCCGGTGGGACCAGCACAAGACTCTCAACCACCGCCTGTGTCATCAGCAGATGCCCGTTCCAGCGAAAGTAGAACCACATACCCACCAGGAACTGGAGCTGTCCGACTATCGAAACCTGCACCTGGCTCAGCGGGTCGAGGACGCTGAGCATCGACAGACCCATGCTTATGCCGATGAGCTCGCCGGAGATCTGAAGCACATACAGAGGCAGCGCCGCCAGAAAGCCCATGAGAGAACCGATCAGAAACTCCCTGGTGGCCATAAGGAAGACCGAGATCCAATCCTCGAACAGCACCAGCGGGACGTCGGTCCGCATAGCACCGGCGGCGACCAGGGTGAGTATGAAAGCCATCCAAAAACGCAACGGAAGGGGGGAGGCAGTAGCGAAAAAAACCGGCGCGGTGAACATCATACCGGTGAAACGAATGCCAGTAAGGAGATAAAAGACGAGAAGCGGGATAAAAGCCGTCTGCTCCGCAGTCATTTGATGAAGCGGTCAAGCTGGCCGAACAAAAGAGCGGAGAAGTCACCCACTCGCTGAAACATCCAGGGTCCGAAGGCGAACAGAGCCACGAGCACCGCGACGATCTTGGGTATGAAGATCAATGTCTGCTCCTGAATCGATGTTGCGGTCTGCAGGATGCCTATAACAAGCCCGACCAGCATCGCAACGAGAAGGACGGGGAGCGCGGAAGTCAGCGCAAGCCAGATAGCCGAGCCCAGGACATCGTTCATATTGACCGGAAACACTTGTTTCGCCTCCTATCTACGAGAAGCTACGCAACAGGCTTGTAACCACCAGGTTCCACCCGTCGGCCATGACGAAGAGGAGTATCTTGAACGGGAGCGAGATCATCATCGGCGGCAGCATCATCATACCCATGGCCAGCAGGACACTGGCCACGATCATATCTACGATGATGAAGGGTATGAATATGACCACTCCCATCTGAAAGGCCGTCTTCAGCTCGCTCAAAACGAACGCCGGAATGAGAATGCGGGTGGGCACGTCGCTTGTGTTCCTGGGCTGCTCCATCTTCGACATTGTAATCATCAGGGAGAGCTCCTCCTGCCGCGTAAACTTGAACATGAAGTCCCTCACCGGGCTTATCGTCCCCTCCCAGGCCTGAGCCGAACTGATAGACCCGGCCAGATACGGAGAGAGCGAATCATCGTATACCTTGCCCCAGGTAGGTGCCATGACAAAAAGCGTAAGGAAGAGGGCTAGGCTTGCAATAACTTGGCTTGGTGGCGTCTGCTGCAACCCTATTGCCCTCTGCACGAAGCCCAGGACGATCAGAATGCGCGTGAAACACGTCATCATCAGGAGAATTCCGGGCGCTACGCTAAGCACAGTCAGAAGAGCCAAAATCTGCAGTGTGGTGGCAACATCGCGCGGTGACTCGGCCACACCCAGGCCGAACTGAAGCAGCGGTATCGGTATAAACCCCGCTCCCTCCTCGGCGAAGGCAGCAGCCGACCCCAGCAGTAGAGCCGCCGACGCAAGCATAAGCGCAGGGCGCCTAACCGTCGCCAGCCTCTTCAACACCAGCCATCCACTCCTCATACCTCCACCTGCCTATCGCCCGCCCGCCGCTCTTACCAGAGAGGATAGCGATCACGTCCGGGCCACATCTGACAATAAAAATAACATCCCTGCCAAGCGACAAGGATGCCAGAATCACAAGTACGCCCTTCGCTCGAAGAGGCTCCCTTTTACCCGAGAAGTAGACGACCGCGTAACCGGCGGCTGCTAGAAGAACCAGGCTAAGGCCTACTTTAAGCAAGTAGCTCGTCAGAGAAGGAGTCTCCGCAGATGATGCGAAGGCCGCAGCGGGGAGAAGCAGAAGCAACCCCGCGGCTCCCCGAAAGACCATAAAGCGAGCCCGGGCTCCTAGGTGCCGAGCGCCTTGTTAAGAGCCTCGACGACCCTGTCGGGCTGAAAGGGCTTTACTATGAAATCGACCGCACCGGCCTGAATGGCCTCTATGACCATGGGCTGCTGCCCCATGGCACTAACCATGACAACCTTAGCGGCTGCGTCCAGCGCCTTTATCTCCTTAACCGCATCAATGCCGTTCATCTCGGGCATCGTGATATCCATGGTGACGATGTCGGGCTGCAACTTCTGGTATGCCGCGACGGCGGCCTTGCCGTTCTCCGCCTCGCCCACCACCTCGAAGTCGTTCTTTGACAGAATGTCTTTGAGCATCATCCTCATGAAAGCGGCATCGTCAACGATCAAAATTGTTTTGCCCATTCTTCCACATCCCTCTCTCGGTTATTACTGCAAGGTCCGTAGGCCAATTCACTACAGGGAATGGACTCGACCGGCGGATGTCACAATCTCCGTGATACGGACGCCGAAATTCTCGTCGATAACCACCACTTCACCCTTGGCTATCAGCTTGCTGTTCACAAGAACATCGACCGGCTCGCCTGCCATCTTGTCCAATTCTATCACGGAACCGGGAGTCATGCTCAATATGTCTGCGATATTTTTCCTCGTTCTTCCCAACTCCACCGTTACCCTCACGGGAATGTCGGCCACCAGGTCGATCTTGCCGCCGAAAGCGGCTACGCTCTTCTGAGTCAGAGGGACGAACTCAGCAGGCCGTACATCCACCGAGGCCTGGTCGTAAACATTGCCGAACGACGGAGCGGGGCCGCCGCCCATAGCGGCGAACTGCATCTGCGGATGCTGCTGCGGAACTTGCCCCTGAGCGGGCTGATGCGCGGCCGGTGCGTGCGCATCCGGCTGAGGGGCGGGCTGCTCGGGCTGAGGCTTGTCGGCCACGATGGCATGGACTTCATCGGCCACGCTCTTTGCCATATCGAGCGGAAACAGAATGTCAAGCGGAAAACTCCCCAGACCCTCAATCTCCAGTGTAACATAAACACGCCAGATCATCTCCGCCGCGTCCAGCGAAGAGAATGGAAGCCATTCGCCCTCCTCGAGCGACGACGCAACGTTCTCGGGCATAAGACGCTTGCCCCCCAGAAGGCTGCTCATGCTGGTGAAGGCCGCACCTATCACCTGACTGAGCCCCTCCTGGGCAGCGTTGAGATAGAGCTCGCCCGCCTCTTCCGGAAGCTCCTTCCCCTCTCCTCCCATCATCAGGTCCGCCAAAGTCAGCGCACACTTGACGGTCGCCAGAACGGTGATGGGGGCATTATCCAGTCCGCCGGCCTGAACCCGGAAGACAAAGGGCGCCTCCTCGACCGAGGCCACCATCTCCTCCTGCGAGACCGCCTCGGACTGGCGGACGTGCGCGGTGACCTCCTTCCCGGCCAGCATGCCAAAAACGCTCGCCGCGGAGGATGAGAAGATATTGGCTATATCCTCAAGGACAGCCCGTTGCTCGGATGACAGGGCACCGCTATTACCAGTCGCCGAACCCTCCCCGAGTCCGCTATTTCCCGACAAAAGGGCGTTAATCTCGCTCTGGCTCAAAAGCTCATCTATCATCCTCGGCCCCTCCTTCTCTCCGGGGGAGATCCTCGGCCTCATCCTCGAGAGTTAAGACCTCGCTTATCTCCGCCGCGTAATTTCCGTTCGAAGTGCCCGGAAGGGCCTTGAACTTCACCATGTTGCCCACCCTGACGTCCAGGGGATTGCCAAGCCCTTCATCCAGCTTGACCACGTCACCCACCGAGAGCTGCATCACGTCGGCCACGCTGAGGATTGTATGCCCCAGCTCAAGTGCAAGCGGCACGCGAACCTTGTCCATATGCTTTCTGATGTAGTCGCCGGTGCTCTCGTCCATCCTGCGTCCGGTGGAGGCGAACCACTGCTGCGAGCTAAGCTTGTCCATAATCGGCTCCATCAGGAAGTAGGGGATGCATATACTGACCATACCCTCCACGTCCCCGACCTTCAGCTTGAGAATAACCAGCAGCACCATGTCCGTCCCGGGGCAGATCTGCACGAAGAACGGGTTGCTCTCAAGATTCTCGTACCTGAAGCGCACGTCCACAACAGTGCTCCACGCCTCCTCAAGCAGCTCGAGCATCCTCATGATCATGCGCTCCACCACGGTACGCTCGATGTCGGTAAGCTCCCTGACCTTGCCGGCGAACTCCCCTCTTCCGCCCAGCATCCTGTCTATGATGGCGAACACCAGGTTCGGCTTTATCTCGATCAGGGCGTTGCCGCTGAAGGGGTACATCTCCAGGATGCCGATAACGGTCGGCTGCATGAGAGACCGCAAAAACTCATCGTATGCGAGCTGATCGACCGTCGCTATCTCGGTCGAAACCATCGAGCGCACCATGGTCGACATGGCCGTCGTCATCTGCCTGGCGAATGACTCGTGAATCATCTGAATCGCCCTGAGCTGATCCTTGCTGAACTTGTCCGGCCTGCGAAAATCGTAGCTCTTTATCTTTTTCTCATCGGAGTCCCGCGCAATAGAGTCCACATCCACATCACCTGTGGACATGGCAGCGAGTAAAGAGTCAATCTCGCTCTGCGACATAACGGTAGGCGTCACGATCTCCCACCTCCTCTCTCCGGTGAAATTCTAGAGACATCCATCACTGAAGGATAAAACCCTCGAAGAGCACGCGCGACACCGGCGTCTTATCCTTGATGGTCGGCATCATGGCGTTTATCGTCCTCTTTATATCCTCCGCCAGCTTCATCATGCCCTCGGCGGTCGTCAGATCGTCATAAACTCTGTCCTTGACTATCAGCACAACCTCGTTACGGATACGAGCCACCCAGCTCGCCGACGCCACCATCTCGAAGGCCTTCGGGCTGGTTGTCTCCAGCGAGAGCTTGAAGTTGACCACGTGGTTACCGCTACCAGTAAGATTCGCAATAAAATCGCCTACGAGATAAACAGGTCCCGGTGCTTCAACTACCGACTGCTCTGCCCCCTCGGGGGTCATCCAGATCCTCCCGGCCATTATACCGCCTCCGAAACCCAAGGAAAACAGCAAAACGCCCATTAAAGACAGGAATAAAATCCGCTTCATCATCTTCTCCCCCTACTGTTTCGGATGCTGCGA